>WNGO01007979.1_pt1 | contig 13742 bp, 10 predicted proteins | sample 5400511 | NCBI WGS metagenome assembly WNGO01 (sample SAMN13153380, study PRJNA577476) | soil metagenome | isolation source: 20 cm soil or saprolite under Garry oak tree replicate 2 | place: USA:California | collected 2016-06-15
ATCATGCGGTGAAGATATGACTGTGCGTTTATGGTCAACTGACTCAGGTGAACTGCTTCGAACAATTGGCGGGCATGAGGGAGCCGTGATGGGCGTAGATATGTCGCCCGATGGCAAAATAATTGCTTCCTGTTCAGAGGATAAGACAGTACGCCTGTGGGATGCCAATACGGGAGAGTCTTTACGGGTCCTGGAGGGGCATAGCAGCGCAGTATGGACGGTGGCTTTCTCGCTCGATAATCGCATGCTAGCTTCCTGCTCAAACGATGAAACGGTGCGTATCTGGAACCCTTCTACTGGAGAAACATGGCAGATCTTGCAGGGGCATCATAATGTAGTTGTAGGGGTGGATTTTTCATATGACAGCAAATTGCTAGCCTCCTGCTCTTTTGATAAGACGATTTGTATATGGGATGCCGTCAATGGCACTATGCTGCGTCGTCTGCGCTATAGCGATATCGTGTACGGAGTGGCATGGTCCCCTGGTGGAGATTTGCTAGCCTCCTGTTCGGCCGATGGCATGATTTGCCTATGGGATACAAAGACCTGGCAGCTAATACATACCCTGAGAGGCCACGATAACGCAGTCTGGACTGTCGATTTCTCTGCCGACGGTCGTTTGCTGGTTTCAGGCTCCGAGGATGGCTCATTGAAGTTGTGGGATGTCTACCAGGGACGCGAATTACAGACCATTAACCACAGGATAGAGGTGTACGGAGTGGTCTTTGGGGCCAATGGTCTATTGGCAAATAGTGCCGAAGATGGGGCAGTGCGCGTCTGGCAAACGGAAGTCATCGAGAGTTGACAGGTCGCAAAGTCTGTTGTATGATACATAGGTCGACGCGGGGTGGAGCAGTGGTTAGCTCGTTGGGCTCATAACCCAAAGGTCGGAGGTTCGAATCCTCCCCCCGCTACCAATCTCCGGCAGATCGACAAGAAATCAAACAGTGACGCGGGATAGAGCAGTGGTTAGCTCGTCGGGCTCATAACCCGGAGGTCGCAGGTTCGAATCCTGTTCCCGCTACTTCCCATGGAGGCGTTGTTTAGTCTCCCTATGGGTTTACTAGTTTATGTCATCACTCATCCTTGCGTCCAACTTTTGAACGATCTTCAGAATGAGGTCATTCTGTGCCTCCAACTTTTGAACGATCTCCAGAATGAGTGCATCCTGATCATCGAGATGCTTCATAATCGATTCGATATCCGCGTAGGTCTTCTTAGTGGTGTTATACTGTTCCTCAGCTAGCAGTTCTGCATGGTGTCCCAGCACGTTCTGTCCCACCATAATGATAGGCAAAAGGACCAGTTGGATGAATGTTTGTGAGAGCCAGGCTACAAGTAAAGCGACGATGGGAGTTAGCAGTCCGAGGATGGCGAATAGACCGATGATTGCTAGCACAGCAAATGAATATGCTGTCCACATCGTGCCAACGCGTTTAGTCAGACCAACGGCGATCTTTGCGTTGATTCCCGCCGCTGCTAGCTGCTCTTTATGCAGTTTATTGACGTTCCGTGGTTGGTATGGATGGGGTGTATACTTAGGCATGCGCAGTTTCCTCCGTTAGAACTCCTAAGGCTCAGGCGAGGATAACTCAACCTTCTGTCAGTGTTCCAAATACTACAGCTAACTAATTTATGAGTCAACTCAATGGCTCATAGTATAGGGCTCGCAAAAGTAGTTTCCTCATCCGACTCGGCTCACACATTCTCTCAGGCAAAATCGGTGGAAAGATTCAATTTTTTCTATGTGTTTTTGAAAAAGCAATCAAATAGATTGAACTGTTTATCCACCAACAGCATACTTTATCCACATACTTATCCACCACTTCTAGAATCATTTCCAGGCCGTATAAAGCCTATCCACCTCTTGACGAGCCATGTTACTATAGAGAAGTAGAGCAAGAGATACAGACTGGAAGAGCAAGGGATTCTCTAGAAATGTAGAAGACCTTAAGCCTCACAAAAGGTTCTGTAGAGCGAGTTCACATGGCGGCGTAGCTCAGTCGGTAGAGCAAGGGACTCATAAGCCCTGTGTCGTGTGTTCGATCCACACCGCCGCTACTTTTTCAAAACAACAAAAGAGCCAGTTCACACGAACTGGCTCTTTTGTTGTTTTGAAAAAGTGCTCTCTGACTGCTTATCCAATGGTCTCGTTTACTATCTTCCACGTACCATTTTCATCGATCAATGAAATTGAAGCTGGCCTTGTTTGACCATTTCCAAGCGTGAGGGTAACCTTAGAATTGGCGGTTGAACCTTGCTCCTGAGTAGAAATAAGCGACCAGGCTTTGACTCCACCGCGAATCTGCCAGAATCGAGCAAAAGCTGGTTCAGTTATGTTGCCCTTGGCCGTCGTTGAGAGTTGATGGTAGGCGGTCTGGAAATCTCCATGTACGAGAGCGGCATAGTAGGTCGTAACAGTTTTGTCGGGCGTCGAGCGATTCAGATAGACATACGCTCCCACTGCAACGATAACGAGAAGCATTATGAAAACCAATGAGATAATATAACCTCGGCGTCTCTTTGGTTTTTGAGCAGATGGAAGTCCAGATGGGCTTGCTTTCTCGTCTGTAGTGGGAACGTGTGATAGCGGAGGTGGTGGAGCAAAAACTGTATCTGATGATGTAGAAGGGGTATTCGAGTAAGGGGTATTGTCCTTTGGTGTTGAAAGAGCAGAGTGAATGGAAGGAACTGTTAACTCATCCTGGTCAGTCGTAGGCAACCGCTTACCGCATTTCTGACAAAAAGTGGCATCAGTTGGGTTCTCAGCTCCACAATGGACGCAATACACGGGCGGTCTCCTTCATAAGATTGTTGTGTCTTCGATTCATATGTGTAACGAATACCATGAGCAGTATAGCACAGGCCTATACCCCTTTGGCGGTATTCCGAGTTCGGTCTTTTTATTGTCCTGACCGAGCTTATGAATATTGAAATTCATGCTCTAAAAAAACACCTTCCATGCGTTTAGCCATAAAATGGCGCCTTCTCCAAATGGTCGCCAAACACTGGGGGAGCGACTGTATTTCTCCTGGTTAGTCGCTTGAGCCCTACATCTTTTGAATTGAGAGATATAGGTACAACATCTTACCTAAATATATATAAAGAAGCGCAAAAGTAGTGTACAATGTGACTTGTAGAGATTGCGAGTTTTGCATTGTGGGAGTAGCTCGCCACAGAAACGCACCTGGAGTAACGATTATGGAAGATCAACTTACTATTGATACAGGTGAAATTACTACATCACCTGGACTGATACCACAGAATTACGCTGATCGTGAAAAATTCTCTGCCAAACCCGCCACCAGGCGGAAAAAAGGCTTTTTTGCACGCCTATGGCCACTCATGCAGGCAAATGGCGCAGCTCTCGTATCAAGCTGCGCTATTGTTCCCAGTATCGCTACAATATTCACTGTTGTTCTCTATCTTGTTGCATCGAATGTTCCGGGTTGGCAACCTGTGGCCTGGAGCTGGATTGTGACGGGTATCGTGTGGTTGGCGCTTTCCATTCCTCTGTCCGCATTTACCTCTGCCAAAGCGGTCAACCCACACAACTACGGACTCATCGAAAATCGGTTGAGTCGGTTAGAAACGCGCCTCTATGTCCTACAAACCACTACTCCTGAGGATCAGTTGAAGCAGTATCAACGAGTTGCACTCGAAGAAGCCTACGATAATCTCTCCAAACTGCAAGATTTGATGTATAATTCGACCTCTAGATTGCCCTGGGTACTGGCATGGGGATACATCAATGCCTGGAACTGGCTTCATCGCACCGAAGAAGCCTTGATTGAAATCGAACCTATCGAAATGGTCGTTGGTGGCGCCTACCATGACTATATGGCGATATCCGACTCAAAAATGGATAATAGTAAAGATTTACTGAGTAATCTGACCGATGCAACAAAAGCGCTCGACCCCAAATTTGCAAGCGTTTTCGCAGCCAGTAATCCGTCCTCGGTTGAAGCTGAAGCACTCGGAGAAATTGGACAAGGCGTAAACAAGATTGAACAAGATGTTCATCGCATTGCGACAACGCTCGGTGTTCAACTGAGTGATAGCGATGTACAGTCTGCAAAAACTAATAAGAAAAACCCATCTACTCCCGATAAAGAAGCCAATGCGCGAGTGACTATACGCCAGATTCGACGAGCGCTTAACGAATTTCGTGACCATCAGCGCTTAGGTATTGTGCATGTACGCAATCAGTTAATGGCTAATATCTTTTTCACGGGCTCCATTACCTACTTACTGCTGTGCGTCGCTATTCTTCCTGTGATACCTACAAATAGCGGACCTCAACCTGAAAGAGCCACTATCCTGGCTGCTGTAGTATTCTACATCGTTGGCGCCATATTCGGCCTCTTCGGTACAATCTTGCGCCAATCGAGAGCAAGCACCGGTGGTGATGATTATGGACTCTCGCTCGTCCGCCTGATTAGTACACCCCTGATTTCGGGTCTGGCGGGAATTGGTGGAGCGTTTCTCTATAACATTCTCATTCTTCAGGGCGCTTTGGGTGCCTCAGTCTCATTATCAACCGTTTTTACTATAAATCGGCTTGATTACTTGATTGCTGCCGCCATATTCGGCTATGCTCCTAACTTGTTGTTGAAGGGATTGCAGTCCAATAAGTATGTTTCTGCTTTACAGAGCAGCGAAACGTCAAGATCAACTGATGCGTCTACCCAGCAGAATGAGACAAATTGAGCCTGTTATCGTGAAGTGGTTTGCTCAGCACTGTCATTGCCAGGTGCTTTCTATGGCTCGGGGTATGTAAGCTTCCCATCCTGTACCTTAAGAAACGACGTCAGTTCATGATGACTGGCCGTTTTTCTGCTCTGAATATGCAACACTTGCCAGCTCTGAACTGTAAGCGCATCGGCAATAAGCGAACGATGGCAGCGCCACGGGACAGCCTCCGCGCACATGATTGCGACTGTTTTCTTCTCTGCCAACGCTTTAAGTTCATCCAGCCCTGCCTGAAATTCTGAGGTAGCCATATAATCCGCAAAGCCGCGAAAAGAGATGTTTTGCCAACCAAGGTTTACAGAATCTTTGCTGGCGTGCCGTAACCCTCCCAGTTTTGCAAGATGTGTATAAGCAATTCCTGCCCGTTGTAAAGAAGCAGCAAGTTCTTCCGCACCGAACTGTGGATTGTGCCTGGATTTCGGAATTGTGCGCACATCAACCAGTTCTTCGATGTCGTGTGCCTTGAGTAGTTCTATAAATTGCTCGATAGTTCGTGTTGAGTGACCTATGGTATAGATGGTAAACATAATCTATTATACAATTCAGGTATTCTTGTATTTCTCGGCCCGCAAGCGAGCCTCGTATAATTCCATGCATCACATGGGGAAATTCTTGTATTGGTTCTCCAGTTTCTCGATAACAAACGTTACAACTGCGACAAGTGCGACAAACGCTACAAGTGATACATTCTCATCTACCCACCTATTGAAACCAGTATGCTCCTTTTTGCGTATATTATAATGTTATACAAAGGAGGTATATTTGTGAATTCTTCACGTTCGATGCGACAAAATAGAGATGATTACTACAATCCACAGGTAGTAGAGGGGTCTTTGCAGGGGGGGTCCCAGAATTATTACAGGCAGCAGCGTACTCGCCCAAGGCGTATGGAAATCTTCTTACACATATTCAAAACGGGGAGACTTATTAAAGCATTATTATTTGATCGACGTGTGTCTCTCTGGCGTAAGGCGTTCTTTTTCAGTGCAATAGGGGGATTACTCTTCCTCTTGCTCTTTCCAGATTTACTCAATGAAACTATTATGAGTACAGTCCTTCCTCTTGCAGGTACTGTACTTGGCATTCCACTTGATGCAAGTTTCGATTGGTTGGCATTCGCCATTGCCGTCGTGACGCTGTTCCGTTTCTTCCCCCCTGAACTCGTTGCTGAACACTACAGGCAGATCTTCAGATAGCTCCATACTCGTCATTTGTAAAGGATGTTCACACTCATTGTGAGAGCTCTGTGCCAAAAGGACAGGTGCATATGATGAAATTGTGAGCGTGAAGCCGTATATATTGTTATAACGATTTCTCCTGCAAGGGATCAGAAGGTCTATTCTCTGGCGATGGCTAGAAAGGACAACCTGTATGACGCACTCACACTCTGCTCCTATTCCGATGACACACTCATTTCGCCTCGTCACGCTTTTAAAGGCGATCATCGGTACCTTGCTTCTTTTGATCTTCCTAGCTCTCTCAGCCTGTGGGTCAGGCTCGACGAACACCCCGACACCTACCGCCACCCGTTCGCCTATAACACCCACACCAGCCCCGCAGCAGACTGCTACCTCTTTGCCTGGAGATACCACGACAGCAGTTTCCCCTGCTACGACGGCCACATCCCTAACTGGATACCCGATCCAGGTGTACTTTTCCAGGTTCCAGGACTCTCTGAACAATAACAATGCCGTATTCCCGGTCAATCGCGTCTCGCCAACCATTGCGGTGGCCACCTATTCCATCCAACTATTGATTGCTGGGCCCACCGTGAGTGAACGCAGCGCGGGATACTTCTCCGAATTCAATAGCATTCTAACTGGTCCGTCTAGTTGCTCAGCGCCCTATCCAACCGGCGGACCCGACTTCACGCTCGCTTTGAACATGAAAGGATCAGCTCCTGCACCAGGCATTGCCACGTTGCGCTTGTGCCGTGCCACCAATTCTCCTGGCATCGGTGCTGATGCACGCATCCTGGCCGAGATCAATGCCACACTCAAACAGTTCTCGAACATCAAGAATGTGGTCGTACTCACTCAGGCTGGACATTGTTTTGGCGACGAAAGCGATCTTGATCGCTGTTTGAAGTAAACCAGCACGTGTGTTGTAGTGAACTGCAAGGTCTTGATTACTCCCCTGGTCTTTGAAGCATGTTACTCTTCTTTCCAACAGAGCGAGAGGCTCGGAGTCTACCTCTCGCTCCTTGAACGAGCGCCTTGCCCCCATGTATTGCAAAGCGTCGTTATAGAACGAGGCGCGACAGCAGTCGAGGTGGCGACTGCCGTCACGTATGTGTGACTTGATGAGGTTGTGAGTGAGGATGCTGAAAAAGTCTGCTAGCGAAAGCATCCATTTGCACCGGATATACCAATAAAGATATCCGGTTCACACCGATTGCTCAGGGATTTCTCTGTCAGTAGTGTAGCCTATGCGTATTAAGGTTATATTATTCAAATGTTAAATGTTTTTCGCGGGATTATATAGACCTCCTTTTCTTACCCATCTCCCCTCTCTCGTAGCCATTTGGTCTATTGCTTTTACTTTAATCCAGCGTCATCGTTATACTCATCGATTGCGATCAATATGTCACTGCTTACTTACTATTTTATTTGGGGGAATAGGATGCAATTTCGACCGCCATTTAGACCATCACCGTCTGACCAGTCGTGGCAACCGCAAGGGTTTCCAACACAACACCAGGTGTACCTTCAACAGCAGCAACAACTCTATCCGCCACAAATTCAACCACCACCGGTAATGCAGTCTCAACCGCCTGAGAAAAAATCTCGCAAACGTTTCTGGCTCGTTATTGCTACCGTTGTAGTCATACTTGCTCTGGCTACTGCCATGGGCTCGCTAATCGCTAACATCTCTTCCACTGCGCGCCCACAAATTAAAGCAGCGCCGACCCAAGCGGAACAACCTATTTCCCAAAGCACCCCTGCCAGTACTTCTACGACAACCGCTGAGAATCATCAGAACATCAAACCCACACATGGATCTCCATCTCTCGGCGGGCAAATATCAGACTTCGTTGGTAGATACGGCAGACCCTCAATGACCGATGGTAAGGATTCGATGTGGTTACTAAACTCGGAAGGAAGCCTTTCACTTGATGTGCGTGATACAGGCAGAGGGGTTGTTGGTTATCTCTCCGTCTCGACACCAGGTAGTTGGAACCTGCAGAAGGTACAGGACTATTGCCTGACTTTTGCGCCACACAATTACACCCTGAACAAGACATCTAATCCTGATAACTCAAGTGGCCTGTATGTTTATGACAGCCCGAGCGGCAAATTCTCACTCCATGTATCGTCTGGGTATCCAATGTATTGCTATATGAGCAGTATCTCAAACCCATGACAACAGAATATTACAACTGGTAATAATTTCTCAACCATTTTCCGAATTTCTATTCGATTTCCAAACCGATTCTCAACCCACTTCATATTTCCAAATCGAGTTGCGCATGTTTTAATTGCCCTGGTTTGTCTAACATATTTTGTATTCTACATAACGAACCGTTATCCAAGGTTCTATAAAGTCATTTAGCCAGGGAGGGATTCTCGTGAAAAATGTATTTAAATCAAAACTCTCATTGTTAGTCACCGGATTATTGATTGTGGCAGTGGTGGCAGTTCCTTTCATCATGAATTCCGCTCACAGTCTAACGGCGCGTGCTGCCAAAACGATAGCTGCTGTTACTACCGTGCCATCTCATGGCTTGAATAAACCCACTGTGATTGCCTTTGCCCCAAATGGCGACATCTATATAGGCGAACAACCCGGGAATATCTTGATCTACAGGGGTGGGACTGTATTGCCTACTCCGGTTATTACGCTGAATACCGATGGATCGGGCGAGAAAGGCTTGCTCGGCCTCACGCTTGATCCGAACTTTGCCACCAACGGGTACATGTACGTGTCCTACACGACGGTGGACGAACATGCCCAGCTTTCGAGATTCACAGTAGTGAACGATACCGCGAGCCTTGGAAGCGAAAAAGTGTATCTGAAGGGCAATCAGCTTCAAAACCCCCACCATAGCGCGAATGATTTGCATATCGGTCCGGATGGAAAACTGTGGTGGTCGGTTGGAGACAACGTCCCTTCCATTACCAATGGGGAGACCTTGACTAACATCTATGGAAAGATGCTTCGCTTCAACCTTGATGGGACCATCCCCAGCGACAATCCTTACCTGAAAATCCCTGGCGCGGTTCCAGCACTCTATTCCTACGGCCTGCGCAACCCCTTCCGCTTTACGTTCCTGCCAAATGGGAAGGCGATGGTTGAGGACACAGGATCGAGCTACTGGGAGGAAATGAATACCATCCAGCCAGGCGGTAATTACGGATGGGACTTCTTTGAAGGCAATTGCTTCAGCTGTGGGTATATCAACCCCACCTATGCCTATGGTCACCTGCCGACCGATGGTGCGGCTTCCGCTATTGCGGCGTATACTGGCTCGACCTTCCCAAAGCAGTACCACCAGGTCGTCTTCTTCGGTGATTACGTCCGTGGGGACATCGAGGCAGTCACATTCGATCCGAGCTTTAACGTCGAGCTTTCTCAAACTGTCTTCGACAGCAGCGCCGGGACGATTGCAGACCTGCAAGAAGGACCCGACGGCAATCTATACTATGTGAGCATCTTTGAGGGTACCTTCACTGAAATTTCTGCGACCGGTCCGTTCTCGCCGACTGCGGCCGTCTCCGCCACTCCAAATGCGGTGATGGCGTCACTGCCGGTACAATTCTCTTCGGCGGGTTCGAGTGACCCTTATGGGTTACCGCTCACGTATTCCTGGGACTTTGGCGATGGCTCCCCGGTCTCAACGGCTGCCAACCCATCACATAACTATACGACCAACGGGACATATACGGCGACGCTGACGGTGAGCAATGGCACCCAGACCGGCACTGCGACCACGCAGATCATCGTCGGCCATACTCCGCCAACCGCGTCGATCACGACACCGGCACTCAACACGACGTATAACGGGGGAGACACTATCTCTTTTAGCGGCACAGCCACCGATGCGGTAGATGGCACGCTTCCCGCCAGCGCCTATACATGGCAGGTTGACTTCTACAACAACGGTGTCGCGCAGCCTTTCTATACCTTTGAAGTCCCACAGCCGTTCTATGGGCCGGTAAACGGCGTTACGAGCGGCTCCTTCCAAATCCCACAGGACCAGTCGAATACTGCTTCAACCTTCTATCGCATCACCCTGACGGTAGTCGATTCGCTCGGTATCCAGACGGTGGTGACACGGGATATCCATCCGAATCAGATGAACTTGTCGGTGAACACGAATATCGCGGGTGCCGCTTACGTGGTCGATGGCACCTGGCATACAAGCCCATACTCGAACCCGGATGGTGTGGGCGTTCAGCACGTGCTGAACGGGGTACCCCTGCAAACGATTGGTGGGATTCGCTATCGCTTCCGTGGTTGGGCCGATGGAAGTGCCTTAACGGATTCGTTCGTCAATGGCGCTGCAAACAAGACCTATACTGCTAATTACGACCAGGTCACGAATAATACCGTGCCATCGCCATGGGGAAGCACTGATGTTGGAAACCCGCTGATGGCCGGAACGGCCGATTATGCAGCCAGCGACCAGACCTTCTACATCGACGGTGCTGGCGCCGATATCGCCGGAGCGAATGATCAGTTCCACTACGTCTATCAGACATTGAACGGTGACGGAACCATCGTCGCCCGGGTACGGTACCAGACTGAATCGAGCCCTTGGGCGAAGGCGGGAGTGATGATCAAGCAGTCTACGACAGCCGGATCGCCCTACGTGGATGCGCTGGTCACGCCAGACGTCAGCCCCAATACGCCAAATCTTAATGGGGTTGGGTGTACGCCCGATGGTTGCGGCGCTCCACTTCCGCCTATCAATCCGACCTATGGCTACGGTGTGCGGATGCAATACAATTTTACTGGCTCGAAGACCGCCACGAACCTTCCAGGTTACCACTCCCCCAACAAATGGCTCAAGTTGCAGCGAACCGGCAATACCTTCACTTCGTGGGAATCCACGGATGGAAACACGTGGACGCAGATTGGTTCGACGAGCCTCACCATGAATGGCCCTGCAACCATCGGGTTGTTCGTAACTGCGCATAACATCGGGCAGTACAGCAGTGCAGCCTTTGATAATGTTCAGGTCACGATTCCAGCGAACAATCCTCTCCCGTCTCCCTGGGTCGACACAGATGTTGGTTCTCCGGCAATCGGCGGGTCTGCGAGCTATGCCAACAACGTGTTCACTGTGAATGGCGCAGGCACCGACATCTGGGGCACGAATGACCAGTTCAATTATGTCAACCAGCCTGTGACAGGTGACGGCAATGGAACGCTCATCGCGCGCGTCACGTCGCAGACAAACACCAGCTCCAATGCCAAGGCCGGGATCATATTCAAGCAGTCGACTACCGCGGGCGATCCATATATCTTGATGGCAGTCGCTCCTGGAGGTGGAATTAAGGTCCAGTACAACTTTAACGGCTCCATCGGCGGTGGAACGTTTGCGTTCCCTAATGTCTGGATGAAGTTGACGAGAGTTGGGAGCAAGTTTAGCGCCTATGTGTCAAGCGATGGTGTGAACTGGACACTGATTATCGCGAAGACGCTGACCATGAATACCAACATCACTGCCGGGCTCTTTGTCTGTTCGCATAATGCAAATGCTGTTGGTACGGCAACCTTTGACAACGTCAGCTTCACACCGGGACCTTAGATGAACACGCCTCGTGCGCGTCAAATCAAGGTCGTTCACGTGACTCATCTCGAATTTTAAGGATGAGCTAACACAAAAGAACCCACCTGAGTTTCACTTGTTTGTCTGTCAAACAAGTGAAACTCAGGTGGGTTCTTGCAATGCAGTACCGGTAATCCATAACCGAACAAGAAGTGCAAGCCTCACCTTACAATCGAACCTCGCTGCAAACCGATTGCCAGGAAGCAGGAATATATTTACCTCGACAAGTGATTCTTAACCATTTCTTAACTGACTCTCAATTTGCACTCTACTTAGCGACGGTACAATCGTTTGCGGATACATGTGAGTTGGATTTGCTCCCGATAGAGACAATGGGGCTCTAAAGTCACGCATATTCTGAGGAGTTCACAGCATGAATGCTTTTCATAAATTGAGAGTTCTACTTGTAGTGGGAATCATCGTCGTGATGGGCGCTAGCCTGGGATACGTAGTGCTCACGACCATCAATACTTCGACACAACACCCTGTAGCGAAGCTAGATCCCACGACGACGTTGAAGTCAACAGCGACGCTGGGAACAAACCCTACAGAGGTAACAGAACCTCCGGTAAAGCCATGTAGCTCGAAGCAGCGCGATTTCCAAATGGGTGTTGCCTTCCCGGATTGGGGAACAACGGCCTACGGTAAGAGCGATACAAAGTGGCTCGCTGAATTGCCCGGGATGCAGACGGGAACTGCGGCGTGCTGGGTAGAGATGCCGGTTCTTCTTCACCAGGACTCTCTTACATCTACAGCGGTAGTACAGGGGAACCCTACTACTTTGCTCCCCTCTTTTAACTATGGCATACAATTTGCTAAGTCTTTGGGCTTGCATATCTTTGTGCCAATACAGCTTCAGTCGGCCGGGAATCAACCATGGTCAGCATTAATTCACTTTTCGACCTATGCGCAGGAGCAACAATGGTTCGATAGTTACTGGCAAACCGTCAAGCCCTATGCGGTGGCTGCACAGCAGTATGGCGTTGAGCAATTCGCCTTAGGAACCGAATACAGGTGGTTGGAACAAAATGCGCCGGCCTCCTTATGGAACGGCTTGCTCAACGAGTTGAGCAAGGTCTTTCATGGAACGATTACCTATGATATGGATTGGAGTTCACTGCCGTACTCGCCTCCTTCCTGGATGCGTAACCCCCTCTTGAAGATGATAGGTATTTCATCCTATGCTCCACTGATAAACAATGCTGTGCGGGTAAATCCAACATCGATGCGCGCCTTGTGGGCACGAATGGCTCAGCGCGATCTTGACAATTTCTCAATAGCGGTAGGCAAACCTATTGTGCTCTCGGAAGTTGGCTTCCCTAACTGCCAGGTAGCCCTTTACCAACCATGGAATTCATCGTGTACTGCGCCGCAAGACCAGCAGGAACAGGCAGCCGCAACCGATGCGGCCCTGGCGGACATTATTCCCGATACGCATATACTCGGCACCTTCTTCTGGGGCTGGGACAATACGAGAGATTTCAATCTGATTAGTGCACAGGCCGCTTCGGTGATACAGAAATATTACAAATCTTTGCAAGTGTAATGTGGGGATGAAAGAAACAATTATGCCAGATTTTTCTGAAGAGATGATGTTAGAGTTTTCTGAAACAATCACGCCTAAGTTTTCTAAAGTACGTTTCGCATCCCTGCACACAGTGCAATCAGATGAGCGAATAGATCAACATACGGAAGGTTCAATTACTGGGGGAGATGATCAAGATGTTCGCATCCCACAAGAACATTTTGAGAATAGAAAGCATAATGGAAACGGGCACCATGCTGTTGATGAAATAGAGGAATTGGAAGTTCTTGATCCGCAACAGCCAGATGAGAGCGTAGAGCGCAATGGAAATGGGCTCGATATAACTGCTGAGCTTCTCGAAGCAACCGCACCAAGGTTACCCAAAATACATGTCGCGCCTCTAGAGATTGTGCAGCCTGCTGAGCAAGGAGAGCACAACGGAAATGGGTACCATGCGACTGCTGATTTTCTCGAAGCAACCGCACCAAGGTTACCTAAAGTGCATATCGAACCTCCAGAGATTGTGCAGCCTGCTGAGCAAGGAGAACACAATGAGCAGCAGGCGGTTATTGGGGGAGAGGATCAAACCGTAGTTGACCCAAAACAGCTTGGTAAGCAGGAAAAGGGCAGTGAGCAGCAGGCGACCGGTAAGCTCGCACTACGAGGCTTTCTCGATTCACGAAAGGCTGA
>WNGO01001806.1_pt1 | contig 13739 bp, 7 predicted proteins | sample 5400511 | NCBI WGS metagenome assembly WNGO01 (sample SAMN13153380, study PRJNA577476) | soil metagenome | isolation source: 20 cm soil or saprolite under Garry oak tree replicate 2 | place: USA:California | collected 2016-06-15
CTTCGCGCTGGCAGCACGAAGGCGATAACGAACCCACTGGAGAAAAAATGACTGAATCAGGCGGCTACGTGGAAGTCGAGAGCGGTATTCCGTACGAGACCGTGCGCGAGCTGCGCAAGAAAGGACACGATGTGCGTTTCGATGTCGGCGGCTACGGCGGTTACCAAGCGATCAGAGTCGAAATGCACGATGGCCAGCGCGTCTATGTGGGCGCAAGCGAATCACGCAAGGACGGAATGGCGGCAGGGTACTAAATTCAGGAAACGCCCAACGCTCAACCTCCAACACCCAATGTCGAACTCGAGCGGAATGTAGGGCGTCTGCGTCAGACGCCAAACCCAATTAATTCTTCTGCGCTTTAAGATCGGCGAGCTTCTCTTCGGCGCGAGTGACGTCGGATTTCTGTCCGATCCCGAGCTTAAGAAGCTTTTGCTGTCGGCGTAAGTTTGCTCCTGCAGCCTCGAGCTCGGCGCGCTCACGCTTCGTCGTTGCCGCTTGCGCGGCTTCGGTTAATTGCGCCAGCGCTGTTTTTATTGATTCCAGTTCGTCTCTGGTAATTTCGCCAGTTGCAAGTTGAGACTCTTTTTCGGCAAGTTCGTCTTTTGCGCGAGCGACGCGCGCATTTGCCAGGTCCGATTCACACTGTATCACCTTCAACAACCGCTGCTCCACTTCCACTTTCGCAAGCACACCAATTTTATAGAGACGTTCTGCGCCTGCGCCATTTTGTTTTGCACGTTCCAATTGTTTTTCCAAACGTGCCAGATCGCCGTTCGGCAACGGCTCATCCGAGAGGTTTTGCTTCAGTATTGGTGGCTCGACGTCGAATGAATCGGGCTCGTCAGATTTGTTCCCGGCTGATTGATCGGCACCCCATGCTGCGATTGCCAGAGCGAAACCCGTGACCAGCGGCGCAAAAATGCGGGTCATTCTCGAAGTTTACCACGAATTCGTCGTGCCAGCATAGGCGCATGTTCACGCAATGCGCTGATCAGCGCTTAAGCGACCTTGTTTTTCGTTTCCTCGAGCAACCCTGCGAGCCAAACGGGCGCTTCCATCTGGAGATGGCGTTTTAGAATGTCGCGAATGAAACACCGAAAATCTCCACCGCAATCCGTGCAAAGCTTCGCCATGGTGTGTGCGCCAAGCATCCGATAGCTCTCGAATTGCGACTCGGAGAAGAACTGATCGGCCGTGCTCTCGTGCGGAAACTCCGGATTTGTTTTGAAGTATTCGTAGATGTCACGCGGTTCGTCGCCATAACAAGCGGGTCTAATATAGACGATGACACCATCCGGTGCAGCGTCGCCGTCCACGATCGAATAACGGATGCGACCGATAGCGCAGTTGTGGCCTGGACCTTTCACCGCGTCGATCTGGCTGCGCGGATAAATGCTCATTGGTCCAAATTCGATCGGAATTCCAAAATCGATGCGAATTTTGCGCACGGCCTCACCGAGATCGGTAAAGGAACATTCCGGGTCCTGGGCGGCGTCGTTTATTACAATGTAATGGCAGCGGCGCAGCACCATCTCATAAAGCCCAAGGTCCTCGAAATGGCCGCCATCGGAGAGGTTCACATATTTATAGCGGTCGGTCGTGTTTCCAATCGCTTCGGAAAACAGCGGCCCAACCGAATATCCAGGGCCAGATCGGCGCCAGGTATCGGCGCCGGGAGCTCCCGGATTTCCTAGCCACCAGCCCAGCCGCAGGTTGAACAGTGCCATCAGGAAACCCACAATGGGGGAGGAATAATATCCCATATTAGGATTCGCGGCGGCGCCAGAAATGGCCATCGCGGTACCAAGTGTAATCCCGTCGCCATATTCCGCGGACGGGCGGTAACCTACTCGTTGATTCCAAGAGCCGCAGTGGAGACGGCTCATTGTAAACGATTCGGCCTTTCGCTCCTGCCATGCTAACTGCTCACCCTTGACGAGATTGAGCGCGCCATTGAGCACATGAAGAGGCTTTTCTGGAGACAACTCGCGCAACGCAAAGTTGTCAGCAGGGTCGAACCCGGTAAATAAATGTGGCCTGCGCTTGAGCCGTGAAGCGGCAAGATAAGCGCGGATCAATCGGTTCCGATACGTCGCGTGCAGGGAAAACTTATTCGCATTGATGAGGAAACCCATCACGATTCCGAAAAGCACTATGATCCCCATAAGAAAGACCACGATGAACAGCTGCGCTCGCCAGTCATTTGGCTGTTGCGCCAAATGCCGCGAGCCGGTCAGCAAGAGAATCCACCAAATCACAACAGCCAGGAGAATAACGAAAATCAGCCTTTTGCTTAGGTTCGATCGAATGACCAACAAAACACCGGCAACGGCTGTGGCGCTCACAAAGGCGCCTATGAGGATGGCGTTCCCCTTTGGATCCGCCATCATGTGTCCCAGAAAAGCGACCACTTGATGCACCCAAGGCTGCGCGCCGACCACCAACAAAACCCACGAAATTACGACCGCCAGTAGAAGAAAGAAAACAATGGCGACAAAAACCAGAGGCCACTGCAAGCCTGCTTTCATACCAAGCTTTGGGCCCAGTTTGGATCGCAGAGCAACCAAAACGCCGGCAATGCCGCTGACTCCCCCGAATGCTCCGAGTATCGCTTTTGCAACTGGATTCGCTTTTAGTTGTCCGAGAAAAACGTCAATCTGATTTCCCGAGGCTGTGATCGCCTGGCCGCCCCAAAGAACAATGGCGTTGATGATGATCCAGCCGACAATCGTAATGGTTATCCACGCGGCCGATCGCGCCCACCACTCGCGGTCCTCATCCTCTGACACCCAGCTGGCCAGGCCAGTAAAGAGGAAATTTACCAGCATCACTACCGCCATGATCAGTGCCGGTGCGAAGCAGACGTAAGCGACAGCATGGTTCGCCGGCGCCGGTAGCGGCCGGCGCAGTTCCACAGCATCGAAATCTTTTTTCGCAATTGTTGCCCTGACGTGGTCGGTCTCAATCGTGTAAGTATCCGCGCCGATTTGCTTAATTGCTCCGGTAATGCCACCTGGGATCGTCAGTTTCTTATTGCTCGAAACGTCGATCGCTTCGCAAGCGCGTTTTAATCTGAACCTGGTCCAATCAGGTTGAGGACCGGGGCCAGGATTCAGTTCGAAGGCATCTAGGTCTTTCTTCTCAACACGCGCCGAGACCTGATCGGTTTCAACGGTGTAACTCCTCTCGACGTTTTCCACGATCTCGCCCTCGGTTCCTTTTCGAATCAGTGTTTCCTTCCCGCTGGGAATTTGGATTGCCCGGCACTCGCGTCCGAACGTGAATCTTTTCAGGTTAGTCTGGAGGTCGGAGCTCGGGTTGATCATCAAGGGATCCAGATCTTTTTCCGCAATACGTACCACCGCCTGGTCGGCGCCAAGGATACCCACGGTGTAAGTGCCCTCGTCCATTCGCGTAATTACACCGTTGCTCCCCTGCGGGAGCGCCATTTTCTCTCCACTCGGAATCTGAATCGCCTCGCAAGGGCGTCTCAACGTGAATTCAATGTTTTTGTGATCCAAAAACATTCGGGTTGCCATTGCCCAGAGGCAAAACCCGGCGAAAACAGCCGTGACGAAGATCACAAAAAATCGCCAGACGCTGCCCGGCCGGGCCTTGTGGTCGCGTTTGCGAAAGGAAGGAATCAACCATGCCAGCGCGCCGCCGCACACGTAGGTGAACACGAAGAAGAGGACAAATTTGAGCAACCCCTGCAGGTTTTGAAATGCGCCGCTCTTACCATGCACGTTGCAAAACACAGCCCACCACGCCGCGAGGACAAGCGATGCCAGAAACAACGGAAGCTGGCGAAACTTCAGGAACAGACGTTGCGTGAATCGCGCATTGCCGGTGGATGGCACATCGATGATTGCGTAGGCCATCGCGACGGCGATCAATGCGAATCCTACCGCCAGTATGATCGCCAGGGCGATGTTCCACGGCTGCTTAACGGAATTTTCCCAGGCATTCCAGTCAGGGGGTAAGTTGCTGACCAACAAATACCACGAATGCCTCGTCGCCAGGCCTGACCAGTCGGGCTGCAAGTTGATGGCTGCCAGATACAGCCGCGGAACCATCATCGCCGCTGCCAGCCACGAGATCAGCACCAGCCAGTTCAGGAACATGTTGCGAATAAAGGTGGTGATCAGCGTCCAAAAATCAACGGACGTGAGCCCGCTTTTTGGCGCCAGATAATTGCTAAAGTCCCGGAGATGGCGGATCGGACGCGGCTCGGGATTCAGAGTGGAATCGGGCCGTCGTTTCAGTTCGTCGACCACGCCGCGAATGCCGTTTGGATCATTCTTGATCCAAGCGCTTAGCCAGCTGCCAATGTATCCTCCACCCGATACGGTGGAGAGATAATGAAACTTCTCCAGCAGTCCGCAGCGCGCCAAACCCTGCAAAATTCCCAATCCAAAGGTTGCGCTCCGGATACCGCCGCCCGAGATGCAAAGCGCCGCGCGTTTCTCCTTCAGTCCGTGAATAGTATCCCATAATGCTTTTAGACGCGCTTTGGGTTCACTAGAACTCGGATAACCTGGCGGGAGTTCACCATGGAGAGCGACAAACTCAGCTTCCAACACCTCGTGCAATGGCAGCGACGAATCACTCGATGAAGTCTGTTTCGCCATAGCGCGCAAACGCGGCGGTCTGCGCACCAGCGTTTATCAAGCCGCGGATCATTGGTCAATCTTGTTCCAGAATGGTTAATAATGTGACTGAGTGATACCGGCGATGATTCTGTTTGCGCGATTGGTCGTAGCGGACGATTGGCCATACAATCAGCATGATGCCTGGCACACGGGCGATTCGAGTGCGGTCGTTATTTCCTGAATCGCCGCGGGCCGATTTCGCAACAGGCTTAAAGAAATTGCCTGCTTCCCGTTTCTCCAAATGATACTTTAGTGATGTGATGAACCCGGCCAACCCTCGATATGACTTTGATTTCGCTGTGGCCGGTGGCGGTCCAGCTGGTTCGTCGGCGGCCATCTCGCTCGGTCAGCTTGGTCATTCGGTCGTTCTCTTTGAGCGCGAAACGTTCCCGCGATTCCATATCGGGGAGTCGTTGTTGTCGACTGCCAACGACGCGTTCGCTGCTTTGGGTGTGACCAAGAGAATCGAGGCTGCAGGTTTTCCTGAGAAGTGGGGTGCGCGCCTCATCACGCACGATGGTCAGACCGGACGATACGTTGACTTCGCAAACGCCCGTGAGATCACGAGGCCTCAGACGTATCAAGTATGCCGCCAGGAATTTGATCGCATTTTGCTGGAACGGGCTCGCGAAGTGGGCGTCGATGTTCGAGAAGCATGCAACGTAACCGCATGCGAGTTTACTCCGGATGCGGCAATTCTCGACGTCGCTTCACGCGGCAATACGGCCGCCGCGCGGGTGCGTGTGCGGGCTCTGGTTGATGCCACAGGTCGCGGAGGATTGATCGCTCGAAAATTCAATCTGCGCACGGAGGAGCCCCGGCTCGCCAACATAGCAATATACTCCCACTACACGAACGTGCCGCGACTGGAAGGGCCGCGACCCGATGACATTCGACTTATCGCGTGCAACGACGCTGGCTGGTTCTGGCTTATTCCGATTTCAAAAGAGTTAACGAGCGTCGGCGTCGTTCTACCAAAGGCCCTTTACCGTAGATTGGCGAACGGCAGTTCATCTGAGGAGACGCTCAATCGCACGATCTCCGATACGCCGGTTGTCGCTGAGCTTATGCGCAATGCCCAGCGCGAGTGGCCAGTACGCGTTGAGAAGGATTTCTCGTACAGCGCTTCGGCATATGCTGGCAATCGCTGGATCCTGGCCGGGGACGCAGGATCGTTTCTTGATCCCGTATTCTCGACCGGAGTCTCAATCGCTATGGAATCTGGAATAGAAGCCGCTGCCGAGCTCCATCGGGCGCTGGCGAGAAATGACTTCTCAGCGTCCAGCTTCGCGGCGTTCTCTCGTCGTCAGCGAAAAAGATTCGAGACGTTTCGCCAGTTTGTGGTGGGATTCTACACACCACAGTTTCGCGATGTCTTTTTCAGTCCGGAGCCGCCGAAGCTCATCTTTCGGTCAGTCGTCACGATCCTTGCGGGCAGGTGGAACGCCGGCTTGTGGACCCGCTTTCTGAACCAGCTGTTCTTCGCCATGATATCGATCCAGAAACGGCTCAACATAACGCCCCCTGTTTTTCGGCGCGATCGAGATGCCGGTTACCCGACCCGAACGCGCTGCGAAGATCCCATTGCGAATGGGGTTCGACCTTTGACGCCTCCCGTAGGCCAACGATAACAACACGGCTGCCAGTCGCGTTGTATCTCCAAGTCGTAAGATGTTTGTCTTAAAGTTTCTCCACGGGCACTTGGAGGTGGGACACGTTAACGGACAAACTTAGGTTCGCTTGCTTTTTCAGCCTGGGGCTCGGGGATTGGTTGATGCGTGCCGCTTCCCACAAGGCGTTCGAAAAGCGGCGAGGCCATGAGCGTGGTAAGCACTGCCATGATCACGAGCGTGGCGAAAAGTCCCTCTGATATGATGCCGCGCTGGAGCCCGATATTGATAATGATCAGCTCCATTAATCCGCGTGCATTCATTAGTGTGCCGATGCCGAGCGCTTCGCGATTTGGAATGCCAGTGGCGCGTGCGGCTACCCAGCAGGCGACGCCTTTGCCCAGAATTGCCGCGATCAACACCGCGCCACACATGGCCCAAAGGAAGCTCGTGTTGAGCAAACCAATCTTTGTGTTCAAGCCCGAGTACGTGAAAAAGAGCGGGAGCAACAGCGCGACCGTAAGCGGCTGAATGCGGCCAACAAGATCACGCACGACGACCCCGCGCGGCATCGCGGCGCCCATGACGAACGCGCCGAATACTGCGTGCAAACCGATGAGGTCGGTGAACCACGCGCCCAAGGCCATGAGCGCGAGTCCGACAACCAATCCGGCGTCGGTGACGGTGCCGTTTTTTGTCAACCAAACTTTGGCACGAAGCAGTAACGGGCGCAGAATCAGCAGCGTTAAAGCCACGTAAGCGATGCCACCGGTGATGTTGACCAGAGCGTGGCTCCAATTTTTCTCGAAACTGGCGAGTACCACTGCGAGGAGGCACCACGCCGTTGCATCATCAATTGCGCCTGCACCCAACGCTACAGTTCCCATGGTTGTGCCGGTAAGTTTTTTGAAATGAATGATCCGCGCGAGCATGGGAAAGGCGGTGATACACATCGACGCGCCAAGGAAGAGCATTGCTTCTGAGAGTGACGTCGTCCTTGGAAATAGCGTCGTACGGTCAAATAGAATCCAAGCCAGGCCGGCGCCCAATACAAAAGGTGTCAGCATTCCCGCTACCGACACGGCGATTGAGCTTGTCAATTTGCGGCGCACAATGTCGACGCGGAATTCCATTCCAACCACAAACATGTAGAGCGCGAGCCCTAGTTGGGACGCTGGAAACAAATAACTTTGGGTGTCGCGCATTTTCTGACTGCTGTCCCACGGGAAAAGCCAATGCTGCGCTTCGGGCCAGACCAAACCAAAAAGCGATGGTCCGAGAAGTACACCGGCGAGCATTTCCGCCACGACTTGAGGCTGACCGAGGCGCAAAGCGATCGCACCGACCAAACGGCAGAACAAAAGGATAACAGCAAGCTGAATAAAAAACTGGATCGCAAGATGTACGTTGTTCATTGGACTTACTTACAACGCGTCGACTTTACCGGAATAGAAGCGAATCGCACAATAGAGAAGGGCCAAACATTCAAGCGGGAACCGAAAGGGCGCTTGACCTTGCAAGGACGGAACGGGAAAATTATTCGTTGTTACAATGGAAGCTCGAATGGATTCACCGCCAACCGAGGGCAGCTTCGAGTATGACGTAGTGGTCATGGGAGGCGCGCTTTCTGGGGCAGCCACCGCCACGCTCCTATTGCGGCAAAATCCCGGAATTCGCATATTGATTTTGGAGAAATCGGCAAAACTTTCGCGACGCGTCGGGGAAGCAACGGTCGAGGTGAGCGCATATTTCATGGGCCGAGTGCTAGGGTTGACGCAATATCTCAACGAATCGCATCTCGCGAAGCAAGGATTGCGGTTTTGGTTTACAAACGGCGAAGTAAAGACGCTGGCGGAAGCGAGCGAGCTCGGGCCGCTTTATCAGGTACGGGTGCCATCGTATCAGCTGGATCGTGCCGCGTTTGATGAAGAAGTGCTGCGCCGCGCCGGTATTGCTGGCGCGGAGATTTCGCGTCCCGCGACGGTAATCGATGTCCAGTTGCAGCCTGGAAAAGAACAGACGGTAACATTTCGCAATGGCGACGGCACGAGAACAGTTCGTTCGCGCTGGATTGTTGACGCATCGGGAGTGGCTGCAATTCTCGCCCGCAAGCAAGGTTGGTGGAAATCCAACACCGAACATCCAACCGCAGCCGCGTGGTCGAGGTGGAAAGGCGTCAAGGATTGGGACAGTCGCGAGCTGGCAGACAAGTATCCCTCGTGGTCGCGCGCTGTTTACGCGACACGGAACACGGCCACGAACCATGTGATCGGCGACGGCTGGTGGAGTTGGTGGATTCCGCTAAAAGGCGGTGACGTGAGTGTCGGGGTGGTTTTTGACCAAAGGCTCGTCCATTGGCCCCAGGAGGGCGGAAAACTGGGCGAACGGCTCAAGGCCTTCCTGATGAAGCACCCGGTCGCGCGAGAGATTCTCGTTGACGCGCAATTTGACGAGGAAGATGTCCACTGGAGGAAGAATCTCGCTTATTACAGCACCACCTTTGCCGGGGACGGCTTTGTTCTGGTGGGGGATGCAGCGGCGTTCATGGATCCATTTTACAGTCCAGGCATGGATTGGGTCGCATTTACGACATCGCGCGCAACAGCGCTGATCGGTGCGCAGCGAAGAGGCGAAGCGATGAGTGCGTTAGTCGAGAGGCACAATCGCGATTTGGCAAGATCTCATCGTTGCTGGTTCGAGGCCGTTTACAAGGATAAGTACGAATACATGGGCGAATTTGACCTGATGAGCACTGCTCTAATCTTCGATCTTTGCCTTTACTATCTGGGCGTAGTCTCCCGAATATTCAGGTATGGAGAGAACGCTCTGCTGGTTCCGCCGTTTTCGGCAACAGGCATCGGCCCGATTTTTCGTTTTATGCGAACCTATAACCGCCGTTTTGCTGAGATTGCGCGTCGTCGTCGCAAACGTCGAATGCTGGGTAAGACGAACCGCGCGCACCGATGCCTGATCCCGGGTTTCAAATTGCATTCCGCCAATCCTAAACTCTTCGCTCAGGGTTTCGCCAAATGGGCACGGGTGGAACTTGGCGAGCTGTTTTCCGCAAGCATGTCTTGATTCCGTGCACCGGAGAAGACGTGTTCTTCGAGCCGCGGAACATAAAGGTTTACGATCGCGGAAACACGATCGCCAGCACGCTAGGCGCGTGCGTCTCCAGAGGATTATAGCAGCTGATAAGGATCCACATCGACAGTCACGGTGACGTCTTCGGGGAATGGCAGCTTGTCGAGCGTTTCGCGGACAAGTCGGCTCAAACGCATGATGGCTTCGCCACGGATCAAAATATGAAAACGGAATTGGCCCTGTAATTTTTCCAGCGGCGCAGGCGTTGCATCGCCCAAGATGAATTCTTCTGGGAGAGCTTCTTTCAAACGGCGTCTTAACGTTTCAGCGGAAAGTTTCGCGCGCCCCTCGTGCGCAGAACGTGCCGTGATCAAGATCGCGTGTTTGAATGGCGGAAAATTGCAGCGCTCACGAAATTCGAGTTCCTGTTGAAAATAGCCGGCGAAATCGTGGTGGCGTGCAAACTGGATCGACGGACTAAACGGCGTGTAGGTTTGTACAAAAACTTCACCGGAAGTTTCTCCACGTCCGGCGCGTCCGGCCACCTGCGTGAGAAGCTGAAACGTGCGTTCCCCCGCGCGAAAATCCGGCAGATGCAGTGCGAGATCTGCATTGATGATTCCGACCAGTGTCACATTCGGAAAATGGAGACCCTTCGCAATCATTTGTGTGCCGACGAGGATGTCGATGTTGCCTGTGCGGAAATTCCTCAGAGTTTCACGATACGCTTCCTTGCGCGTCATTGAGTCTGCATCCATTCGGCTCACGGCAGCTTTCGGAAAAATTTGTGACACGGTTGCCTCGACCTTCTCCGTGCCGAAGCCTGCGTAAATCAGTGCGTCTTTGCCGCAGGCTGGACATTTCTTTGGCACCGCGGCGGTGTGCCCACACAGGTGACAGCTCAACCGTCCAGGGACTGCGGGATGCCGATGAAATGTGAGCGCGACACTGCAATTCGGGCAGTTACGAGCTTCGCCACAGTTACTGCATAGGAGTGAAGTGGAGAAACCGCGCCGATTCAAAAACAAGATTGTCTGCTCTCGCTTCTCCATGCGATCGCCAATCGCGGCGCGCAATTTTTCAGACAAGATCGTTGCCGCCTTCTCTTTCCGCCGCTCCTGGCGAAGATCGACAATGCGCATAAGTGGCATCTGTTTTTCGTCGATCCGCTGTGCAAGTGTAACCAGCCGATATTTTCCAATTACAGCATTGTGATAGCTCTCGAGTGATGGCGTGGCGCTTCCCAGGACCGCGACGCATTTCTCAATCTTGGCGCGCACGATCGCCACATCACGCGCGTGATATCGGGGAGCTTCTTCTTGTTTATATGTCGTCTCGTGTTCTTCATCGACAACGATGAGTCCCAGGTCTTTCAACGGTGCGAAGACCGCGCTGCGCGCGCCGATTGCGATACGTGCGCGGCCAGAATGGATTTTGTGCCATTCATCGTGACGTTCGCCCTCGGATAAATGGCTGTGCAACACGGCGACCGCGTCCTGCATGTCGGCGAAGCGGCCTTTAAAACGCTCAACCGTTTGCGGCGTTAGCGAAATTTCAGGGACGAGAACAATCGCTGTGTGTCCGCGCTCAAGCGCGGCACGAATCGCCTGGAGATAAATTTCGGTTTTGCCGGAACCGGTCACGCCGTGGAGCAAAATCGGGCGCGCCTTTTCCGGTGAATCGAGCGCTAATGCGATTTCTTTAAGGGCATGCGTTTGTTCCTGGTTGAGAATCAGGTTCGACGTCGCGATGAATTGTTCGTCAGCATGTGGATCCCGCACGATTGCCTCTTCGCGCAACTCCACCAGACCGCGTTTCACCAGCGCCCGAAGCGTCTGGTTATCGAGAGAAGTTTGCCGCAGAAGTTGCGATGCGCGGATCGGCGCTTCCAAGCGCAGGATCGCCTCCAGAAGTTCTGCCTGACGGGGCGCGCGTTTTCGCAACTTCTCGAGTGCTTCATTGTCGATCTTGCGCCCGGGCTGGACGAACAATTGCTTTTTCCATCCGATTTCCGCGCGCCGGATGACTTGCGGCAACAAGCTGCGCATCACTGTTTCGATCGGGCAGCAATAGTAGGCACCGATCCATCTGCCTAGCTCGAGCAATTGTTCGCTCAAGATCGGCGCTTCGCCCACGACCGCTTCGATTAGCCGGATGCCTTTCGCTTCGCTCTGCTCCGTGACAGCGACCACCGTCGCAAGAGCGGATTTCTCTCGAAACGGCACGCGCACGCGGGAGCCGACTCCGACTCGGTTCAGCAAGCCTTCGGGCACGGCATAGTCCAGCTCACGGCGAATTGCCCGATCAATGATGACGCGAACGTAACTGGGTTTCGTCATGGAGACCGCGTTAATTTAATTGCTCGGGAGAGCAGGAGCACGAGATTTGATGCCGACGTGATACGATTCCTTCTTAAACTGGTTCTGTGCGTAATGCTCGCCCTGGCCGCGGGTTTCGCTTACCTCGCCGTGCGATCAGGCGATCCAGTCTACACATTTTACGAATGGATGAGCCCGGCACGGTTTCATCAGTACGATCGCCTGATTCGTGCCGTCGCAGCCGAACATCATCTTGATCCGATGCTCGTGAAAGCAGTCGTGTGGCGTGAGAGCCGCTTCGATCCAGGAAAACATGGCAGCCACGGAGAGCGCGGACTCATGCAGGTGAGCGAAAAAGCCGCCAACGAGTGGGCTCATGAAAGTAAAATCGACAATTTTCAAGTGGAGCGACTTTTTGATCCCAAAACGAATCTTGAGGCTGGCACATGGTATTTGCATCGCGCCTTTGAACGCTGGGAGGCGCAGTCGGATCCCACCCCCTTTGCCCTCGCCGAATACAACGCGGGAGCCAGTCGTGTCGAGCGATGGAGCGGCGGAAGCGGCGGCAGTAGCATTCCGGTAAAGCAGTTCCTGCAGAACATCGACTTTCCCGGAACGCGGAAGTATGTCGACTCAATTATCCAGCGCTACCAATTTTACCAGCGGCGAAGACAAATGTGACGAGTCTCAGAACGCAATCACGGCTCGATTCGAAAAGCTTGCGGCGATACACGATGTTTCGCCTTGTGGGATAAGAATTATCAATCTAAACTCGCGCCGTCCATAGCGACGGCAATGCGGCGGCGTTTTCTAATTAGGGCACTAGTTCTTGTTGCGTGTGGCGCAGGGTGGGGGCTGGCCGCGGCGTTCGGGAATACCAGTTCACCCAGGCAAACCAACATCGCCGCCAGATCGCCTGCATTTCAGGCAGGCGTCGCGACGCACGAAACGCGGATCGAATCACAAACAGCGCCCGAGCTTCCAAGCGCCACCGAAATGCCGGCACAAGGTGAAATTGAAATACCGGCACCGACGCGCGCCAGCTTTATGGCGACCTGGGACAGTGCGAGCGACGCGATCGGCTACCTGTTGGATGTTTCAACAGATAACTCGTTTAGCAGTTACGTGAAGGGTTATCACGACTTGGACGTGGGCAATGTGACGGGGCGAGTCGTGATTGGTCTGAATCCCGGTACTACTTACTACTATCGGGTGCGCGCTTACAATGCGACCGGCCCGGGCCGTTACTCGGATGCAATGAGTGTTACAACGGCAGCTACCGCCGGGCTGATCATTCACGCAACGTTCGACAGTTCTATCACTAACAACCAAAACGCCGCGGCGATTGAGGCGATGATCAACCGTTCCATCTCGATTTACGAATCGCTCTTTAGCGATCCGATCACGATTGAGATTCGTTACCGCTACTCAACGACTGCTCCAGACGGCACTCCACTGCCCCAGGGAACTCTCTCGCGAAGTGACTCCGTAATTTATGTCATCCCATGGGATATCTACATTAACGCCTTGAGGGCTGATGCAACGACCGACAACGATATTCTCGCGAACTCGAGTCTGCCGGGCAACGCACTGTCCGCAAATATCAAGCCAAAGGGCGCAAACGGCCGAGCGGTCGGGTTAGACACACCACCGGCAATGTTCGCAAACGGCACAGTTGGGAACGGCGGACCATATGATGGGATCGTCACGCTTAATTCCTCCTTGCCACTTCAGTTCACCCGACCCGTCAGTGCTAATAACTTTGACGCGCAGAATGCCACCGAGCATGAAACAGACGAGGTCATTGCTTTTGCATCGTATGCAGACGTCTCTAATCTCCGCGCGCAAGACCTGTTCAGTTGGTCATCAGCCGGCGTTAGAAACATCAGCTCGAATGGCACACGCTATTTCTCCATCAACGGCGGCTCTACAAACATAGTCAATTTCAATCAGAACCGGAGCTTGGATTTGGGTGATTGGTTGAGCACCGCGTGCCCACAAGCGCATCCATACGTGCAGAATGCCGCTGGTTGCCGAGGTCAATCATCGGACGTCACAGCTACATCACCGGAAGG
>WNGO01004875.1_pt1 | contig 13738 bp, 8 predicted proteins | sample 5400511 | NCBI WGS metagenome assembly WNGO01 (sample SAMN13153380, study PRJNA577476) | soil metagenome | isolation source: 20 cm soil or saprolite under Garry oak tree replicate 2 | place: USA:California | collected 2016-06-15
CCGGAAAAATACACGCTCGCGTCCTCGCCGAATGTCGATCCGAAGCAGGTCGCCTCGCTGGAAGCGTTGAATCGTGAGCGCCGCGCGCTGGTCAGCGCTGTTGTGCCGTCGGTGGTGGCCGTGAAGACGACCAAGAAGATCGCGATTGAGCGTCAGAATCAGCTCGATCCGTTTGGTTTTTTCTTTCGGCGACCGCGCGGATTTCAAAATCCAAATGACGAGGCCTTAGTCCAGAATTCATTGGGTTCGGGCGTGATTGTTTCGAATGAAGGTCACATCATTACCAACAATCACGTGGTCGATCAGGTGGACGAGATCGAGGTGCAGTTGAGCGATGGGCGCACCGAAAAAGCGCGCCTAATTGGGGCCGATGATCAGGTGGATCTGGCGGTCCTAAAAATCGACAACTCAGGAGTGAAGCCCCTCAAGCTCGCCGATTCCGATACCGTTCAGGCGGGCGATTTCGTTCTTGCGATCGGCAACCCATTCGGCTTCGACGAAACGGTCACGGACGGAATTGTAAGTTCCAAAGGTCGGCCGAATCGCGCCGATGTGTTCGGCGACTTAATCCAGACAAATGCCGCTATTAATCCGGGCAATAGCGGCGGTCCGCTTATCAACCTGCGTGGGGAAGTGGTGGGCATTAATACCGCGATCATTTCGCGTAGCGGCGGCTCCCAGGGGATCGGTTTCGCCATTCCGTCCAACACCGTCCGCACCGCGCTCGAGAGTTTGTTGAAGAAAGGCCGGATTATTCGTGGCTATCTCGGAATCCAGATGCGCGTTCCGCAAACGGGGCAACCTGCGCCGTCGCCAGGGGAACCTGTCGTGGTGGATGAAATCGTGCCCGGATCACCAGCCGAAGAGGCGCACCTGGAAAAAGGCGACGTGATCAAAAAATTTGACGGTCACGAAGTGAAAAGCTTTACCGATTTACGTAACCTAGTTTCGCAAGCCGACTTGAATAAAAAAGTTGAACTGGAAATTGTGCGCGCGGGAAAAACGATTGCCGTGGCAACGCAAATTAAGGAGCAGCCGGTAGGATATGAAACTGGTCGCGTCGTACCGCAACAACCGCCGGCAAAGCCGACACCGGGCGAAGAGAATGAAGGCGGCAATGGGCTCGCCGGAATCCACGTCGGTCCGCTAACTCCCGAGCTGGCGCGCCAACTGGATCTGCCGAACGGCGTTCATGGTGTTGCGGTAACCGCGGTTGATCCAGACGCAGGTGTTGCCGATCTCCAAAAGGGCGACGTGATTGAGGAAGTGAATCAGCAACCGATTAATTCCGTGGCCGATTATAATAAAATCGTCCAGTCCGTCGATCCGCGGCAGGCACAGGTCCTCTCGGTTTGCCGGCATCGGGTGAGATCGTTTCTTGTTTTGCGCCCGCGCTGATCGCGGCAGCTGCGATATCTTAGTGGGGTCGTGGTGTTTGCGAAGCGGGAAACCGGTGAATAAACTTCTCCCCGCGAAAGTCCAACGCTCCAAAACCATTAACCAGATTATGAAAAAACTGCTGTTTGTTTGTGCGTTAACCGCCCTGCTTGTGCCCTTTGTGCCGCAGGCAAAAAGCCAGGACGTTTCGGTCGATTTCTTCTATAACAACCTGAACGGCGGGAGCTGGGTCGAGGTCGGCAATTACGGCTACTGCTGGCAACCAGACGTTGCCGTGAGCGACGCCTCCTGGCGACCATATGCCGATGGCTACTGGGCCTACACCGATGAGGGATGGACATGGGTGTCATACGAGGATTTCGGGTGGGCCACTTACCATTATGGACGCTGGGTCAGGCTGGCCGATTACGGCTGGGTCTGGAGACCCGGTTATGAATGGGGCCCAGCCTGGGTCTCCTGGCGCTTCGGTGGCGGTTACGCTGGTTGGGCGCCATTGCCTCCGGAAACAGAAGTAGTTTACGAAAGCCGGCCGCTCACCGGCCATCTCGACGTCGAGTTTGATATCGGTCCGGGGTATTACAATTTCGTCGACGTCCGTTACATCGGCGAGCCCGTCCTGCGTTCCCGCATTGTCGATGTTTCGCAAAACGTGACCTACATCAACCAAACGGTGAACGTCACCAACATCACTTACAAAAATAAAACGGTTTACAATTACGGGCCTGATCTCAACACCGTAAATCAGTACTCGAGCCGCCCGATCCAAAAACTGAAACTCGAACGACAGGCGAATGTCGATGTTACCGCGGCGGCAAAATCAGGCGGCCTAACGAAAGTGCAGGGCAATGCTTTAGTCGTTGCCGCTCCAATGAAAATCAACAAGTCGGCCAAGCAAATTGTGCCGCCGACAGTGAAAACGAAACTGGCGGAGAGCAGGGTTGAGCACGGTTGGTCGGTCGCTGGTGACGCCAATGCACAGACTCAACTTAAGGAAAAAATCAAAACCCAGGATTTGAAGAAGGTTCCTCCACCGACAGCCGGTGGAAACGCCGCGGCGGCAGCTGGCGTGAGTGCTTCGGGCCCTCCCTCGGCATCGTTGGCACCGGGAATGGCACCAGTTGAGCGAGGCAAACACAAAGGCAAATTTGGTCAGCAGGCCCAGCCTGGTGCGAGCTTGGCGCCGCTGGAGTCTCCTGGAGCTGGAGTATCCCCATACACTCCGGAATATGGAAAGCCGGGTAAGGGCAAACGTGTCGAAAAATTCGGTGCAACACCGCCGCCGACTGGCCCGACCGCTGGTTCCGAAGGTATGACTGCGCCGGAAGGAAAGCGAAAAGGCTTTGAGCGCCAGAATGTTGGACCAACTCCGGGTGGCGCTGTCAGCCCCGGCGAAAATTTCAATCAGCCGCGGGGCAAACATAAGCAATTCGAGCAACCGCAACCTGGAATGTCACCGGCTGGTGCAACGACTCCTGGTGAAAGTTTCAATCAACCAGGCGGCAAGCATAATAAACGCATCGAGCAGCCGGCAATAACGCCATCCAGTCAAGAAGGTAGCGCTCCTGGAGCCCAGGGCGGTCCTTACGGTGAGGGTCGCGGCAAACACAAAGCTGAAGGCCTAAATCCGCCGCCGCCGAGTGGTGCACAAATGCCTGCCGGACAACCGGGCGAGAAAAAGCACGAAGGTAAAGGAAAAGGCGCGACGCCAACGCCCGGTCCACAGTAATCCGAGCTCAATCAGATGAAAGCGAGCGTTCGAGATAGACAATCTGTAGCCGCGGTCGCTGACTGCGGTTTAAAGCAGTTCGGCAATCTGCACCGCATTGAGCGCGGCGCCTTTGAGCAGTTGATCGCCCGAGACCCAAAAGGCGAGACCGTTCTCCAGCGCGCAATCGAGCCGCACTCGTCCCACTTCGCAATTATCTTTGCCCGCGACATTTAGCGGCATCGGATAACGATTCATCGGCGGCTCATCCACCAACTCCAATCCAGGCGCCTTTGCCAAAACCTCGCGAGCCTGCTCCACTGACACTTTTTTTTCGAATTCAGCACTCACGGCAACCGAGTGTGCGCGATAAACCGGAACCCGCACGCACGTGACCGAAGCGCGAAATTCCGGCAAATGCATGATCTTGCGTCCCTCGTTTTGCATTTTCATTTCTTCTTTCGTGTAGCCGCTCTCGAGGAAAACGTCGACGTGCGGCACGACGTTGAACGCGATCGGATGCGGATAAACCTGCGCCGGTGATTGTCGATCTTGGGCCGCGGCTTCCACCTGATTCTTTAATTCAGCAATGGCCCGGGCGCCGCTGCCGGAAACAGCTTGATAACTCGCAGCGAAAACGCGGCGAACCCCAAATGCGCGATGCAGCGGGTAAATTGCCATCAGCGCGACTGCGGTCGTGCAATTCGGATTGGCAATGAGACCGCGATGTTCCTTTACATCCTGCCCGTTGATCTCTGGAATAACCAGTGGAACGTCCGAATCCATTCGGAAAACCGACGAGTTATCGATCACAACCGCGCCCCTTTTGCGGGCAGTCGGGACGAACTTTCGGGAAGTCTCTCCGCCCGCGCTGAAAAATGCGATGTCAACGTTGTCGAATGAATTCTCGCCGAGTTCCTCCACCACGATTGGCTTGTTCCTAAATTGAACTTTCTTTCCGGCGGATCTTCCGGATGCGAGCGCGCGCAGGTTCAAAACTGGGAAATTTCTGCGCTCCAGCACGCGCAGCAGCTCCGCGCCGACTGCACCGGTCGCGCCAACGACCGCGATGTGATATTCTTTTTTCACTGCGGCGAATTGTAAGGCCGCTCTTGAGCGATGCAAAGTGCCCGAACCAAAATCGACGTCTCCGTTCGCGATCAACGTCTCATTTTGACCCGTGATGGTGAAGAACTCCGTTCCTACCCGATTTCTACTTCACGTTTTGGAATCGGGACTGAGGAAGGCAGCTTGAAAACGCCGCTGGGCAGATTTCGCATCGTGGAAAAAATCGGAGACGGCGTCGCGCCGGGAACAATTTTTAAAGCGCGCGTCGCGCTTGGGCCCGATGATCCGCCTCCTGACACTGAAGATTTCATTACCTCACGAATTCTTTGGCTTGATGGCCTGGAGGAGGAGAATACGAACACGCGCGACCGGTTCATTTACATTCACGGAACAAAACATGAGGATGAAATTGGCACTCCCGCGAGCCACGGTTGCATCCGGATGCGTAACGCGGACGTGATCGAATTATTTGAGCTGGTTGATGAAACCACGCAGGTGGTCATCCGCGAATAGCTTGTACGGCAAAACATTCAAAAAAGCGTTGCTTCAATGGTGTTCCATGCCTAGAAGAACCGGAGCAACACAACCGAAAGGAGGCGAGAATAGATTGAAGTTCATCAAAGCGATCATGATCATGGCCGTTTTAGCGGGCGCTCTCAGCTTGGGAGCGTGCGCTCAACACAAAGAAGCGGCGACAACCACAACCACGGGTGCCACTCACGGGTACTCGAAGTAACCCCTTCGTCCAAGTTGTCCCCAACTGGGACGCTTTCGACAAGAAGGCCAGGTCGCTTTGGCGGCCTGGCCTTTTCTAATCATGCTACCAACGTGAATTTCAGGTCAGTTCTGATCTTCGCATTTGCCATCTGCTCGAGTGCGGTCTGGGCGCAAGACGAGAAATCAGTCATTGACTTGCGTGACGCGCTCGTCGCGCTCGCGCCGCGTACTGTCGATCCGTACGAAGCTGAACTGTTGTCTATGACCGCTCACACCATGTCGCGCGGTCTCGCGCGCGAATATGGTGTCACCGGAGATCCCGCGGTCCACAATTTCCTCATTAACGTTGGCGCGAAAAAGCGTGGCATCTGTGCCGATTACACCCGTGACATCGGCGCGCGCTTAAAGGAGCTTCATTTCAAGACCCTGGTTCTTCACTGGGGCGCTGCTTATGCAAAAGAATCGGACGAGAACAATGCTTTGGTGGTCACGGCACGGAACCAGCCTTTTGCGGACGGGATTGTCCTCGATGGCTGGCGCAGAGGCGGCCGATTATTTTGGTGCCCGGTGAAAAATGACCACGAATACGAAGCTGGACGCCGCGGCTTACTTGGTCACTTGGGAGGACATCTCCATACCGGAATTACAGCATGGAAAGAGGATTTGCAGGAAACCGCCTTGCTCCAGGAAAATCAATCCGCCAAAGCAGAGCCGAAGCGCAAGCGATAGGGCCGCCGCCGCCTTCCATTTGCTCGAGTTATCACTAAAATTGGTCTCATGGAATTAAACGGTAGCCCGCTCTCACTCGAGGAGATTGCCGCCGTTGCTAATGGACACGAATCGGTGCAAATCGCGGCTTCGGTGCGCCCGCGCATTTTGGCGTCGCGCAAAGTGGTGGACGACATCGTCACGCGCGAAGCGGGTGTGTACGGCGTCAACACTGGCTTTGGCAAGCTCGCGGACGTGCGGATTCCGCGCGACGAAATCGGCGCGCTCCAACTGAATCTCATTCGCAGCCACGCCTGCGGAATCGGTCCGCCACTATCGGAGCCGGAAGTTCGCGCGATGATGTTGCTGCGCGCAAACGTCCTCACGCTTGGATTCAGCGGCGTTCGCCCGGAAGTTATTGAGCTGCTTTGTCAGATGCTTAATCAGCGCGTGCATCCAGTTGTTCCGGGAAAAGGATCGGTCGGTGCAAGTGGCGATCTCGCGCCATTGGCGCATCTCGCTCTGAGTTTGATCGGCGAAGGCGAAGCGTTCTTTGCCGGAAACCGGATGGATAGTGGCGAAGCGCTGAAGCGGGCGAAATTAAAGCCATTGAAGTTGAAGGCCAAAGAAGGTCTCGCGTTGTTGAACGGCACTCAGGCCATGCATGCGGTCGGGGGATTGTCGATCTTGCATGGGAAACGCCTGACAAATATTGCCGATGTTGCCGGCGCGATGACGCTCGAAGGTTTGCGTGACACGCCTGCTGCGTTCGATCCACGTCTGCAAGAAGCGCGTCCACATCCCGGGCAAAAAGCGGTTGCTGCTCACTTGAACTCGCTCTTGCAGGAAAGCGAGATTCGAGAATCGCATCGCAAAGATGATCCGCGCGTCCAGGACGCCTACAGCGTGCGTTGCATGCCGCAAGTGCACGGCGCGGTCCGTGACGTTCTCGCTCATTGCGAACAGATTTTGTCGGTCGAATCTGCATCGGCGACCGATAATCCACTCGTGTTTGCTGACAGCGGCGACGTCGTCTCCGGTGGAAATTTTCACGGCGCGCCGCTCGCGCTCGCGTTCGATTATGCCGCGATTGCGCTCACCGATCTCATGAGCATGAGCGAGCGCCGCATCGATCGACTGGTGAATCCGGACAAGAGCGAAGGGCTGCCGGCATTTCTGGCGCGCAACGCCGGCTTGGAATCAGGTTTCATGATTGCGCATGTCGCTGCGGCCTCGCTGTTAAACGAAGCGCGTGTGCTTGCACATCCGGCCAGCGTCGACAACGTGCCCACGTCGGGTGGCAAAGAGGACCACGTGTCGATGGGCATGACCAGCGCGCTCAAATTGCGGTCGATTGTCAATCTTGCCGAGAATTTGTTCGCGATCGAATTGCTCGCCGGCGCTGAAGCGCTTGAACATCGCCGCCCATTGCACGCCGGCGAAGGCGTCGAACGCGCCTTTAAACTCGTTAGGGAAGTCGCCAAACCGCTGACAGCAGATCGGGCACTCTCAGGTGACATCGCGCGGGTGGCCCAGAAGATTCGCGCCGGCGCATTCGATAATTTATGAGCGGGAAACGATCCGCCAGTCCGGCTCGGACCATTCGCGCGCCGCGCGGGAGCAACTTGAGTTGTAAAGGCTGGCATCAGGAAGCCGCGATGCGGATGCTGATGAACAATCTCGATCCGGACGTCGCAGAGAATCCGGACCAGCTCATCGTTTACGGCGGGACCGGTCGGGCGGCGCGGAGTTGGGATGCATTTGACGCGATCGTCCGCTCGCTCCGCGAATTGAAAAACGACGAATCTTTGCTCATTCAATCAGGCAAGCCCGTCGGAAAATTTCGAACGCACGACGAAGCGCCGCGCGTTCTAATCGCGAATTCGAATCTTGTTGGACAATGGAACAATTACGCCGAGTTCAACCGTCTCGAGCGTCTCGGATTGACGATGTACGGCCAAATGACCGCCGGCTCATGGATTTACATCGGCAGCCAGGGAATCGTGCAGGGCACGTTCGAAACCTTCGCCGCCGCCGGAAGAAAACATTTCGGCGGCTCGCTCGAAGGAAAATTTGTTTTAACCGGCGGTCTCGGCGGAATGGGCGGCGCGCAACCGCTTGCCGCTACCATGAACGGCGCCGTTTTTCTCGGCGTCGAAGTAGATCCGGTGCGAATCGAGAAAAGACTGAAGAGCGGTTACTGTGATAAGATCGCGCGCTCGCTCGAGGACGCGTTGAAGTTGATCGAAACAGCGCGCAAAGATCGACAATCGATTTCGGTCGGGCTTGTCGGGAATTGCGCCGATGTTTTACCGGAAATTGTGAAGCGCGGCGTTGTTCCCGATGTTCTGACCGACCAAACCAGCGCGCACGACGCGCTCAACGGCTATGTGCCGCACGGAATGCAGCTGGAGGACGCGCTCGCGTTGCGGAGAAAGAATCCGGACGAATACATCGAGCGCGCGATGCAGTCCATGGCGCTTCACGTCGAGGCGATGCTTGCGTTGCAAAAGAAAGGCGCGATCACTTTTGATTACGGGAATAACATTCGCGCGCAAGCGCAGAAGGCTGGTGTCAAAAACGCGTTCGACATTCCCGGTTTCGTTCCGGAATACATTCGCCCCCTTTTTTGCGAAGGGCGCGGCCCGTTTCGTTGGGTGGCATTGAGCGGAGAGCCGGAAGACATCGCGCGTACAGACAAGCTCGCACTCGAATTGTTTCCCAAAAACGAAACGCTCATGCGCTGGATGAAACTCGCGAAACAGCGGATCCATTTTCAAGGATTGCCCGCGCGGATTTGCTGGCTCGGTTACGGCGAACGCGCCGAGTTTGGCATGGCTATGAACGAGCTTGTGAAGCGCGGTGAGATCAAAGCACCGATCGTGATCGGGCGCGATCATCTCGACGCCGGCTCGGTTGCTTCACCAAATCGCGAAACCGAAGGGATGATTGATGGGAGCGATGCCATTGCCGATTGGCCGGTGCTGAACGCGCTCGTCAACACGGCGGCGGGCGCTTCGTGGATTTCAATTCACAACGGTGGCGGTGTCGGCATCGGTTACTCACACCACGCCGGCATGGTTGACGTCGCCGACGGCAGCGATAACTCTAAGCGCAGATTAGAGCGCGTTCTCACGAGCATCACCGACGCGATTAAGTCGACTGAGGGCGTTTCGCTGCTCGATGTGGATCCTGGCGCGACCACGAATCGCACCGTTGTCACTTTTGTCGGCAGTCCGGAAGCCGCGGTTGAAGCGGCGTTTCGCGGAATTCAGAAAGCGGCGGAGCTGATCGACATGCGCAAACACAAAGGAGCGCATCCACGCATGGGCGCGACCGATGTCTGTCCGTTTATTCCGGTGAGCAATGTCAGCTGGGAGGAAGCGATCGCTTGCGCGCAGAAATTGGGAAAGCGGGTCGGCGAAGAATTAAAGATCCCAGTTTATCTCTACGAGAAGGCAGCGAAAGATAAATCGCGATCGAATCTCGCGGTCATTCGGACCGGCGAATACGAAGGTTTCACCGAAAAAATCAAAAAACCGGAATGGAACCCCGACTTTGGTCCGGCAAAACTCAACGGGAAAGCAGGCGCGACCGCGATCGGTGCGCGCGAATTTCTTGTAGCATACAACGTCAATCTAAATACCAAATCGGTGCGACGTGCCAACTCGGTTGCGTTCGATGTTCGCGAACAGGGAAGATTCAAAACGGAAGATGGTACTCCTTCGGGAAAAAGGGTTCTCGATGCAAAGGGCGAGCCGGTCCGCATGCCCGGAATGTTGAAGCACGTGAAAGCGATTGGTTGGTTCGTGAAGGAGTATGGGATCGCGCAGGTGTCGATGAATCTGACCAACATCGAAGAAACACCGTTGCACGCTGCGTTCGAGGCCTGCTTCGAAGCCGCGAACAAGCGAGGCCTCCGTGTCACCGGTTCGGAAATTGTCGGCATGGTGCCGAAGAAATGTCTGACCGATGCGGGACGCTATTTTTTGCGGAAGCAGAAATGGTCGGAAGGCGCTTCCGAAGAAGAATTGATCGACATCGCAGTCCGCTCGATGGGCTTGAGCGAATTGAAACATTTCGATCCGAGAGAAAAAGTGATTGAATTAAAGATTCAATCCGATTCGAAATCGCTTGTGAAAATGAATCTGCGTGAATTTTGCAACGAAACCCTGAGCGATTCGCCCGCGCCGGGCGGCGGCTCGGTTGCGGCATTGATGGGCGCGCTCGGCGCGTCGCTTGGCGGAATGGTAGCGAATCTCTCAGCGGGCAAACGCGGCTGGGACGATAAGCTGAAATATTTCAGTCAGTGGGCGGTGAAAGCGCAGCAGCTCAAAGACGAATTGCTGCGGCTAGTCGATGAAGACACCGTCGCTTTCAACAAAGTGATGGCCGCTTTCGCGCTCCCAAAACAATCCGTTGAGGAAAAGGCTGCGCGCACAGCCGCGGTTGAATCAGCGACGAAGTACGCGGCGGAGATTCCGTTACAAGTGATGGAGACGGCGGCAAAGTCCTACGAACTGCTGGCGGAAATGGCGGAGAAGGGAAATCCGAATTCGATTTCGGATGTTGGCGTCGGTATTTGCGCGACGCGTGCCGGCATCGATGGCATGGCGCAGCGTTGAATGTTCGGATCAATCTCGCGGCCTTGAAGGATGAAAAATTTAAGTCCGATCTTCAGAAGAAAGTTCGTAGGTTACAGGCTGATTCAGAGTCCGAGTTCAAGAAGATCGCTCAGATCGTGCAGAGCAAACTGACTTGAAGTCTCTCGCTCTTCTTCACGCGGCTGAGCTCGTCACCCTGGCGGGCCCGCAACGTCCGCGCATTGGCAATGAATTGTCCAAGCTGGGAATCATTCGCGGCGGCGGACTGCTTATTCGCGACGGCAAGATCGACATCGTCGGCCCGAGCGACGAAATCGAAAAGGCAGCGCGCGACGCGGAGATTATCGATCTCGGCGAGCGGCTTGTGCTTCCCGGATTTGTTGATGCGCACACCCATCTAGTTTTCGCGGGAAATCGACTGGACGATTTTGAGCGCCGAGCGCGTGGCGAAGGCTACGAACAAATTGCCAAGGCCGGCGGTGGAATTTGGTCGACGGTGGAGAAAACGCGTGCGGCGAGCGAGGCCGATCTTTTCGCGCAGGCGACGAAGCATGCCGAATGGTTTGTGAAATGCGGCACGACCACCGTTGAGGCGAAATCGGGCTACGGACTCACACTCGACGACGAGCTTAGGATTTTGCGCGTGATGCAGCGATTGAATCAGGAAACGCCGCTCGAAGTTGTGCCGACATTTCTCGGGGCTCACGCCGTCCCCCGCGACAGTTCCGCCGGCGAGTATGTCGATCTTGTGATCAACAAAATGCTGCCGCGCGTTGCGAAAGAAAAGTTGGCCGAGTTTTGCGATGTATTTTGCGAGCGCGGCTATTTCGACGTCGAGCAATCGCGGAAAATTCTGTCTGCGGCGAAAAAGCTTGGACTCAAACTGCGTGGCCATGTCGACCAGTTGACGAATTCCGGCGGCGCGAAATTGATGGCGGAACTTGGCACCGCGACGGCAGACCACTTGGAGAAAACCGACGAGCAGGGGATAGCCGCATTAAAAACAGCAAACGTGCAGCCGGTTTTGCTGCCGGGATCTGTTTACGCGCTTGGATCGACGTCGTATCCACGCGCGCGAAAGATGATTGAAACTGGGCTCGCGGTCGTGATTGCGACCGATTTCAATCCAGGCTCGTCGCCGACGCGATCGATGCCGATGATTCTTTCGCTCGCGTGCACCCAAATGAAAATGTCGCCGGCGGAAGCGATCACAGCGTCGACGATCAATGCGGCGTACTCGTTAAACCGCGGCGATAAGATAGGGTCGCTGGAACCCGGTAAAATTGCGAACTTGACCGTGTTCGATTGCGAAGATTACCGCGAGCTGGCGTATTGGTTTGGAATTCCACAAACGCACTCGGTTTACGTGCGCGGTGAGCGCGTGGCAGGATTTTGACTGCCCGCGAATCACGCGAATGGACGCGAATCGATGCGGTTGGTTTAGGTTTCTGATGCCCTGAATTCGTGGGATTCGCGTAATTCGCGGGTGAAATTTAATGCGGCGCTCATAGAGCGCCGCTACATTAACTCTCACATGAAAGTTCAGGTTGAAAAAAAGCCGGAATCGGTCTCGACGCTAAAGATCGAATTACCGGCGGAAGAGGTGTCGAAGGAATGGGACACTATTGCCAACAGTTTCGTGCGGTTCGCGAAAATTCCCGGTTATCGGCCAGGCAAAGCGCCGCGGGCGGTGATCGACAAACGCTTTCGGAAGGAAATTCAGGACGAAGTTACGAAGAAGCTCGTATCCAAGAGTTATCGCGAGGCGATCGAACAGAAGAAATTGCGGGTCGCGTCGCTGACGAACTTGGAAGAGGTCCATTTCAGCGAAGACAAGTCGATGCGGTTCCAGGCGACTGTTGTGACCGCGCCGGAGTTTAAATTGTCCAACTACAAAAATATTCCAGTCGAATTGCCGGACACGAAAGTAACGGAGGCCGAGATCGACGCGACGCTGGAACGTTTGCGCGATCAAACGGCGGACTTTGTCGATGTTCCTGAGCGCGCCGCGCAGATGGACGATTTTGTGGTGATTGATTTTGAAGGAACAGTTGATGGTAAACCGATCGGCGAGGTTGCGCCGCAGGCGAGCAAGAATTTGCACGGCGGCAAGAAATTCTGGGTGCATTTGGCAGCGGACAATTTTCTTCCGAAATTTTGCGAGCAGATAGTTGGACAAAAACGGGAGGAGACGCGGACAGTGGTTGTCGATCTTCCAGCGGATTTTCTAGTCAAGGAATTGGCCGGGAAACAGGCGAGCTACACGGTCACGCTGCACGAGATCAAAGAAAAAGTTTTGCCGGCGGTGGACGACGCGTTTGCGAACAAACTGCTTCCTGGAAAATCGCTGGCCGAACTTCGTCACACGATCGAGCACGATCTCGAGCATGAAAAAGAGCACGAGGTCGAGCGAGCGAAGGAAACGCAGATCGTGAAGTATTTGCATGAGAAGATCCAGTTCGATTTGCCGCCGAGTTTGCTGCGGAATGAGACGAAGCGAGCTTTGACGGAGTTGGTTCAGCGAAATCGGGCGCGCGGGATTCCCGACGAAATGTTGAAGGACAAGGAGAAGGAATTGATCGAGACCGCGGCAAGCGTGGCGCACCACCGATTGAAAACGAATTTCATTCTCGAGCGCATTGCCGAGCAGGAAAAAATCGAAGTCAGGCGGGAAGATGTCGATCTTCGGATTCGGCAGGAGGCGCAGCATTACAATATTTCCAGCGATAAGATGCGCAAGGAACTCGAAGAACACGATGGACTTAACGCGCTCGCGGAACAGATTCTGCTCGGCAAGACTCTTGATTTCCTAAAGGCGAATGTTAGCGTCCAGCCGGTCTCGGAAGAACAAACTGCGAAGAAATGAGTGAACTTAGACAGAATCGCTCGCAATCGGTGCTGGTGCCGATGGTGGTGGAGCAGACTGGCCGCGGCGAGCGCAGTTACGACATTTATTCGCGGTTGCTCAAGGACCGCATCGTTTTCATCGGCACGCCGATTGATGATCACATCGCGAACCTGGTGATTGCGCAGTTGCTCTTCCTGCAAATGGAAGACTCGAAGAAGGACATCAACATCTACATCAATTCGCCCGGAGGCAATGTGACGTCCGGCCTCGCTGTTTATGACACGATGCAATTTCTGACCTGCGATGTGACGACGTATTGCCTCGGCATGGCTGCGAGCATGGCGGCGGTCCTGCTTTGCTCCGGAACAAAAGGCAAACGATTCGCGCTCCCGAATTCGGACATCATGATTCACCAAGTCTCCGGCGGCGCGCAAGGTGCGGCCAGCGATGTCGAACGCCAGGTCGATTACATGTTCAAATTGAAGAAGCGGTTGATCAAAATCATCTCGCAGCACACCGGCAAAGCTGAAGAACAAGTGCGCCTCGATTCGGACCGCGATTATTACATGTCGGCGGCGGAGGCGAAGTCCTACGGCTTGGTTGACGAAGTGATCAAATCTCGCAAGGAAGTGAAAGGACTCGACGGCGCCCATTCGGGCGACCAGCCAGAACGCGGCTCCGGACGCAAAT
>WNGO01008964.1_pt1 | contig 13735 bp, 12 predicted proteins | sample 5400511 | NCBI WGS metagenome assembly WNGO01 (sample SAMN13153380, study PRJNA577476) | soil metagenome | isolation source: 20 cm soil or saprolite under Garry oak tree replicate 2 | place: USA:California | collected 2016-06-15
ACCGACCCATTTGGTCATCTCGGATTTGACCTTATGGATCGCTGTCGGACTTTTGGCCGTGGTCGTTGCCATCGCTCTGCTCTTTAGTTTGTGGGTGTTTCGCCGCTCGGCGCGGACGAGCATGACGGACGGATAGGAAAGACGGAGTACTGGAGTGATGGAATGGTGGAGTGATGGGTCGGATCCAATACTCCAATACTCCAGTCCAACATTCCACCACTCCCATCATTGTGACTTCGGAGGACATCATGGCGGAGAACGGCTTTTTCAAGAATCGCGGCATCGATGTCAAAGTCTCCAAGTTGATCAAATCTTATGAGACTTCGGCCGAGCAGGTGCGGGCGCTGAAAGGCGTCGACTGGCAGATCGGTTCGGGCGAAGCAGTGGCTTTGATGGGACCGTCCGGTTGCGGCAAGACGACACTGCTCAATATCCTCGGCGGCGTCGACCACGCGTCGGGCGGAGACATCCTCGTCGGCGAGCAGAAGCTAACTTCATTATCGGAGCGCGATCTGGAAAAATATCGCCTGCACAAAATCGGCTTCGTGTTTCAATTTTTCAACCTGATTCCAACGCTTACGGCAATCGAGAATTTGGAGTTGCCTATGATTATCGCCGGTGTGGAGCCGGCCGAGCAGAAGTGGCGCATCGAGGGGTTGTTGCAGATGGTCGGCCTAGGCGACAAGGGGCGCAAACGGCCCGAAGAGTTGAGCGGCGGCGAGCAACAAAGGGTCGCGGTAGCGTTATCGTTGGCGAACGATCCGTCGCTGATTCTCGCCGATGAGCCGACCGGCAACCTGGACACGGGAAACACAGAGACGATTACAGCGCTGTTCCTCTCCCTTGCGGAAAAGTACGGTAAAACCGTCATTATGGCGAGCCATGACCCTAAGGCCGTCGAGCATTTCAAGAAAGTCTACAACATGCGGGATGGAAGTTTTGTGTGAATCGCGTCATTCGAACTCATCTTTCTTAGTGTTTCTCATCGTGGCGAGTAAAAGTCCTTTTTAGGTGTCACCCTGAGCCCGAGCGAAGGGTCTCGACCGATCTTTGGGTTAGCGCATGCCTCGCGATCAATACTTTGTATACATCATGACGAACACTTCTCGTACTCTGTACACGGGCGTTACGAATGACTTGGTACGCCGGGTCTACGAACATAAGAATAAAATCATTCCTGGCTTTCCGAGTCGTTACAATATTTCGCAACTTGTGTACTTTGAAGAAACGAGTGATGTTCAGACAGCATTGGCTCGAGAGAAGGAGATCAAAGGTTGGCGCCGGGCGAAGAAAACACGTTTGGTCGATTCGACCAATCCTAAATGGCTCGACCTCAGTTCCGCATGGTTCAAAGACGAGATTCCTCGCTTTGCTCGGAATGACTCCTAGGTATTCGATCAACGTTCCGGTGCCTGTTTTTACATAATTCATGCTGAATCGTCGCATAACAGGAGGACTTTGGGATGGCTGCAACGACCATTTCTCGTAATAGCTTGAGTTTCATTATGTTCATCTTGGCGGTGTTGGTTCTCACGTTTGTCTTGGCGCCAGCAACAGCCGACTCTCCCTCGGATCCCAAGCGGGTTGCGTTCGAGGCGGTCGATCGCAACGCCGAGGCGATCGCGACGGTCGGCGACGTGCTTTACTACTTCGGCGAGCCGGGGATGCAGGAATACGAGAGCTCGAAGTATTTGAAAGCAACACTGGAGCAAATCGGCTTTAAGGCTTCCCGAGGGCTCGCAAACGCCGGGAAGTATTCCACGCAAGCCGCTCGTCGAGGGCGCGCCGGGACACATGGAAGGTCACAATGTGATGGCGGCGATGTCGGTGGGCGCGGCGCACGCAGTCAAAAAGGCGATGGAGCAATTCAAAATTCCCGGCACCGTGATTCTCTCGATCGGTCCCGCCGAGGAGCAATTGATGAGCCGACCTTATCTCGTGCGCGAAGGCTACCTCAAAGACGTCGATGCGGGGATCATCACGCATATTCAAAACAGTCTCTCGACCGGCTACGGCTTGCAAAACTATGCGCTGATCGGCGCCAAGTTCACTTTCAAGGGCCGTACCGCGCACGGCGCCGTCAATCCTTGGGACGGCATCGACGCGGTGGATGCGGTGGAGTTGATGGATATCGGGTTCGACAAACTGCGCGAGCATTTGAGGCCGACGTATCGCGGTCATCGGACGATCACGATCGGCGGCGTGCAGCCGAACATCATTCCCGACGTCGGCCAGATCTGGTGGTTTATCCGCGACGCCAACGGACCCTGGGCAAAGGAAAATTTCGACAAGTTGGTGAACATCGCGCGCGGCGCGGCGCTGATGACGGGCACGACGATGGAGATGGAGCCGTTCGGCGCGGCGTGGCCGTCGCTTGCAAATAAGGCGATCGCCGAGGCAATCCAGAAAAATATCGAAATGGTCGGAATGCCAAAGTGGACCGAAGACGAGACTAAGTTCGCCAAGGAAGTGCAAAAGTCGATCGGCACGAAAGAAGTGGGATTAGCGAGCCAAGTGTCGCCGCTTCGGTCGGACACGCAAAACACTTCCTCCAACGATATCGGTGACTATACTTGGAACGTGCCGATGGGATCGCTGCGCTTTCCTTCCGCCATACCGGGAGTCCAAGCGCATCATTGGACCGCCGGCATCGCGCCGACTACGTCAATTGCCCATAAAGGCGCAGTGGTGGGCGCCAAAGTGATGGCGGCGTCGATCCTCGATTTGCTGACGTCACCGGAGTTGCTCGCGGCTGCGAAGAAACAATTTGAGCTCGACACTAAGGAGATCAAATATTTTTCCTTGCTGCCTCCCGGCGCCAAGCCGCCCGTTGACCTGAACCGGGAGATGATGGATAAGTATCGCCCGGCGATGCGCAAGTTCTATTTGAGCAAAAAGGCGGAGTTCAAGTAGAGGCGTTCAAAGACCGCGCCGTCGCCACTGGGACCGTTGCAAAGGAAGCTGATACAAAGCGACTGCGCGATAGTCGGGAGGATTCCGATGCGGAAGAGTCTTTTGGCCCTGCTCGCGGTACTTGTTCTCGAGACGCCAGCCCTCGCAGTTGAGAAGATCCGGATCGGATTCCCGGACCTCGTCGCAACGTTCGTTCCGCTGGCCATTGCGGACAAGCGCGGTTTTTTCCAAGAAGAAGGACTCCAGGGAGAGTTCATCAGAATAAATCCTGCCATTGCGTTTCAAGCGTTGGTCGGCGGCGAGATCGATTATTATACGGTTCTTGGGCCCGGAGCGGCCGCCGGGATTCGCGGCGTTCCGGTTAAGATTGTTGCCGCTTATGTTCCGGTCGCTCCGACTGCGCTCCTTGCCCGACCGGAAATAAAGTCCGTCGTCGAATTAAAAGGTAAAACCATCGGCGTTAACGCTTATGGTGGGGCTCTTGAGGGAATCGCCCGGCTGATGCTGCGACATTTCAACATCGATCCCGACACGCAGATCAAGTTTCTCGCAACCGGGCCGCTCGATTCTAGGTTCGGTGCGATGATGCAAGGATTGACTCATGCCACTCTAGGCTCGCCGCCTACCGACTTTCTTGGCAAGAAGTTGGGGTTTGTCGTGCTAGCCCGCGCTAATGAATTATTCAATTTTCCGGTTAGCGGATTGATCGCCAACGCGAGAAAAATAAAAGAAAGGCCGGATGAGATCAGGCGGGCGATTAAAGCGGGCATCAAGGCCAACCGTTATATTCGCCAGAATCGCGATGGCACGCTGCCGATCATGGCGGAATGGCTGAAGATCGATAGCGCGATGGCGGCGGCGACGTACGATTCTTCCGTGAAAACGTTTAGTGAGGATCTGAGTCTCCCCGATGGCGGCCTGCGCCTGCTGATCGACGAGGCGAAGAGGGTCGCCAAGGTGAGCCGAGAGGTTTCCCTCAGCGAAGTAGCCGATTTGTCGATTCTCAAAGATGCGCAACGTGAGTTGGGGATCAAATAATTTTAGATTTTGGATCCTACGGCAGACTTCGTCCTAAAACAGAGTCGAGGCGCCTGGAGCAGATTTTGGATTTTCGAGTGAAGCGGAAACTACAAGTGTTCAATTCACACTGCAAGCTATGGCCGGCGATGACGAACCGAGAGGTGCCTTATGAAGAAATTTCTCGGCGCTATGCTCGTTGTTTGTTTCTTTTACCCCTCAGTGCGTGCGGCAGATAAAATTAGGATCGGATTTCCAGATTTCTCTTCGCCGTTTCTTTCGCTCCCTCTGGGACAGAAGCCGGGCTTTTTTCAACAGGAAGGAATTCAAGCCGAGTTCATCAGAATCAGGTCCATCGTTGCGTTGACTGCGTTGGTGAGCGGTGAGCTCGATTATCACACGGTCCTCGGCCCCGGCATCGCAGCGGCGATCCGGGGAGTTCCCGTGAAAATCGTGGCCTGTTACACGCCGACGGTTGCCACTTTGCTGATCGCCCGGCCGGAGTTTAATTCCGTCGAAGCGCTCAGGGGCAAGACCATCGGACTCAACAGCTACGGCGGCGGTCTTGAGGGCCAGGCGAGATTGATGTTCAAGCATTTTGGCTTTGACCCTGACAAGGACATAAAATTTCTCGCCACCGGCGGCGTCGAGTCTCGGCTCACCGCTTTGAAGCAAGGATTGACCGCCGCCACGTTGGGCTCTCCGCCGATAGATTTTTTGGGAAAGAAGCTGGGCTTTATTGTCCTGGCGAGAGCCAACGAGCTATTCAGCTACCCTTCAAGCGGTTTGATCGTGAACGCAAAGAAGATTAAAGAGAAGCCGGACGAGATCAAGCGAATGCTTAAAGCGGGCATCAGAGCCAACCGTTACATCAATCAGAATCGCGAGGCCACGATTCAGGCCATGACGGAGTGGATGAAAATTGACCGAGAGATGGCCGCAGCCACCTACGATTCCGTCGTGAAGACCTACGGCGATAATTTGACCTTGCCCGATAGCGGGTTTCGGCTACTGATCGACGAGGCGAAAAAGGCCGCCAATTTGACCCGCGAAGTTGCCCTCGGTGAAATCGCAGATACGTCGCTTCTCAGGGAAGCGCAAAGGGAGCTAGGGATGATAGGAAGGTAAGAAGAGCTCATGCCTCCGATTGAGCAGATAAAGGCCAAGCGCGCCGGCATTGGATTGCGCGCTTGTAATCACGAACGAGCATTTCCCGGTTTCACGTTGTTTGCTCCACAAAGCGGCGGCGGCAAAGTTTATCTCATCGACATCGAGGGCAACGTTGCTCACACCTGGCAGATGCCCCACCCTCCTGGCAACTACGGCTATCTGACCGAGCGCGGCACGCTGTTTTTCAACGGCAAAATTATCGAGAACTCAGCGCGATTTATTAGCGGCCAGCCATGGAAAGGCGGAGCTGCACTGGAAGCGGATTGGAACGGACGCGTTCTCTGGGAGGTGCGTCACCCAGACCACCATCACGACGGCATACGATTGCGCAACGGCAACGTGCTGCTGCTTTGTCTGGCTCAGCTTCCGGCGGATCTCCTGCCGAAGATCAAGGGCGGAATGCCAGGGACGGAACATCACGGCGAGATATACGGCGATTATTTGGTTGAGATGACCACTGCAGGCAGAGTCGTCTGGGAATGGCGTAGTTGGGAGCACTTAAATCCCGATACCGACTGCATCACGGCGATGCAAGAGCGGCGCGACGAGTGGACACATGGAAACGGCCTGGCCGAGTTGCCCAATGGCGATGTCGTCGTTAGCTTTCGCGTTATCTCCACCGTCATCATCATCGACCGGAAAATCGGCAAGGTCATCTGGAAGCTCGGCGCGCCGCCTTTATCTGGTCAACACGCTCCTATGCCGCTTCCGAACGGCAATCTGCTTCTCTTCGACAACGGCCCGCACCGTTTGGATCATCCCATGCCGTTTTCAAGGATCATCGAGGTCGAGTTAGCGACCAAGAAAATCGTCTGGAAGTATCAGGAGAAACGCGAGTATGAATTCTTCAGCCCGCGGATTTCCAACGCACAGCGTTTACCGAACGGCAACACGCTGATCTGCGAGGGTGATTTCGGCCGTCTCTTCGAGGTGACGGCCGATGGCGAAGTGGTTTGGGAATTCGTCAATCCTTATTTTGGTGAGGGACCGACCGGGCAGAACAATCGGGTATTTCGCGCCTATCGCTACAGCAAGGAGGAGATTGCTAAAGCTACAGCCACAGGAGGTGGATGATGAAGATCATTTTGGCTTCGCTGATAATTATCCTGCTTCACGCTTCGACTCATGCTGCAGATAAGATCAGGATCGGAGTTCCGGAGCTCAACGCCCAATTTCTTCCTCTGGCTTTAGGAGAAAAGCGGGGCTTCTTTAAAGAGGATGGTCTTCAAGGTGAGATCATCCGCATTAATCCCACTGTTGCACTTGCCGCATTAGTCAGCGGAGAACTTGACTACTGGACGGTGATTGGAAATTCGGTCGCGGCAGCGATCCAGGGAGCGCCGCTTAGGGTCCTGGCCTGTTACGTGCCTGGCTCCCCGAGCGCGCTGATCGCTCGCTCAGAGTTTAAGACGGTTCCGGAGCTTAGGGGAAAAGCAATTGGACTCAATACATCCGGCGGCGCTCTTGAGTCCACGGCACGGTTGATCTTCAAGCATTTCGGCGTTGATCCCGACAAAGAGATAAAGTTTCTTCCTTTGGGCACGAACGAACGCCGCTTCTCTGCGATGAAGCAGGGATTGACCGCCGGCACGATGGGCTCTCCTCCGCTGGATTTTCTCGGCAAGAAGATGGGATTTGTCGTGCTTGCCAGGGCGTACGAACTTTTCAGTTACCCGACCAGCGGCGTGGTCGCTAGCGTGAAGAAGATCAAAGAAAAACCCGATGAGGTCAAGCGGGTGATCAAGGCAGGGATCAAAGCCACACGCAATATTCGTCAGAATCGCGAAGGCACGATTCAGTTCATGATGGAGTGGGCGAAGATTGATAAGGAGATGACCACAGCCACCTATGAAAGCGTTGTGAAGCTCTTTAACGATGACGGCAGCGTGCCCGAAAAGGGAATGCTCCTGGTGATCGACGAGCTGAAAAAGCTGGGCAAAGTGGAACGTGAGATTTCTCCGAGCGAAGTAGCGGACCTTTCGATTCTCAAAGAGGCGCAGAAGGAGCTAGGGATTACGGTGAGGTAATTTCATATCAGGCAATGTGACAGAGGAGGATCGTGAAATGAAATTCTTCGGTGGCGCACAGCCGTTGCTCGAATTTAGAATTTCTGTTCGTCGACCAGACCGGCTCGTTTTCTTTAGACTTCTGGCGCCGAGCCTGATCCTAACTCTGGTAAGTTTCAGCGCCGGTGCCTTCGCTCAACCGATCAAGTTCGCCTATGCGGCTCTGAACGCGGGGCAGGTCGCTCCTTGGATAGCAAAAGAAGCAGGCTATCTCTCAAAGTACGGTATAGAAGCGGATCTCATTTATATCCCCGCGGTTGCAGCCACCTTACGAGCCCCGAGCAGCTCAAAGGGAAAAAACTCGGGATATCTCGGTTTGGCGCCTTGAGCGACACGGCAGTGTCAATTTTTCTCCAACGTTACGGCCTGAAGCGAAACACAGACGTAGCCGTCGTTCAGATGGGCGGCCTGCCTGAGATCATTACCGCGCTGGAGAGAGGGGCGATTCAAGCAGGCTTTGCCAACCCTCCGCAAACAAGCCGCGCCAAAAAGCTTGGCATGAGACAGCTATTTGATTTGAACACGCTCGGTGTGGACCTGCAGCAGACTTGTGTCACGGTCACGACTAAATACATGCGCGAACGGCGGCCCGTGGTGAAGGGCTTTCTCCAAGCCTACGCCGAGGGGCTGCACCGGTTTATTACGGACCGGGATTTTTCCATTCAGGTGATGAAAAAGTATTTGCGAATAGATGACAAAGACCTATTGGACGACGCCTATACGTTCTACTCAGAAAAATTCGAAAAAATTCCCTACCCGACGCTTAAGGGAATAAAGTTTATCATAGATGAAATGGCTGAACGGAACCCGCAAGCTAAGAAAGCGACGCCGGAGGGTTTTGTCGATCTGTCGGTGCTGCAAGAAATCGACCAGAGCGGATTTTTTGCTAAGCTTTGGAAAAACTAGCTGTGGGATTGCTTGACGTTGGAGTTTTGGTGCGCAGCGAAGTTGAAAAAAGAAGCGTGGAGCTTTTATGAAATGCCGCACAGGCTTGCTCATCCTCTCAATCGCTTTGACATGGCATGGATCTGCTTTGCCCGCCGAGAAGACTATGTATCCGCCGCCGCGTTTTCCGTCGTACACCAAGGCGCCGAAGTCGATCGATGAGGTCATGCCGTATGCGCGCTCCATTGCCAGCCAGACTACCGGCTTGCAAGGCGGCGGATTCGGCATGGTCAAGAAAGGCGAGTCCATTGCAATCGTTCTCGAAGCTACGGCGGACGACATGATAGTCGAAGCGGTCAGGAAAGCGATTGAAGAGCGCGGCGTGAAGGTGCAGCTGCTGCACGATTATGAATTGGTCGGCGTGGGCCGGGCCGAGGCGGCACAGCTGCTCAAAGCGCGAAAACAGTTCACCGCCGAGCAGGGTTACATCGAAGCTCGACAGTGGATCGATGGGCGCTTTGCGGATCCTGAAGTTCCGAAAAAATGGCTCAAAGAGCGGCGCCCGGATTTGTACGATGCGCTGTATCCAGCGCGCGCGCAGCTTCCAGAAAAATTGAAAGAAGCGCAAAAGAAGCTCGACCGCGAGAACGTCGGCAAGGGGATCAAGGATTACCTGGAGAAAAATCCCCAGGTCAGAGGTTTTTTCTGGGGTAGAGCCGGGACGACGACGCTGAGGCGTTACGTGCGGCCCTACGAAGAAAAATTTCTCGGCGTGATGGTTTTCGACAATCGCTGGACGGTCATGAGTAAAATTTCTCAATTTCCCGGCGACGTTTGGCGACTAGCTGAAGAGCGCACCATCGAGCCGATCGCGTGGGCGGATCGCTTGGAGATCACCGACCCCGAAGGGACAAACCTCAGCAGCGATTTGACCGAAGACATGTCCGAGCGCTGGGCGCGCGGCGTCTATCAGCAGGGACATCTTTACATGTTTCCCAATCAGGCGACGGGTCGATTTCCCTATTCGGTCGTCGAGTATCCGGCTTTCCAAAAAAAGTGGAATCCGCGGTCGCCGACGCCGAAGGCTAACGGTGTGATTGCCGGCACTGCGAATCATGCGGGTCATTTTCCACGAACCGAAGTCGTTATCAAAGACGGCTATGTCGCCGACGTCAAAGGAAGCGGCGTCTACGCCGAAGCTTGGCGCGAGTTCTTGAAATATCCGAAGATCAACGAGCTTACTTATCCGTATCACGATCGTCCAGGCTACTGGCTGCTCTACGAAGCTGCACTCGGCACCAATCCAAAATTTTACAAGCGGCCGGACGAAAATCTTATCGGAGACAACGTTACCGAACGCAACCGCAGCGGCGTCATGCACTTTGGCCACGGTATCCGCGTACACCACGGTCCGGATTCTCCTGAATGGTCCAAGGAATGGATCGAGTTTACCAGGAAAAACAATATGCCCGACGATCACTGGTTTCATATTCACAACTACTTCACCACTTATAAACTCCGGGTGCGCGGCACGAAAAACACCTGGGTGACAATTATTAACAAGGGGCATATGTCATCGCTCGACAGTCCGGAAGTGCGGGCGCTGACGTCACGCTACGGCGACCCGAAAGAATTACTCGCGGAAGATTGGGTGCCGGAAATTCCTGGTATCAACGCAAAGGGTCGCTATGAAGACTATGCAAAGGATCCTTGGAAAACCGTCACGAGTATTTTCAAGAGAGTCGAAGACGGCACGTATGAATATTTTTACCCGATGGCGAAATCGACCGTGAGGCGTTAGGCGAAGGATCGAATCACAAAGGAATATGGACGAGCTACGACGACGAGGAACAGTCTCCAAGCGGAATCAGATGCTAAGACTTACGCTGATTTTCGTCACGGGTCTGATTGTTCTGGGCGGCGCCGTTGATTCAGCGCTCGCGCAACAGACTTGGCAGTCCGAGTGGGAAAAGACGATTGCGGCGGCGAAGAAAGAAGGGAAAGTCGTGGTCGGACTGCCGCCGAGCGCGGAGTTACGGAAGGAACTCGAGCCGGCCTTCAAAACCCGCTTCGGCTTCGAGATGGAGATTTTCTCCGCGACCGGCCCGCAGATCGCCAATCGGGTCGTCACCGAGGGCAAAGCGGGCATGCGCTATTTCGATACATTCATTTTCGGTTCCTGCACAGGCGTGCCACTGATCAAAACCGGTTTGTTCGATCAGGCCGAGCAATATATGATTCTTCCCGAGGTGAAAGACGCAAAGAATTGGTGGGGCGGTCATGTTTTCATGGACAACGTCAGCAACACGCGGCTCTTCTATTCCTTCGTCTCGACGAAAAGCACCGAAGGTTTCTGGTACAACACGACGCTGGCGAAGGCCGAGGAGCTGCGATCCTTAGACGATCTGCTCGATTCCAAGTGGAAAGGCAAGATCGGTCTGAGCGATCCGCGCGTGGCGGGTTCGGGATTATCCGTGTGGGCGTACCTTTGGGATCTGAAGGGCGAGGAGTATTTGAAGAAACTGGTCGCGCAGGATTTGTTCGTTACGCAGAATTTGCGTCAGCTGGCCGAGGCGTTGGCAAAGGGCAAGGTCGCCATTACCCTCGGAATCGGCGTGGCGCAAACCGAGCCGTTTGCCAAAGCGGGTTTACCGATCAAAGATCTGCCCGAGCCGCGCGAAGGCACGCCGTCGAGCAACGGCTACGGCACTCTGGCGATTCTAAAAAATCCGCCCCACCCAAACGCGACGAAAGTCTTTGTGAATTGGCTCTTGAGCAAGGAAGGGCAAGAGATCTATAGCCGGGTTCTGTTGCACGGCACGCGCCGCTTGGACGTCGACACGAACTGGATGGCGAAACAGGGCGTGGAAGCATCGAAGGATACGCTCAGCGTGAAAGAGAACGAGAAGCTGCGCAATTACCTGGAAGACAAATGCGTCAACGTGAGGTTGAAATCACAGAAGTTTGCGGAGAAGGTGCTGCAATGATCAATCGGCATTGGAGCGAGTTAAGACGTTATATTGTATGCCATTCTGAGGCGAAGCCGAAGAATCTCGACCGACCTTGGACGAGATCGGCATTGGATAGATGATGGACACACTTTCTTATCACGATTTCCGCGGCTTTATCGAAGAAGCAAAAAAAATCAGCGAGTGGCGCTTGATCGAGGGCGGGGACTGGAATCACGAGATCGGCGCGCTCATCGAAGCGACGGCGGAGCTAGACTCGCGGCCGATGTTGATTTTCGACAGGATCAAAGATTACCCCGCGGGTTTTCGATTGGTGAGTTTGGCCTACGCCAATTATAAACGGACTGCGCTCGCTTTTGGCATTGCCCCTGAGAAAAGCAAACTTGAGGTTGTCCGTCTGCTCGCGCGCAAGATGAAATCGGGCAAGTCGATTGCGCCGGCGGAGGTCAAGAGTGCGCCGCTGATGGAAAACATCATGGAGGGCGACAAAGTCGATCTCCTCAAGTTTCCTGCGCCGCGCTTTCATGACGGCGACGGCGGGCGTTATATCGGCACGGGCGATTGTGTGATCAACGCCGAGCCGGAAAGTGGTTTTCTCAACGCCGGCACGTACAGGATCCAGCTGCACGAGAAAAATCTTCTCGGCCTATGGATGAGTCCAGGGCAGCACGGCCGGCTGATTTGCCAAAAGTATTGGGAGCAGGGAAAAAGTTGTCCGGTGGTCGTCACGTTCAGCACGGATCCGATGCTTTTTACATTGGCGCACACCAAAGTTGCCTGGGGCCATTCTGAACTGGACTACGCCGGCGGTTTGATGGGGCGGCCGCTGGAAATTATTCGCGGCCCGCTGACCGGCTTGCCGATTCCCGCCGGCGCCGAGATTGCGCTCGAAGGGGAAATACCGCCGCCGAGAGAAGAGGCCCGCGCCGAAGGTCCGTTCGGCGAATGGCCGGGTTATTACTCCGGCGGGACAGTGGGAACGGGCGAAGCGCAGCCGGTGATTCGCGTGAAAGCAATTTACCATCGTAACGATCCAATTCTCGAGGAAGAAGCGCCGCTGTGGACTGGCGCGATGAAGATCGATGGCAATCCGACCGCGGGAATTCTCTGGGATCAACTGGAAGCCGCCGGCGTTCAAAACGTCGTTGGCGTGTACAATCATTCGCCGTACATGACAGTCGTCGCGATCCAGCAAAAATACGCCGGCCACGCGAAGCAAGCCGGTATGGCCGCCGTGAGCGCAGCGGCGTCGGCGCGCAACGGCCGTTACGTCGTCGTGGTCGATGACGATATCGATCCGACGAACATGAAGGAAGTGCTGTGGGCCATGATGACCCGGGTCGATCCGCCGACCAATATCGATATCATCGACGGCTGCTGGAGCACGCCACTCGATCCGCGCATGCCGCCCGACAAGCGAGAGTCGAAGGATCACACCAACGGCCGGGCGATTTTCTACGCGGTGCGGCCATTTGAGTGGAAAGATAAGTTTCCCAAAGTCAGCCGCTCGAGCCGCGAGCTGCGTGAGCGAGTGATTGAAAAATTCCGCAACGTCATTCCGTTTCCTGGAATATAAACAGTCGAGGAAATCACACCCCATGAGAGTTCCAAGCCGGATCTTAACCTGCGTCGCGGTTTTGTGCGCCATTGTTGTGCCAGGGAGTTTTCATTTCGTGCAAGCGCAAACGGAATGGGAGAAGACGGTAGCGGCCGCGAAAAAAGAAGGAACCGTCGTCGTCGGGATTCCGGCGAGCAGCGAGCTAAGAACTGTGATCAGCACGAAGTTCAAAGAAAAGTTCGGCATTCCCGTCGAACTGCTGTCGGCGCGGGGTCCGGAAAACGTGACCCGGATCGTCACTGAATTCAATGCCGGCGTCCGGTATTTCGATGCCCTCGTCGCGGGAGGTCCCACGCCTCTTGCGATGGTCGCAGCCGGAGCGGCGGATGATTTTCAGTCCTATATGATCCTGCCGGAAGTGAAGGAGCCGAAAAATTGGTGGGGCGGGCATATCTGGGAAGACAACGTGAGCGGCAAGCGACAGGTTTACGCGTTCCTCTGCTATACGAGCGAAACCTTGTGGTACAACGACAGCCAAGTCGATGCCGCTGAGATTCGCTCCTACGATGACCTGCTTAGCCCGAAATGGAAAGGCCGAATCGGCTTCCTCGATCCGCGCAATCCCGGCTCGGGACAAAACACCTGGACTTTCCTTTGGAAGGTCAAAGGCGAAGAGTATCTGCAGAAGCTCAGCCAGCAGGACCTTCTCATCAGCCAAAATTTGCGACAGCTCGCCGACTCTCTCGCAAAAGGAAAGCTGGCATTCACGATCGGTCTTAGCCACTACAGTTACGAGCCTTTCATGAAAGCCGGACTCCCCGTGAAACCTGTTCCAAAGATCAAAGAAGGCGCACACGCCAACAACGGCAGCGGCGTCGTGGCGGTGGTGAAGAATCCGCCGCATCCGAACGCGGCGAAGGTTTTCGTCAACTGGCTACTGAGCAAAGAGGGTCAGGAAATTTACGGCAAAGCAATGAAGCAGGGCACGCGCCGGCTGGACGTAAACACCGAGTGGTTGAAAGAGTTCGACCTGCAAACCTGCAAGGACGTCATGACGGTGGAAGATTATCTCCGGCTTGAGACTCACCTCGAATCTTCCGTTTTGAAAATAAGAAATCCGGCGATTGCCCTGGCGAGTAAGTTGCTCAAGTAGTGAA
>WNGO01001810.1_pt1 | contig 13714 bp, 15 predicted proteins | sample 5400511 | NCBI WGS metagenome assembly WNGO01 (sample SAMN13153380, study PRJNA577476) | soil metagenome | isolation source: 20 cm soil or saprolite under Garry oak tree replicate 2 | place: USA:California | collected 2016-06-15
CGACATCGCGAAGCGGTCTGCGGGCGTGATTCGCGCCGGAGGAACGCTGGTGACCATCACCGGCCCAACCGAGGCGCGGCCCGCTGACGGCGTGACTATCGATTTCGTCGTCGTACCCGATCGCGCCCAATTGAGTGAGGTCGTGCAGCGGGCCCGGACTGGGCGGCTGCGGACAAACATCGGTAACGTGGCTGCCCTCGACGATGCCGTCGCCGCCTTCAACCGGACCGAACGGATCAAGGGAAAGACGATCATCCGCGTTCGTCCGTGAGGTATCGCATCGCTCGACAATTTGCTAAACCACAAGTTCATCGTTTCCTTTCATGGACCGACGAAACTCCTTCGGCTCGGTTCGCATAGAGAAAATGTCGGGGCTTCGGAGATTCGAGAACGAGACTAAGCACGCGCTCTTCGAACTTGCGGTCCGCAATGGTAAATCGATCATGTTGACGCGCATGTTCCCCCCAAGAGTCCACAACGAAATTCTCGAGATATACGCCGGGATTCTCCGCATCGGAATAAACGCCCCAGCGCGTGGCGCCGTCGCGTCTTCGAATCCGCTGGTAATCGTGCAGTGCATCCAGAAATTCCGGAACCTTCTCTGGGTCGACGCGGTATTCAATGGCGACAAGCACCGGCCCTTCGTCGGGTTCCGGTTGCGTAACCATCGAAAGTTTTCCCCAATGGCTCCACGCCTCCAACGAACCCCTTGCCGCGGGCAATCGCGCAACAACGGGAAGCGCCAAGCAAGCGGCAATGCCAATGCCCGAAAACAGCAGCGCTGTGTTTGCGCTCGTATGTTCCGCAGCAAAGCCCCACAGTGTGCTGCCCAGTGCTACGCTTCCCTGAAACACGAAAAGGTAAATCGCCAGCACGCGCGCCCTCACCCAGTCGGGCGCAAGATTCTGCACCAGCGTGTTGAACGTGGACATGAACACCGTCCAAGCTGCGCCTCCAAACAAAATCAGAAAGCAGAGCAACGGCAACCGGTGCAAGGTCGCGAGCGCAAGAATTACGGCTGCGAACACTACTGTCGCTCCAGAAACAACCCACTCGACCGATAATTTGCTGCGCGCGCGCTGCAGCACTACCGCCCCAATTACCGCACCCACTCCGAAAAAGCCGAGCAGCAATCCGTAACCGAGCGAACTCTCCGTCAACCCTCTTGCCACTGCCGGGAGCAGCGCCCAAAACGCGCTCGAAAAAAAGATCACGCAGGCCGAGCGGAACAACAGCTTCTGAATGTCGGGTGAATAACGTACGTAGCGCAGCGCTGCGATGGTCGCTCCACTGAGCGTCTCCGCGGGAAGCTGGCTTTTTCGCGCCGGCCGTTTCCAACGCGCGATTACGGCAATCACGCCCAGGAAAGAAAGCGCGTTCAGCACAAACGCCGTGGCTACGCCGGCTACGGCGATAATCAGTCCTGCCAGGCCGGGGCCGACTGCGCGAGCCAGGTTGAATTCAATTCCGTTCAACGCCATCGCTGGCGACAGATCTTCTTTCGGCACAAGCTCCGGGAAAATAGCTCGCCACGTTGGAGCTTCGATCGCGTCACCTGCCGAAAGCCCAAAGGTCAGCAGAAGCAGCAACCACGGCGTCATTGTGCGGGTGATCGTGGTTGCTGCGAGCACGATGGCGATCCCCAGCATCCACATTTCGGTTCGCAGGATCAGTTTGCGACGGTCAAAAATGTCCCCGATGGAACCGGCAGGTAACGCCAGAAGGAAAAACGGCAACGCACTCGCGGTTTGAATCAGCGCGACATACATCGGACTCGTCGTGAGCGAGGTCATCAGCCACGCCGCACCCACACTCTGCATGAACGTGCCGATGTCCGAAACCAGGTCCGCGATCAGAAGATCACGGAAAAGAGGAATGCGAAGAGGACGCCAAGGACTTTGCGATTGTGTAACGAAACTTTCCACCCAAAGATAATGGAGCAAATCGAGCACACTTACGAGCGTTTATGCGACGTGGGATGAGTGGTTCTCGGCGAAGATTTCGCCTCCCGTGATGCAACGAGGAGCGTAAGACATAGTCCAGACTGCCTTATTGCGTTCGTGGTATTCGGTGCCTTCCCACGGGTGTCACAAATGTGCAAATACGAGTAAGGCGTTCCGGCAAACATCACGCAATGAAGGTGAGCAGGGGCCGACATTCCGGCGCCCGTTGTCTGAACTTAAAGAAACCACGGGACCGCCACTGCTTCTAGCTTTCGTGGACTTTCTGCGCGAGTTCGCGAAACTCCTTGGCTTGTTTGTGGCTTGCCTTTACTTGTAACTCCGCGAGCTGCCGAGATTTCTCACTCGGCATCTGCGAAACCAAAGCCTCAAGCTCAATTGCCGCTTCGCGCGCGTGGTCGGCCTGTTTCAACATTAAATGTTCGAATTTCCGCACTGACTCATTGTGATCCATAAGTTCCTCTTTCCAAAGATACACCTTTGAGGGCTGCCGCAAGTATTCTCTATTGGTCAGAAAAACGAACTTCAATCCGCCGATCCAGAGCAGGACAACGAGATCAAAGTTGGGGCTGTGCTATTTCTTCCGTGCGATCGAGGCATCTTCCATACTGGCCTGCTTGTTCCAGCCGTGGAAACGCGAGAGGTCACCCGCATTCCATGCCTCACGGAGTCCAGGAGTACTCAAATCCCAGTCTGGGCGGATTTCGCTCGTCACGGCGCGCAGATCGTGCCAAAGATCGATGACCGATGGACGCCCCCAGAACCAATAGCCGTTATAGATGCTGTAAATCACGAGGCCCGGCTTGAGCACGAGAGTATGCGGGATCATCGGGTTGTTCTCGGGGTCGGTGTACTCCTGGATGTCGAGATCCTTTTGAATCGTTCGGCCGGGGTCCGAAAGGAAAGTCCACTGGGCTCCGACTGACGCACGGAATTCCTGCAGAGTATGGTGATCGTCGGTGGAGATCGTGGCGATTTGGGTGTACGCCACCGCGATCTTCGGGTAGAACGCGGCGAGTTCTAAATGCTGCTGGTGCTCCTTCGGGCAATAGTGGCCGCGCGCAAGGGTAAGGATCAGCGGATCATCGCCCTGTAGCTCGCTGAGCTTACGCACTTTGCCTGTGTGATCGGGCAGTTCGTAGTCGGGGAAGACACGTCCGGGTGCGATGTCAGAGCGCATGGTTGGACTCGTTTGGTGGTGACAGGACCGCCTGAGCGTCTTTCACTTCGGCAACTCGGTCCCGGCTTGCTCCGCAACCATATATGCGGCGTACCAGTCGGACCAGTTCGCGTCGCGCTGCCCGGTACGCTTTTCGTGCTGCCCGTGAGCGGCCTCTGATCGCCGGAGCGCGCTCGCGAGGTCACCCGCGGAGCCGAATGAAATTGCGGCAGGATCGATGCGCCCTGGAAGCCGGGTCGTGACTTCCTGCAGCAGCCAGCCGTTGCCATCCGGGTCGTTGAAAGTGGCGAAGGAACTGTAGGTGGCGTGATCGGGCGATGGTCCCCTGACGCGGCCGCCTGTGCCGTCGGGCTGGAACTGAGCGCCCGGCGTCCCTGCGTGAAAAACATCGCTGACTTCGACAGCGTGGGCTGCGAGCTCATTGCGCGCAGCCTCGATGTCGGAGGCGACCAGGTACAGGCCCCGGGCCGAGCCCGGCACGGCCGTCGTGATGTTCGTGCCGAATTGGACCGAGCACCCGGACCCGGGCGGCGTAAATTGGACGATCCGGAAGCCGTTATCGAAGCGAAAGTCGGCGTCGAACCGCCAACCCAGGCTCTTGTAGAACTCCTTCGCACGATCGACATCCGAGACGGGGATGACGACCGCTTCGAACTTTAAGTCGACCCTCGCGACACTCGTGTCGATGCTGCGGACTACATTCGTGCTCATAGCTGCCTCCTGAGTTGTGTCATGTGCATCACCATCGATATTGAGTTTGCGCACCATTCGCCGTTCCGTAACCGGAGATTTCCAGACCGCGGTTCGGACAGTTTTGCCGTTCCATGTCACGTCGCGCGGCAGACCGACATTTACTGAAAGCAACCTCGGCATTGGTACCCTCGTCGAAGTCCAGCGTCAAGCTCTTGTCTAGCAACACGCAGCTTCGATCACCTCAGTAACTTACCGGCGAGCCAGTAATCGATACTGACCTTGCCCGGACCAGAGCAGATCAGCGAGATAAAGATGAGCACGTACAGGACTTCCGGAAGGTAGAGGAAATCGTCGAGCCAGCTGAGAAACGAAAGTCCCTTAGGCAACGTGGAAACCGCGCTGGTCAGAGTGGCGACAATCATATCGATCAATAACGCGACGCAGGCCAGGCTCGAAAGAAACCCCACGGTCAGCAAGGATCCGCAAACGAACTCGACACCCGCCACGAAATAAGCCGTCTGGCGGGGAAACGGGACCTTGGCCGTAACGAGCGTGTCGTAAACAGGTTTCGTGCCGCCGGCGACAAACAATTTGTTTCCCCCGGAGATGGCGAAGAACAACCCGATCGAAACGCGTACCAGGAGGATGGCATATTGTTCCAAATCACGGCCACCCGTCAGCGCAAACTGGACCAGCCCTTTCCAATCCATCTCTTGTCCCTCCATCGGAGGATGTGCTGCAACGATACCCAATATCTTGCGCTTCGACTTCTCTGCTAACCGCGCAACTCAGGACTTAGTGGGTCTCTGACGAGCTTGCTTCATAAAACCTCGGACGAAGTCGGCAATCTGATCGGCTGCGGTATCGAGGGCGAAATGGGGGCCGTCGACGATGTGGACTTCGGCTTTCGGAACGTCGCGGCGATAGGCTTCCGGCTCGGAGGGATCGAACGAGGCTTCATACTTGCCCCAGAGGACGAGCAGGCGAGGCTGCTTTTCGCGCATCCAGGCTTGCCACTTAGGATAGCTATCGACGTTGGTGCGGTAGTCGTAGAAGAGGTCGCTTTGAATGTCGACTTGGCTGGGCCGGTTGAGAAAGTAATATTCATCGGTCCAGAGATCGGGGTCGTGGCGTTGGAGGTCGGGATCGTTGCCGACATGGCGTGAACGCGTGGTCTCCAGTGAGAAGAGATTTGTGCGCAGGGCGCTTTCGTAAGCGGCGCGATCGGCCCAGTAGGCGCGGCGTGTCTTCCAATTCTCGCCGAGGCCGGTATTGTGAGCCACGGCATCCTGGACGATGAGAGCTTCGACACGCTCCGGATGGGCCAGGATCATGCGAAAGCCGACGGGGCCGCCGTAATCCTGCATGTACAGGGTATAGCGCGAAAGGCCGAGCGCGTCGGTGAAGTGATTGATGATCTCGGCGATGTGGTCGAAGGTGTATGCGAACTTTTTTGGGTCGGGCCAGTCACTGTGGCCAAAGCCGGGGTAATCGGGGGCGACAAGGTGATAGCGGTCGGAGAGGCGCGCGAAGAGAGGTTCAAACATGCGCGAGGAAGAGGGAAGTCCGTGCAGCAAGACGAGCGTGGGGGCGTCTTTGGCACCGGCCTCCCGGTAAAAGATGGAGAGGCCATCTATCTGTACAGTGCGATAAACAGTCGGGTGTTCCACGGAACGTTCCCTCCCTTGGCTGTGGGCCGGCAATGCAAAGGTTACGAGCATCGCCGCGGCCAGCAGCCTCGTGCCGAAAACATACAAGCTGCGGATCCGGTCAGGCGAGCCCAAAATGTGCATCGTCATTCCTCCATACTTAACACTTTCTAAGCATTCTTCTTCCGAGGATCGTCTTTCGCTTCAATGTACTCCAGGCCGAGTGGCCCCATTGCGGTTACTTGCGTGACGTACTCGCCGGATTTCGCCCAGTGGAAGTGGGGAGTGTTGCCAGGGAGAACAACCACAGCGCCGGGCGGATAGGCTTCCAACTTATTCGCGTCGAATTCATCACCCAACCCGATATAAGAGACGCCAGAAATCACGGTGTAGACTCGGTCCTCCGGGTGCTTGTGAGGCATCAGCTTCTCGCCACGGGGCACTTTGACCCGGATAGTGTAAGGGCCGGGCTCCGAGGGCTGCCCGACGATGACGGCAAGCCGTATGGCGGGTGGGAACGCCGGGAACGGTTTCCAATCAATATCTTCGGACAGGATGGCTTTGAATACTTCCTGTCCAGGTTGGTGACTACGGACGCCGCTTTGCGCGGCAGGCTTTACCGCGCTGGCTTTTTGAGACATAGAAACCTCCTTTCGTGCAGAAAATGTAAAACATCAATGCAGACTTTCGAGATACGTCCGCCAGTGATGCCGCGATGTCAGTGCAAGTGACTGATCAAGGCAAAGATTGGCAGAAGCGCGACGACGAGGCGCGGCGCCGGCATCCGATCCGCCCAAGCGTTAACCGTACGTGAGATCGGTGCTCTCTGGGCGTTCCCAATTCTTATGCCGCTGAAACCGACTTCTTCTTCCCATCGAGTGCCAGCAGAAGAAGTTTCAGAAGCGCTTCGTCCGAGAACGGGTTCTGACCTGAGATCAACTCGCGATCTTGAAGAACGTAGCTCTTCCATGGAGCGACCACACTTACGTCACCGCCCGCCGTACGCAAGGCGAAGTCCGGGTAGAAGAGAACCTTGCCACCAATCTCAAGCGGCTCCCGCTGCTGTTCTTCCGCCGTCGAAAAAATGGTCATCTTATATCCAGAATAGATCCAGCCTTGAGCCTTTGCGTGTGCTCCAGCCGCATCGCCTGCTGCCAGCGCTCCGACCACCTCCGTCGAATTCGGAAGAGCGGAGAGAAGTGAAATCGGCCCATGGCAGAGCACCGCCGTAGGCTTGGATGTTTCATGAAAGTGTCTCATCACCGTGCCAGCGTCGGGATCATCGAGAAGATCTATCATCGGGCCGTGACCGCCGGGGACGAAAACAGCGTCATATTGATCCAGGCCCGATGCGATGACATCCGAGATACGAGTTGGATTTTTGAGCCCAGTCAGGGTGTCGCGGAATTTTAGATAGTCCTGAAGCTTAGCCTCGTCTCCACCGAAGAAGTCGGCTACAGCTGAATTGACATCCAATTGCGGCGTGTTGCCTTTGGGGTTGGCGAAAGTGATTTCGTAGCCCTCCTTCATCAGGGCGCGAACTGGAACCGTCAGCTCGTTGAGATAGTAGCCAGCGCCGGCGTATACCTTGCCATCTTTCAAGGGCAAACCGTGACCGCTCGAGACTAGCACTAAGACTTTTCCTGCTGTCATTTTGTTCTCCTTTTTGAAATCGAATTCTGTTCTCCTGAATATGAGCTAGCTCTTCCCCCAAAGTGCGCAACGACGGGCCACCGCGGTTGATGTGAGTTATGCCCCGGGGAATCCGAACATCAGCCACGACTGATTGGCTACCCAATGCGGATATAGCTCCGTCATCTGATCGAACAGCTCCTGGTCGGACGTCGCGGTTTTCTTGACCCGATCGAAATCCTGTAGGTAACGCTTGGTGTCCTGGATCGCCGAGGGAGAGTCGGGCGCGCCGGGCTTCTTGTGGCCGGCGACAACAATCTCCGGGTTCAGCGCCGCTAACCGGTCTAGTGCCGCGATCCAATTTTTTCGGCTCTCGGCGGTGGTGTCGCCGACGTACATTCGGCATTGGTTGTACACAACGTCGCCGGCAACGATCAGGCCGATGGATGGAACGTGTAGAGACGTCGTATCGGCACTATCGGTGTGGCCCTGCTCGATGATGCGCAAATCGTGGCCCTCTAGAGTGAACGTGTCATGCTCATAGGGCTCAGGTGCCAGCAACTTCGTGGGCACTTGCCCGGGAAACAATCGGCGGGCTAACCGCTCCACTGCGGGAGAGAGATAGAGTTGCATGGCGTTCAGCGTTTTGGGCGTTGTTATCGCCCGAGCGCCCGGGAAACGGTCGAGCAGAATGCCCAAACCGTAGAAGTGGTCGAAATGGGCGTGCGTTATATAGATGGTCTCCAAGTTGCGGTTGTGCAGAGCAATCCAATCCGCGAGAGCCTCGGCCTCAGCCACCGTCATCATTGCGTCTACCAGCACCGCGTCGTGCTCGCCGAAGATTAAAGTCGACGTGATCGGGTCAAAGCCGAGCGCTTCCCCGAAGGGCCTTGGCCGCTCGCCGACCATAGCCTTTCCCGGAGCGGTAAAAACGTTCACACTAAGTGTGGTCTCTTTCAGTCCATTTGTGCCGCCCATCTGGTACTCCTTTCGATGTCAGCGCGAGTGACTGTTCAAGGCAAAGAGTGGCAGAAGCGCGACGACGAAGCGCAGGGTCGGCATCCTAGCCGCGCAGAGCGTTAACCGTACTTGAGATCGGTGCTCTGTCCGACCTCGATAATGTAACCGTCAGGATCGCGGATGTAGCAGCGGATCTCGCCGTACTTGGGGATCGGCTCCGTGATGAACTCCGCTCCTCGACTTTTCCATAATTTGTAGCAGGCTTGAATATCCGCGACACGGAAATTCATGAAGCTGTTGATGTGATTCGGGTCGGGGACGCTGAGCGTTACCGTCGGCTTATCCGGGGTCGGCCCGCCTCCAACGTTCAGAATCATCCAGATATTCGCAAGCAGAAGGTACGCAGGCGCGTTGCCGTCGCCCAGGGTCAGAATGCGAGCGCCGAAGACCTTTTCGTAGTAGCGAGCCGATCGCTCGATGTCGGCGACGGTAAGAAATTGCGCGATGCTCATCCCCTCTTGCGGAGGCATCTCATAGCTCTTCTGTTCGATTTGTACACTGCTCATTGAGGGCCCCTCTCAACTGGGATTCCCATTCTGCTCCCGGATGGTCACCCTTGTATACCCAAGAGCCATTCCGAGCAAAACAAGTTGTGCGTTGGGTAGTGGTCAGTTTGGATTTTTGAACGATTGTGTCACGAACCAAAAAATCCAAACTGACCCACTACCGTGCGTAGCAGCCCGGAGAGGACCACCCGCGGCGTCGCTAGACTCCCGGAACATACGGTGTGGTACCATCCCCCGGCGGTCATCTTAAGACGCGATTCCAACCCGAGCCACTCGACCTTAGAAAGCTTTCCCTGTGAAGGAGAACACACCATGTCTGAACTCGTGACGAAATCTGTGGCGCAAGAACAACCAGGACAGAAGATAGAAACACGCACCGCCGCGCAACGTGTCGCCGGCTTCACCGTTGTTGTGACCGCCGTCGCAGTGCTCGCCGTCCTCGTCGCTACGGCCGTTTACGCACAGGACAAATACTCGCTGAAATCGCCGAGCGGAATCGCGTTTTCCGACTTCAAGGGATACGAGGACTGGGCTGTCGTCTCTTCCGCGCGGACCGACGAAGTGCTCAAGGTGATCGTCGGCAATCCGACCATGATCACGGCATACAAGGCCGGGGTTCCCGGCAACGGCCAGCCTTTCCCCGAAGGCTCCATGATCGTGAAACTCCAGTGGAAGCCGAAGAAGAGCACGGAGGCCCCCTTTGTCGTAGATGTGCCCGACGTCTTTAAGCAGGCTTTCGTCATGGAAAAGGACAGCAAGAGATTTCCGAAAACCGGCGGGTGGGGATACGCGGTGTTCAACTACGATGCTGCATCGGACAAGTTCACGGCCGATGAGAAAAGCCTCGCAGACTGCGGACACTCATGCCATGTGGCTGTGAAGGCGAAGGACTACATCTTCCACCCGTACCAGAAGCGTTGAGCTTCGCCTGCCCCGACATTAAATACCAGCGCAAAGGATGTCCCAGTGCGGGGCCTTATACTCCTCGGCACTTTGCAGTTACACGTAACGCCCGAGTTCCGCCTCGGCACTCAGCCAATCTTCGACGTCGTGGCCATCTTGCCGGCCACTTGACTCGTACAGCTTGAACGCGAGTCGGGCAATCTCGTCGTGAGTAGGGGCCCGTCGACCGCCGGTGTTGGGGCCCATCCCCCACTCTCCCGCGGCGTGCGAAGTGACGAAATGAGATGCTTCTGTCACAACTCCCTTCTCTATTCTCCCAACTTCAACGACTAATCCTGTAGGCACCTCGCTGATGCGAGGCTCGTTATCTGCCATGGTCTCAGGCTCCTTTCGCCGCAGCCGCCGCACCGGTATGTCGCAGGGCGTTGAACGTGGCAATCCCGGCGCAGACCAGAGGCGCTGCTTCGAAAGATAACACCAGAGGCCTTGGCCGCAAAGGTCCACCGCGAGTGTGCCAATTCAAGGGGTCATTCCAATCTCACAGAACCCCTTTTCCGGATTGCCGACGACTCAGGAGTCACTAACGGTGAACGCGTTTGTCGGTAATAACCCGACGGGGGCGCTGATAACTTCCGGGTTGCCCGACTCGGGAGCAACCAACGGAACATGCCGAGATTGCTTTCGCTGAGTTCACTTTTGCTTCCCCACTACTCCAAGGCGAGGCGATTTTTTATCTCAATTTGATGACCGTGCCTTTTGCACGTCCTTTTCGAACGATTAGCACCCTAGAAGTTGGGTGACACTAACGGCCGACTATTACCATGCCAGTCGCCATGCACTACGCGCAACGAACATCTGTGTAGTTATTCACGATGGAAAGCAGCGTCCGAATGCAAGCAGCAACTTGGGCGATCCTTGAATGCGAATCTTCCGCCGGAGCAGCGCCCATACAAGATTGGCTTCCTTGCGCAGAAAGCGCAGCCAAGTCTGGCTGTCGGCAGTAAGTCGCAGATCGGCTTGCCCATTGTGGCCTTCAGAAACCTGCAACTTTTCGTCTCGAATTGTGACTGTTGCTTTCACTTCGTCGTGGCCGGTGAACGTGAAGTGATAGACAGCGTTAAGACCTTTTGACTGACCTTTCTGAAAAACGAAGTTCAAGCCTCTCAGGAAGGCGCGAATGGTTCCTTGGCCGGCGAGGCCGTTCGACACACGCTTGGTCTTTTTGTGCGGAAAGCGCCGCGCCACGTAGTCCTCGGCGTCGGAGCCGGGAACTACGTAGATCGTTTCAGTTTTGTCTTGCAGCGGTTTCACCACATCCTTGAGAAACTCCTTGCGGTCGGTCAAGAACGGCGCAATCACGTCCTCTCCGGCAGGACAAACCGACAAGCAGTAGGCGGCCTTGTAGTTCGCCCCAAACGAAAGGCTCTGCCACATGGACACCGATTCGGCACCCGAGACTTTCTCCCGGTAATCGAGCGCGCTCTTGCTATCCGCGATTTTTTCCACCCAGTCGTTGAACCCGCCCATGAACTCGCGGTAGTTGTGCGTGTAGCACGCGGAAAAATCGAAGCTGCCATCTCTGCCGATGGCTCCCGTCGGGCACGCCGCGACGCATAGCTTGCATTCTAGGCAGGGGTTATAGACGACCGGATGTGAATATTCGGAGATTTCTGCATCCACCAGTACCGTTCCCAGGAGAATGAAATTCCCGAACTTGGGATGAATCACGTTCCGATGAATCCCCATCTGTCCGAGGCCGGCCGCTACCGCTACAGGCTTGTGAGAGATCACCCACATTTTTGATCCCCAACGATCAGCCTCCATAGGGAACCCAACGGCTCCGCCATTGATCGCGCTAGTCCCAACCTCTTGCAGTGCCGTTACGATTCGGCGGGCCACTTCGTTGGTTTCGTCTGTCGTGTGATGGAATTCGAGATTGGAGATTGAGCGGGCTGGGGTCCGGATGTTCTCCCGGTTCATGCGGCAGACAACACTAATGAGCGTTCTCGTTCTGGGAAAGACGTTCTCAATATCGGCTTTCTGATCGGCAATTTCTGGCCGGTCGCGCTCAACAAAACCCACATCGTCTGCACCCGCATCCAGGCACAACTGCCGGAGCCAAGCTGCATCAAGGACCTGATCCGTGGGGACTTCACCCCGGTTCATCCTCTCCTCGTAAAAATGCTTCACGGTTGGGTGTTCAGCCAAATTCTCCACTAATGTTCTCCTCGACGGCCTGCAAGAACGTCAGTTCCAACCGGCCTATCCCACTCCGACCGGCACCAGCTTCTTAGACGCCTTCCAGAGCTGCCTGTTGATGAACCCGGGGGCGAGACGGCGCATGATTGCGAGCTGTTTTGACTGCCCTGGCCGGATCTCGAGGGCACCCGTCTTGAGGGACGCAAAGGATTGCTTCACCAGCTCCTCAGTGGTGATCAAGGTGACCTCGCCTTCGGGAAAGGCTGCCGTCAAATCTGTCTTCACTGCCGGGGGCATAATCTCAATGACCTCTACGCCGGTTTCCTCCAATTGGAACCGCAGCGACTGGGTGTAGGAGTGGATCGCCGCCTTGGTGGCGCAGTAGATCGGCGCGCACGGCAGCGGCACGAAGGCGAGGCCGGAGGACACGTTGATCACCGTGCCTTTGTTCGCTGTGAGGAGGTCGATAAACGCGGACGTCACGCGAATTACGCCACCGACGTTAATGTCCATCTCTGTCATCAACCCTGTGAGGTCGGCTGCCGGGGCCTTGAGGTTCTTGTAGAGCATGATGCCCGCATTGTTCATCAGCACATCGAGCTTGGGAAAATCAACTCTCACGCGCTTCGCGAGCGCGGCGATTTGCGCGGGTTCTGCGACGTCGCTCTGGATGGTGTGGAGCTTGGGGTGCTCGGCTTTCACCTGATCGAGCACTGCTTGGCGTCGACCGGTCACGATGACTTCGTTGCCGAGTTCGAGAAGCTTGAGGGCAAAGGCAAGGCCGATCCCGGCGGAGCCCCCGGTAATGAGGATGGTGCGGCCGCTGAGTTTCATAGGAGACCTTTCGTAAATGTTGTCCACGAAAACATGTTCATTTGTGGCGGACCGGAAACTTTTCGACCCTCACGAGCCCATCTTCCAAGCTCGCATGCTACATTAGATTACAGTCATAATCTTATGGTTACAAGAAAAATCTCAAAAGCTGTGCAAAAGATGATCCCGCACGCTCACCAACACTTTCTCCCGTTCGGCAGGCTCGGTAAGAAGGCGGGCAATGGACACGGCGCCGGCCATCGCACTGAAAATAACGAAGAAATTTCGTTCCCGCTCTGGTGCCGTCGCACCCGGCATGAACTCCACCCACCGCTCCACGCGCTCTTTCATCAGGCTTGAAATTTGTTTCCTGACGGTAAGTTTGGCGCGAGCAATCTCCGGCGCCAACGCGGCAACCGGGCAGCCCGTGTCGGGATGATCGCAGTGTTCGGTTGAGAGGTACCGTCGGACGACCTCCTTCCACCTGTCCTCACGCGGCACGTCTTGCAGGGAGGAATAGACCTTCTCGCTGTCCGAGAATGCCTGCGCAATGGCCTCAGCGAAAAGCTCGTGCTTGCTGCGGAAATGTTTGTAAAAGCCTCCCACAGTCAGGCCCGACGCCTTCATCACGCTGGCGACACCAGGCCCCTTCAGCCCTTCGGCGCGGAGCTTGCGAGCGGTGTTCCGCACGATACGATCTCGCGTCTGCGTCTTGTGTTCCCGTTCGTAACGCATATCGGTTCCTTATTAGATTATACATGTAATCCACAGATTCAAAGATTTTAGTCAGCGAGAAGTAGTACTGGCTCTGCGACAGCCAGTCGAGACATCGTGGTCGGCACGATCACACTGGGATTCTCCGACCTAGAAATCTGCTTCTGCGAACTCCGCCGAGTCGATGCGTTTCCTCTCCGTCATGGCATTCGGAAGTGGACCGCGGGGCCGCAGGTCAGTACCGACAAACGTGTTTGCGGTCAGGTTACTCCCAGATGGTCGGCGCAAACCGGAAGTAACGGCGCGATCGGGCGATCACTGTCGCGGTAGGGCCTTGACGTGATGATTTCCTGAAATGCGAGATCGCCGGAATTGAAAGCGAGCTGAGTGCAGGACATCCAATTCCGGCGTCTTTCATCTAGGGTCCAACTGGGGTCCAAAACT
>WNGO01002194.1_pt3 | contig 13708 bp, 15 predicted proteins | sample 5400511 | NCBI WGS metagenome assembly WNGO01 (sample SAMN13153380, study PRJNA577476) | soil metagenome | isolation source: 20 cm soil or saprolite under Garry oak tree replicate 2 | place: USA:California | collected 2016-06-15
TTGTTCCTGCATGTATTCGGTCCGCGCGACGCCGACGCCATGCTCGGCTGAAAGCGAGCCTTTAAATTGCCTAACCAGCGCCGAGGTTTGATCGGCGACCTGGCGGAATTTTTTCAAATCGGCGCGGTCGTGGAGATCAAGCACCGGTCGCACGTGCAACAATCCCGCCGCGGCATGACCGTAATAACTCGCGGTCAGCCCGAGCGGTTCCATAATCGATTTCAGCTCGGCAACGTAGGCCGGCAGCTGGGCTGGTCGGACCGCGGCATCCTCGATGAAGGCAACGGGTTTAGCTGCCCCAATGCATCCGGTCAAAAGTGAAAGGCCTGCTTTTCGCACCGACCAGACCAGGTTCATCTCCTTCGCGCCTGTCAGGATTCTTGTGCGCAACCCTAACTGCCGCGACTGCAATAGCGCTAATCGTTCCGCAACGTTGTCGTCGTAAAATTCGACGAGCAGAATCGCCTGGCATGGTTTGGCATCGAGCTCGAGCAGATCACGTGCGGCCTGAAAGAGCAGTTGCCCTTTTGTTTGTTCGAGAAGCGGACGATCGATGTGTTCGATGGCTGCAGGTTTAAGGTCGAGCAGCGCAACCGTCGCCTGCATGGCCTCCGCTACCGAGGCGAAGAAAACAAGACCCAAACCTTTTTCGCGCGGCAGCGGGCAGACCTTCAGTTCTGCGGAGAAAATCGCGGCGAGCGTGCCTTCGCTGCCGGCGAGAACTTCGCTGAGATTGTTTGGTGCCCGCAGAAAACGCTCCAGGCCATAGCCGGGCCAGCGCTTCAATAATCCTGGAGGCATCCGTTCGCCGATTTCGCCTCTTTGTGCGCGAATAAGACTTTCTATCTTTTCGCGTTCATCGCGCAGGGTGTCGTGTCCCGGTCCGATTTTGTTGATGCGGCCATCGGCCAGAACAATTTCGAGCGAGACAACGTGATCGGCAGTGGTCCCGTAAACTGGCACGTGCGCGCCAGACGAATTGTTGGCAACCATTCCGCCTAACGTGGCGCGATTGCTAGTTGCCACGTCTGGTCCGAAACAAAATCCGTGTGGTTTGAGATGGGCATTTAACTGATCCAGCACGACGCCGGCGCCGACGCGGACCGTTCGCCAATCGATATCCAGACCAACAATCTGTCGGTTATAGCGCGAGAAATCGACGATCAATCCCTCTCCGATTGCACCCCCCGACAAGCTGGTGCCGGCGCCGCGTGGAGTTATCGAAACACCAGCATCGGCCGCCGCCCGAATTACAGCGCTTGCTTGTTCTGCGCTCCGTGGAAACGCGACTCCCGCTGGTTCGATCTGGTAGATGGACGCATCGGTGGCGTAGAGCTGGCGGGTCAGATTATCAAACTTCGTTTCACAGCCGCTCGACTCGATTGCTGCTCGTTGCGCCGGACTCATAGCCTGTCCGTCAACGTTAATCCCGCCAGCGCGAATTAAAAGTTACGGGACGGTGTGCTTGAAGGAGACGGAGAACATTCATCCATGGCTATCGCCGAAAGCACGATTTCTAGGGCGGCCATGTTGGCGGCGATCTTTTTGGCGGCGAGAATCGCCGCCCTACAACAGTGATAACTGCGCTTCCTGCGGTTTGGGTTCGGCAAACCGGACGCCGACACCGATTAAACGCACAGGCTTGCCCGTTCGGCCAAAGGCTTCGGTAAGCAAGGAGCGAAATGCGTTGATTGATGGCTCCAAACCGGCGCGCTCCGCGGTTGTGCGAGTGAAATCCGAGAACTTTAATTTCACGAAAATCTTCGTCACATTTCGGGTTGCCTCTTTTTGCGCGAGCTCGGCCATCAAGTCTTCGAAAAGTTCGCCGAGTCGCTCATCGCACTGTTGAATTGTTGTCAGATCGGCCGAGAACGTTTCTTCCGTGCTCAGCGATTTGCGGGGCCGGTCCGGCTCAACCGGACGATCATCTATGCCTCGGCAAAGATCGTACAGCTCCATCCCGAATTTGCCGAAATGCTCGACCAGCTCAGGGCGGGAGAAGCGTTGGAGTTGACCACAAGTTTTGACGCCTAATTGTTCCAATTTCTGCTCTGTAACCGCGCCAATGCCCCAGATTTTGCGCACCGGCAGCTCCATCATAAATTCCGGCACCTGATTCGGCGTGACCTCAAGCTGTCCATTCGGTTTGTTAATCTCGCTCGCAATTTTCGCGACAAGTTTGTTTGGACCAATTCCGGCCGAAGACGTGAGCTTCGTCTTCTGGAAAATCACATCGCGAATAACCTGCGCGAGTGCTCCTGGGGCGCCGGGGTGCGCGCTTATGTCGAGATACGCTTCATCAAGCGAAAGCGGCTCGATGACGTTGGTGAAGCGCTGCAAAATTCCGCGGATAAGAGCCGCTTCGCGCCGGTAAACATCGAAGCGCGTCGGCAACACGATCAGCCCCGGGCAACGTTGCAGCGCCATAAAAGTTGGCATGGCCGAGCGCACTCCGAATTTGCGCGCTTCATAATTACAGGTCGTCAAAACGCCGCGGCGCTCTCGTGCCCCACCGACACCGACTGGTTTACCGCGTAAGGCCGGCCGGTCCCGAACCTCGATTGCCGCGTAAAAACAATCCATGTCCAAATGCACAATTGCACGAGGCACAGCTTCTTTGGTCACATGGAAGTCTCACCCCATGCGGCCATCGATTCCAGCGCGAGCAAACCGGTCTGATAGGCAAAAGCGATATTAAGATTAGTCTACCGCATTCGTCTGGTTTGCCCATTGATGTAGCCCGTTTGGCCCCATCGCCTGGGTGATCCGGGGTGCGATTTCAAGAGGGTCATTAAATAGAAAGGGTTAATCCATGATTAAGTTATTCCTTGGTTTCATCTGCGCGACGGCCTTGCTGGTTGCCGTAGCTCAGGCACAGACCTCAACTTCGTCGACAACAACTACGACGGGCACGGGGTCGGAAACCAGCACGACGACAACCGAGACCTACGGCACGGTTACGGACTTCAGTCCGGGCGCCTCGCTCGTCCTGAGCACGGGATCGGGCGAGCCGGTTCAGTACCGGTTCAGCAAAACCGTCACCTATGTTACACCGGACGGGAAAGTGATTGATGCTTCGAGAATCAAGAAGAACTCGAAGGTCCGCGTTCACTACATCAAGGAGGGTAACGATATGCTCGTGGACAAGGTTATCGTCACCGACACCGACTAACCGAGTCTGTGGCCACGTGTTCGGCGTGAGCGCCGCCTTGCAGCGTAGTAAAGCGCTGCAACGGTGTTGCGGTCGTGCCGGCTACACATGTCCTCGCATCACTGCGGCAGCGGAAGATAAATTCGCTGCCGCAGTTTTATTTCCGATCGCTCTGCGTGTTTGCCCCAAGGTCTTGGCAGGTGAACTGCTCTGATCAAGCACCGGTGAGCAATCAGCCTAAAATCCGGCATAAGAAGGTCGTTAAAAGATCGACACTTTCGAGCAGAACTCACCTGCCCGACGATGTGGATCAACTTTACGGCGATATTATGAGCCTTGTTGAGAACAACGGTCACGTCACGCTTCCGCCCATGCCGTTTTTTGAAAAGATGCTAACCATCCGTCAACTTCAGGCGATCGGTTTCCTTGTGGCAACTGTGGGATTGATTGCGCTTTTTAAAATCGCTCGCCGAACGCCTTAATTCGGACCTTTTTGGCGCCGGAATCGAGTCAGTTTCTTCAGAACGAGCAGGCGCAAAGTACTTGACTGTTATGGAAATTCTAGGGCATCATGGACGGGATGTCTCTCATCCCGAGCGAATCAGCTTCCTTTCCCGATCTGGTCGGCCAACGTCACGGATATCTACCCCCGAACGTCCGTCATCGTTCGCGGCGCTCTCATAAGGAGGCGACCCGTCCCAGTCATCCCACGCTTTCGAACAGCCTCGAGGAGAACCGCGCTGTCGCGCAATCTGATACCGAGATAGGCCAACCAAGCGTTTCGATCGAACCTTTGGAGCGGATTGACACTCTGAAGGAGCCCGCCGCTCATGGGCCAAGGGCGGAGCAATTCGAGCTTCCGACAAATGCGCCCGCTGAACTCGAACCGCTCGAGGAAGTCGTGGCTTTGACCAACGCGCCCGCCGACGGCGAATCACCGGAGCGACTCAAGCTTCCAAAAACTAAGGTTTCTGAGCCTTCGCATTCCATTCGCGCTGCCTTGCCAATTCCACCTCAGAGATCGTCGGCGCAAATGCGATCGAAGATCCAAACTCAGGAAATTGCCGCGCCGACACCAACATCGATACCGGCGATGCGGCCTCGTACGCCGGCCCGCGGGCTGGCCATCGCTCACCCGCCTCCCCTCGTTAGCGAGAAACCAACCAGCAGATGGTCTTCACGCTTTCCGCTACTAAATCTGCCACGCCGCCGTCTCGTCAGGCTGGTGCGCTTTATCGCGTGCGAAGTTATCGCCGTCGGTGTTCTGATCGCAGGGATGGCGTTTGGCTTTTCGCACCGGACCACCGACGATCCGCTTTCGTTGTTCTTGAAAATTCTTGCCGTCGTAGCCGCGGTCGCTGCCGTCATTGTGCCGGTTCTCTTTTTCGGTTTGCCTGAGGAATTTCCGCGCAGCGAACGCTGAAACTCCCCGAGAATAGCGTAGCAGTTAGTCTTTGTTTAGCTCTTATGCCGATCGGGCACCGAGCGCCCTACGCGCGGCATCTTTATACAGAATCGGAACGTGACGCAGGCAATCCTGCCTGCATTCCCTGAACTTTTTCGCCACAGATTAACACAGACGGACACAGATACAGAAAGCGCCAGACTCTCTTCTGTTCCGAAATCTGTGAAAATCTGTGTTCATCTGTGGCTAAAGTTTTCTTATCCGTGATATCCGCGCAATCATGAAAAAAATCCAGCACGTGACTCACCTACGGCGCTACGCATCCGGCTGCCGGACGGCTCACAACACGCACTGGTTCGAAATCGGACAACAACCAAGATTGCCTTTTCGGGTGAGTTGAGCCATGACGGTCACGTGTCATGAGATCGATGCCAACACGCGTGTTTATGGTTCGGCATGGCGCCACTGTGTTGAGTGCCGAGGACAGATTTGCCGGTGCTACGGATGTGGCCTTGTCTGACGAAGGCCGCCAGCAAACGCGGCGACTGGCTGAACGGTTAAGTGGCGAAAAAATCGCCGCTGTTTTCGCCTCGCCACTCGGGCGCGCGATGGAAACCGCGCAAATTCTGGCCAAACCGCACCAGCTTGAAGTGCAGGCACGCGACGGGCTGCGTGAAATCTCACACGGCCGTTGGGAACAGCTGACGCGGCGCGAAGTGGAAGAGCGTTTTCCGGAAGAAGCGGCAGAATGGGAGAAAGACCCATACACATTCGCCCCAGTGGGTGGTGAAAGCGGCCTCGCGGTAACAGCGCGTGCCTTGCCAGTGTTAATCGAACTAGTGCGAGGACATCCTGGCCAGAATATTCTGGTCGTCTCACATAAAGCCACCATCCGGCTTTTGCTCAGTTCGCTTCTGGGCTTCGATCCGCGCCGGTATCGCGATAGTCTCGATCAGCAGCCGGCCGCGCTGAACGTTGTCGATTTCCGAGATCCCACCCGCCCGCGACTGACCCTGTTTAACGACACGTCGCATTATGCCAAAACCGGCAAAGCGATTCCGGAAGTTCCGGGCGCACACTTATCGAAATGGTGGGATTCGGGTGGGGACAGCGGTAAGTAGAGCGGCTTCCAGCCGCGTTGTCTCGAAATGAGCGGCTGGAAGCCGTTCTACTTTGTCACTTTGAAAAGCTTGTACGGATCGATGTGTGCATCCTTTCCATTATTAAACCGCGGCATGTTTTGGATTTGGGATGCCGTCACATAGATCGTGCCGCCAGGGCCCCAGCTCATCGTGTCCGGCCAACTCAGTCGCTTGTCTGCAATGACCCGGTCGATCTTGTTCGTGCTCGGATCGAAGCGCACGATGGCATTGTCTTCTATGTCGGTCAGATAAACGCTGCCATCAGGCGCCTCGAGCATTCCATCTGGCGCGGGTGTTTGAGTTACAGCTTCAACCTTGGATTCAAGGTCGCGCTTCGAGACAGTCGCGTCCTTCAAGTATTCTGTCTTAATCCGGTAAAGAGTGTGACCGGTGAGAGCGTGGAAATAGAGATAATCATTTTTCGAGTCGAGTGCGATGCCGTCAGCGTTGATTTGCGGTGGGCTCTTCTTCTGGTCAAGCAACTCGCGTCCATCGATAATCAGTTTTGTTTCCGGCTCGGCCTTGGTCGATTTGTGGTCTGCCAGCAGCCGTCTCGCCTTTCCGCTTTTTAAATCGACCACCAGGATCGCGCCCAGACCGGACTCGGTAACGAATGCCACGGCCGCTTTGGTGTCGACGCGCACATCATTGAGATAGCTTTTCTTCGGCGCCACATCTTCACCAAACGGGATGTTTTGCACGACCTGATTGGTCCTTAGGTCGACTTTGAGCAGCTTCGGCCCGCCCTTAACAATCTCCTGCATCTTCGGCGCGGCCGGGTCGATAATCCAAAGATTGTCCTCGGCGTCGACATAAACACTCTGCACGCAGACAAAATGCGACTCCGCTGCGCCCGGTTTATTCCAATCGTCATTCGGAAATGGCTTTGCCTGTCCATCAATCACTTCTGCCACCGAAACAGTGTGGTTGTCCGACCAGTTTGGAAAATTAACGAAAACGCGGCCGTACTTCGAAACTGCCACTCCCGTGACCTGTTGATGCGGGAAACTGGCAACTTCTTGCAATTCCGCAGCCGTAAGCGTTGTCGCGATTCCAAAGAGGATGAGCAGCGGGAAACCTGAACGTCGATTCATATCTTTAAATCGCAGCACAGCATCCGAGGGATTTGGCATTTCTCGATTGCTGAGTCGGATTATGTTTCATGGAAAAGAATAAGCGGCGCGGTGCCCTAACGAAAAGTCGTGCCTGACCGGATGTGATGGGCTGATGGCGTCAGTAATCGTATCGAAGAGGCTCGAACACCGTTCCTACCGCGGTGGGACCGTCTCGCTGAAGTGTTTTCCCAGATCGATCAGGTGTTCATCCATGTATTTGGTAGGTCCGAAAATACGCACCATCAGGCGAAAGACTGGATTTCGGATGTCTGCCTTTTCTGTCAGCGCAACTTTGCTGCCATCCGCTGTAGGCGAGATTTCGTAGGCCCACGATCCAATGAATGCGCTGTCTGTGTCGCGGATTTCCCGGGTAAGGTGAGTAGGGCCCAAGCTCTCGGTTGTGACAATCGTCATGGTCATTCCGCCTTTGAATGTCTGCTTGGTTGCCTGCTTGCCATCGATCGATGGTAGCAACTCCACCTTTCCCACATTGCGATTCCATTCCAGCAGCTTCTGCACATCGTCGAGCGCGGCAAAAATCGCCTCCGGCGTTTGCTTTAACATGATCGTGCGCGTGTGAGTCGTGCGGGCCGGCAGCGAATATCCGACCATGACCACGCCCACGACCAGGAGCACGAGCAGCATCAGGATTCGGAAAGTCCATTTCATGGCTGAAGATGACGACGTGAGCGACGAGTGACAACTGACGAGCCGTCCACCGTTTTAACGTTAACCAATCAACGTTTTTAACCTCTTCAACATTTCCCCTCGCCAATTGCACTCCAGCATGTTGAAGTCGCGCTATGGATGATCTCGCGTACCGGCGAGCGGCCGCGCGCGTCGAAGCGCGATTGGCATTTTACCGACACCTAATGACTTACCTGGTGGTAAACGTTTTGCTGGCGGCGATCAATTTGTTGAAAAATCCAAGCCACCTTTGGTTTCCCTGGGTGGTACTGGGGTGGGGGATCGGGCTCTTTGCGCACGCGCTTAATGTTTATTCATATCGATGGCTTGGATCGCGGCGCGAGGAAATGATCCGTCGCGAGCTGGAGCGTCAGCAGCGTCTGCGGCAGGAGCCGCCGGGCAATATTTGAGGTTGATGTTTGAGGCTCTGCTACTCAGCGGAGGCAAACGTCGAACGCCCAAGTACGAAATGCATACCGATGGATTCAGGGCAAGCGCGACGGGGAAGCCATCTTCTGCCCACATTACACCCGCTGGGACAAGACAGAGGCGGATCAGAGGGCAGAGGGCAGAAATCAGAAATCAGAGGTTCGATGTTCGACGTTCGATGTTGGGTGTTCGATGTTCGCCTCGCCACGGCCAGTCCGTCCTTTGGCGGACACGGCGAATGGAGCGCGCTGGGAAGCCGCGACATAGATCACAGAACCCGAGGGGCGACGGTGAGAGAGCGGGATGCGATCGAATCAATCCGTGCTTCGGCGGATTTGCCTTTGCTCCATTCCAATCGCCGCTACCCGATTCAACGCTTCAATCCTTCAACGCCTTCAATTTCGGGCTTTTCAATGCGGGGTTGCCTCCCGATATTGAGACAGTAACTTTTCTCCTGAAATGGACCCTTCCACTGCTCTAGAAACGCATCACGATCCTCACGCCCACGACGCCGGGCACGAACATCACGAGCTCGGGTTTTGGCGAAAATACATTTTCTCCACCGACCACAAGATGATCGGGATCCAATACGGCCTATGCGGCTTGGTTTTTTTGTTCTTCGGTTTCAGCCTGATGATGTTGATGCGGTGGCAGCTTGCTTATCCCGGTCAAGCGCTGCCGGTGATCGGCAACGCCCTTGGCCATTTCTTCGGAGCGGGCAGCATGCCGAACGGCAAAATGGCCCCTGAGTTCTATAACTCCCTTGGCGCGATGCATGGCACGATTATGATTTTTCTTGGAGTCGTGCCGGTGGCCTTCGCCGCCTTTGGCAATTTTGTCGTGCCCCTTCAAATCGGCGCTCCGGACATGACATTTCCGAAAGTAAACGCGGCAAGTTTCTGGGCGTTTGCCGTTGGCGGCATGATCATGCTGACGAGCTTTTTTGTACCGGGCGGCGCGGCCAAGAGCGGCTGGACATCTTACACACCCCTGTCCGACATCGCAGATAAAGGCCCGACGTTCCATCCACTCTTTAACGGACAAACGCTTTGGCTGATCGGGTTTATTTTTCTGATTACGTCCTCTCTCCTCGGTGCGGTTAATTTCATCACCACAATCATCCAGTTGCGAGCCAAGGGTCTGACCTGGATGCGTTTGCCCTTCTTCGTCTGGGCGCAATTCGTGACCGCGTTTTTGTTGCTCCTCGCCTTTCCGCCCCTTGAGGCTGCCATTGTCATGCAGCTAATGGATCGTGTGGCGAACACAAGCTTCTTTTTGCCGACTGGTCTGATCGTTAACGGCGCGGTGGCGCATATCAGCGGCGGAGGGAGTCCGCTTTTGTGGCAGCACCTGTTCTGGTTTCTCGGGCACCCGGAAGTCTACGTGCTGATTTTGCCCGCCTTTGGGATCGTGGCGGAAATTCTCGCAAATAACTCGCGCAAACCGCTCTGGGGCTACAAGTCGCTCGTCTTTTCCGTGCTCGTAATCGGCTTCCTCTCGTTTATCGTCTGGGCCCATCACATGTGGCTGACCGGAATGGGTTCGGCTGTAAGCGCGTTTTTTCAAACGACCACGCTGCTCATATCAATCCCTTCGGTTATCATCTTAAGCGCGTTTTTCATTTCCCTCTGGGGTGGATCGATTCGTTTCAACGTGCCGATGCTTTTCGCCACTGCCTTCCTGCCCATGTTCGGGATTGGCGGCCTCACCGGCATCCCGCTCGCCTTTAACTCGGCTGATCTCTACCTGCACGACACCTACTATATCATCGCGCATTTCCACTACATCGTCGCGCCGGGCACAATCTTCGGGCTTTTTGCCGGCATTTACTATTGGTACCCAAAAGCGACCGGACGGGTCATGAACGAGTTTTGGGGCAAGGTGCACTTTTGGCCGTCGCTCGTTTGCATGAATGTGATTTTCCTGCCGATGTTTTTACAAGGTATGCTCGGCATGCATCGGCGTTGGTACGATGGTGGTCAGGGTTGGACCTACGGCGGGGAGCATGTTTGGGGGCTGACCGGTTTCCAATGGAACACACCGATCTCGTGGGCGGCGTGGACTATGGGGCTGGCTCAGATTCCTTTCATCATCAACTTCTTTTGGAGCATTAAGCACGGCAAAAAAGTGGACGACAATCCTTGGCAAGCGACCACGCTCGAATGGACCGCGCCTTCACCGCCCCCTCACGGCAATTTCGTCGTCACCCCGGTGGCCTATCGCGGTCCCTACGAATACAGCCTTCCCGGCAGCGATCGCGACTTCACCATGCAGAACGAACCGGTCAAACCACGTGAACGGACGCGACGTCAAACAGCGGCCGAGCCAGCCCTGGCCTAAGCCACAACTGAAATGGAAATTCCGTATACAATTTCCAACCGGCCTGACACGGGCCTTTGGAATGCGAAAATCGGGATCTGGCTTTTTCTTGCCTCGGAAATAATGCTCTTCGGCGGACTTTTTTCTGCTTACGTTTTTTTGCGGCTCGACGCGCCACCGGGGCTGTGGCCGCACGGTTTACTGAATGTGCCGGTTGGCACAATGAATACCGCGATTCTGATCGCCTCATCGGTCACGGTCGTTCTCGCCTGGGCGGCCCTGAAGATGCGGAACTATCGCGCCTACTGGTGGTACATGCTGGCCACCATTTCGTGTGGTGTCATCTTCTTGACCGTAAAGTTGGCATACGAATGGCCGCAGAAGTTCGACCATTTCGGCGTCTTCATTAAACCCGAAGCGCTGGAAAAATATGAGCAATATCTGGGCAATCATCATCTGGCCGAGAAAGGGCTTCCGCCGCGTTTGGAAATCAGCGGACATCTTCACAACCCAGAAGCTTTAAAGGACCCGAACGTAAAGGAATACGAAGTTGCGCTCGACCCGGTGAACGCCGATCCGACCAATCCATCGATGGATCGGCCGCATTTTCTTTACATGCCGCCGACGAGCAAGATTGCCGTCATCGAGAAAGAGGATGTGGAACGGGCAGGCATGTTCGTGCCGGCGCACAGCACCTATTTCGCGAGTTATTTTACCATTACCGGATTGCACGGCTTGCATGTGCTCGGCGGGGTTCTTGTCTTCCTTTACATGTGGCTTCCGGTCAGCCAGAAGGTTTACCAGCGCAATCCGGAACACCTGGCCAATCGCGTGGAAGTGTCGGGCCTGTTTTGGCACTTTGTCGATTTGGTCTGGATTTTTGTATTTCCGCTTTTTTATTTGCTTTAAGCCCATGAACGATCCGCCTGACGTTTCGCCCGATCCAGCCGAGCACGAGGAGTACGCCCATAACGTGCAGCAGCACGTGATGCGCTATGTCCTCGTCGGTATCACCCTGCTGGTGTTTACCGGGATCACGGTGGGCCTTTCTTACGTTAATTTTGGGACGCACAAAGCGAACATCGCTGTCGCCATGTTGGTGGCCATGTTTAAGGCGGGGCTGGTCGCCGCTATTTTTATGCACCTCGCCGCGGAGAAGCGTCTCATCTACCGCGTTCTGATTTTCACGGGCCTTTTTGTGTTCGCCATGTTCTGGCTCATCTATCTTGCCTGGTACGACCCGATCGCTCGTTAAATGTCACTCAAAGGATTCCATATTGTTTTCATCGTTTTCTCCACCTTGCTTGCACTCGCTCTGGGCGCCTGGTGCATCTGGGTTGATCTGGTCGAGGGCGCGCCCGTTTATCTGGCCGGAGCTGTTGCTTCCTTTGCCTCGGCCATTGCCCTGATTATTTACGGCATCTGGTTTTATCGGAAAATGAAACGATTGGGTATCATCACATGAGGGCCAGAATTATTTCGATTTTGTTGTTGTCGTTCTTTTCGCCGCTCGGTCAGGCCGTGGCATGTCCATTTTGCTACGGCGCCAAAGATGGAAAATCCACCGAGCATATGGCGGTCGCTATCTGGTTTCTTTTTGGCGCCGTCATGTCGGTGCTCGGTGGGATCGGCGCATTCAGTTTTAAAATCTGGCGTCACGGTCGGATGCCGCTGCAACCACATCAGGAACTAGCCGAGGAGGATTTGGAGAAGTATGAGTAGGCTCGCTCTGATCAATGAGTTCCTCGGTCAGCCACCGAACGCCTCCGAGCATGGATACCAAATCGATCACATTCTCGAATTCTGTCACTGGTTCATGGGAGCGCTCTTTCTCGGATGGACGCTCTATTTTCTTTTCGTCTTGTTCCGCTTTCACAAAAGTCGGCACCCCACCGCAGACCATTATGGGGTCAGGACCGGTATTTCAACACACCTCGAGTTCTCGGTGGTTCTGATTGAGGCGGTCCTGCTGATTGGTTTTGCCATTCCGCTCTGGGCAAAACGCGTCAATCAATTTCCTGACACGAAAGATGCCATCTTGGTCCACGCCATCGGGCAGCAGTTTAACTGGAATTTTCATTTGCCCGGACCAGACGGAGAGTTCGGCCGCCGGAATATCGAATTGGTCACGAATTCGAACCCACTTGGCCTCGATCCAAATGATCCCGCGGGAAAGGACGATATCGTCGTCCTCGGCGAGCTGCACACACCGGTGGATAGACCAATTATTATCGAGCTTTCATCCAAAGATGCAAAACTGGAACCTACGAGATAATCTGCGGCCAACTCTGTGGCCTCGGCCATTACAGCATGAAGGGAACGCTGGTGGTTGACTCACCGGCTGATTATCAGGCGTGGTTGAAAGAGCGTGCCGAGCTCAGCGGCAGCGCATCCGCTCCGCCTGCAGCAGAGCGACCACCAGGTGAGCCTGCCATCGGGCCAACACCCGGCACGATTCCTCCGCCGGGCGCACCGCGAAACCAAGATTTGAACGCACAGCCGCAGAACACTCCCGCTGCGCCGACAAAATCGCCGAAGCCGGGCGAGTAGAAGTAGCGGTCTTGTTCTGGGGAGCGCACGCGCCTCGCGTGCTGGTTGCGGCGCCCCCGCCGCAACGAACTTTCATTTTGGGAGACTCATTAGAGCCAAGTTCACGATCGCGAGGGCGCCATCGCCCACACGCGAGGCGCGTGCGCTCCCAAGACTTCTCCAACCGGTAATCTGCGGTTAATTTAGAATCGGAATGAGATCGAAAAGCTGGTTGAATCGCTTCGCCTGGTTCACTGCTGTTGCTACTCTGTTCCTGATCTGCAGTGGCGGAATGGTCACAAGCAAAGGCGCCGGACTCGCTGTGCCCGACTGGCCCACCACCTTTGGTTACAACATGTTTTTGTTCCCTGTCTCGCAGTGGGTGGGCGGAATCCTTTTTGAACACACGCATCGTCTGATCGCTTCGACCGTAGGTTTTCTCACCATCATTCTCGCGATATGGCTTTGGCGAGTTGAGGACCGACAGTGGGTGCGCACTCTTGGCCTGTTAGCTTTGGGTGGAATCATTTTGCAGGGCATTCTCGGCGGTTTGCGCGTAACCATGCTCCAAGATCAAATCGGAATCTTTCACGCTTGTTTGGCGCAAGCATTCCTTGGATTGCTTGTCTTTATTGCATTAGTGACTTCAAGATTTTGGCGCTCGCTTTCGAGCGCGACTGTGGCTGGAAACAAATTGCGGGCGCTTAGGACCGTGGCCTTGCTCACTACAGCCGCGATTTACATTCAACTCGGGTTGGGCGCCATGATGCGGCACCAGCATCGCGATTTGGCCATTCTCGATTTTCCCACGGCCAATGGGTCGTGGATTCCAGACACGAGTACTAATGCGCTGGCCAAGATTAATGCCTCGCGTGACGCGCACGCTCTCTCTGATGTCACAGCATTTCAAATCTGGCTGCAAATGGTCCAC
>WNGO01004701.1_pt1 | contig 13708 bp, 13 predicted proteins | sample 5400511 | NCBI WGS metagenome assembly WNGO01 (sample SAMN13153380, study PRJNA577476) | soil metagenome | isolation source: 20 cm soil or saprolite under Garry oak tree replicate 2 | place: USA:California | collected 2016-06-15
GACGTTCACCACATTTGCGAGCAACTTGCCGCCCATGTGCCGCGCGAAAGCAGCGAGCGCGCCGCGCTCACGAGCGTCCGCCCGGTTATCAACGATCAGCACGGATTTCGCGGGATAGGGGTCGGCGTATGGATCGCCCAACGTAGCGCTGGCCTTCACGGCAGCGACCACACTGAACCCCTCCAGCTTCACGCCATCCCAACTGCCGGAACGAATATGCCACGCCAGGATGGCCTGATCGCCCGTCAGGCCGACCTCGCCATTGGCAAAGCACTGACCCGTATAGACGTCGGCGCTGCGGCTCTCCAGGTAATCGCCGGCGATCTGCGCTTCTGCGGAAGCGCAGAAAAGAAATGCAAGCGCGATCAAGAAGAAAGTTTTTCGAATCATTGTTCCATACCTCATTGGAATTCTACCGCCGGGAGTCCGGCAGAATCAATCTAGTGACATACTCCCCTCCCGGAAGGGAGGATCTCGCCTGTTTCAACGGCCTCTGCTGTTTCGTCCGTTGGGGTCTAATTTCGGGCCTAGACAGACACCCAAGACACCAAGGAATGTCCTTACGGCCTGCACCCGACTGGTTCCCGCGGATTGCCATCCACGAGACATATTGAGAATTATAAACTATTAGTTTAGAATTCTCATATGCGTTACATTCCGAGAAAACTCGCAGATGTCCTGCGGCAGGCGACACGGCATTTTCCAGCCGTGGTGGTGACTGGACCTCGTCGCGCGGGAAAGACGACGCTACTACGTGAACTGTTTCCCGCTGCCCAATACGTGCTGCTGGAAGACCCCGACATTCAAGGACGCGTCCGAAGTGACCCGCGTGCATTTATCGAAGGAATTCGCCCACCTGTCATTTTTGACGAGATCCAGAACGCTCCCGAATTGCTGAACTATGTCCGCACGCTCATCGACGGGCGGCCGCGGCGCATGGGGCAGTGGCTGTTCACAGGATCGCAGGAAGCTCCATTGATGCGCGGAATCACGGAATCCATGGCGGGTCGCGCTGCCATCCTGCAACTTTGGCCATTGAGCACGGCGGAGACCAGCAAAGTGAACCTTCTGCATGGTGGCTTTCCGGAAGTGCTGGCTCGTCCTAAAGCGCGTGAACTGTGGTTCGCTTCCTATCTGCAAACTTATCTGGAACGCGACGTGAGGGCAATTACAAATGTGCGTGATCTCGTAACCTTTCGTCGTTTTCTGGCGCTGTTGGCCAGTCGTCATGGCCAAATTCTGAACAAGACGGATCTGGCTGCTCCCCTTGGCGTTTCTGTTCCCACCGTCAGTGAATGGCTACAAATTCTCGAAGCGACTGGCGAAATCATTGTTGTCCCTCCATATTTTGAGAATTTTGGAAAGCGGCTCATCAAATCCCCCAAAGTGTACTGGGGTGACTCAGGACTCGCCTCTTTTCTCTTGGGCATAAGATCAGTACCCGAGCTTGAGCGTTCTCCCTTTCTGGGCGCTCTCTTCGAAGGCTTCATCGCGGCGGAAATACTCAAGAGCCAGGTTAATCGAGGATTGCGAAAGGAGTTGTACTACTTCCGCGACCAGCAGGGCTTGGAGGTGGATTTCCTCGTGCCTAGGCCAAATGGCGGGCTCTGGTTGATAGAAGCGAAGGCCGGGAAGACCGTCCACCCGTGGATGGCCGCTCCCTTGCTGTCATTGCAGCGTGCTCTCGGAAAAAAATCGCGCCGACTGATCGTCGTCCATCGGAAAGCGCTTCGCTCTCCGGTTACATCGGCTATCGCCAGGGATGTTGATGCCCTTGATGCGGAGCACTTCGTTAAGGAGCTCACGCCGGGCCGTAGTGACGTCTAGCCCGCCTCAACTATCTTGCCGACTCCATTTCCCTTGAAAGCGTCGCAGGCGTTGTCCGTGGCCGGTCTTCAGAACTGGACTAGGATTACGAGTGCCGGGTTGCGTGTCGCGCTGGTTGAAACTATTGCATAATCAGGACGGCAATGAACCTATGCATCTCTCCTCGCGGATGGTTGTTCGCGGAGACCGCCCCGGACAGCAATGAAGGCGCGGCAAAGCGCATCATCGAGGCTTTCGCCGACAGTTCATCGCGCGGAATTCTCCATTTATCCACGACTGAATTACAGGCAAGTTTGCCCGCGGATTTTTCCTTCGCACGCGATTTTGGCCGGGCGTACCTGACGCAGCTATGCCATACACCCGAGATAGCCGGACAGGCAGAGTTCCCGCCGGTTTCCCCGCCAACGGAAGGCGATTTGGCTGCAATGGTTCTGTCGGCTCCCCCAATGCGAGGTTTGGAGTACCTAAATGCCGACTTGCTGAAGGAGTGGTGGGCGGACCTTGATATTTTGGTGCGAAAGGAAGTGCAGGCGTCGGGCCACGGCGTGCAGGAATACCTTCGGGAACGGAATCCATTGTGGCGGGCGGTCGGGAGGGTGTCGTTTCACTTGGCGGAAAACAAGCGTGATCCCGACCATCCGTTCGCTTTCTTGGCGTCGTACGCGAGTCGGCTTTCAGCGCAGGGACGGGCGCAGCACTTGCCATTGGGGCGGGCGTTAGAAGAATACGCTGGCTCGAGGAACCGTGCGGGGTTGCTTTCTCTGTTGCAACCAATTCATCGCGCCGCCGAGCGAATCCCGTGGGTAAAGGAAATGGTCGAGGCAGGTGATATCTACAGTCCTTTGGCATGGACACCAACCGATGCCTATAAGCTTTTGAAGGATATCCCCACACTCGAACAGAGCGGGCTGATCGTTCGCGTGCCGGATTGGTGGAAAGCTTCCCGGCCACCGCGACCCGTGGTCAGCGTGACGGTGGGCAACAGCACCAAGATCAGCGCCGATGCGTTGCTGGATTTTTCCGTCGCCGTGACATTCGACGGACAGCCACTGGATGAAAAGGAATTGCGCGCCATCCTCGAATCATCGGGCGGTTTAGTTGCCCTCAAGGGAAAATGGGTGGAACTGGACCGCGACAGATTGGCGGAAGCTTTGAGGCACTGGAAGAATGTCGAACGGACAGCGCAGCACGGAGGCATCTCCTTTTTTGAGGGCATGCGCATGCTGTCGGGCGCAAAACTCGAAGGTGATGCAGCTTCGGCCATACCGGAGGCAGCGAAGGAATGGGTGGGAATTTCCGCGGGACAGCATCTGGAGAAAGTACTTCAGGAATTGCGGCATCCCGAGCGCGTGCTTGATGCCACTCCGCCCGGAATAAGGACAGAACTTCGGCCGTATCAACAAGTCGGTGTTCATTGGCTCCGGTTCATGACCAGATTGGGATTGGGACCATGCTTGGCGGACGACATGGGGCTGGGCAAGACGATCCAGGTCCTCGCCTTGCTGCTTCACTTGAAACATGACTCCACCGCGAGAGAGAACCCCAGCCTATTGGTCGTTCCGGCATCGCTGATCGCCAACTGGAAAGCGGAAATCTCTCGTTTTGCCCCCGCGCTATCCATGTTCATTGCCCATCCGTCGGAGACCAACGGCGAGGGGAAAGACCTGGATGCCTGTGGGGACTGTGATTTGGTCATTACCACCTACACGATGCTGGGAAGACTGGAGTCTCTCCGGCAGCGTGAATGGAGGCTGGCGATCCTCGACGAAGCACAGGCGATCAAGAACGCGGGCACACGCCAAGCTAGAGCCGTAAAGGAATTGCGTGCCGGGTGCAGGATCGCTCTGACAGGAACGCCTGTGGAAAACCGGCTATCGGACTTGTGGTCCCTGTTCGATTTTCTCAACCCTGGCCTGCTGGGGGGCGCCAAGGCCTTTGCCAGCTTCGTGAAGCAAATGAATGGCCGCGAGAGTAATTCCTATGGACCACTACGCAGTCTCGTGCAACCCTATATCCTGCGGCGGCTCAAGACTGACAAACACGTCATCTCCGATCTGCCGGAGAAAACAGAAGTCAATGCCTTTTGCGGATTGAGCAAACAGCAGGTTGCTTTGTATCAGCAATCGGTCAAAGAACTCGCCCGGCAAATCGACCAAGTTGACGGCATCCAGCGGCGCGGGATCGTCCTGTCGTACTTGATGCGGCTGAAACAGATTTGCAATCACCCCTCGCAACTCACTGGGGATAATGCTTACGCGGCCGAACACAGCGGAAAGTTTCAAAGGCTGGCCGAAATTTGCCAGGAATTGGCAGAACGCCAGGAGAAGGTCCTGATCTTCTCTCAATTTCGTGAAATCACCGCGCCGCTGGCCGAGTTCCTTCGCGAGGTCTTCGGCAAGCCGGGTTTGGTGTTGCATGGGCAAACGCCCGTGGGGAAAAGGCGCGAATTGGTCCAAGCGTTTCAACGCGAAGACGGCCCGCCGTTTTTTGTTCTTTCCCTTAAGGCTGGGGGCACGGGGCTTAACCTTACCGCCGCATCCTACGTTATCCACTTCGATCGCTGGTGGAATCCGTCCGTGGAGAATCAGGCAACGGACCGGGCGTTCCGTATCGGTCAGAAACGCAACGTCTTTGTTCACAAATTCGTATGCCGCGGCACCGTGGAAGATAAGATCGACGAATTGATCGCGCAAAAGACGGACTTGTCGCGCCAGTTACTGGATGGTGGCGCGGAAGCGCTGCTAACGGAAATGAGTAATGACCAACTGCTTCGCTTCGTGTCGTTAGACATAAACAAGGCAATGGAATCGTGAGTGCCTGAAAGGAACGCGCTATGTCCTGGTGGAGTTACCGGCCTTACGTGTCCGTGGCGGAGCGTCGCGCTAAGGCCATGCGCAAGATCGAAAAGCTGGCCAAAAAGGGCCAGAAGTTTTCTCCGGTGAAAATTGCCGGCCGGAAAATCGTCACTACTTTCTGGGGCCAGGCTTGGTGTGACAATCTGGAATCGTACAGCGATTTCAGCAACCGGTTACCCCGCGGCCGAACCTACGTTCGCAACGGATCGGTGTTGGACCTGAAGATCGAAGCAGGAAAAGTGACTTCGATGGTCTGCGGGTCGGAACTTTACCGAATCACCGTAAAAATCAAACCTCTGAATGGGCCTGCATGGAAAGCGATTCGAACAAAGTGCGGACAGCAGATTGGCTCGCTGGTTGAATTGCTGCAGGGCAAACTATCCAAGGACGTCATGGCGATCGTGACCGAACATAAGAGTGGCCTATTTCCGGCCCCTCACGAAATCGAGATGTCCTGCTCGTGTCCAGATTGGGCGGGCATGTGCAAGCATCTGGCAGCAACGCTATATGGCGTGGGTAATCGCCTGGACAGTCAGCCGGAATTGCTCTTTACGCTTCGAGGAGTTGACCAGATGGAATTGATAGCTCAGGCCGGCAGGCCCATCATCACACCTGCTCCGAGCAAGCGGAAGTCAATCGCAGCCGCGGACCTTGCTGATGTGTTTGGCATTGAGTTCGACGAGTCGCTCGTCCCGGAGAGAGCCGAGACTCCCGCCAAGTCCGTTCATAAGGGTGCGCGTATCTCCGCAGCTCCGAAGACGGCTTCGCGTGACGCCCTGGACCAAAGCCACAGAGCCAGGCAGACGAGGCAGGTGCACCACAGGAACTAGGGAAGAATTTGCGCACCTCGCCCCAATTACCCAACGAGTAGCAATCCTTCGTTTACGGAGCAGAATGGATTTCTCCGCAGCCGATCCGAGGGGTAGTGGAGAGTTTCACATACTCACCCAGTCTCTTTGTCTTTGAGCATTTCCTGATCGCAACCGTTCGACAAATGCGGGAACCTGAAAGCGCTGACAGGTCGCCAGAAACGCGCAAGCATCGGCCGTCCACGATTTCTTGTCGAAATCTAGAGCGAGGAACCAGCACGTCTCGGACCGCCACCGGACGGTGGGAAGTCAAACTCGATCGCGTGTTGGCGCGCCCGGGCCGAGATGCGGCCAACCGTAGGCTGGCCAAGCGTCTGCTCCATGAGCGGCCGTACCTGTTCACTTTCCTCTATTGTCCCGGCCTGGATGCCACCAACAATGTAAGCGAGCGAGCCATCCGAGCGCTGATCGGTGCGCGCAAGAACTGGGGAGGGAACCGTACGGAACGAGGCTCTCGCGCTCAGAAGGTGCTCACCTCGATTCTCCAGACCGCCAAACAGCAAGGGAAGAAACCCTTCGAGGTCCTGGTGGAACTTCTGTGTTCGAACGACCCACACAAGATTCTCGATCTGTGCCACCGACCCCAGACAGACCTGCGGATCCCTCGCCCCGTCCCCCGCCGGGGTTCGCGGTCGCGGACAACTCAATGCAATCTTCGGCAGGTCTGTCTGGCTGCTCCGGGCTGAGTCTCGCCTTGGGGCCTACCCGGTCACGTCCCCGTCCTGATCAAGGGAGTTACACGCGGACTACTGTCCAAACTCATTGACGACGGCCACTTATCCCAGTAAGCGATGACCATCAGCAAAGCGGGGTTCTTTTTGGAGCGAGTAGTAATCCAGACAGAGCCACATCCGGCGACGCCGAGGATGGCGACGGGAGGTGAGACTACCCATAAGTATTGCTTTTAGTATGCCCCTAAAAAGGTCTAGACTTTTTTAGGGCTATATGTAAAATACGCGTATGCGCTACGTGACTCCGGCCATTGAACGCCTCTTTCGAGAGGAAAAGCGTATGGCCCTCGTTGCCGGTCCGAGGCAGGTGGGGAAGACCACGCTGGCGCAGAGTCTGCTTGAAAAAGTAGGGGCTTCGTCTAACTACTTCAACTGGGATAATGACACGCACAGAAGAGCGATCCTCAAGAACCCCGAATCCTTCTGGGTGACGGCAGGGGGTGGCCAGTGGTCCTCCGGTAGGATCCGTGTAGCATTGGATGAAATCCACAAGTACCCCCGATGGAAACGGTTTCTCAAGGGGCTGTTTGACGTCCACGGCCGAAACCTGGAACTGCTTGTGACTGGCAGCGGTCGGCTGGACATTTACCAAAAGGGAGGAGATTCCCTTTTCGGGCGTTATGCCCTCTACCGGCTGCACCCCTTCACGCTGGGGGAATTGCTCCGCGCTGACCGCGCCGACGTCCTCCCGCCTGAAACGTTTTGGAAATCTGTTCTGGAGCAGACCCCGCACGCTGGAGCCTCGGAAGGACTCCTGACCCTGGAACGATTCAGCGGTTTCCCGGAACCCCTGTTTGCAGGGTCTGAAGAACTCTTTCGTCGCTGGAAGCAGGAACATCATCGACTCATCATTCGAGAGGACCTCAGGGACCTGACGCGCATCCGGGAGATTGGGCTTGTCGAAAGCCTCTTGATGCTCCTGCCGGAACGCATTGGCTCCCCGCTTTCGATCAACAGCTTACGCGAAGACCTCAACGTCGCTTTCGATACGGTTCAGCATTGGCTCCAGACGTTGGAGCGGCTCTATTATCTTTTTGAGATACGCCCTTACGCCCAGCGCATGGCTCGCGCACTCCGACGCAAGGGGAAGGTGTACTTCTATGATTTCACGGAAGTGGAAACCCCCGGTCCTCGTTTCGAGAATCTGGTCGCTGTCCACTTGCGAAAGCTTGTCGATGCCTGGAATGATTGGGGATATGGGGATTTCGAATTGCATTATGTTCGGAATAAGGAAAAAAAAGAAACGGATTTCCTCGTCACCGAGAGGAGGAAACCCTATGCACTCATTGAGGCGAAACTATCTACGGGCGCGATGGACCCTTCATTGGTTTACTTTCATGAGCGTCTGAAGCCTCGATATGGCATCCAGGTCGTTCGGGAGGGCATCCGCCCCCAAAGACAGGGCGCTCTGTGGCTTCTTCCAGCCCACGAGTTCTTGGCATGGATCTAAGGAGGTTGGAACGGAGAACAGACGCGAGTACACTCGGCAGCATGAAGCCCGGCAAGTATGACCAAAAGCATGGCAAGTATGACCAAAAGCATCAGGTGCGGATCACTGGCGCAGAGCTACGCGAATTAAAACGGCTGGATATGCCCGAATCGCTCGGTCTGGACCAGCGGATCCAGCGGTTTTCAGGGGACGCGTCCCATCGGCTTGTACCGCTGGGATCTGGAGTGCCTGTTAGAGATGTTGTCCTTGGTGGTCGACGGTGGTGACCCGTTTGTGTCCGCCAAGGGCCGGGTAAGGCTGACGAAGTTGCACGATCGGCTGCTGGCGCTGTACGACGCGGCCTACGGTGCCGCGGCCGTGTAAGCAGAGGATCCCAGCGGCCACCGCGCCTCACGCGGAGGCTGCCAGATCGGCCCGGGGCGCGTGGAAGCGGTCGGGCACGAACCTACGCGGGGGAGCCGGCGAGGAATCCTGGGGTGTTTCTCGGGTCGCTGGCACCACATCGAGAATCTTATGTTGGTCACTCGAACACAGTAATTCCGCCAAAGCATCGAAGGGTTTCTGGCCCTGCTGTTTGGCCGTTTGCAAAATGCTGGTGAGCACCGCCTGGGCGCGAGCTCCTCGGGGTATGCGGTTGCCGCCCCAGTTCTTGCGCGCGCCGATGAGCGCTCGGATGGCTCGCTCGCTTACGTTGTTAGTGGCCTCCAGCCCGGGAGAATAGAGGAAAGTGAACATCGCTATGGCTTCGTGAGGACTTAACGTGCGGCTTCTTCGCGTGGGGGGCGTGACTCGTTTTCCGGAAATGCAGAAATGCAGGCCAGAGGTTGACCTGCCGTTTTAGGACACCATACACTTCCTAGCCGCCTATTCCTGAATTGCCAAAGCGATGATATTCGACCCCGCAGCGACCGCTACGTACTGCTTGCCGTCAAACATGGAAGACAACGATCATTTCCGCTTGCTGCGCCAGCAGACGAGCACCCCGCTGGCCATGGGTGAACTGTTCAACACCCAGCACGAATACGTGCCCCTCATCAAAGAGCGGCTGATTGATTTCATCCGCATCCACATTTCGCAGATCGGCGGGTTGAGTCCGGCGCGCAAGGTCGCCGCGCTGAGCGAGTTCTTCGGCGTGCGCACCGCCTGGCACGGGCCGGGTGCAGCTGGCGCTCGAACTAGTGAGCTACAACTTCGGCGTCCATGAAGGCAGCGGCTTCCCGAAGGAGACGCAGGAGGTATTTGTGGGCTGCCCCGAAGTCAAGAACGGCTACATGCTGGCGCAGGAGAAGCCGGGTTTGGGCATCGAGGTTGACGAGAAGCTCGCGGCGAAATTCCCGATCCCCGCTGGTCCGCCGAATTTCGATTATTCCTGGGGCACGACGCGGCGACGGGATGGCACGGTCATCAGGCCCTAACGCGACAGTAATGGCGCGAATCGGGTCTGCTGAGATTGCTTCCGGCTTCCCCGTCATCCGCTGGCAATGAGCCGCGAGTCGGGAATTGCGAATTTTCGCGCAAGCAGATCGCTGGTTCGTTTACAGTAGCTAGATTGATTCCTCGTGTGGTAAATCACCGTGCGATGCGAAGAGCAGCCAAAGTCACGCGGTATCTGTGAGCTGCGGTTAAGGAGGGACAGTGAAGAATCGGCGTCGGTCTGGCAGCTTTCCAGGGAGTTTGATTTCGCGCCGTAAGTTCCTAGGGCAAACTACTGCGGCGGCGATTGGTTTTTCGATCGTTCCGCGTCGCGTGCTGGGCGGCGCAGAGTATGTTCCGCCCAGCGATAAAGTCAACATCGCTTTCATCGGCGTCGGCTCCCAGGGTTTGCGCGTCATGGTTCGCTTTTTGCGGGAACCCGACGTACAGGGTGTGGCTGTCTGCGATCCCAACAAAGTCAGCGCGAATCACCCACAATGGGACACACACGAGTTCTGCAATTCCGTCCGCAAATTGCTCGGCGTCGACAGCGGGTGGGATTGGCTCAGTCCGGACGAACCCATTCAATTGACCCATTCTCTGAGGGTGACTAGCGGCGTTGCCGGCCGCGAGCCATGTCAGAAGATCGTGGACGCCTACTACGGTACTCAGCAGCGCTCCGGTGCGTATCGGGGCTGCTCGGCTTACAGTGACTTCCGCGAACTACTCGAAAAACAGAAGGACCTCGACGCGGTTGTTGTGTGCACCACGGACAACTTGCATGCAAGCGTCTCGGCTGCATCGATGAAGAAGCGCAAACACGTCTTCTGCCAGAAGCCTTTGACGCACACGATCTACGAGGCGCGGCGCATTGCCGAAATGGCTCGCGTAACAGGAGTGGCAACGCAGATTGCCGTAGCAAACCAAGCATCCGAAGATACGCGCTTGCTGTGCGAATGGATTTGGGACGGGGCCATCGGGCCGGTTCGCGAGGTCGTGAACTGGTCCAGCCGTCCTTTCTGGCCGCAGGGGCTAGAGCGTCCTAAGAACGCGGAACCCATACCCGATGGTTTGGATTGGGATTTATGGCTCGGTCCAGCGCCGGAACGCTCGTTCAACCGCGCGTACGCGCCTTTTGTTTGGCGTGGGTGGGCCGACTTCGGTTGTGGCGCACTCGGTGACATGGGTTCCTACAGTTTCGACACAATTTTTCGCGTACTAAAACTCGAGGCGCCCTTGACTGTGGAAGCGAGTTCCACGGAGCGCTATGAAGAGACGTACCCGCTGGCCTCGATCATCCGTTACAACTTCCCGGCCCGGGGTGAGATGCCAGCGGTCAAATTCACGTGGTATGACGGTGGTCTGAAGCCGCCCTGGCCAGAGGAATTAGAAGAAACCCGCCCGTTCAAAGGACAGGGCGAAGAAGGTGATGAAGGACTTCTTTTTGTGGGAGATCGCGGCAAAATTCTTTGCGGATTCAATGGGGCCCATCCGCAGCTTATTCCTGAAGCGAAAATGAACAGCTACAAGCAGCCGCCAAAAACGCTGCCAAGGTCACCTGGCAATGAGCGCGAATGGCTCGACGCCTGCAAGGGAAGTAAACTGAAGCCCGGTGGGAATTTTGAATTCTCGGGCATGGTCACCGAGACTTTACTTCTCGGGAATGTTGCCACTCGTTCGGGACAGAAACTCAACTGGGATCGCGCCAACATGAAGGTGGTTAACGCTGAGGCTGCCCAGAAGGATGTCCGCCCGGAACGTCGAAGTGGATGGGAACTCTAGCGAGTAAAGAACTGCTACAGGGAGGCGTCAATGTCGATGTCGAGAAGAGATTTTTTCAAAAACGCGGCAACGCAGGCGGCCGCAATCGGCTTTATTTCTGCAGGTGGTCTGGAGCTTCGCGCCAATCCGCTCGGTATGCCTATTGGATGCCAGACGTGGCCTGTCAGAGACATGCTCGCCAAGGACTTTCCCGGCACGATCAAGCAACTTGCCGAGGCCGGATTTCAAACGATTGAGTTGTGCTCGCCGGTAGGTTACGCGGATTCGGGCTTCGCCGGTCTCGCCAAATACTCGGGAACCGAGCTCCAGAGAATTTTGGGCGATGCAGGTGTGACATGTGTGAGTTCGCATTTCAGCATCACGGAACTCAGACAACACCAGGAGAGCCGCATTGCCTGGGCGAAAGATGTCGGCCTAACACAAATGATCGTGCCGACCCTCGGGGGGCCCGGGAAACCGACCATGGATGATGTAAAGCGGGCAGCCGACGAATACAACAAAATGGGCGCACGGTCGGCCAGGGCGGGGATCCAGCAGGGGCTTCACAATGAAGATTTTGAGCTCACCATGGTTGAAGGCAAGCGGACCTATGACTTATTGCTGGACCTCCTCGATCCGCAGCTAGTCAAGTTCCAGTTCCAGGTCTCCACCATCAGCCGCGGCTACGACGCCGCGCAGTATTTCACCAACTACCCTGGCCGCTTCATGTCCATGCACGTCCAAGGCTGGTCAGCCCATGCCAAGAAAATCATGCCGGTGGGACAGGACACTCTGGATTGGAAAAAAATCTTTGCTGCGGCGAAAACGGGCGGCATAAGAAATTATTTCGTCGAAATGAACCTAGAAATGATGAAAGCCAGCGTTCCCTACCTTCGCGAGCTGCAGGCCTGACAAACCTGCTGCTTGGTTACTCTTGGCGAAGGTTCCCGCCTGCAGGCACGCCTGGCTGCGTTACGTTACACACGGGTTCCACCACTGGGCGGTTTCATTCAAACCGCGTTCCGGGACGCGAAGCCAGGTTCCGGCCCAATCGTGGCGCACTCTTCCACAATGCGGTAGTCATCGAGTGGCCACATCGGGGCGTTGAAAAAGCACGGACACGGATTTGCAATTCCCGCGTTAGACGGGCCTTGGATGGGTTCCCAATTAGTTCATTTTTTGCAGCAAATGTAGCACCGGAGTGATAGTTGCCGGTAGCCGGTAGGGTAGTGCATCAGTTTGAATTTCTCGGGTCTGGCGGTCTGAAATTGTGCCATCCTACCCCGCATGACACAAATCAGATGCCTGCGAAGTTAATTCAGTCTACTATTCGAGAAAGCGAAAAATAAAATGGCGTTTCTACAACGAAGACAGATTAGTCGGGAGTTCTGCTGGCTTTTCTAGCTTGGCGCTTTCAATCATTCGTTTCACTTCGGAATTGGTATTGATTGGAGCGAGCTGTATTTCAGGGTGCGCGTTTGCAAATACACGGAATATCTCATCTGTGAATGCCTGGCCTACGAGCGGCACACCTTCAAAATTAAGAACCACGACCTTAAAAAGCTCCACTCTAGCTAATACGCGTTTCGCTTGAGAGCGAGAAATGAGATTTTCATTTCCGTATCGTGCCAGCCTTACCGGAACGACCGTCTTAATGAAACCCAGGTCTTCCTCATCTGCATAGTTGTCGAAAATTTTCTTGCAAGTCTTAGATGTGTGGTTGTTCAGCTTCATGAATATTGTCGTTCCAGCTTGAAAGTCAGGTCGCTCAACGATCCAATCTTCCTCACCTCCGACGATGTGGCTAAAATAAACGCTTCCGGACAGAATATCGAATGAATCCAACAGACGCGACGTAAAGAATAGCCCTTGGCCAGTATGCTTTGCCGGATCAGTCGTCAGTTTCCCCTTGCAAAGTTCTAATATTGCGTGCCGTTCATCGGCTAGATGCATGGCTGTCTGAATTTTTTTGAATATCCCAATTCCAGCATCCATCAAGAGCATCTGAGTGTTCGCGGCGGTTTTTGTTATCTTCAGGAAAACGCTAGGTGCCCCCGAGTGGTCCGCAGCGTTGTTGAACATCACGGTAAAACAATAATGCCAAATAGACTTCACGTTTTCCGGGAAATTGCCGATAATCGGGTCCACATGTTGGGACCATGCGAAATCTTCGTCGATTCCCGGCCCGAACGTAAACCACTGCTGGTGTTCCAAGAGTGGGCATAGCTGATAAGTACGATTACGGGTTTTGCCTTTTTGAGCTAATGCCCCTTCAGAGACTAGATTTCTGAGATGTCGATGCGCCGCTTGGCGAGTAATTGAAAATCTGTCGGCAGTCAGCGCGGTTATTCGGCCGCTATGCTTTTCTACATTCTCCAAGATGAACTGACGAACACCTTCGCCACGCGCTCGCACTCGCACTGCCATTGATTCTACCTCCTGAGATATTGTAAACATAGCCTTCCACAATTGTCAACTTATTTGCTTGACATTGTAAACTTAACTCCATATAATTGTAAACTTACAGAGTGAGGATTGTAAACTAAGGGGCAACATAATGAACCGTCTAGCGATAGAAAAACGAAAGCAAGCTATCTCAGCCCTTGTCGACGGAAACTCTCTTCAGATCGGAGCACCGTGCGCATGACTGGCGTGGCGTTGAAACTATTCAGAAGTTGCTTGCTGATTTGGGCAAAGCGTGCACGGAATATCAGGACAAGGCGATGTGCAATCTCACTTGCAAGCCGTATGGAGCTAAACCTGCGTTCGGCGTGTGTCAAGGAAGTTCGAAACCTGGAAGCC
>WNGO01002895.1_pt1 | contig 13707 bp, 9 predicted proteins | sample 5400511 | NCBI WGS metagenome assembly WNGO01 (sample SAMN13153380, study PRJNA577476) | soil metagenome | isolation source: 20 cm soil or saprolite under Garry oak tree replicate 2 | place: USA:California | collected 2016-06-15
CGGCTAGCCCGCTAACCTTGTTATTGGTCCGATCGGCGGCAAAGACGTACTGCGCAAGGTCGTTCGTTCCAATGCTAAAGAACTCCACTTCGTTGCAAAGTTGGTCGAGGATAAAAGTGACCGCCGGCACCTCCACTATGATCCCCAGCGGCATGGCCCGGTCGAAGGCCACGTTCTCGGCAGCGAGTTCAGCTTGCACGCGCGCAAGCATCGCTTTCGCCCAACGCACCTCCGCCAGCGAGGAAACCATAGGCAGCAGCATCTGCACGCTGCCGAACGCCGAGGCGCGGGCAATGGCGCGGAACTGCTCGCGCATCAGGTCTTCGTGATCGGCGTATAGGCGCGCGCCCCGATAGCCCAGGAACGGGTTTACTTCCCGTGGCAGATTCAAGTATGGCAGCGGCTTGTCGCCGCCGATATCGAGCGTGCGGATGAGGACGGGCTGCCCAGCAGCGGCGCGCGCCGCCTGCTTGTATACCTCGAACTGTTTGTCTTCTGAGGGCATCCCGTCGCTCCCGACAAACAGCATTTCTGTGGCCAAGGTTCACCACTTTTCTCTTGGAACCGCGTAGTCAGATTGGCGGACCCAGGCGAAATAGTGGCGGGAATAGAAGTGATGAGTGGAAATGAAAGTAGAGCCATGCCAGCGACCAGGCCGATTGCTTTCTCATGCAAAGCCTCCACTCTCAAACAATAACACAACCATGCTAATCACAGGCCACTAGGCGGGTGACCAAAAATTTGCTCAATTTTTCAAATCGCCGTAGGTGACGAAATCCCCAGGCTACATTCCGGCGGGACAGAAACTTCCTGGCCAACCGTCCTTCTGTGACCTTTAAGTCCTCGACCAGCTCTTCCGCCGTCGTTTTCCCGCAAGAAATCCAACAAGAGAACCTCATCCCGGGTCACATCCGTTGACCACTTTTGACCTGACCACTGAGGCAACTAGTTCAAAAAGGGGCATAGCGGTTAGCCCAAAGTACTGACGCGGCAGTACCGTGGGACCATTCGCTGTCGCAGTTTCGCGCAATATCCTTTCCCCTTCGAGCGTCTGCGGAAATGACGGAAGAATTGAAGCGCCTGTCACCTATGAACGTGCCATTTAGAGTGCTCGTATTTCTCCTTCGCTCGGAAACACCACCACGAATGAAGCCTGCAAAGCCGCCGGGAAGAGAGTCGGGTCACTGATCGGCGTGACTTTTGAGCGGGACGCCTCGGTCCTTGCTAACGAAACGATCGTCTCGCAAACGAAGGGCTGCGTAACACTCTCTTTCCGCTTTCTCTTTCCCCAGTGAGGCCGGACGCGTTTTTCCTAACCGCAGTCTTCCATGCGATGCCGGAATCCACGACTGCAATGGTCTGCGCACGTGTCGCGAAAACCAACGCGGGCTCGCTAAGTCCATGAAATATCTATTGCTTATCCAATTGTTGTAGCAAAATGGGCGTTTCGCGACAGCAACAATTCTTGATACATGATTTGATGTTGCGTCTGGCGGGTCGCAGGGGCAAGATCGAACCGTGGAGACAACATTACAGTTAGAGTGCGCTTCATGCTGAAGATGAGAAGCGTGCCGCCTGCGGAATTCACGGCTCGAATCGGCTTGGCGCTTAGTTTGCTTTTCTGCATCTACCTAGTGGGAAGGCGAGGGATCGCGGATTGGTATTTTCTTCAAGAGTCACCAACTTCGGTTCAAGCCGCCACACAGTGGGACCGCGATAATCCGCAGTATTATGACGCGCTCGGCACCCTCACGCACTTCTACGGGACCACCAAAAACTTAGACGCGAGCGTTGCGTTTTACGAGAGTGCAACGCGCCTGAGCCCCTATGACGCTCACTTTTGGAGTGATCTTGGCGCCGCCTACGATTGGGCCGGGCGAACCGACGACGCGCTGAGCGCATTCAAGCGGGCCCTCCGGCTCTTTCCCAATTCGCCGGAAATCAACTGGAGATTCGCCAATTTTGCCTTTCGGGCTCACCAAACCCCAGAGGCACTGCGCGCCCTTCAGGTCGTCCTTGCAGGAAACAGCCCCGCCCACCGGGACGTGTTCCGGCTTGCCGTAAGCGCGACGCGGGACAATCGCGCGATTCTGGAGATGCTTCCTCCCCAGGCATCCGTATTCTTTGACTATCTGAACTTCGAAATGGAAGCGGGTGACGTGACGGCCGCGGAACAAGTTTGGCTGCGCCTGCTCCAACTGAAATTGCCATTTGACCTCCGCCAGACCTTCCCTTATCTCGACGCGCTCATCCAGCACCGCGAGCCCGGCCGCCTGGCCGCCGCGTGGTTTGCACTGGCCGAACGCTTCCCTACGCAAATCGGCCCGCTTGTAAACGGCTCCAATTTAGTGGGAAACGGGAGCTTTGAACGCGACATTCTAGACGGAGGACTGGATTGGCGCGTTGTCCCCGTCGATGGAGCCGTGGTTGGGATAGATTTCGAGGGTGCTTTCGAGGGATCTCGCACGCTTCGCATCGAATTCAGCGGGAAGGGCAACCTCGACTATGGCCATGTATTCCAGTACGTGGCCGTCCAGCCGAACACGCGATACCAGTTTTCCGGCGCTATACGCGTGAAAGGGATTACCACGGACAGCGGGCCAAGGTTCCAGGTGTTCGATGCTTTTGACATGGGGAAGCTGTTCCTATCGACCGAGAATACCCTAGGCACGTCTGGCTGGTCCTCGGTGCAATTTGAATTCAAAACCAAGGCCGATACGCGCTTACTGCAGGGTTTTACCGGATTGAAGGTAGTGTTGCGTAAACCTAAGATTTAAGTGAATGATGGCAGGTTTCTTGCAGGATTCCTGATCCATGATTGCAGGGCATGCTGGGCACATTACATAGCGCTCGAAAAGCTCTCGGCGTCACCGAACGCCGGGCCCGGACACGCACGCTTGTTACCCCCCCGATCTACGTCGACCTGGGGAAGGTAAACGGCGGTCTCATCTACAACATGAGTGAGGACGGATTAGCCCTCTCGGCCGCAATGATTCTGGGTGGCGTCGAGCTTGTAAGCATGCGGATTCTATTGCCGGACTCCGGTGGCTGGATGGAAGCAACCGGACAGCTAACCTGGAGAAGTGAATCAAGAAAGACGGCGGGGATAAGATTCGTCGGCTTGCCCGAACAAGCGCGCCAGCGAATCGCTGATTGGCTTGCCGCCGAAAGCTCAGAGCGCGAACCTCAGCCTGAAGCGGAGATACTCCCAAGACCGCAACAACATCCCGCGGGGGATGCGCCGACAAGAACACCAACGCTGTCCTTAGCGGATCCTGTGGACTCCAGCACCGTTGCCGAAGAACGGGTCCCTGAGCTGAACCTGCCGAAAGATAGTACCGTTCTCACCGACCAACCGGCGGAGATTGTCGCGGAACTTTTTCAGCAAGCCACTCAAGCCACGTCAGACAACCTGGCCGGCGATGACTGTTCGACCCATCTTCGCGAACGCCGTAGTCATCCCCGGCAGCAGATAAGGCCTCTCAGTTTCATCGAGCTGGGCCGGGACAACGGCGGCGTCCTGCTTAACATCGGCGAAGGCGGTCTTGCTCTTACCGCGGCTATGACTCTGACCGAGTATGATCTCCCAACTATGCGGATTCAATTCAAAGGGTCGAGGGATGAGATCGAAGCAAGCGGGCAGATTGCGTGGATCAGCGAATCAAAAAGAGAGGCCGGGATTCGATTCGTCAATCTCACGGAAGAGGCGCGCGCGATAATCGCCAGCCGGATTTCTCAGCCGGAGTCGCCGAGTGAACTTCAGACGCAAAGTGCCAAGGCTCCCGACGGCCCACCAGTTCATCGGAAAGTACCGAAGCTTCCCAACCTCAGAATCCTTGCGCCTGTGGATTCACCCTCCCGTAGCGTAGTTCAAGAACACCAGCGGGTCTCGACTCCCCCGCCTCTTGCTGTGCCCGGTTTGCATGGTGACAACGTAGCACCCGCATTGGCTGCATCGGAGGCCTTGCGTCCAAAGACCTCGGAGAAAAACGAATTCAAACGCAAATCGACACCTGCAATTCATCCGATGACTTCAGAAGGAGGAGCCGAAAGACGGAGGAGACTTGCGGTGGCCGTCATCTTGTCCGGTGTAGCGGCGGTGGCCATAGGATGGATTGCAACGCCGCCTGCCGCCCGAAATGAAGCGATTGGATTCATCGCACAGAATACCAAGGGCACAAATAAGCCCCTGGAGCCGAACAACGACCTTCCCGCGCATGAGACTACAGATGTTCCCCTTCTCCGATCCGAGAATAACGGGCCGCAAGCGCATGGCTTCGACCAGGTTCCCGCTGACCGTCCGCTGAATGGCTCCGAAGGGCACCTGGCGCCTGTGCGTCCGCAGGTACGCAACCTTGAGCGCCCTGCTGCGAGTCCCGCTGTTAATAGTGCGGTTCGCCGCGCTGAGAGCACCCTGCCGAAGAGTGACCCGGCAAAGCCTCCCGAGCGCGCCGCTGTCGCTGTGCCGAATCCAGCCGGGGAGACTGTTCGAAGCCAAGTTGTGGAGGCTTCGCCTGCTCAACCGACAGAGAGCACCGCCACGCCGGCAACGAGCCTGTCCGAGAATATCCCGAGCGGAACGGCGGCGGCTGAGATGAAAGAAAAAGAAAGTCCGCCGCCTGCTTTGAAGCAGCCCAATGCTCCCGTGTCTCCGACGTGGTCGGTAGCGGTCAGCAGTGATCCTTATCCATCGATCCGAATCCCCGAGGACATCAGTTCGCAGAAACCGCCGAATGGAAGGAGCCTGCAAATAGGTCGCGCCATCTCGCGTGTTGAACCAGTTTATCCTGAGGACGCGAAGCGCCAAGGCATCGAAGGCACCGTGAAGTTACACGTTGTTGTCAGCGGCGATGGGTCGGTAGAGAGTGTCGAGCTAACGAGCGGCCCGGCTTTGCTTGCAAAGGCGGCCACCAGCGCGATTCGCGAATGGCGCTACGGACAAACATTGCTTGGCGGGCAACCCGTAGAAACAGAACAAGATGTCGTGGTCAAGTTTCGGCTGGCGGGTCCGTCAAACTCCAAGAACTAAACTAAATGGAGAAGCTTCCGACGCAGCAGGATACCCAAAGAGGCCATCTAATCGATGTGCCGTGGCGATCCCGTTGGATATTGAAACTAGGCCTGAGGCAGTGCGCGACGGTTCTACAAATAGCTCGGAAGCACGGGCAGCGACTTTAAGGTGAAGAAGGGCTAATGGATTGCTTTCCGCCGCCGTGGCTTAGAGCCGCCGCAGCTCCGGCTGCGCCAGCAGCTCCCAGCCCGAGAAAACCCCATCCCGTACGGCTACCCTTAGCCTTTTGGGCTCCCGAAGATGATCTCAGGGAAAGTGATTTCCCAGGGGTAGCGGCCTGCTGCACCACTGGAAACAATTGTCCATTCGGGGCAACGCTCACGGACTGACCAAGCTGGAGAAACTGTCCCGATGTTCCCTGTAAGGTTAATACGCCCAAGGCTCCGTCCGAACAAGTCACTAGGAAAGAACCATCCGGAGCCCTGTCAATTGACGCCAGTACCGTATGCTCTTTCATGGAAGGAACCAATACGTTGTTTCCAATTCGCAAGGTGAACCCATTTGGTCCGCTAACGGAGTTCATCACCACCGCTCCTGCCTCCAACTCAGCCGTATATTCGTATTTGCCGGAGAAAAGGACCTGACTGCGTGGAGAGAGTTTGAGCGAGCCCTTTCCGCTCATGTTAAAGGTCGCGGAGCCGGATTCCCCCGTACGCACTCTGTCGCCAGAAAAAATCGTGATTTCGGCGGGTGCCGGGGAGGCATTCACATATGCCTCCCCCATGCTTGTTAGGGAGCCCAAAGGCTCTCTCTCTGTTTCCTGCGGTAGTACCTGGGCGCGGCTCAATGCGGGAAGGAGTAAGAGGAGCGCGACAACCTGAACAAGACCAATAGAGATTGTGGGTCTTTGCGTCTGTCCTGCGGCGGAATGTGGCGTGGTAGTCAGAATCACCGGTATCTGCCTGACCGAAGAAGGTCGCGGAGGGCTGACAAGATTAATTAACATTCCCACAGTTCATTGTCGATAGGGAGGTTACCTCTGATGGGAATCCATGGAAACCCTAGGACAGACTAAAGGATCCACCCCTATAAAGGGATCCGCTCGTGCAAGGATTGCCGGAGAATAGAATCCCAAACTCACCTCCTAAGGTTTTCACCCAGGCCGCGATTACAGACTAAACCCTATCGACTGATTCTTGTTCAGTCTCTACGCTTGGCCTGCTTGGTGCGCGGCTGAAAGTGTCGGCTTATGCGCTCTCTTGAGCACCAAAAGTGCGCTGGCAAAACGCTCTTTCTAGCAAATCAAGAGCTCGGAGTGGTCGATTTGATGCCCGGTGAACCTGTCGATCTTCGGACCCAGGCCTTTGGCCAATGTAATTCATTGCCAGAACGTGTGGTGCGCCGGCGGAGAGTCGCGTTTACGAATTCAGAAACCCGTGTGTCTTCCCCGCCGTTCCTAGCAAGTATCTTGGACTCTCTCTTGCCCGAGATTGACCGCCATGAACGACTCGAAACCGCGGTTGGCCGAGGCCACAGCATCCCGCGAGCGCGCCCCATCCTCAGCATGGGTTTGTTCGTCAAGAGGATCATGGATCTTTTGTTATCCGCGGTCGCACTTTTGCTCCTCTGGCCACTCTTGCTTGCGATTGCCTTGGCCGTCAAGCTGGAATCGCCTGGCCCGGTCATCTATGCCTCCCTCCGCGCAGGAAAAAAGGGACAAAAATTTGTTTGTTATAAATTCCGGACCATGGTCGATGGAGCTGACGGACTGCGAGATTCCCTGCGCCAGTTCAACGAGCGCCAGGACCCTTTCTTTAAAATCGCAGATGATCCTCGCGTTACCCGGCTCGGACGCTTTCTTCGCCAGTACAGTCTCGACGAACTGCCGCAATTCTGGAATGTCTTGAAGGGGGATATGAGCCTGGTTGGCCCGCGCCCCCATCCCGTAGACGACTGCGCGCGATACCGTCCCGAGGACCACCGGCGGCTGGAGGTAAAACCTGGCATTACAGGGCTCTGGCAGGTCATCGCGCGCAGGAATCCTTCCTTTGAAACGTGTATGAAGCTGGATCTTGAATACATGAAACACTGGAGCTTGTCGCTTGATTTCGAGATTTTGATGCGTACGGTCCCCGCGGTGCTGTCTGGAGAGGGGTCGTAATGTGAAGCTTGGGTCAAGCTTGATTTCTGGGGGAAGTCTGCCGGAGCGCAAGATGGTTTTGTCCAGCATAGCTGAGAATCGCACGAGTAGGGATGGGGCACCTCCTCCAGGAACTGGCCACCTGAGGAGTTCGGTTGGCACCGCTGACCGCCCGGCTATCGCGTCCCGATTGATTCGCGTGCAGGCTCGAGGTCCCATCGTCAACGGCTGGCTAATCCTCGTTGTGGTGGTTGGGGCCATGATTACCGTCGCGGACGGACTCACACGAGTTTCAATTCTGGAAAGAGAAGAAGCCTGGAAGGGGCCCTTGGAATATGAGCCCTATATGGGAGCGCTTCTGTTTGCTGGGCTGACATTTCCTTTGATGATTGCTTATGCGGTCAAGGCCAGAGTCTCGCTGAGCGAGGGACTGTTCTTGTGGTTTGTGTTTTGCACCGCCGCGTATACGAGAGACTTTGCATACCTTCACTGGCCCGGGACGCCTTTCTTTATCACCGATGTTGTCCTTTTGATTCTGCTCGGTTCGATCTACCTCTTGGGGCGTCCTGGCTATTCGCTCGGTCTATCGCCGGTGAATATTCTTCTAGCATTGTTTCTGGGAGCTGGCGCCCTGTCGGCGGCGCGCGGCTTTTGGGGACATCGGGTGGCAATGGTGGTCCTCCGTGATTCGGCCCTGGTTGTGTACGCTCTGTTTCTCCTGGTGGGGTATCACTTGTTTCGGAGCTGGCTGTCCATAAAGAGAGTGGCTGCCTGGTTTTTACTCGGAGCGACGTTAGGTGCGCTGAACGGATTGGCTTGGTTCTTCGCCGTTCCGGGGGAAAGGCGCTTCATTTACTATGGCGGGATTTATATTCTGATTTCTCTAGCTGGCACGGTCGTGGCGATGGTAAATCGATTGCTCCGGCCGCGCGTCGGGTTGATTTTTGTGGGTGTGCTGTGCCTTGGCCTAGCGCTGGCGAACTCGCGAAGTCTATTCGTGTCTGTAACAGTTTTGTTCTTCTTGGCAATGCTCGGGGGAACATCGATCTACAAGAAGATTTGCCGTGCGCGACTAGCCTCCACTGTCGTTGCGGCTTCGCTTTTGGCCATGTTGGTGGTTTCTCTTTTTCTGCGTACGGAGGCTGGCCGCGATTTTTCGGAGCGCTCAACCGAAGAGCTGGCCTCCGGAGTGCTCAATTCCCACCAAGACCCTACTTGGCAATTTCGACTCTCCGCCTGGAAAGAGGCTTGGAAGCGCTTGGAAGAATATCCGTTGGCAGGAGAAGGATTCGGAGTTCCTTTTACTTTTGAGGAGTTGCCCTTTGACAACGATCCCCGGCCGCACAACACGTTCCTAACTGTGCTGTACAAAACGGGACTGTGTGGCTTTCTCCCCTTGGTCGCCTTACTCATCTACTCGCTATGGCGTGGATTTCGTTCCATCCACTGCCACCGAAAGAGTCATCGGGTGGCTCTCTTGGAGATCGCCCTCGTGGCGCAAATTGCTTTTTGTCTTTATGGGCTGGCTAATTTGTTAATCGAGAGCCCGTTCCTCGCCTCCCTTTTTTGGGTATCGATGGGTCTAGGCTTGCGTATCATACGGATGTTGGACGTGGGACAATCACTCCAATGGAGTTTTTCTGGAGAGCGATGCCCTTGAGACCAGTTGAATATCGCGCCAGCGCTGCTGCCAAGCTGGGCCTCCTGCTGGGCTTGCTGCCCAAGGACCTGGGTGAGTTCCGTGATCGCCTGCACAATTTCCTCGAAGCGCGTTGTGAGCGCTTGAAATTCCGCCCAGGTCGGCAAGCCACGATGGGATTCGATGAGGTGATCAAGCTTCTCAATGACTCTCTTGATTGGGACCTCGCCGGGGGTCTCCGGGAAAGGGCTCTGGAACGCATTCAGAGTAATCTCGACACCTTGGCCGTAAGTGTTTCCGCGAACGGACCGTTCGCCCCTAGCCACAACGCAGACCTTGACCTGGCACGATTCTGCTATGCCGTTTGCCGAGTTCTCTCGCCGAAGATTGTGGTGGAGACAGGTGTCGCGTATGGGATTACCACGGGTTTTGTTCTGCAGGCCCTTGGCGAAAACAAACGAGGCAGACTATGGAGCCTAGACCTGCCTCCCCTGGCGTCTGACGCAGATCTGTTCACGGGACTCTTCGTACCCCAAGATCTCAGGAAGATTTGGACGTTGCAGAGAGGCGCGAGCCGGCGCCGCCTGCCCGAATTGCTTGAGCGATTGGGAAGCATCGATCTCTTCATTCACGACAGCCTGCACACCTACGCAAATATGACCTGGGAATTTCAAACAGTATGGCCCCACTTGCGCGCTGGCGGAGTTTTGATTTCCGACGACGTCGGCGAGCACTCCGCGTTCTCGGATTTTGCGAGAAAAGTCGATCCGACCGTTTCGGCTATTGTTGCCGAGAGGACTAAGCGCGCCACATTTGGCGTGCTGGTCAGGCCTCAATGAAGATTTTAATTTGTCACAATTACTATCAGCGACCTGGGGGCGAGGATGTCGAATTCTTTGCGGAAAGAGCAATATTGCTCGAGGCCGGACACCGTGTCTTGGAGTTCACGCGCAGGAACGATCAAATTAGCGAGCACGGTCTGTTCTCCAAAGCCAAACTTGTGCTGGGGGCGACCTGGGCCCGCAACAGCATTGCAGATCTATGGACCCTTCTCCGGGAGGAAAAGCCGGACATCGCCCATTTCCACAATACGTTTCCTCTGATTTCGCCTGGCGCATATTACGTGTGCCGGGACGCTGGCGTACCGGTGATTCAGACCCTCCAGAACTACCGATTACTTTGTCCCGCCGGCAATCTTTATCGCGCGGGCAAAATTTGCGAGGAGTGCTTGGACCTCGGCGTTTTTCATGGAGTAATGCATGGTTGTTATCGCGATTCGCGTCCGGCGACAGCGGCGGTCGGCCTAATGCTTGCATTGCATCGTCGCATGAACACGTGGGCGGAGATGGTGGACCGCTACATCGCCCCAACGGAATTCGTTGGTCGCAAGTTTGCGCAGGCCGGATTGCCCGCACATAAAATCAGGATTAAACCCAACTTCGTCCATCCGGACCCGGGCATGCGCGCGGGGAAAGGGGAATTTGCGCTCTATGTTGGACGCCTCGCTACGGAAAAGGGCGTGGGCACTTTGCTCAAAGCATGGGCCCTCCTCGAAAACCCCGTTCCTCTGCGCATCGTGGGTGACGGACCTCTTCGCACAACCTTGGAGACGCAACGAGAACGTTCCAATCTTTCCAACGTTCGCTTCGAGGGATGGCTGTGCCGGGAGAAGCTGGCCTCCGTCATGAAGCAGGCGGCCTTTCTCATTTTTCCGAGTGAATGGTACGAACCCTTTGGTCTAACGATTGTGGAGGCATTTGCATGTGGCGTTCCTGTGATTGCTTCCCGGCTAGATCCCATCGCGGAAATCCTCGAAGAGGGGAAGACGGGATTGTATTTCACGCCTCGCCAAGCAACCGAGTTGGCGGCGAAAATCAATTGGGCCTGGAGTCATCCACACGAAATGGAAATGATGGGCCAAGCGGCGCGTGCCCAATACCAGGCCAAGTACACAGCCGAGCGAAACTACGCCATGCTCATGGACATTTATTCCCAAGTTCGTCGCTCCATCGTCACGAAGACTTGCGAACCACATGGGAGTGTCCCTCCAATGACCCCCTGGCTCAAGGACTTGAACAGAAAATGGCATTGGCTAACCAGTCAGGAAGAATTCCGGCGCGCCCCCTTCTCTACGTGTGCGCGTCTGATTTCCTGGCGGGCTAGATGCCTGCTCAGGAAAGCGGCGATCGTGAACCTGCGCCGATGGAATATGTCAATCTTTTTGCCACCCAGATGGCGGGGAATCGAGAAACTAGTTTTTGTCTTCCGTGAGCACTATGAGCCTGAGTTGATTTACTTGGAGAAAGTTCTCTCCTCCAAAGCAGTATTTATCGATGTCGGGGCAAACTTGGGGATTTACACGCTCGTGGCAAGCAGGCTAGTGGGCCAAGCAGGCCGTGTGATAGCTGTCGAGCCTTCTTTTCAGTCTTTTCCTGTCCTGCAGAAAAACATTGTCCTGAACCGCCTGACCAATGTCTTACCTCTATCCGTGGCACTTGCAGAGAAAGCAGGGAAAACCTGGCTCCATCACGGCAGAGATCCGGGACAGAACACTCTCGGAAATGATACCTCATGCAACGGAGTAGGTGAAGCGGTTTTAACCGAAACCCTCGACAGCGTGCTCCTCGAAGCTTCCATTGACCAGGTGGATGTGATCAAGATGGATGTGGAGGGAGCCGAAGAGTTGGTTCTAAGAGGCGCAAGCAGAGTTTTGGCTTTCAAGCGGCCCGTGATCATTTTCGAATTCCATCCGGAGGCCGCCCAACGTCTCGGCCTGTCACCGAACGGGGCATGGAAACTTCTCGAAGGCCTGAATTATGAGTTCTTTACAGTTGGACCGAATGGATCGCTCCGTCGCTTTGATTCGCCGCTCCCTGGGCACAACGTCGTGGCGATTCCCAGACCACAGTGAAGGAAGTCCATTGAGATGAACGTTCGATTGAAAGAGCTCGAGAACAAATGGCAGAGACTAAGAAAAGAGGAGGGTTTCCGGCAGGCTCCAGTGCTCACCTTCGTTCGCCTGATTTCCTGGCTGGCAGGGTGCTTGTTGCAGAAGGCGGTGATCGTAAATCTCCGAAAATGGAACGTGCGAATGTTTTTGCCGCCCAAATGGCGAGGGATTGGGAGGCTGATTTTTACATTCCGCGAGCATTACGAGCCCGAGCTTGCTTACCTCGAAAAGGTCTTGTCGCCGGGCAAGACTTTCGTCGATGTCGGGGTGAGCTTTGGAATTTACACCGTGGTCGCGAGCCGAATGATGGGCACAGCGGGCCGTGTGCTTGCATTCGAACCATCGGTACAATCCTTTTCCGTCCTTCGGAGGAATATCGAAATTAACAATCTGAAGAATGTACTTGCTTTCCGTGTGGCGCTGTCAGAGGAGCGAGGTGGTGCTTGGCTCTATCACGCCCCCGATCCGAGCGGCAATTCGCTAGGCCGCGACCCCTCTTTCGACGGCGCGGCTGAAGAGGTGATAACGGAATCCCTCGACTGCGCGCTGGAACGAGCTTCGGTTGACCGCGTGGATGTGATCAAGATGGACGTGCAGGGGGCCGAGGAGTTGGTTTTGCGCGGGGCAAATAAAGTAGTGAACACCATGCGCCCCCTAATCATCTTTGAGGTGTATCCCAACGGCGCCGAGTATCTCGGCCTTTCCTCGAATGGAGCTCGCAAGATGCTGGAAGGTCTCGGCTACGAATTTTTCAGGGTCGGAGAGCCCGGTCCTATCGATTGGACGGAACCGCTGCCGGCGTACTTCAACGTTGTGGCTGTTCCTAGGAAATTGCATTAAGAGTGCGTTTGGCCGGACACGGGCAAACCCGAAGAGCGAGAGCCCGAGAGGTTTTCCACGAGGAGGCGCTTCGCCAATGCAAAGTGGAATCAAACTTTTCAAGGAGAGATGGAAATACCTCAAGGCGCAGGAAAGTTTCCGACGAGCGCCGCTGTTGACCGCCTGCCGGCTGATTTCCTGGAGGGTCAGGTGCCTGCTGCAAATGCCCACGGTCATAAATTTGCCCGAATGGAATGTGCGGATGTTTCTACCACCGGAATGGCGAGGGATCGCAAAGCTGGTTTTTGCCTTCCGGGAAGATTACGAACCGGAGATGTCTTGCCTGAAAAAACTCCTGTCGCCGGGAAACGTTTTCATTGACGCTGGTGCAAATGTCGGGATTTACACGCTGGCGGCGGGCACAATTGTGGGCGAAGCGGGTCGTGTGCTGGCCTACGAACCATCCGCCCAGTCGTTTCCGCTATTGGAGAAAAACATCGCATTGAATGGTCTAACGAACGTGCGTGCTTTCCCCGCGGCGCTGGCGCAGAAAAACGGTAGGACATGGCTACACCGCGGCCCGAACCCGACCTTGAACTCGCTAGGAAAAGATCCTTCATGGAAAGAGGACGGAGAAGAGATTGTCACAAAAACTCTCGACCAAGCGCTGCATCAGACGGGTATCGATCGCGTCGACGTCATCAAGATGGACGTGCAAGGAGCCGAGGAGTTGGTGCTTCGCGGGGCATTTAACACCCTGTTGTCCGCGCATCCAGTCATCATTTTTGAGGTTTGGCCCGAAGGAGCAACGCTTCTTGGCCTTTCACCCAATGGTGCCTGGGAACTGCTGGAATCCGAGGGTTATCAGTTTTTTGCCACAGGCCCAGGCGGGACGCTATCTCCCATCAAGTCGCCACCGGTGATCGGCAACGTCGTTGCAATTTACGGGGAATTGAAGCCGGCGTCCCAGGCAGAGCGGAGAGTGTTTAACCCATGAAAGCGCGGTTTCAAGAGATCCGCGGTAAGTGGAGATATCTTTCGAGTCTGCCGGGCTTTCGACGAGCCCCGGCGTCCACGTTGTTCCGTCTGGCACGCTGGAGAGTGCATTGCGCGCTTGGCGTTCCTGCAACTGTCAACTTAAGCCCGTG
>WNGO01005449.1_pt1 | contig 13707 bp, 12 predicted proteins | sample 5400511 | NCBI WGS metagenome assembly WNGO01 (sample SAMN13153380, study PRJNA577476) | soil metagenome | isolation source: 20 cm soil or saprolite under Garry oak tree replicate 2 | place: USA:California | collected 2016-06-15
CAGCTTTCGCCACGCGTTACGCCGTGGACCTCGGCATGAAAATAGAGATCAGCATCCCAGTCGCGCCCTCAACGGCTGAACCCGATGCTGATTTTTCCACCCATGGCCGCATTGTCCACCTGACACCGGGCAGAGACGACCGCGATTTGATCGTAGGCGTCGAGTTCACCGGCCCGCGCTTTCACCGCATGTTCGTTTCGGAATCCACTTCGTAGTTTGTTACGAGTATTGCATGGCATTTGCAGCGCACACCTAATGTAGTGAGCGAAGGCGAACCATCTGGCGGGCAAGCCTTTCAAATCTCAAATCTCAGATTTCAAATTCCGCCGTTCTCTTCTCGCCTGATATTTTTCAGGGCAAAGCTCTAACGTTCCAGCAGCAGTTGTTTGTACGCCTCGCGCTTGCCCAGCCCTCGTTCACGCGCCGCCTGTTTGAGCGCCGCTTTTCGATCGATTCCTCCCTCGGCTTCGAGTTGCTCGACGCGCTCCTTGAGGGACACGCTGAGTTCCACTTGTTGCGCCTGCGGATCGCCCGGCCCGATCAGTAGAGTTATTTCCCCACGCGGGGCGCGTTTGCGCGCGGATTCCAGCAACTCGGCAAGAGGACCTCGCAGAAATTCCTCATGGATCTTCGTGACTTCCCGTGCGATCACTGCTGGGCGCGGCCCAAGGATTTCCGTGGCATCGGCGAGCGTTTCCACGACCCGGTGCGGCGCCTCGTAGAAAATCAGCGTCCGCGACTCCGCCTTCAATGCACCGAGCGCCTTCCGGCGCGCGCCCGCCCGCGGCGGCAAGAATCCAATGAACAGGAACTCTTCCGTCGGCAACCCGGAGGCCGCCAGCGCCGCCACCAATGCCGACGGGCCGGGAATCGGTACCACAGGAATATGGTGCCGCAAGCACAGAGTCACCAGGCGATGCCCAGGGTCGGATATTCCGGGCGTGCCCGCATCGCTCACCAGCGCAATCTTGGCGCCCTGCTCCAGTTCGATCGCCAATTCGGGCGATCGCGTCAATTCGTTGTGTTCGTGATAGCTGACCATCTCTTTCCGGATACCGTAATGATGGAGCAATTTTTGTGTCTGCCGTGTGTCCTCGCAGGCGATAATGTCGGCCTCCTTGAGGATCCGAATCGCACGCAGCGTAATATCCTCGAGGTTTCCAATCGGTGTGGCCACCAGGTACAGGCAGCCGGTCCCTGCTTCGCGTTGCGCTTTTGTCGTCATATTCTTTTTAAGCCCGTCAGTGTAGCACGTAGTGAAGCTACGCGGCGCCCGCCGCGCAGGATCATGTTGATGATTGCAATGGCGTAGGCGAGGGACTTCTTTCCCATCCCGGTGAACGCAAGTTTCAGAAGAATTTCGAGGTCCAGGGTTCTGAGCCTGTGAACGCCAATCTCCGGTTTGGCGGGTTGAATCACGCCATTCAGGAGATTGGCGTTCCCGGATTTCAAATATTCGAACGGTGAAAGCGGTGGGAAAATGGATCGAGACGCGTGCGTGCTGTATTTCTCGTCCTGACACAGGAAGGGCAGCCCGCCATAATGGCGTCCAGAAAACCCAGCCAGGGGTGACCCATGCAACTCGGCCTCGTAAAATCAGCTCACCACCCGCCACCACTCACACGCATGAGTAGTTGCTCATGCGTGATAAGATAAAGAGCTTATCACTCACCAGGAGGAGCCACGAATTGCCGCTCTATGAATACCGCTGCCTGAAATGCAAGCGCCACACCGATAAGATCGAAAACCTGAATGGGCCGAAGTTGAAAAAATGCCCGCACTGCGGCGGCAAAGTGGAATCGGTCCTCACCGCTCCGGCGATCCAGTTCAAAGGCAGCGGCTGGTACGTCACCGATTACGGGCGCAAAACCTCCGGCGGAGACGCCTCGAAATCCGAAAATTCGGAAAAGTCAGAAAAGTCGGAGAAATCCGACAAGTCCGACAAATCCGAGAAGTCTGAAAAGTCCTCGAAGACCGACTCCAAATCAGAGCCCTCAAAGGAATCCAAGAAGACCTCCGCGTCAAAGGAAAAATAATGTGCGGCTCAATCGAAGCAGACGCATGAATGGAATCACCCATCGGTTGGTGAAAAGTCTTGTGGGTCGCGGCTTCAGCCGCGACATTATGAGCAAAAAAACCAAGCGGCTTTACAGGTTGCGGAAAAAGTCTTAAGTTTTGTGGGTCGTGCCTTTAGGCACGACATAAAGTCTGCGTTTTCTTCAGGGGTTTTAACCCCTGAAGGGCCGGATACGCATATTTCCGAAACCTCTTTAGCCGCTGGCGCCAAAGAACATTTGGTATGAAGCAGACTCTTCAGCCCCCGCCGCTACAGCTTGAGCGAACGCAAATACTCCCGAAAATCCCCCCCGAACTCCTTGTTCTCAAGTCCAATCTCGACGGTAGCCTTCAGAAAACCGAGCTTGTCCCCCGCGTCATACGACTTCCCCTCGTACACATGCGCGTAAAGTCCGGTTTCCTTCGCCAGCAATCGCAGCCCGTCGGTCAATTGTATCTCGCCCCCCTGGCCGGGTCTGGTCCGTTCCAGACAGTCGAAAACTTCCGGTGGCAGAACGTACCGCCCGGTAACGCCCAGGTTGGAAGGCGCCTCCGCCGCGCTCGGTTTCTCGACCAGATCGCGAATCTTCTTAAGCCGTTCACCCCACCGTGAAACATTCGCCGGTTCGACGTCCACGATGCCGTACAGTCTAGTCCTCTCACGCGGCACTTCTTCGACAGTGATAGCGCCTTTGCCGGTGGCCTCGTAAACTTCCACCAGTTGCCGCGTCGCGGGCCGCGGACCGGGAATGATCACATCGCCCAGCAGCACGGCAAACGGTTCGTTGCCCACCAAATCCTTTGCCACAAGCACGGCGTGCCCCAGCCCGAGCGGCTCTTTCTGCCGCGTGTAGCTGAAGCGCACCATGTTCCCGATGTCGCGCACCAGTTTAGCCAGATCGGACTTGCCTTTGCTCTCCAGAAAACTTTCTAGCTCCGGCGAAGAATCGAAATGATCTTCGATCGCGTTCTTGCCGCGCCCAGTAACAATAATAATGTGTTCGATTCCCGAAGCGACGCACTCCTCCACCACGTATTGGATCAGCGGTTTGTCGACAACAGGCAGCATTTCCTTCGGCTGCGCCTTGGTGGCAGGGAGGAATCGTGTACCGAGTCCCGCCGCAGGCAGAACAGCTTTGCGAACGCGTTGGGGTTTCTCAGTCATATACTAATCGGCGCTCAGCCACCTTACGGGCGCTAACGTTCCATGTCAATCCATCAGATGCCTGACCAGCAGCGAAACCATAATCTCTTATTGCAACACGATCGGGCGTCGCTGTAGAAGGTCTGACTTCAGTAAAAGCTATTTCCTACATCGCTTCGTAGCAGTTTTCTCCGCTAGAGAACTCAGCCATAATGACGCGCCAACGGCGCGGAGCATGCCAGCCCGGGGCAACGCCCCGGCGGACGGGTCCGAGTCCATGTCCCGCCCTGCAAGGGCGGAGGATTCTTCCACCCTCTCCAATCGAACGATGTTAGAGGTGAGTTACTCCGCATCTTCTAACTGAACGCGTAAATGGCCGCGACCACCACGAGGTTAAAGAGAATCATTCCCCACGACAGCTCTGGAAGGGTTAGTTGTCCCAAGATGTTTGAAGGAGAATCCACAGGATGCGAAAACCGGCCGGATCGAGTTTTCGCGGACTGCAGGTCTTATTGTCCTTGACTCGAGGCCGCGAACAATCTCTGACCGGTGCTGGCCAGAGTGACCACTTTGACGTTCGCATTGTTGCTCCCGTCCTTGGCGCGACTGCCTTCGACGGTAACGACGTCACCAGGGTTCATCGAATTCCGCGTCCAGCCAGCCCTCAGGAGTATATTCGGGCTGCCCATTTCAAAGCCCCAATTCGTCACCTTGCCATTGTCGTCTTTGACGTCAATGTAAAACCAGGTGTGAGGATTCAACCACTCGAGTTTCGTCACTGTACCCGTCAACTTGATAGGTTTCTTGGCGTCGTATTCCGCCGCAAACGCATGATGTGCGAGCGCTGGCCCCGCGCTCAGGAGCAACCCGAGACCAGCAACGATAACTGCTAATCTAATTTTCATCGCTCAACCTCCCCATATCAGAAACGCGTGACAATTTAATCTTCTAATAGAAAATTTGACCACTACTGATTACCGGTCAAATGTGCAGCGTCCTTTTCGTTTTCGCAGAGATGTTCAATGAGCTCGGTATCCGGAAGCAACTTGAAATGCACGGTCGCAGACTTCCAGGCCTTCGGATAAGCCTTCGAGTCATCGATCGCGACGTCCATTTCCAGCGTTCCGAAATTCGGGCGGCGGAAGCGTTCGGTGATGTGCAACGCATCCGTGTGGGGGTGACCGCCATTATCCAGCCAGGTCCCCTCTTTGAAACCAGCCGACTCAACAACAAACGTGTTGCCTTCCCACTTCCCGATCGAGTACCCGAACCAGGCGGGATTGGGATCCTTTGGGAGAGAGCGGCCATCGGTGAAAATCTGCCGGTACTGATTGAATTCCTCGAAGAGAACCATGAGTTCGCCCGGCGTCTGGACGATCTTGAAGGGGATGGCAGACACCAACATCGCATCCGGCACGCCGTGCGGTAAGCAATGCAACTGTGGCTTGTCTCTCCCCAAGGTGTCCATGCGCTGCTTGTACAGCGCTGCCGCCCATGGATGCATGGGTACCTCGACGCCGTCGCCGGCAAGGTTATCCAGATAGCGCCCGTCGGCGTGCCAGATACCCGAGAGGTTTGGCTTACCGTTTGGGGTTCTCGGGGCCGGTGCCGTCAGGTTGGGCTTGCCGTCCGGCATGCGGGGGGTTCCCGGGAGCGGCAGGTTCAGCCATTGTGCTGAAGCAGGTCCGGCCATCACAAACAGTATCGCCATCGCTGCTATCGACACTTGCAATCGTTTCGCCGCATCTGTGAGGAAAGTCATATGTCAACCCTCCGTCGCTGACCTAAGCAGGGCCCCTATGGTCCACAAAAACATAAACTAGCTCACGTGGTCCGTCGCGCTGCTCGTTCCAATAGATATTGGCCGGAATTTCCGATTTCAACCTTACCTTTACGCAAAACCTTATGCCTCCCGCACTTTGGTGTCAAGTCCGGGGCACCATCCGTCAGATGCCTGGCCAGCAGCGAAAGCTTACTCTCTTCTTGCAAAACGATCGGGAGTCGCTGTAGAAGTTTGAAATCAGTAGAAGCCATCTCATAAATCGCGACGTAGAAGTTTTCTTCGCAAGTTGGCATCTTGCCAGCAATACAACGGTCACTACTAGCGCGTTTGTCGGTACCAATTCGACGGAACAACCGATACCTTCCGGCTTGCCCGTCATCCTCCCGCAATCGGAGGGAACCTCCAAACCGCGTCTCCGAGGCAATCAAGGGTTATGGCTGGGGGAGGTCCAGCAGCACCACATCCGAACGCTCCTGCACTCGTTCGAGGACGACTTCACGGCCATCTGGCGAGATGTCGAAGTCGCGAATGTGGAAGTCGGGAGCGAAATGAGTCAACTGCTGCTCGGTGCCGGTCTCCATGTCGATCAGGCAAAGATCCTTATGTTGAATCTCTCCTCGCAGAAACACGAGTGCCCGTCCTCCGCGCAGGAAGGTCAAGTGCCGAGCTCCGCGAGTCAGGGTAAGGGCTGGCAGAGGACGCGCTTCGCCCTCGGTCGTGACGGCTTTCACCGAAAACGTGGTACCGATGTCGGGTCCCGAGTAGACAACAAAGCGGCCATCGGGCGCCCATACGGGATCGACCGAGTATTCCTGGACTAAAAGCGCGGGAGAGCGACCGTCGATCGGCACGCGGAAGAGGCGTGGGACGCCGTGATCGTCGGCCGCCGAGGTGATCGATTGGCCGTCGGGCGCCCATGCTGGGGCGCCCTGCAGGTCGAGCGAATCGGTCACAATCCGCGCGTTCGTGCCGTCGGCCTGCATCACGTACAACAGCCTCTGCCCGTGTTGCCAGACCGAAAATACGATATAACGTCCATCGAGGGAGATTGCCGGGCCGCCAAAGATTTGCGCTCCCTGACCACTCCACAACTCCGTTCCGGTCCCGTTGGCGAGCTTCCAGATACTCTCGCCCGTGCCGGTCGCGGAAACATACAAAAGATAATTTAGGCCCAGTCGTGGAGAGAATCCTGTGCCAGTCGTCAGCTGAATTTGAGCCGCCGTCGGCATCTCGGAGTGTGAATCAGCGATCCGCAAACGCCAGAGTGTTCTTTTCGGACTTGCGAGTGTGACAACCAGACGGCGACCGTCAGCGCTTGCCGCCAGCGATGTGTACCGGTCAAGTCCAGAAGTCAGCCTATGGGAAATGCGGTGCTCGACGTCCATGCTGTAAAGCCATGGCCCTGAACCGTCGGGATCGCTAGCGAGGTACATCAGCGTCCGCTTATCCAATAGCACCGGATGAGTCACGCGCCCATTGTGCGACGTGATCCGTTCAGGAGTTCCGCCGCCTGGACGGATGCGCCAGATGTCCAATTTATCTGGGAGCGAACCCTGAACGAAGTAGATGAATGCGGTGTCCGGTGCCCACAACGGAAAGTGACTGTGGAGCCCGGCGGGCGCACTAAAGATGGGCTGTCCCTCCGATCGGCGGTCGCCGTTTGACACGAACAGCGGGTCTCCGGGTCCAGTCGTGTGGTAAGTGAGTTGGGAACCGTCGCGCGACCAGTCGAACTCGGCCACTCCTTCAAGGTAGGGTTTCGGCTGGCCGCCCAGCGTTGGCACTGCCCAGATGCCGATGTCGTCGCCGCCGCTTGAGCCGTCCTTCTTGCGAACCCAGAATGTGACAAGAGAACCATCGGGCGCGAATCCCAACGCGCGCACAGATGGATTAACGAGTTCCGGCGCGCTGCCACGCGTCAAGTTGTGGAACTGTCCTGACCCGACCTGCGTCACCCACACATCCATTTGTCCGTCCCGGTCTGACAGAAAGGCCACGAAATGGCCATCGCGTGACACCGTAGCCGCCTGCGCCACTCCATCAAAGTCCGTGACCGTCTGAAATCGCGCGTCAGCGATCGGGTTTCGCCAGAAGTACTCCTTCCTCTGAAACCAGAGGCCAGCGCCAATCGCCAACGCGACTCCCGCCACTGCCAGCGGCAAAACGAATGTCCACTTGCTTCGGGACGTCGATACCGCAGGCTGCGGCGGCGCAGCGGCAATGAGCGGGGGCGCATCGTTTTCATTTTCCTGCGCTGCTCGAAGATTCCGGCCGAGCGCCCAGGCATCCAACTCCGCGCGAGAAGCGTAAACCGAGCCCATCCTGTCGTGCACGTGGCGGTGAACGGGCATCCCCTCCCGCTTTTCCCAGCGCTGGACCGTCGTCACGTCCCGGTTCAGGTACGCGGCGATTTCCTTCCACGAATCCAGTCGGTCTTCCAGTGGTCTAATGGGTGGGGGTGTGCTCGGGGATGGTTTATCCATCACTCTCCCTGATTGGTTCGCGGGTTTCCAGACCCCTGGAACCCGGGATTGTATCCCGTCGATACGTAACGGTAAAGCACGGTATTCGACTGCGTCGCGGCCAACTGCCGTAATTCTGCCCTTTACAGCTTGAACCTTCCCAACCAGGTGTCCGATTGTGTCCAGGTGTCTTCAGCCCGGCGAACGCCGACGAGACCAAGGAGGTCGCTATGCGACAAAGAATTACATGGTTAGTGCTTTTCAGTGCCGCGATCGCGGTCATGGTTCTCAGCTATTCAGCACATGTCTGGGCCACGACGGCGAATGGATTCAAGGCTACAACAATCGCCACCGGCACCTTCGAAGAATTTGAGGTCTTTAACCACTCCATTCTGCCGAACCCAACAGGGGATGGTGACAACGACGGAGACGACAAAACGTTATGGTTGTCGATGCAAAAGACCAAGGGATCCTCAGACCTATACCTGCAGAGCAACGTCTGGCAGTCTGTCAGCCCGACAGGGGTGGTGGCCAGCACGGGCTGGCACACGCACCCAGGCCACAGCCTGATCATTGTCACGTCTGGAACCATAACGGAGTATGAGGCCGACTGCAGACCCCATGTGTACACATTTGTTCCTGGACAACCGGCCCCGACACTCATCGATCCCGGTCACGGTCACGTGCACATCATCCGGAACGAAGGCTCGGTTCCAGCATCAACCATTGCCGTCCAACTCGTTCCGTACGATCCGAATAAGGCGAATCGCCGGATTGACGCTGCAGCCCCGGCGAACTGCCCCAACATCCAGTAGAGAGGACGCGCAAACCAAAGCCAGTTCGCGGCTCGCCTTGGGTTCCACCGAATTGTGAGCGAATCGTCGGCCACACGGAAGTGATCTGATGCCGGCTTGCCCCGATTAGTAATGGGAAGTCGGCTTGTAGGAAGTGATCTCCGCGCTTGGCATCGATCCTGAACGGATTACGGCGTAATCGGAAGTCGTGCCGCGCAAAGACCAAGCAGCTTTCGGAGAATCCCGAGCTCAAAACTAGAGGCAATTTTGAAAGTGACCCCATGCCCTAAAATTCAACGCCGAATAGGCCGCGCCCGCCATTGTGCTAACATTGAAATTTCTCAAGGCGGGCAGAGAATCAACCCATGTCCACGCGCATCCTCGGAATCGAGTCCTCCTGCGACGAAACCGCCGCAGCCATAGTCGCCGATGGCCGCGAGATTTTGTCGAGCGTGGTCGCTTCGCAGATGGACATCCATCGCAAATACGGCGGCGTAGTGCCCGAACTGGCCTCGCGCGAGCACTTGCGAAAAATTGTTCCGGTCGTTCGCGAAGCCCTCGCGCAGGCGGGACTTTCCTACACTGATATCGACGCCATCGGAGTGACGCAGGGACCCGGCTTGATCGGCTCGCTGCTGGTTGGTGTGACATACGGCAAGGTCCTTGCGCTTGAACTCGGCAAGCCGCTTGTTCCAGTGAATCATCTCGAAGGGCATGTCCATGCAGTATTCCTGGAAGCGCATATCGCGGGACGCACGCCGGAGCTGCCGGCGGTCTGTCTAATTGTTTCCGGTGGACACACGTTGCTCTACCACGTACAAGCAAGGACGGGTGCGGACTGTACTTTCAGCCTGCCGGAAGAAGTTAACGAGTCCGTGCGCGGTTTCAAGTACCGTCGCCTCGGCGGCACTCGCGATGATGCGGCGGGCGAGGCTTATGATAAAGTTGCAAGGCTGCTTGCACTTGGCTATCCCGGCGGGCCAGTGATCGACCAGTTGGCCGCGCACGCGGTCGATTCCGGTTCAATCCACAACGCCGAAAACGGATTGCATTTTGGACCTGTCAAGATTAAAGGGAACGCCTACGATTTCAGCTTCAGCGGAATTAAAACAGCCGTCTTGTACTATCTGCGCGCCCACCCCGAGTTCACTGCGGAAATCGATGCCCGCCGCGCGGCGCTCCATGAAGGCCGCCGGAAAGCCGCCGATTTGCTGCCTTTGTGCAGCCCGCCGACCCTCTCTCTGATTTCCAATTTCCAGCAAGCCGTCGTTCACGACCTCGTGACGCGAACGCTCGCAGCCGCAGCCGAATCAGGCGCGCGCACGATTCTAGTGTCAGGCGGCGTAGCCGCCAATTCTGCATTGCGAGCCACATTCCAATCCAAGTCCGCCCCAATGGGCATGAACGTATTTTTCCCTAGCAGAGCACTCTCCACGGACAACGCCGCCATGATTGCCGCCGCCGCATACCCACACTTACTAGCGGGCGATGTCGCCTCCTCCGATTTGAACGCCGAACCCAATTTGCGAATCGCGTGAAATCGACCTGCCTCCTTGCGATGATTGACCGCCGAACAGTCGCTTCCTCTTGACTTTCAACTCTCAACTCTCAACTGATCTTGCGCTACAATCCCCGTCCTCATGCGCATCGCGATCGACACCGGCGGCACGTTCACCGATTGCGTCTTCGTGCGCAACGGCCGCCTCGAAGTCCTGAAGCTCCCTTCGACACCGCACAATCCCGCCGACGCCATAGCTCTCGCACTCGAAAAAATCTTAGCAGGACAGGATGAAACAGACCCCACCGGAATCGACCTAGTCTGCGGCACCACGGTCGGCACAAATGCATTGCTCGAGCGCCGGGGAGGACACGTCGCCCTCGTGACAACCGCAGGCTTCGAGGACGTCCTCGAAATCGGCCGCCAGGCCCGCCCACGGCTCTATGATCTGATGGTCAAGAAGGCGGAACCTTTGGTGCCGCAATCGCGCCGTTTTGGCCTGGCCGAAAGGGTGGACTCCGAAGGCCGCGTTTTGTTGTCGCCAGGTCGCAGTGAAATTGCGCGCGTCGTGCGGGCAGTCGCCCGCACTGGTGCAAAGTCCGTGGCAGTGTGCCTGCTATTCTCCTTTGTGAGTCCAAAGCACGAAAGAGCAATCGCAAGCGCCTTGTCCGCAGCCGGACTCCAAGTATCTTCATCGCACAAAATCCTCCCCGAATATCGAGAGTTTGAACGCACGTCCACGACGGTCGTCAACGCCTACCTCCTGCCAGTGATGAGCCGCTATCTCGAGGAAATTGAACGTCACGCGATCGCCTGGTCTGCGCGCGTGCGCAAAGCACGTCGCAAGTCCGCGCCCGCGCGCGTTCGGGTAATGCAATCGAACGGCGGCATCCTTTCCTCACAAGCCGCTGCGCATGAGCCGGTTCGAACGATTCTCTCAGGCCCCGCCGGTGGCGTCCTCGGCGCACAGTACGTTGCCGGGCTAGCGGGCTTCGACCGCATCATCTCGTTTGACATGGGCGGCACCTCCACCGACGTGGCGCTTATGGACGCACGAGGCCAAGAACCCCTCGCTACGACATCCGAAACCATCGTGTCGGACCTTCCCGTCGCCGTTCCAATGCTCGACATCCACACAGTAGGCGCGGGCGGCGGCTCCCTGGCGCGATTTGACCGTGCTGGGGCCCTTAGGGTCGGCCCAGAGAGCTCCGGAGCCGATCCCGGCCCAATCTGCTATGGCCGGGGCGATAAACCCACCGTCACGGACGCGAATCTCCTGCTCGGACGAATCCCCAGCACGGGCCTGCTCGGTGGCGCGTTCGAACTCGATGTGGCCCGAACGAGGCGTCTGATGGAGCGAGCTCGCGGCCCGATGCGGACCGTGGAACAGTTTGCGCAAGGAATCCTGGATGTCGCTAATTCTGTGATGGGGAAAGCGATCCGCGTGATTTCCGTCGAACGCGGCCACGATCCGCGCGACTACACCCTGGTCGCGTTCGGCGGCGCGGGCGCGCTGCACGCGTGCGACCTGGCCTCGGCGCTCGAAATCCCGCGCGTGTTGGTGCCGTGCTTCCCCGGCGCGCTTTCTGCGCTCGGCATCTTACGGGCCGACGTGGCAAAAGACTTGTCGCACACGATCCGCCTGGAAGTTCGAAGCGCGTCACAATTTCGCGGCAAACTCCTGAAAGAATTCGCTGCATTGGTACGAGAGGGCCACGCGCAAATGCGCGCTGAAGGATTCGCGCCAGGCTCTGTCCGCATAGATCGCACGCTGGACATGCGTTATGCCGGCCAATCCTACGACCTAACCGTCCCATTCGCAGGAAATTACGTGGCCGCTTTCCATCGCGCGCATGAACAGCGCTATGGCTATTCCGACTGGACCCGATCCTGCGAAGTGGCCAACATTCGCGCGCGCTTCTCGGGGAGCGTGCCGAAGACGGGTCTTCCGAAATTGAGGGCCGGAGTCTCGAGTCCCAAAGATGCCGTCATGGATAAAACTAATGTTTTGTTCTCCGGACGTAGATATCCCACCACGATTTACGATCGCGGTAAATTGCAGGCAGGAAATCGCATCCCCGGCCCAGCGATCGTGACGGAATACAGCGCCACGACCGCGATACCACCGCTGTGGACAGGCCACGCCGATTCCTACGGAAACTTCATTTTGGAGCCGCGATGATGAAGGTCGATCCAACTCGCCTGGAAATCTTCAAGAATCTCTTCCACTCTGTAGCGGAAGAAATGGGCGCAGCTCTGCGCCGAGCCGCGTTCTCTCCCAATATCAAAGAGCGTCGTGACTATTCCTGCGCAGTGTTCGACGGCGCTGGGCAAGTCCTCGCTATGGGCGATCACATGCCCGTCCACCTGGGATCGATGCCCATGTCAGTGGCTGCCGCTATCGGCGCACTCAAGCTTGAGCCGGGTGATGTCGCGCTGCTTAACGATCCGTATGCCGGGGGGACACACCTGCCTGACCTGACGATGGTAATGCCCGTCTACACTCCGCAGGCGTCGCGCCCCGCGTTTTACGTCGCCAACCGCGCTCACCATGCCGATATTGGAGGCGCCCATGCCGGTTCCATGGGCCTTACCCGCGAAATTTTCCAGGAGGGCCTCCGCATCCCGCCCGTAAAAATCCTCGAGAGTGGTCACGTCGCCCGCGATATCATGTCAATCATCCTTGCCAACGTTCGAACGCCGCATGAGCGTGAGGGAGACCTCACCGCGCAGATCGCGGCATGCCGGATCGGAGAAAGCCGCCTACTCGCAATGGCCGCGAAATACGGCAAGGGTGAAGTCCTTGCCTACGGGCGTCACCTCCTCGATTACTCGGCGAAAATGATGTCGGCGACGCTTGCGGAAATTCCCGAAGGCGTCTATCGCGCCGAGGATTTCCTGGATGACGATGGCATCACGGACCAGCCGCAGCGCATCGCAGTAGCGATCCGAATTCGCCGCCGCAGGGCGGAAGTGGATTTCACCGGGAGCGCACCGCAATGCGCGGGCAGCGTCAACGCGGTCGCGGCCATCACGCAGTCTGCTGTGTTTTATGTGTTTCGTTGCCTGCTCGACGAACAGGTGCCAGCAACCTCGGGCCTGATGAGGCCGATTCATGTGATCGCCCCAGTGGGCACGATTGTGAACGCCCAGCTGCCGGCCGCGGTGGCCGGAGGAAACGTGGAAACTTCGCAGCGCATCGTGGATACGCTCCTCCGCGCGCTCGCGCTTGCCATTCCATCGCGAATCCCAGCCGCGAGCCAAGGCACGATGAACAATCTTACGTTTGGCGGCGCAGACGTGCGGCACGGAGGCGCCCCTTTTGCCTACTATGAAACGATTGCCGGTGGCGCGGGCGCTGGGCACGGCTCCGACGGTAGGAACGCCACGCACACCCACATGACGAACACACTCAACACTCCGATCGAAGTTCTTGAACATGTTTACCCGGTTCGTGTGCATCGCTATGCCCTGCGCCGCGCGTCTGGAGGCCGGGGAAAATTTCGAGGAGGCGACGGAATCCTCCGCGAAATCGAAATGCTCTCCGGCGTGCAAGTAGCCGTGCTTTCCGATCGAAGAAAAATCCCTCCGTATGGATTATCTGGAGGTGCGCCGGGAGCGGTAGGGAAAACGGAAACTAATTTGGGAGGGAGGGTGCGGCGCATTCCCTCAAAATGCAGCTTCTATGCGCCCGCGGGAACGATCGTCCGAATCGAAACGCCTGGGGGAGGAGGCTGGGGAGAGCCTGCCTGACAACACCTGCGTGAAGTGCTTTGTAGCGTCGGCCTTCAGGCCGACATTGTAGATTCGAGCAGATGCCCGCCTGAAGGCAGGCGCTACAGGGGCCAAAATGGGGTTCTCACTCACGCTCTGGGGACGGTCGGAAACGCAACCGCGGCGAGGCAGAAAAGCAAAAAGCCTCAAAGCGATCACGCCTTGAGGCTTTTCACGAACGAATCTCGAAATCTAGA
>WNGO01001814.1_pt1 | contig 13704 bp, 12 predicted proteins | sample 5400511 | NCBI WGS metagenome assembly WNGO01 (sample SAMN13153380, study PRJNA577476) | soil metagenome | isolation source: 20 cm soil or saprolite under Garry oak tree replicate 2 | place: USA:California | collected 2016-06-15
GTGGCGTTGGGTTGCGTGATGACGATCATATTTCTGGCAGCGGGACAATCAGAATGCCGGTACCCGCAATTTTCTGCAAGCCCAGATACAAGATCCCGCTGAAGACTCTAATGGGTGATCGTGACGGGCGTTCCGAGCGAGACTGATCTGAAGAAATTTTCGGCCATGAACTCGGGCATGCGGATACATCCGTGCGAGGCCGGATAGCCGGGCAAATAACCTGCGTGCATGCCTGTCCCTGACACGATCCGCATGAAGTACGGCATGGGCGTGCCTTTGAAGTGAGCGCCCGGTGGTTTTGGATCTTTATTCACATCAACGTTGGGCACGACCACAGTTCCCGCTGAATCGACGTAGTCCCCGAATAAGGTCGAGACGTGGTCCTTGTCTTTCTGAATGATCTTGAAGCTACCGATCGGAGTGTTAAGTCCTTCGCGGCCGGTTGACAATTGCGATACCCCGACCAGCACGCCGCTCTTGTAAAAATAGGCGCGCTGTTCTCCGAGGCTAATCTTCACGGAAGGGCTTCCGCCAACGCTGTCTCCGTCCCAATACGAGACAGTGTCCCGTGGGGGGCCGGCCGCCGCGCCGCCGTACGTCCCGCCCAAATATTGCGTCCTTGCCGAATAACGCGGGTCCTCGCCGCACCCTGTGACCAGTAGAACGAGACCAACACAAACAACTACCCTCAAAAGACCCGACAACGGATGATCCATAGAATTTCGACGGCGTTCTTAATGCGCAAGCCGCGCAAAAAGTCAAGTGACGTAATTCGTTCGCGCCTTCTTTGTCATCCCGAGCGAAGTCGAGGAATGGAGCCAGCGGAACGAGCGACATGGATGGTCATGCCATGAGGGTAGCGGCGAGAGAATCGGGAGGCGAACGAGTTCAATCTCTTTGCTGTTTCTGATCAGAAATATCTAGAGAAGTCTCCACTTCGGTCGACATGACAGAGCGTTGCTTGCACCATAGGTCTACCCACTCGTTCACGGTTTTGTACCACAGTTGACTGTTCTGCGGCTTGAGCACCCAATGGCCTTCATCTGGAAAGTACAACATTTTGGATGGCACCTTCAGCACTTGAAGCGTTGTGAAAAGATCGAAGCCTTGTGAAACATCGATTCGGTAATCATTCTGGCCGTGCACAACCAGCGTCGGTGTCTTGAAATTCTGCGCATATTCGTGAGGCGACCACTTCCGATAAAGTTCTCGATTCTTCCACGGCGGGCCTTTGAATTCCCACTCGGCAAACCAAAGTTCTTCCGTCGTGCCGTAAGCCGACTCCGCGTTGAACACGCCGTCGTGTGACACGATGCATTTGAAACGGTTCGTGTGGCCGAGGATCCAGTTTGCCATGTAACCGCCGTAGCTTGCGCCGAGCGCTGCCTCTCGGTTCTTGTCAATGAACGGATACGTTTTTTCCACGTAATCTAGTCCTTTCATCAGGTCGACAGACGGTTTGCCGCCCCAATCGCCGCTGATCGAATCGGTAAACTTCTGACCGTAACCGGTCGAGCCGTGGAAATTGATCATCACCACGACGTAATTGCCTGTCGCCGCGAACAACTCCGCGTTCCAGCGATACGTCCACTCGTTTCCCCATGCTCCTTGCGGCCCGCCATGGATCAAAAATTTCAGCGGATATTTCTTGTTCGGATCGAATCCCGGCGGCTTGACGATGAAACCCTGCACGTCGTCGTTATTCGCACCTTTGAACGTGAACGACTCCAACGGCTGCATGTCGATCTGCGACAACAGCGCGTCATTCATGTGCGTGACGGCAACAGGATCCGGAGTCTGCAGAAAATTTGAGTCGAGGTGTGAGGTATCTAAGTAGTAAATCTCATTCGGGGCTGTAGCTGCCATTCTTGTGAAGTACAATCGTGCTACCGGCCGACTGAACGTCAGGTCATCCGCGTGGATTTGGGGAACAATATTCGGAGGTACCCGAAAAGCCTGCTTCGTTTCGAGCGAGACAACGAACACGGGCGCTTCTCCGTGATCCTCAAAGCTGGCAAAAATCCGTTTCGAATCTGCTGACCATGCGAAGCTACCCGCCGAACGGTCGAAGATATCGGTTCGATCCTCAGTGTCGCCTGATTGTCGGTCTTGCACGAGGAGCCGCCATTTATCGGCTTCAAAGCCGGCGCGCGCTTGCGAGCGCCAGGCAAGATATTTTCCGTCCGGCGAATAGAGCGGCGTCGTGTCAGCACCGGGACTGGAGGAAATTTTCTTCGCCTTAGGGGCTGTAGCGTGCGCTGTCCTCAGCGCATCAGGGGATTGTCCGCTGGGGACAGCGGACTCTACAGCAATTGGGACGACAAAAATTTCGTTGTTCGTGCTGATCGCTTCGACAAATGCCGGTCCGGCGTCGGACTCGATGTTGCTCGTGTACGCGACCTCCTGGCCGTCGGGCGAGATCGCGTACATGTCCTGCCCGCCTAACGAAAACGGCGGCACATCGTGATCGCCTGGCGTGAGATCGCGAGGTTGTAGCACAGGCATCTTGCCTGTGGGGCCACCGGGCGTCCCGCCTGGTGATTGCGATTCGGCAGGCGAGACGCCCGCCTGCCCCGCAGACAAGATGTCTGCGCCACTATCGGCGCGCGCATCCGCTGTCACCACAAACAAATGACTGCGCTTGAACTCAGTGAACGCGTTCCAGTGCCGATAGAAGAGCTTTGTGAAAATTTTCGCTTTTACTTTGCTCTTCTTCAGCTCTTCATCGCGTTGCTTGTTGCAGTCGTCGCTTGTCACGCCGGAGCCAGGCGGAGGCGGATTGCAATCCGGATAAACCGCCGACACGAACACAATGTTCTTCCCATCCGGCGACCAAATCCCGCCGTCGGCTCCGGTCGAAATCGACGTGACTTGATGCGGTTTCCCAACCAGCGCTCCGCTTCCGGGGTCGAAATCGCACATCCAGATTTGGGTTGGATCAGTCGCTTTCGATGTCCAGATGAGCCGTTTGCCGTCCGGCGAAAACCGCGGCCGCTCCTCGTGATTTGGCGTTGGGTTTAATCGCCGTCCGGCGGCCGCGGGACCACTCGCCGGCACGATCCACAAATGTGAAATCTTCGTGTTCGCCTCAAGATCGACATCTTGGCAATCGAACACCACCCATTTGCCGTCCGGCGACGGCACCGGCGCGCCCACGCGCTTTAGCTTCATCATGTCTTCGAACGTGAATGGATGCTTTTGCGGCGGCGACTGCGTTTGTGCAAAAGCCGTCGTGGCGAGGAAAAGCATGACTACAAGAAATTTCTTCATGAGGCGCAAGACTCTCGCCGAAGAATTGTGCATGCAAGCTCTGTCTCTGGGGAGTGCAGGCCGCTGGCCTGTAGCGTTCGGCAGCTTGCCGAACGCATGTAACCACACGCGCAACGTTTGCCACAATGTTCGCGGCAAGCTGCCGCGAACTACAGGCTGGCAGCCTGTGCTCCCCAGATTTCGCGGCGTTGCCGTTTTTGAGGTTTGGAGATCGGAGTTTGTGTGATGCTTGGGGGTTTGGGAAATGATGCTTTAGTGTTTGCACCCATGGCTCAAGTAACAATCGAGACAATCAGGAACGGTCCTTACATCGTGACGGGCGAAGTGGAATTGATCGACGCAGACGGCAATAAATTTCCGGTGGAAAAACGAATGGCGCTTTGCCGCTGCGGCGCATCGACTGAAAAACCGTTCTGCGACGGCACCCATTCCAAGATTGGTTTTCAAGCGGCTGAGAAGGCCGTGCCCGAATCGAAGGAATAACCTTGCTACGATCCGCATATCTCGCCGGGAGACGAATCTTCGTCTTCATCTGTTTCGCCTCGATCATCTCAAGTTCCTTTTCGAGCGCCGCTGATTTGCCGAAGACGATGAAGGGGATCGTCGCGCACGAATACGGGGGGCCGGAAGCGTTGAAATATGAAGACGTGCCTGTCCCGGAACCGAAGGACAACGAAATTCTCGTGCGGGTGATCGCGAGTGGGGTGAATCCAGCCGACCCGCTGATTCTCAACGGCAAATTCGCGAAGGAATTTGGGACGCACCTGCCGCTCATTCTTGGTTACGACATGGCCGGCGTTGTGGTGAAAACGGGCGCGAAGATTAGGAAATTGAAGGTCGGCGATCCGGTTTACGCGTATCTGCTCTGGGGCGGTGGCTGGGCCGAATATTGCATCTCGAATGAAGGCGAATCGGCGATCAAACCGAAGTCGCTCAGTTTTACGGAAGCAGCGTCGGTTCCGCTGGCGGCGTTAACGGCGTGGCAGGCGTTGGTCGACGTTGGAAAAATCCAAAGCGGACAAACGGTATTGATTCATGGCGGTTCGGGAGGGGTCGGAAGTTTCGCGATTCAAATTGCAAAGGCGCGCGGTGCCCGCGTCATCGCCACGGCTTCCACCGCCAATCAGGATTTGCTGAAACAACTGGGAGCCAACGTCGCGATTGATTACACGAAACAAAAATTCGAAGAGATCGTACACGATGTCGATCTCGTCCTGGATCCAGTTGGCCGCGATACGCTTGCCCGATCCTACAGCGTGGTAAAGAAAGGGGGCATCATCGTAACGCTTGTTTCCCGCTGCGACGAAGCCGAACTCAAGAAACACGAAATTCGCGGCGCGTCGCTCTCGTCGCATCCGGATGCGACGGAGCTCGCGGAAATCACAAAGTTGATCGACGACGGAAAGATCAAGCCGATTGTTTCACAAGTTTTGCCTTTAATTGAGGCAGCCAAAGCGGACGCCCAGGCTGCAACGCATCACACGCGTGGGAAAATTGTTCTGAAAATCGCTGACGAACCAAAAAGCTAATGAAAACGTTAATCTCTTTCGCAGTCGCATTGATGGCCGCGGGCATTCTTCATGCGGAGCATATCGCGCTCATTGGCGGAACCGTCATCAATCCCGCTGATGGAAAAATCACCCGTAACGCGACGGTTTTCATCGACAACGGGCGTATCTCGAGCATCGCCGCGGGTATGGTTATGAAGTATTCCGGACGCACGATCAATTGCGTCGGCAAATTCATTTTGCCTGGTTACATCGACACGCACGTTCATTTTTTCCAATCGGCAGACTTGTTCACGCGACCGGACGGCGCCGACTTCAACATTGTCCGGCCCTATAAGGATGAAGTCGCATGGATCAAATCACATCTGGACGATGTTTTCACGCGCTACCTGCGTTGCGGAATCACGAGCGTAGTGGATGTCGGCGGACCGATGTGGAATTTCGAGGTGCGCAAAAAGGCGAACGCGACGGAGAAAGCGCCGCGCGTGGCGGTCGCCGGACCGTTAATCTCCAGCGTGTCGCGCGAGAAACTCGATCTTGGCGATCCGCCGATCGTAAAGATCGACACGCCCGAGCAGGCGCGCGAGTTCGTACGAAAGCTCGCCGAACAGAAACCGGATTTGGTGAAGATTTGGTACATCGTCGATAAAGACCATCCGGTCGACGCGTTTCGGCCGACCGTCCGGACAACCATTGAAGAAAGTCACGCGCACAAGATCCGGGTCGCCGTTCACGCTACCGAATTAGAAACGGCGCGCGCTGCGGTTGAAGAAGGCGCGGACATTCTTGTTCACAGCGTGGTCGATAAGCCGGTGGATGGCGCGTTCGTAAAGCTATTGAAAGATCGACATATCATTTTGTGTCCGACGCTCGTGGTCTTCGAACGCTACGGGCGGACGTTCTCGCACCAGCTGAATCTCACTCCCGAAGAACAAAAGTGGGGCAACCCGGAAGTGATCGCGTCACTCGATGTCACCAAAATTCCGCAGGACAAATTGCCTGAGCGAGTCAAGACCGCGCTGGCCGATCCGAACGCCGCTCTCGATAAAATCAACAAAACCTATGAAGTCGCGCTGCCGAATTTGAAAAAACTGCAGGACGCGGGCGTGACTATCGCCGCAGGCACTGATGCTGGAAACATCGGAACGATTCATGGACCCGCGCTCTTCCGCGAATTTCAGTTGATGAAAGAAGCCGGGCTAACGCCGATGCAGATTTTGCAGTGCGCCACAGCTAATGCGGCGAAACTTTTCGGCGGCGAAACCGGCGCGCATATCGGTAAGATTGAAAATGGCTATTTCGCCGATCTGGTGATTCTCAATTCCAATCCGCTGGACGACATCGCGCACGCCTCCGATATCGACACAGTGATCAAGAATGGCGTGCTTTATCAGGCTGATTCCATTCTACGCTGATCGCTGAGCGGAAAACCTTTTATGAGGTGTGCGTCGCTTGTCTGCGTTTTACTGCTGCTTGCTGCATTGACCACGCAAGGCGCCACCCCGACGGCGACACCAGTGACGGTGACAAGCGTCAACGAGATCGCAGAAGCTTATGTGAAACTCGTGCTCGCGATGGGGCAGCATGATCCGGATTACGTTGACGCGTATTACGGGCCTCCGGAATGGAAGAAACAGTCGGAGACGAAGAAACCCCTCGATGCAATCGCGCTTGAAGCCACGCAATTACGAGACCAATTGGCGAAGATTTCCATGCCGGCGGACGAAATGGAACGGTTGCGCCGCGCGTATTTAACAAAACAACTATCCGCATTGCAGGCACGAGTCCGGATCTTAAAGGGCGAACATTTGAAGTTCGATGAAGAATCACGGGCGCTGTATGACGCCGTTGCGCCCAAGTTTTCCGATTTGCATTTCCAGGAAATCCTCGCCAAGCTCGAGCCGAAACTTCCCGGTGAGGGACCGCTGTTGCAGCGTTACAAGAATTGGCGGCGAGCGTTCGTGATTCCCAAAGACAAGCTCGACACGGTGTTCCAGCTCGCGATCAACGCGTGTCGCGAACGCACGCTGGCGCACATTAAACTGCCGCCCGCCGAAAATTTTACCGTCGAATATGTCACAAATAAGCCATGGGGCGGGTACAATTGGTACAAAGGAAATTATCGCAGTGTCATTCAGGTGAATACCGATCTGCCGATCTACATCGATCGTGCGATTGATCTAGCTGCACATGAGGGTTATCCAGGGCATCATGTCTACAACGCGTTGCTTGAGAAAAATCTCGTCCGGGATCACGGCTGGGTTGAGTTCTCGGTCTATCCGCTTTTCTCGCCCCAATCACTCATTGCCGAAGGCACGGCGAACTTCGGCAGAGAGATTGTATTTACGAAACCGGAGCGGATGGCGTTCGAAAAGGAAGTGCTCTGGCCGGCCGCGGGGATCGACCCATTACGTGCGGAGGAATTCTATGCCGTGCAGGACTTGGTGAAGAAACTGACTTATGCAACGAATGAAGCGGCCCGGCGATACGTGAATGGCGAGATCGACGCGAACGCGGCTGCGACTTGGTTGCAAAAATACGCGCTCATGGACGAGAAGCGGGCGAAACAGGCGACGAAGTTTATCGAGAAATACCGCAGCTACGTCATCAACTACAATCTTGGCGAAGACATGGTGCGCAATTACATCGAGAAACGTGGCGGCACCGAACAACAGCCGGAGCAGCGCTGGCGCGAGTTTCAGGAGTTGCTCGCCTCGCCGCGGCTGCCGGGCGATATACGCTGACCTTAATACCGCCATCATTACGGCGCCACGAACGGAAAATCTCTTGCCCGGTAGTGGGAGCAGCCTGAAGTTTTTATTCCTATGGCTACTTACCCAACACAATACGCGCATCCGGAAGCGCTCGTGGAGACGGATTGGCTCGAGAAACATCTCAAAGATGATGGAATCCGGATAGTTGAGTCGAATGAAGACGTGCTTCTTTACGACACCGGCCACATTCCCGGCGCCGTGCATATCGATTGGCGGGCTGACCTCCAGGACCCCTTGATCCGCGACTACATTTCGCCGGAAAGATTCGCCGAGCTTTGCACCCGCAACGGAATCACGCCAGACACCACCTGCATTTTTTACGGGGATAAAGCAAACTGGTGGGCTTGCTACGCCCTGTGGGCTTTTCGCCTCTTCGGACACGAGAAGGTAAAAATCCTGAATGGCGGCCGCGACAAATGGAAAGCGGAAGGCCGCCCCATGACGCGCGAAGTCCCAAAATATCCGAAGACAAATTATCCGGTGCCGAAGAAGCGCTTTGACAAGGAGATTCGCGCTTTTTTCGACGAAGCGCTGGCGCAAAGCAAGAGCGGCAAACCGCTGATCGACGTGCGCTCGCCGGGCGAATACAGAGGCGAGATCACGCATATGCCGGAGTATCCGCAGGAAGGCGTGCTGCGCGGCGGCCACGTTCCGGGGGCAAAGAGCATGCCGTGGAAAACAGCCACTAATGATGACTCCACCTTCAAGCCAGCCGCAGAACTGGCAAAAATCTATTTCGATCAATGCGGAGTCGGTCTGGACAGGGATACAATTGTCTATTGCCGAATTGGCGAACGCTCGAGTCACACCTGGTTTGTGCTCACCTACCTCCTGGGACTCGATAACGTTCGCAATTACGATGGTTCGTGGACCGAATGGGGCAATAAGGTCGGCGCACCGATCGAAAAAAGCGCGTAAGCGGAGTTGGGGAGCGCGCGCGCCTCGCTCGCTGGCGATGGCGCCCTCGCCATCGCGAACTTTGGAATGTGTGCACCGGTCCCACTACAGTGCGTTGACGGCATTTCGGCGGGGCGCCGAAATGTGCGGGCGAGGCGCCCGAGCTCCCCAATCGGGATTACGCCCTTTCTGTTTTCACCAGCAGCTCATGGATTAACTCCATTCGCCTCCGCTCTTTGCGACTGGAACCGAGCTGTGCAATCGAGCGCTGCATTCGCCGCGTCCAATTCAAGTTCGCTTTAGTCCCAGGGACATTGAACCGATATTTGCGTGCCAGCATGTCGGTGATCATCACAATGGCGATCCACGATTCGCACCTGAAAAGCGCTTCCATGATCGCCGGATAAAAATCCCTTTCGAAATCGAGCTCTTCGATTTTTGAATTCAGTCCGGCAAACAGAGCGATCTTTTCGAGTGTGGCTCGCGCTTGTCCGCAAGCGTTCGAAAATGGCCGCTCGAAAGCCTCATTCCACAAAGCACGAATCGGTTCATGATCGTGCGTTGCGTACGTGGCCACCGACAGCCGTTCATACATCTGCCCAGGGATGATCATGCCATCGTGCATTTCCCATTGCGGAATTTTAAACCCAGCGATGCCGAGCGATCGTAAGTTTGGTCGCACGTAGTCGGGGACGACGCCGAGGTCTTCGCCGATCACGCGTCGGCCGCCGGCTTCTTCAAGGAGAACGCGCAGGTATTCTTCGCCTTCGCGTTTGTTCGCTTCCCGGTTTTCGGGCGTGTTGTCGTCACGTGGAACGAAATGCGGTGCGCGACCGCCAGTTCGTTCCAGCATCTGGTGCTCGTCGAGCGGGAGGAATTCCTTGTTCCTCCGCGGCCGCCACGGGAAAGAATAGATGCGATAAAATCCCTGGATGTGATCGATCCGAAAAAGATGAAAAATGCGCCGGACGGCACGCACCCGCTGGCGCCACCACTCAAAATTGTTTGCGCGCATGTTATCCCAACGATAGAGCGGGATGCCCCAGTTTTGCCCCCATTTTCGCGTAAAGGCGTCGTCTTCGAAGTAAGGTTCGGGAGGCGCGCCACCGAACCAGTCCAGCATGAATTCATCCGGGCGCGCGAAAACGTCGGCGCTGCAATAACTGACACCGAATGGAATATCGCCCATTAGCGCAACGCCGCGTTCCTCGGCGTACATTTTGACGGTGCGCCATTGCTGGCGCGCGATCCATTGCACGTAACAGAAAAAGCTTTCGCGGCGTGCCAGGGCCGCCTGTCGATCGTGCGGCAGATCGCGGAGCCAACCGCGTCCTTTTTCAATTGTCTGATGCTGCGGCTGCCATCGACTCCATGCCGCGCTATCGTCGTTCGCCTCCATCAGAACCCGGAAAAATGCATACTCGCGCAACCACGTGGACTCATGTCCGCAGAATGCTCGGAACTCTGATTGTCGTTGTTCGTCGGCGTGAGCCGAGAAATTCGAAAACGCCTTTTCCAAAATTCGGCCCTTTAGTTCCTTGACCTGGCGATAGTTCACGCTGCCAAGACGCAGACGGGGAAGGTCGACCCGCTTCGCGCCCGCAGGGCAGCCGGTTGGCTCAACCGGCTGGGTCGCCCAGCTCCTTCTTGTGGCATCTGCTGGGAGAACACGACCTTTGGATTGAAGGAGCTGCCCGCCGGAGGCGGGTTCGGCGATATCAGGGAGTAAAGCATCAAAGTCTTCGCGCGTTAAATCCTGCGGCGAGTTTGGCGCAAGGTGCAGCGTCGTTGGATCGATCGCCATGGCGCTGATCGCGTTGTATGGACTGTTGTCGGCTCCGGTCTCGTTGATGGGCAGAAGCTGGACAAGTTTGAATCCGATTTCTGCGACCCAATCAATAAACTCGCGTAACGCGGCGACGTCGCCGATTCCCAAATCATTCTCACCGCGTAAGGCAAACAGCGGCACGAGGACGCCTGCGATTCGCTTTTCGGGCGAAAGATTCATGAAGAGAATGACGAATAACGAATGACGAAGCTCGAAATAATGACGAAACCTAAATGACGAAAAAGTCTGCCGCGACTCTTCGTCATTCTTTCATTCGGAGTTCCTTCGTCATTCGTCATTCGTGCTTCGTCATTTTCTCTGCACTTGCCAGTCTTCCACCAGATCGTTTGAGATTTCCTGCAGAAAACGCGATGGCCGTTGGAACACGTCGCCGTAGCCTCCGGCGAGGCGCATATGCGGATAGGTAAGATAAAGCTCGTCGCGTGCGCGAGTGACGGCCACGTAAAACAAGCGCCGCTCTTCCTCCAACGCATCGCGAGTATCGAGTGAGCGGCTGCTCGGGAACATTCCGTCAGTCAACCAGATTGCGAACACGGTATGGAACTCGAGACCTTTCGCCTGGTGCACGGTGGACAGATTGACCGCCTCTTTGTCGCTCGTCTGACCTGGCGCGGCCTCCGCGTCGACGTTGCTGATCAGCGCCAATTGAGAAAGAAATTCGTGGACGTCTTTGAACTGGCGGGCAAATATCGCGAGCTGGTCGAGATCTTCGCGGCGGAGTTCATAGTTTGTGAAGTTCACTTTGGCGTAGTCGTCGTAAATCGCTTCCACAATCGATGTAATCATTTCCGATGGCGGATTAGGTTGGCCGCCCGGTGCGATCTCATCCAGCGTATGCGCCAGTTGTGTCCACAGTTTCTTTGATTTTGCGGGAACGCTCATTGCCTGGAGCAGTTTCCCGAAACTGTAGCCGGGGGCGGTGACCCCGGCCGGCGCTGAGGTTTCTTCACGGCCGGGATCACCGATCCCGGCTACAGCACGACCGGTTTCCCAATCGCGCCAAAGATTTTCCGCCGTGCGATTGCCAATGCCCGGAAGCAATTTCACCATCCGGTTAAATGCGACTTCATCGCGCGGATTAGCTATGAAACGGACAAATGAAGTCACATCTTTGATGTGCGCCTGTTCGAAAAATCGGATGCCGCTAGTGATTTGATAGGGGATCCCGCGCCGGGAAAGCTCCAGTTGCAACTCGAGCGCGTGATAATGCGCACGGTAGAGCACAGCGATATCGTTAAGATCAACATTTTCATCGCGCAATTCGAGAATCCGCTGCGCCACAAACTGCGCTTGTTCCGCGCCGTCGTTCAGTGCCACCAGAGCCGGCTTCAGTGCTTTTGATTCGCGTATTGCGCTTAAGTGTTTGCGGAATTGTCGAACGTTTGCGGCGATCGCGGCGTTCGCCACCTGCAGAATTTCCGGCACGCTGCGGTAATTCATTTCGATTTTGAACACCTGCGCGTCTGGATAGCGCTTCGGAAATTCTAGAATATTTTGGAAGTTCGCGCCGCGCCACGAATAAATCGACTGCGCGTCGTCCCCAACGACCATCACATTGTGGTGGTCGCGGGCGAGCAGATCCACAATGTCAGCCTGGATTTTGTTCGTGTCCTGGTATTCATCAACCAGAACGAACTGAAACTGGCGCCGGTAAACTTCTGCAATTCGCTCGTGCTGCTGAAACATCGACAACGTCTTTTGCAGCAGGTCGTCAAAATCCATCGAATTGGTGGCCTTCTTCTTCTTTTCGTAGCGCTCGTGGACATCTCGAATCTTGTCGAGAAGCGGCAGGAAATAAGGGAACTTTTCCGCGAGCAACTCCACCAACGGTTTTTCCGTGTTGACGACGAAACTAAAAATCTCTGCGAGCACATCGCCTTTTGGAAACCGGATTTCCTTCGGATCGATTCCTGCGCCGGCGACAACAGTATTGATCAAGTCCTTTTGATCTTCGCGATCCATGATGGTGAATCCACTCGAGTAACCGAGCGCGCTGCCATGCCTGCGCAAAATCCGGTTTCCCACCGAATGAAATGTTCCGCCCCAAAGTCCGCTGGCATCGACCGGCAGCAGATTCGCGACGCGATTCAGCATTTCGCGCGCGGCCTTGTTCGTGAATGTGAGAAGCAGAACGTTCCGCGGATCGATCCCGTTTTCGAGCAAGTAAGCTACGCGATAAGTGAGGGTGCGCGTCTTCCCCGAACCCGCGCCGGCAATCACAAGGAGCGGGCCGGGCGGCGCAGTTACGGCCGCAAGCTGCTGTTCGTTCAGTTCAGCGGCGTAATCGATGTGAATCGACGTGGAAATTGGGGCGCGTTGGAGCGTGTATTGCCGGGACATGATAATTGCGGATTGCAAAGAACCGCAGCAATCGTCTGTGCGCAAACCGCTCCCAAGTTGAACCGCAGCGATTACAACGTTTTCAAAAAGTCGAAATGCGCGTCGGCCGCTTCCACTTCCACGCCATGATGGCGGGCGCACGCGCTAATGAGCAGATCGTTCGCCGGCACCCGTTTGCCCGCTTTGCGGCAGCGGTCTGCAAGTTCACACGCCGCCTGCCACACTTCATCATTGATCGATAATTCCGGAATCCGCTGTTCGTAATCCAGCAGCGCTGCGCGCTCTGCTTCGCCGCTCACGCCGGACCAAAGCTCCAGGCGCACGATTGGGCACCACGCCGCAAGACCGGCTGCGAGTAAGTGCTCGACCCGCTCGCGCACGCTCAGATCGGCCACGCGGCGCATCTGATGCACCCAGCTCGACGTATCGATCAGTCTCACTTCTTCTTTTTGCTAAACGAGTAGGTCTTGGAAGTCTTCGTCCAGCTCTTCCAGTCGTTCTCGTCCAGGGCCTCGATCTCCTCGTTGGTCATGAGCGACTCGAACTTACCCGTGTACTTCAATAACTCCGCCTGGCTGTGGCGGCGGTTCATTTCTTCCAACGCTTTGACAATGGCCTCCCGCTTGGTCTTGGCTTTGGTGTGCCGCATCGCGTCTCGTAGCACCTTATCGGGAATATTCACCGTCGTTTTCATGCAGCCATTTTCGCTCAAATTGGAATCTCGTCAATTTGATGCGACAGGAGAAAGTATTCCGATCGTATCCAAAATGGAATCTATCTGATTCAAATCGGTATGGACAGATGTCGATCTTGGCGTGCGTTGCAGCGTGTATTGCCGGGACATTTGATAATTGCGGATTTCGGATTGCTGATTGCGGACTGCAAAGAACCGCAGCAATAACAGGTTCTCAAATCTCCGCCCTAATTGCATAGAAGTGGCGCCGCCGGGGGGTCCTCAGTAAAAACGCGTGTACGACGCGAGAACTATCCCTGCAGCTACAAACGTCAACGGACGCCCGTGTCGATGTTCATGTCCACGTGCACGGTTTGATTCGACGCAACTCTG
>WNGO01006848.1_pt1 | contig 13702 bp, 9 predicted proteins | sample 5400511 | NCBI WGS metagenome assembly WNGO01 (sample SAMN13153380, study PRJNA577476) | soil metagenome | isolation source: 20 cm soil or saprolite under Garry oak tree replicate 2 | place: USA:California | collected 2016-06-15
ACCGCGATCAGCCGCTGCAGCCTGGGCACACGCTCACGGGGTCGCCACCGGGTGGGCCGACGTGTTGCCGGCGCTGCGTTTCGCGAGTCGCGGTCCCCGTCCCCGGGTCCCAGTGGCAGAGGCGGGCAACGACGCCGTCCACCCGGCCGTCCACCTCGACGAAGCCGTAGCTCCCGTCCGCCCACGCGCCGGCGTTGAACCAGAGCAACCGCGCGCCGCCCGCGTCGAGCGCGCGCTGCCCGACGCGGTGTGTGTGGCCGAAGATGTACACCGGCACAGCCTGCCCCTCGCGCGCGAGGATCTTGTGGACGGCGACCGCAGCCTGCTGCTGCCGCGACTCGACGTAGCCGCGGCGTCCGAGCACGGCGGCGCCCGCGTTCCGCAACAGCGCAACCGAGGAGTCTTCGGCGAGCCCACGGAGGCCGGCGAGCGCGTCGGGGCTCAGCCCCGCCTCCTGCGCGAGCGCCTCGCGGGCGGCGGCGGTCGCCACATCCCTCCTCCCGCGACGCGCGTGGGCACGCAGCATGGCGGGCACCAGTCCCGACAGCGCGCGCGCTCGACCGCCGTGCTCCGCCTGCCCGCACAGGTCGAGCACGGCGCCCGGCGGCAGGCGAGGGCTCCAGCGGCCGAACGGGACTAGCGGCTCCGCGACCGCGTTCAGCGCGTGGTACTGGCTGCCGTGTTCGGCGTAGAGGAGCTCGGGCACGAGCAGGAACCAGGGCCGAACGCGGAACTTCGGTCGCAGCAGCGCGGCGCTCGTGCCGGCGGCGTCCGCGACGATGACACGCAGGCGCTCCTGCACGGCGGGATCGAGGAGCTCGCTGTCGTGGTTCCCGGGGATGAGATCGACCACGATCCCGTGCGCAGCGGCGGCTCCGAGGGCGGCGAGCGCCGGGCGGTGCCGCACGGCGACGGCGTCGAGCGCAGCACGCGGGTCATGCGCACCCGCAGGAGGGTGCAGGAGGTCGAGCAGATCGCCAAGGACGACGAGCCGCCATGGCCCCGTTTCCGGGTGGGCCCGCTCGACGAGCCACACGAGGAACGAGACGAACGCATCGTCCGTGGCGGTGCCGGCGGTGGCGCCGAGGTGCAGATCGGACAGGACGACGGCCTTCACGTCCCCAGGACCCCTCTTGCCTGCGCGGTGCTCCGGTTGGCGAGCCGAATCAGGGAGGCGAGCCGCCCGGGAGCGGTGTCCGGAGGAAGGTTCGAGAGCCAGAAGACTCCGGCACCCACCGTGGCCCGGACCTCGCACAACAAGAGGTGCTCGGCGCCCTCCACGAGCACGACGTCCGGCTCCTCATAGCCGGCGTCAGCCACTCGTTCCTGCAGGGTCTGCCGTGCTTCTGCAGTGGAGCGGCTCGGTCTGCCGGGGGCGACCTCGCGGGCCGCGGTGACCGGATCGACTCGCAGGAGGTAGGGAAGGCAGCGCGCCTCGAGGCCGCGGCGGAAGCCCGCGAGCGAGCCGAAGGCGCTACCGGCCGCGACGACTGCTCCGCCGAGCTCCGGCAGCGCGTCGATCATCTCGAGTGCCAGCCGCGTCCGCCATTCCTTGGCCCTCTCGTCGCTTTCGGTTCGCCAGGCGACCGGGATGCTCGTGTGGGCCGATACGCCTGCAATCAAGACGCCGCGCGTCTGCCCGGGCAGCCCCGGTTCGTGGTCCTCCACGAACCAGATCTCCGGGTCGATCTCCCGAGCGCGTTCCGTGACGAAGTCGCGGAGCGAGCCCTGCAGCGCGGCCTCCGCCGCCGGCCGCCCCACCTGCTCTCGCGAACGCTCGGCGAGCTTTTCCGCCCTGGCCGCGGGCGCAAGCGGGACATCGCCCCAGCTCACCGATCGTGCGTGGCGTACGCGGCTGTCGGACCGGGCGTCTCGCAGGCCCGCAGCGAGGCTGATGCCGGCGACGATTACGACGACCGCCGTGGGAGACCAGAGGTGCGCGTAGACGAGGACACCGGCCGTCAGCCCGGAGACCGCGACGCTGAGCGCGATCGAGAGCGAAAGCTCGACGGCCAGCGAATCGGGATTGACGAGGTCGACCAGCGCCATGCCCGGAACGACACAGAGGAAGACGACCACGACCGGCGCCTGGACGTCGACCGGAGCCTGTGCGGCGACGAGGACGCAGGCGAGTAAGGCGCAGCCTGCTGCCAAGCCGCGCCGGAGAGCCGTGCGGTGCGACGCGAGGGCAGGGGCAGCACCGTTGGCGATCACGGCGCCTGCACCTGCTTCGTCCCGCTCGCAGGGACGGTCGCCCCGCTTCCGCCGGTCGCTGCAATCTGGCTCGGCGGGGAGGGGGCCGAACCCGCCGCGGCAAGCGTGAAGATCGTCGCGTCGGGGTTCCGGTAGACGACCCTGAAGAGGGGCGAAGCCGCAACCACGGCCGAGAGGCGGGCCAGGGATCCCGGCCGTCCATAGCCCAGCTGGTCGACCTCTTCCTCCTCGCTGCGCTCGATGATCAGATATGAGCGCCTACTGCTCGAGTGCAACGCATCGCGTACGTCCTTCAGAAGCGGCCGCCAGTCGACGGTAACCGGGGCCTTGGCCGACCAGTGCGGCATCTCGATCACGGTCCGATAGTGGTGATCCGGATACTGCGTGTACTTCCACGGCAGATCCCCGGTGCCGGCCACGAGCAGCGACCCGGGCTTTGCGAGTGCGTAGAGACGCTCGACGCCCGTGGTCTCGCCCCGGGTGAAGTAGTCGATCCGCTCGTTGCCGTAACGCGCGAAGAGGAAGAGTCCGGCGAACACGAGCAGGAAGCCGCCGACCGCTGCCGACTGGCGCCCGCGGAGCGGGATCTCGTCGTCGTCGCCGACGAGCGCTGCCGCCGCGAAGAACGCTGTGAACGGCAGGGCGAAGAACTCGACTCGGAGCAGCATCTCGCCGCCGTACGTCTGCAGCGGCAGAAGTGGCAGGGGCGCGAGCGCCAGTGCGACCCCGATTCGATAGCGACGGTCACGCCGCAGGAGGCGCGAAGCGCCGACGAGGGCCAGGCACCACATTGCGGCCCCGGCGACGATCGTCAAGTCGGCGATGATTCGGTGGTCGACGTCGCCGCTCACGCGGTTCGCCAGGTTCTCCGTGAAGATTGCGCCGAGCTGGCCCGCCTGGCTGAGCACCTGGGACAGGTGGCCGTTGAAGAACGTCATCGCTCCGGTCGCGTACCAGACGCCGAGCAACGTCGTCATCAGCGGCGGCAGCCATGCGAGCGACCGTGCCTCGACGATCACGAACGCAGTCACGCCGAAGAGCACCGCAACCGGCGTGAGCTGATGGGTCGGCACCAGTACCGCGAAGAGGAAGACGATGCACACAAGGAGCGCCCATCGCCGCGGCGGCGAATGCGCCGGCGCCTCGTCCATGGTGTCGCGCATCCCCGTAGTCGACTCCCGCGGCTGCGAGACGAAGTAGCGCACGAGGATCGCGATGACCACGAGGTAGAGGAAGTAGGAGAACCCCTGCGGCGAGAAGTAGTCCTGACCGATCCAGTTGCCGAGGTAGAAGAGCCAGATGCCCAGCCAGACGAGTCGCCGGCTGACCGTCAGCGAGCGCGCGATCACGAGCAGCGGAGCCAGGTACAGGAGGTTGAAGTAGACCGGCGACCAGGCGGCGAGCGGCAGCGCGTTGTGGAGCCCGGCCGCTCTCGCGAGCACCGCCACGAGCACGAAGAAGCCAGGCCAGTTGAAGTACGCGTCGATGCGCGGGTTGATGTGGCCCGTGTCGAGGATCGCCTGCGCGATCCCGACGTGCCGCCAGGTGACGGCGAAGCGCGGCACAGACTCGAGAATCGGCGTCAGCCCGAAGAGCATGAGGACGAGAACCGCAACCAGCCCGAGGAGCACCCGGTCCCTCACCTGCCCGTGCCGCAGCGCGCCGACGAAGGTCACCGTGAGGATCGCGACCGCGATATAGAACGAGACGTGGAGCACCGAGACGAGACCCAGGCCGTTCATCCGCTCGAGCGCGACGTGCCGCAGGGAGAACGACCAGACGGCGAGCGAGCAGACAGCGCCCGCGGCTGCGGCGACGTTGCCAGGACCGCAGGCGAGAGCGGCTGCCCGGATCCCGGTGCTCGCGCGCGCCGCTGCGGAGGCCCCGCCCTCGGCAATCGCGTCGAACGTATGCCACCCGGTGTCGAGCGGTCGCCGCCAGACCGCCGCTGTGCGGGCGGCCGCCCACAATCCGGTCGCCGTCTGTACCGCGAGCCAGGCGTATGCCATGCCCACCAGGCCGCCGGCTACGGCTCCCGCCGCCGCTGCGCCGACCGACACGGCAGCGGAGACCCAGCTCACCGCGACCGCCTCCCCGAGCCGGCGGCGGGCGCGGCTGCCCGCGTAGTACGCCTGCACGAAGGTGATCGGCACGAATGCGAGCAGGAGGATCCGCAGCGGCGAGGCGCCGGTCGCGCCGTAGGCCGACCCGAGGAGCGAGAGCACGAAGTGAGCGAGCGAACCGATCAGGAGCGACGCGACAATCCCGACGAGCAGAGCGACGCGGATGGCTGCGCGCGTGGCCTCGGCGAGCTGCGCCGGGCGGTTCGACCCTTCGGCGAAGAGCGTGAGACCGGCCGAGATCGGCAACGTGTAGACGACCCACGCCATCATCCAGACCGCGTACCAGGTGGAGTTGGCCGCCGGCGTGAGCACCTGCGTGACGACGATCGGAAGCACGAGGCCCGGTGCTCGTTCGGCGAGCGTCAGCGCGTAGTTCGGCGTCCCGTGACGTAGGAGCAGCCGCCGAGTGCTGCGCTCGATGCGCGGCCGGAAGCGGTAGCCGGGGAGCATGCGGCGGACCTGGAAGATGCCGAGGGCGACGTTGACTGCCCCGGCCACGGCCCAAGGCGCGAAGATCGCCGCCGACCCGGCTTGGTGAAGAAAGGTCGGGAGCACGCCGATGCCGACCACGATTGCCGCGCCGAAGACGACCCCGCGCACGAGCACCTGGTCGCCGCGGCCGAGGGCGATCGAGAGCTGATCGAGCAGGATCGCGAGCGTCCCGAACACCGTCATCGCGACGAACGCGCATGCATACAGCGGATCCGAGGGGACGGTGTCGAGATGGCGCAGGCCCAGGGCGGCGATGACGAAGAAGACGCCGGCGGCGAAAGCGGCGGAGACGATGACGACCGTGCCGGAGGTATCGAGGAGCGCGGCCGGACGGTGGCGGAAATCGGGGTAGCACGTGATCACCGCCGAGCCGACTCCGCCGATCGCGAGCTGCGTGCAGAGCATCATCGCCGAGACGGCCGCCGCGGCGATGCCGACCTCGGGCCGTGAGAACTCATGGGCCGCGACGAGCCAGAAGAGGAACCCGAAGCCCATCGTCAGCGTCTTGCCGGCCATGACCGCGAGCGCGTTCCAGGTGACGCTCAGCGGTTGCTTCGCGCCGGCGCGTTGTGACTCGACCGCGAGCTGGGTTGCCACCTCAGCCGGCCGCCAGCCGGCGCGCCATGCCGGCGTAGTTGAAGACCGTGAAGCAGACGTAATAGGGGATCCAGCGCGGTTCGAGCCGGAACGCGCTGAGGACGAGCCCGCGCAGGCCCGCGGCGAGCGGCAGCCCGAGGAGCGGGACCCCGCGAAGCCCGTACTTGCGGATCATCCGTCCGAGGCCCTCCCCGTCCGCGAGCCATTGCCCTTTCGCGACGGGGAAGGTGTCCCCGAAGCGGTGCTCGACGACGGTCGTCTTGGAGACGACGGCCTTTGCTCCCGCGCTGCGCAGGCGCCAGCGCAGCTCGATGTCCTCACCCGAGGAAAAGCGCGGGTCGAAGCCGATCTCGAGCAGCGTCTCGCGCTCGAGCACGGTCGCCACGAGGCCGAACCAGCGCTTGCTCCGGCCCGAGCGGTGATGGTGCGCGAGCGCCTGCCCCCAGTAGCCCGGCCCGGAAACGCTCTCGAGCCCGGCCTGAATGGCGTCGAAGCCGCCCGCGACGAGCTCGTCACGCAGACGCGCGAGCGAGCCGGGCCTCAGCACGACGTCCGCGTCAACGAGCGCGACGAAACGGCCGGAGGCGGCCCGGGCGCCCAGCATGCGGGCTGCCGGGAGGCCTCGTCCGCCGTCGCAAAGGATCGTTGCGCCGTGCCGGCGCGCAATCTCGAGCGTGCAGTCGGTCGAGTTTCCGTCGACGACGATGATCTCCCGCGGCGCCTCCGCTTCGATGGATGCGAGGCACTCGTCGAGCATCGCCTCCGCGTTCCGCGCCGGGACCACCACCGAGATGTCGTTCATGCCGATCCCCGGGAGCTCTGCAGGTGGCCCCGGCAGAAGCCCACACCGGCGGCCATGAGGCCGGCCACGATCGCGGCGGCGCGCGAGAAACCCGAACGGTCGCGGAGGGTCAGCGCCGCCAGCAACGCTGAGCCGAAGCCGCTCGTGAGGGCGCGCGCGGTGTACGAGCGCTCGGCCGCGAGGCCATCCCGGAAGCCGGCCGCTCGTACAACCATCGCCTTCGAGAGCCCCTCGCCGTAGCAGCGGGCGAGGAAGTAGCCCCACCGCGCGCGGCGCGCGGGGACTCGGTGATGCACGAGCGCGACCGGCTGGTAGACGAAGCGACCGCCCGGGCGAGCCCGCCCGACGCGCAGGCAGAACTCGGTCTCCTCGCAGCCGACCGGGTGCGTACCGACGCGGCCGATGCCGTGACGAAAGCCGCCGAACTCGGAGAAGAGCTCCCGGCGAAAGGACATGCTCGCCCCGATCAGGTTCCGGACGGCTGCGCGCTCGGGAGGCAGCCCCCGGTAGGTGCAGCCGACGACCCAGCCGAATTCGGCGGGGAACCAGGCAGGCCGCTCTTCCCAGATCGGCTCTATCGAGCCGCCGACTCCGAGCACATCCTCATCCCCGTACTCGCGCGCCAGAAGCCGGAGCCAATCGGGCGCAGCCACCGCGTCGTCGTCGAGAAACGCCACCACGTCGCCGCGGGCGAGCCTCAGACCGCTGTTGCGTGCGCCCGACAAGCCGCGGGCTTCGACGTTCGGGGTGACCACGACGTTCGGCAGCTCGGCGCGCGCCCGCACCAGGAGGGCAGGATCGTGGTCGACAACGACGATCGTCTCGAGCGATGGGTGCGACTGCAGGCCCACGCTCTCGACGGCCTCGAGCAACTCGTGCCAGCGGCCGCCGGTCCACGTGCAGATGACCACAGACACGGTCGGCGCTACGGTGGGCGGGCTGCGCGTGGCCACGCGCCCCGACGCCGCCTCGATCCCCGCCGCGGGAGCGGTCACGACCCGGCGGGATCGCCTACGACTTCAAACGCCACCGAGCCCGTCCGTGCTGACCATCTCGATGTCTGCGCCGACCATCTCCACCTCCGCGACGATGTCGACCGTGCGCGGCCGACGCTCTCGCTCGCGCAGGATCGCGCGCAGGACCCGCAGCCCGTCACGCACCGGATGGAGGTTCGACTTTCCGTGGATCCGCAGGTGCTCGACGCTCGGCACCTCGGCCACGCGCAGCCCCAGGTTTCCGGCCCGGCGCAGCAGCGTGATGTCCTCGCTGCCACCCCCCGCCATGAACCTCGAGCCCTTCGCGTAGTCCGCTCCATCCACGAGGGCTGCGACGAAGCGCTCGATCTCGGCGCCGTCGGTCGAGCCGTCGGCGTCCATCATCACGATGACGTCGCCGGAGCAGGCCGCGAATCCGGCCCGCAGGGCGTCTCCCTTTCCGCGGCCCGGCTGGCCGACTATCCGGACGGTCGGATAGTGCTCACGGGCGACCGTCGACGTTCCGTCGATCGAGTGCCCGTCGACCAGGACGAGTTCGTACGTATCGGCCGGCAGCGTCGCGAGAACATGCGGCAGGTTTTCCGCCTCGTTCAGTGCCGGGATCACCACGCTGACCCTCGGCGACCGAATGTTCCGACGTGCAACTGCAGGCGCTCCGAGCCTGCCCATTCCCTCCCCCTTCAGCGGCGACGATGCGAGGTGGACCAAGCGTTCACAAGTGGGTAGTTACCCCGAATGTGGCGTTGCCCGTCCAGTCGTCGTCTTCTCCATCGACCGCAGAGGCGCGGTACGAGATCGCCCGGGCGCTCCGCCTCGAGTTCACTGCGGACGACGACCGGGCCGCCCGCTTCCTCGAGGACGCACTCGACCCATGGGGGACGGTGCCCGGCGCCGATCGGCCCGCCGACGTACGGATCGATGAGCTGACCGAGCGTCCACGCGCCGCGGAGCTGCAGAACCCGGCCGGCGACGGCCTCAGCACGGCGATCGACGAGCGCGGCGCCTACGTCCGCGCAGGTGAGCTCTGGTGCGCCGTCCCCCCGCCGGCACTCGAGGGCCCGTTCGCATTCGCGATGGAGCGTGGGTTCCCACTCGGCCGGGTCTTCGGGCCCTTCGTCCGGCCTGCTCTCCAGCTCGCCGCGGCCGGACACGGCGCTGTCGCGGTGCACGGAAGTGCGGTCGTCGCGGACGGGAGAGGCATCGTCGTCGCCGGCTGGTCCGAGGCCGGCAAGACCGAGACTGCACTCGCGCTCGTCGAGGAGGGCGCGTCTTTCCTTTCCGACAAGTGGACGCTGGTCCTCGGCGACGGGTCGCTTGCGTGCTTCCCGGTCCCGATCGGCGTCCGGCGCTGGCTCCTCCGCTACGCACCGGTTCTGCGACGGAGGCTTCCGCGCACCGCGCGGCTTCAGTTCGCCGCCGCGGCCGCGGGCGAGGCTGCGGCACGGGTCGCCGCCCCGCTGGCCCGCCGCGGCGGCGTCGTGGCGGCGACGCAGGCTGCCGTCGCCGAGCTCGCCGCGCTCGCGCAGCGAGCATCGCTGTCGCCCTCGCAGCTGAGCGCGGCGTACGGCCAGTCGCCGCCGACGAAGCGCGCACCCCTAGCCGCGCTCGTCCTGCTGACGACGGCGGCGGACGGCTTCCCCCGTGCCGGGCCGCGAGATGCGGCGTGGGCGGCGCGGCGGCTCGCCCGCTCGGCGTCGTACGAGCGCCGCGACTACTTCACCCTTGCCGACCGCGCCCGCTATGTGCGCGACGGTGACGGCGGTGCGGACATCGCCCATCTGATCGAGGACCGGGAGAAGCGACAGCTCGCATCCGTCCTCTCCTCTGCGCGGGTCATCGAAGTGCAGACACCGTTTCCAACCGATCCGCGGCGCATCGTCGAGGCGGTCCGGCCGTTTCTGTGACGGACCCTGCTCACCGCGAGGCCTTCGCCTTCCTCGACCGCCTACGCCTCGAGGTGCGCGGAGACAGGCGGGCGCTGGCGCATTTTCGCGCCGAGTACAGCAGAGCGCGGGCCGACCCGGGCGCGGAGGCGGACCTCGTCGTCTCGTTCGGCCGGACGCCTCCGGGCTCGCGCGCTTTCGAGGCCGGCTACCGCAGCCTGCGTTGGCGGGTGGCGCTCGACCCGCTCGGCAACGCTCCGCTGCGCGCGACGATCGACCTGAGCGGCGCGCCGAGGAGGTTCGGGCTCTCGCTCCTCCAGGGCTATGTCGTCGAGCCGCTCCTCGGCCTGCTCGCGCCCGCCGCGGAGCACGTCCTCCTGCCGTCGGCGGCTGTCACGTCGGAGGGCGGGGCGCTGCTTCTGCTGGGCCGGTCACGAAGCGGTAAGAGCTCGCTCGTCGCGCGCACCGCCATTGCCGGGACCGGCGTGCTCGGAGACGATCACGTCCTCGTCGGCGCGGCCGGCTGTCGCGCCTTCCCGCGGCGGCTCCGGCTCTATCCCGACGTCGCGGAGACGGCGCCGGCGGCGCGCGCAGCGTTGCCGGCCCGGACGCGTGCACTACTTCGCGGTCTCGGTTTCGTTCGGACAGCCACCCGCGGTGCGGTGGCTCCACCCGTCCGCGTCCCCGTGGAGACGCTCGGAACGGTAATTCCCGACCCGCTCCCGCTTGTGCGGGTCGTCGTTCTCGAACGAAGCGCGGTGCCGCGGCTCGTCGTCGAAGAGCTCTCACTCGACGAGCTCGTCGCTGCCGCGAACGGCATCCTCCGCGAGCAGCGTCGCGCCCTCGACCAGGTGGAGGACCCGCGCTGGCGCGAGCACCTCGACCACGTCCTGGCAGAAGAGGAATCCCTCCTGCGAAAGGCGTTCGCGCAGGCAATGGCCGTGGCGCGCCTCATCGTGCCCACCCACCTGCCCGCGGGTGAGTCGGTCGCGGCGATCGCGGCCGACCTCGCCGTCGGCGTCTGAGGAATCAGTCGGCGATCTTCGTGAGCATCCGGGACGCCCACCTACGGAGGCCGGTACGACCTTTTTCGGGCGCGCCGTTGGGGGACGGACCGAACCGCGACCTATGCTTCTTGACGGCCGCCACGACCGAGTTCGCCCATTCGTCGAAGTCCGACCGCGCACCGAGGCGCTCCTTGCTCACTAATCCCCCAGTTTCGACGCGGCCAGTGTACCCGTGTGCTCTGATGGCGGTTCTCCTATTGCTCGCGGCCGCTCCTGCGGCCGCGGCGCCGCTTTCCCCGGCGCGCGTCGGCGGTCGTACCTTCTACGTCGACTCGCGGGCCGGCAACGACGCCCGCTCGGGCCGGAGCCCGGGCGAAGCTTGGCGGTCGCTCGCCCGGGCGGCGAGCGCCCGGCTGCGCGGCGGCGATCGACTCCTGCTTCGCCGCGGCGGCTCTTGGCCGACTGAGCTCCGTCTTCCCTCCACCGGTACCGGCTCTCGCGCCGTCGTCGTCGGCGCTTACGACAACGGGCCGCCGCCGCTGATCCACTCCGGTGAGACGTGTGTCCGCATCACAGGCTCGTTCGTCCGCCTCACCGGCATCGCCGTGCGCCATTGCACGTGGGCGGGCGTGTCGATCGTCGGCAGCTTCGTCCGCGTGGATCATGTGTGGGTCCGCGGGGCTGCCGCCGGGATCGAGGTCACTCCCGGAAGTCGCGGGGACGAGATCGTCCACAACGAGCTGATCGACAACAACCGCATGTCCGTGCTGACGCGATCGCCGAGGAACGACGACTCCGGCGCGTTCGGCATCCTCCTCCGCGGCAAGGGGACGCTCGTCGCCTCCAACCGCATCGAAGGTTCCGACGCCTTCTCCTACGACTACGGGCGTGACGGCTCGGCCGTGGAGGTCTACGGAGGCCGGGACAACACGATCGTGCGAAACGTCGCCGTGGACGACCACGGGTTCACGGAGCTCGGCAACCCGCAGAGCACCGGGAACACGTACGCCTACAACCTGTTCGTCTCGAACAGGGCGCGGGCAACCTTCCTGGTCACCCGCGGTGCGCAGGACTCACTCGGACCGGTGCGGCACACGCGCGTCTACAACACGACAGCCGTGCTGACGGTCAAGGGCAGCAAGGGCGTCGTCTGCTACGACGGCTGCGGCCGAGACATCCTCCGGCTCCGGAACGACGTGGTGGTGGTCGCCGGCGGTGACGCGCTCGAAGCGGACGCGCCCTTCGACGAGGCGCATGACGTCTTCTCCGGTGGCGTCGCCGGCGTACGCCTCGGCCCGGGCTCGATCGTTGCCGACCCGCGCTTCCGGAACCAGCGCAGAGGCAACTTCCGCCTGCTGCCGTCGAGCCCGGCGGTCGACCGCGGCGTCCCGCTCGGCTTCTTGCGCGACCTCGTAGGGACGCGCGTCCCGCGTGCGGCTCCGGACGCCGGCTGCTACGAGCTTCGCCACGCGCGCTGAGCGAGCTCGAAAAGCGCGGGGCCTCGCCGGAGGCCGTCGATTCTGGGTACTTACCTAGTAGGGAGTGGGGAAGCTGACACTGAAGAGCGTCGCCTTGATCGCTGCTGCAGTGCTCGCGGCCGTCGGGCTGCTCGGCGCGCTGCCGTCGGCGCTGGCGGCGAGTGGTCCTCCCGTCAACACCTCCCCGCCCACGATCTCCGGAACTGCGATCCAGGGGCAGACACTGACGGCCAACAGGGGGAGTTGGTCGCACAGACCGACGAGCTACGCATACCAGTGGCAGCGGTGCAACGCGAGCGGCGGCTCGTGCGCCTCGCTCGCCGGCGCCACGGCCACGAGCTACACCCTGACCGGCGGCGACATAGGCTCGAGGGTGCGCGTCGTGGTCACGGCGAGCAACAGCAGCGGTAGCGGGACTGCGAACTCTGCCGTGACGGCCGTCGTGCAGGGGCCGGCGACGCCGCCGGCGAACACTGCTCCTCCAACGATCAGCGGCACGGCACAGGACGGCCAGATCCTGACGGCGAGTCCCGGCACCTGGACCGGAACGCAGCCGATCATCTACACCTACCAGTGGCAGCGCTGCGACTCGAACGGCGCGAACTGCAACCCGATCGCCGGCGCGACCAGCACGACGTACACGGTCGTGAGTGCCGACTTCGGCGGGACGATCACCGTCGTCGTCCAGGCGTCGAACGCCGCCGGCAACGCGAGCGCGCCCTCTTCCCACACCGCGATCGTCCAGGCGGTTCCGCCCGCGGTGGCGACGGAGCCGACCGTGTCGGGACTGGCGCAGGAAGGCCAGACGCTGACCGCCGCACCCGGCGCCTGGACGGGCACCACGCCGATCACCTACGCCTACCAGTGGGAGAGCTGCGAGCCGAGCGGGAACGACTGCAGCCCGATCGCGGGCGCGACCGCGACGATCTACGGAGTGACGACGACGGACGTCGGTACGACTCTTCGCGTGCTCGTCACCGCGACCAACACCGCCGGGAGCACGCGCGACTTCTCCGCCGCCACGGCGGCGGTGCAGCCCGCAAACGCGCCGCCGACGTACACCTCACCTCCGACGATCTCCGGCACCGCGCAGGTGGGTCAGCAGCTGACCGCGGACCCCGGCTCGTGGACCGGGACGCAGCCGATCACCTACACCTACCAGTGGCAGCGCTGCGACTCGAACGGCGCCAGCTGCAGCCCGATCGCCGGGGCGACCTCCACGGGGTACACCGCCAAGCTGGCGGACGCCGACAGCACGCTCATCGTCGCGGTCACCGCAACCAATGTGCCGGGCAGCATGACCGCACCGTCTGCACCGACTGCGCCGGTGCAGAGCGCGCCTTCGTCGACCATCTTCAGCGACGGCTTCGAATCCGGCGACTTCTCCTCATGGAGCACTGTCACGACCGCCGGCGACGGCACCGCGACCGTGCAGAGCGCGATCGTCCGCACGGGCACGTACGCGGCCCAGCTCACCGAGAGCGCGAATTCCGGCTCGAAGTCGTACGTCCGGAAGACCTTCTCCGCAGTGCAGGACCTCACCGCGACCGGAGACTTCGAGCTCCTGCAGGCGGGAGGGACCAGCAGCGGCAACGTCCCCTTCTTCCGTTTTCTCGATCCCAGCGGCACGCGACTCGTCAGCCTGTACCGGCAGAACGGGTCGAGCAACCAGATCTTCGTCAACTACGGCGGGACCTACTACCTGACCAGCGGAAGGCTCGCCTTGAACACGTGGGCGACCTTCTCGGTGCACCTGACAACGAACGGCGCCGCCAGCACCGTCGCGATCAGCCTCAACGGGACGCAGATCTACCAGACGACGACCGCGAGCCTCGGTACCGCGGGCATCGCGACACTCCAGATCGGGAACGACACCGCAGCGCAGGTGTTCGGGCTCGTCGCGGACAACATCTCGGTGCAGGGCGCTTCGGTCCCGGTGCCGCCGTCGAACACGTCACCGCCCACGATCGCCGGCACGGCTCAGGAGGGCCAGACGCTCACCGCGGGCTTGGGTACCTGGAGCGGGACGCAGCCGATTAACTACGCCTACCAGTGGCAGCGCTGCCAGTCGAGCGGCGCCAACTGCGCCCCGATCGCCGGCGCGACGGCGA
>WNGO01003344.1_pt1 | contig 13692 bp, 15 predicted proteins | sample 5400511 | NCBI WGS metagenome assembly WNGO01 (sample SAMN13153380, study PRJNA577476) | soil metagenome | isolation source: 20 cm soil or saprolite under Garry oak tree replicate 2 | place: USA:California | collected 2016-06-15
TTCAGACGGTTGGCCTCGATGACGCCCGTCTTGGTAGCTGTTGCCAGTCGATGTACCTCCTAAATTCGCTTGCCCGAGTGCCGTTGGCTAGTCGGACACCCGCGCTCGGTCAGACGAGAGTATACCCGAAGACCTCCAATCGATAACCTGCAGCGCGCCCGGGACGATCTCGAACACCGCCGGCGTCGTGCCGGCGAGCTCTCCGTCGGCCTCCACCCCAATCGGCACGTCGCTTTCGATCTCGACGCGCCGAGCTTTTCCAAACTCGACCTGAGACAACCGGCCGTGCGTCCCGCGATAGAGCGTCGGCAGGCTGCGGATCCCCAGCCAGCGGCTGACATCGCCAATCGTCACGACGTCGAACCAGCCGTCATCCGGCTGGGCTTGGGGAGCCATCCGCATGGCCCCGCCAAGGTACGCGCCGTTGGCGACGGCGATGGTTCGAACGCGCCGCTGCAGGACCGGGCCCTGGTCCAGACGAATGCGCACAAGCGTATTGCGGTGCCGAAGCAAGCTGATGACCGCGGCTCCCAGGAAATTCACGGTCCCGCCGAAGAGTCCCGGCCCGCGGGCGGCGCGTCGCACGATCTCGGCACCGATGCCAGCGTCCGCGACGTTGATGAAGTAGCGGCGACCCGTTGAGGTGGAGAGCCGGCCGGCGTCGAGTGGGCGCCAGCGATCGGAAGTCAGCCAGGCGGCCACGTCCTCGGGCCGCCGCGGGCTCGCGACACTGCGCCGCAGGTCAGCGCCGGTGCCGCGTTGCAGGAATCCAACCCGTGGCGGACGGGCCGTCGGGCGGCGCAGCAGGCCGTTGACGACTTCATGGGCGGTGCCGTCGCCACCGACCGCGATCACCAGCCGGTCGCCGGCCGCGGCGGCGTAGTCGGCGGCATCCCCCCGTCGCCGGGTCTCGACGACCTCGAAGTTCAGGTCGTGGCAGGCTTCCGCACAGCGACGCCAGAAGCCGCGGGCTCGGCCGCTGCCCGCCGCCGGGTTGACGATTACGAGTGGCTGAGGATCCGTCGGGCGTTCTCCACGTCACGCGCCATCTGTTGCTGCAACGCCGGCACACTGGCGAACCGTTTTTCCGCGCGCAGCCGCTGCACGAACCAGACCGTAATCAGCCTGTCGTACAGGTCAGCGTCGAAGTCGAGGACGAAGGCCTCGACGGTGAGGGTGTTGCCGCCGAAGGTCGGCCGGAAGCCGATGCTGGTCGCACCGCCATAGGTTCGACCGTCGATGTCGACGCGCGACGCGTAGATGGCGTTCGGAGGGATGAGCTTGTTGGGGGTGATGCGCAGGTTCGCCGTGGGAAAACCGAGTTGCCGCCCACGCTTGGCGCCGTGCTCCACCGTGGAGCGGATGAAGTAGTCCCGACCGAGGAGTTGAGCGGCGGCCCGAACCTGGCCGAGGAGGACCAACCGGCGGATGCGCGAGCTGCTGATGGGTTCTCGACCGCGTATCACCGTGGGGGCGACCTCGACCGTGAAGCCGTGGCGCGCGCCGAGACGGCGTAAGAAGGCGGCGTCGCCCCGCTGGCCATGTCCGAAGCGGTGATTCTCACCGATGACCATGCGGCGGATTTCCATTCCACGGAACAGCCGCTGCATGAAGGCAGTGGCACTGAGCGCGGCGATCTGCGGAGTAAAGGGAATCACGACCACGTGGTCGAGACCGAGCTGGTCGAGCAACCAGGTTTTTTCGTCGAGGGTGGTGAGATTCGGCGGGCAGTGATCCGGGTCGAGCACGCACCGCGGATGTGGCTCGAAGGTGATCAGCACGCTGGCGGAACGGGCCTCGCGGGCGCCGCCGATCAGCGGCTTCAGCAGAGCCTGATGGCCGCGGTGAACGCCATCGAAGGTGCCGATCGTGGCGTGGCTCGGGCCGAAGGCGCCGGGCGCGGGAAAGCCGAAGGTGACGGCCGTCATACCGAAAAGACGGCGCGCGGTTGGATCCGCCGAGTAGCGTCCGCCTCGCCCCACGCGACCAACTCACCGTCGGGACCAAGCAGTCGATACCGGCCGCCCGTCGTGTCCGGAGCGGGAACCGCCAGCCCGCGACGAACCGCGGCGGCCCCGGCGGCATCGAGCGCGACGGCCGGCCAGCGCCGCAGGGGAAGATCCATCGGCAGCAGCCAGCGGGTCCATCCCTCCCCCGCTTCGGCCAGCGTTGCCATCGGCACGGCGTCGGCCTCCGTCAGCGGCCCGATCGCCGTTCGAACAAGGGCGGAGAGATACGCGCCGCTTCCCAACGCGGCGCCCAGGTCCTGGGCAAGGCTGCGGACGTACATCCCGCGGCCGGAGTTGACTTCGATGCGACCGGTGCCCGCCACCGAGTCGTAGTCCAGAAGGCGGATGGAGAAGATCTCCACCACGCGCGCGCGCCGCTCAACCGCCTCACCACGCCGGGCCTTGCGGTAGAGGGCCTCGCCGCCTTGCTTGAGCGCCGAATAGAGAGGGGGCACCTGTTCGATCCGGCCCGTGAATTTCGGCAGAGCCGCCTCGATCCGCTCGCGGTTGATCGCCTCTGGGGCAGTCGCAGCGACGATGGTGCCCTCGCGGTCGCCGGTGTCGGACGTGAAGCCGAAGGTCACGGTGGCCACGTAAGTTTTCGGCCATTCGTGGACGAAGTCCGCGATCCGGGTCGCGCCATTGACCAGGATCGGCAGGACACCCTCGGCCGCCGGGTCAAGCGTCCCGCCGTGGCCCGCCTTCAGGACGCCAGGAAGCCGGCGCAGCGTGCGGACAACGGCGAACGACGACGGTCCCGCCGGCTTGTTGACGTTCAGGATGCCGGATGTCACTCGAGGTCGTTCATGCGCCCGCGGACTTCCGCCAGCACCTTGGCCTCCGCTTCCTTGAGCGGCAATGCCAATTCCATCCCTGCGGCGCGCTTGTGGCCGCCGCCGCCGAACCTGGCAGCGAGCTCAGCGGCGTCGATCCGGTCACGGCTGCGAATGCTCACCTTGGTCACGCGCGGGCCGGCTTCTTTGAAAAGGATGGCGAGCTCCTGGTCGCGGACCGTGTTGAGCTGGTCGATAGCGCTGTCCGCCTGGTCAGTGGTGGCGCCGCTGTCCCGCAGTCCGGACTGGCTGATCGATCCCCAGACGAGGCGGTCCCCAAACTCGTAGTGCAGACCCTGCAGGATGCGCCCCTGCATGCGGAGCGACGAGGCCGGCCGGCTCTTGAAGAGGCCAGCGATCATGACGGGGTCGGCGCCCAGCTGGACCAGCTCGGCGGCGGCGCGCAATGCGTGCGCCGACGTGTTCTCGTGGCGGAAACCGCCGGTGTCCGACAGGATCGTGGCATAAAGGTTGGACGCCGCCCCGGGTGGGATGTCGATCTTCCAGGCTTTGAGCAGGTCGTAGACGAGCTCGCCGGTGGAGGCGGCATCCGTGAGCACCAGGTTCAAGGTGGCAAAGCGTGTGTTCGAGACGTGATGATCGACGTTGACCACGACCCGCGCCTGGGTCACCACCGGCTCATAGGCGCCGGCTCGGGACGCGTCGCTGGCATCGAAGATGAAGACGGGGGTTCCCCGCGGCGGCGCCTGCCGGTTGACCCGCTCGATGCCAGGCAGGAACCACCATGCGCCCGGCACTGGGGGTGAGGAGAGTACTGGCACGGACTTGCCGATCGGCTCCAGGGCCAAGGCGAGAGCGAGCGCCGAGCCGAGTGTGTCGCCATCGGCGTCTTTGTGCGTGACCGCCGTCACAACTGGAGCGTCGTCGATCACCTGCCAGATCCGGGGCGCCAGCTCGGCGACCTCGGGGCGCGGTGGAGCGAGCTCAGCCGCCGGCGTTTGGTTCCCCTTCCTGAACTTCACGTAGAAGCTGGCTGACCCGCACGCTGTAGGCCACGCCCTCGTCGAGCTGAAAATGCAGGTCGGGCGCGAAGCGCAGGTTCGACAGACGCAAACCGAGCTCGCGGCGGATGAACCCTTTCGCATGATCCAGGCCATCGATCGCCGCCTGGCGAGCATCATCCTCGCCGACGACGCTCACTTTCACGGTGGCGTTGCGAAGGTCAGGACTGAGCTTGACCTCGCTGATCGTGGCCATCCCGATCCGTGGATCTTTCAGGTCTCGGATGATGATCTGGCTGATTTCCTCCCGCAGTTGTGCGGCGACGCGTTCAACTCGATGACTGCCCATACCCTCATTGTATGAAGCCTCTGGGCTCAGCCAGTCACCCTCCCCGGCATCGGTGAGGGCACGGCAGCAGTTCACCCTCCCCCGCCTGCGGGGGAGGGCAGGGTGGGGGTCCTGGCGAAGACGAGCGTGTGCCGGCCGGTTCCTTCGGGTATGAAGCGTGTCCAAAGAACCTCGAACCTCGTTTCCTCGAGCCAGGCGAGGTACGTATTGCGATCGGCGTGGCTCCAGAACATCGGAGCACCGAGCCAGTCGTCATCGGTACCGGTCCAGGCACCTGAACCCACTGTCGCGAGTAGGTAACCGCCGGGTCTGAGCCAGTGGCCGATGTTCCGGAAGATCGCCGGCTGCTCGTCCAGGGGAACGTGGATGATCGCATAGAGGGAGACAACGGCGGCAAAGCTGTCGTCCGGAAATTCCAGAGTTGACATATCAGCGCACTGAAAATGCGCCGCCGGAACCAGCCGGCGAGCACGCGCGATCTGGACGGGTGACAAATCCACGCCGGTCACCGCGAACTGCTCGGCGAGGAGTGCGGTGGCCGGGAGGCCGCAGCCGCAGCCGAGGTCCAGCACGGGCTCACCAACCCTGAGCAATGGCATGAGCTCGCCGAGCCAGGTCTCGTAATCCGGCCGGCCCAAAGGCTGATTCTTGGACGGTCCGTGCCCGGCGTTGTCTCGGTACGCGTAAGAGATCCGGTCGTAGCCTTGTCGCACCAGGTCCTTGGGATTGATCACGACGACCGCCAGCGTCCACTCACGGCCTGTAGTCTTCGAATTCCCAGTGCCCCAGCCGTCCGATCCTGAGAGCGACTTGCTCCCATGTATCTCCCTCGCAGTTGCCGACCCACGTTCTGATGAACGCGGAGATCGGAGGCCAGTCGTAGTCGGTGACGATCAAATGGTGCCTGCCGATCACGACTTTATCGGTCCGAAGCCGCTCGGCTAGCCACTCAGGTGTACAGACTTCAAGGTCGAAGGATTCCTCGCCCGCTGCCCCTTTGGGGCCGGCCATCACCTGCAATTGGAACGCGAAGTTGGTTGGATTGGGAGGCATGTAGGCGTCAAGATCGGCGATGTCGGGACTGTGAAACCTGCGCACCTCCGCCTTCATGGATGGTGCCTAGCTTTTGGCGTCGAGTCTCTCCAGGACCGGAGCTAGGGCCTCGATCGAGGCTTCGTTGATGGGATCGATCACGAGTTGGACATGACCGATCCCCTGGCGCGCGTAGCCGCGCAGGCCGTCAGCGATGGCTTCCGCGGTGCCCTCGAGCGGTGGGGCATCGTACTCGCGTCCGCCGCTGGCACCCGGCAGCCGGACGAGCACGGCGACCGTGCGCTCGATTTTGCTGGGCTCACGTCCAGCGGCCATTGCGGCCGCGTCAACTTTTTCGCGTAGCGGGACGACGCCTTCGGGTCGGTTGCCGGTCCAACCGTACCAGGCGTTCCACGCATCGACATGCGGAGCGGTCAGCGCCAGCATCCGGTCTCCCATGGAACCAACCATCAACCGCGGTCCTCCCGGCCGGGGCCGCGGAACGAGCTCGCAATCCCGGGCGGAATAGAACTCGCCCTCGAAGTCGATGTGCCCTTCCCTGACGAGTGTGCGGATGATGGTGAACGCCTCGGCAAAACGCGCCACTCGCCGATCGAAGGGAAAGCCGAAGGCCCGATATTCGGTCTCGTTCCATCCCGCGCCAAGTCCGAGGATTAGCCGTCCGCCGCTGATCTCATCCACGGTGGTGGCCATCTTGGCGAGCATCGCCGGGTTGTGAAAGCTCGTAGACGCGACAAGCGGCCCGATTGCGATTCGGCTGGTCACGGCCGCGATGCCCGCCAGCATCGTCCATGCCTCCCACGGTCCGCGTGCTCCATGGACATCGTCGCGATAAAGGAGATGATCGCCAAGCCACACCGAGTCGAAACCCACCTGCTCGCCCCGCCTCGCCATCGCGGCGATTTCCGGCCACCGGACCTGGCGCTCGACCTCGGGCAGCTGGAAGCCGACCTTGAGCGGGCGCGTTGAGGTTACGCCTGCTTGACCTGGTACGACTCGATGACGTCGCCCTGCTGGAACTCCTGGTAGCCGTCGACCCGGATGCCGCACTCCAGCCCGGAAAGCACCTCGTGGACATCGTCCTTGAAGCGCTTGAGTCCCTCGATCTTGCCCTCGTGGATCGCCTTGTTGTCGCGCAAGACCTTGGCGGTCGAGCCACTCGTGATCTTGCCGTCCAGCACCCGGGAGCCGGCGATGATACCCAGCTTCGGGATCTTGATGGGCGTGAGCACCTCGGCGCGGCCTTCCCAGATCTGTACGAAGGTGGGCTCGTAAAGACCCTTGATGGCGCGTTCGATGTCGTTGGTGACGTTGTAGACGACGTCGTAACTGCGGATGTCGACCTTCTCCCGCTCGGCGGCCTTCTGGGCGAGTGCGTCGGACTTGACGTTGAAGGCGATGACGAGCGCGTTCGAGACCGCGGCCAGCAGGATGTCCGACTCGGACACCGGGCCGACACCCTCGAAGACGATCTTGATCTGCACCTGCGGATCCTGGATCTTGAGCAGCGAGCCCTTGAGCGCCTCAACCGAACCGTTGCTGTCCGCTTTGAGGACGAGGTTGAGATCCTTGACGGCCCCCTTCCCCACCTGCGCCGACAGGTCGGCCAGGGTGATGCGGCGCGTCTGCGCCAGGGTGGCGACACGGTACTGCTCGGCCCGCTGACCCGCGATCGTCCGGGCAACCTTCTCGCTGGAAACGACCTGGAAAATATCGCCCGCCGTGGGCACGTCGGGAAGGCCGGTGACGACGGCAGGCGTGGCCGGCCCGGCTTCCTTCATCTTCCGGCCCAGATCGTCGAGCAGCGCCCGCACCTTGCCGAAAATATGCCCGACCACCAGGTTGTCGCCGATCCGCAGCGTGCCGCTCTGCACCAGCACGGTCGCGACCGGGCCGCGGCCTTTTTCGAGGTGCGCGTCGATCACGGTGCCGGCGGCCAGTTTGGCCGGGTTGGCCTTCAGGTCCTGAAGGTCGGCAACCAGCAGGATCATCTCCAGCAGCTCGGGGATCCCCTTCTTCTGCTTGGCCGAAACGGGCACCATGACGGTTTGCCCGCCCCACTCCTCGGGGACGAGGCCCTGCTCGGAGAGGGCTTGCTTGACCCGGTCGGGGTTGGCCCCCTCCTTATCGATCTTGTTGATTGCCACGACGATCGGAACCTGTGCCGCCTTGATGTGCGAAATCGCCTCGACCGTCTGCGGCATGACGCCGTCGTCGGCGGCGACCACCAGCACGGCGACGTCCGTCACCTGCGCCCCGCGGGCGCGCATCGCGGTGAACGCCTCGTGGCCCGGCGTGTCCAGGAAGACGATGCGCCGCCCTTTCTCCTCGACGACGTAAGCGCCGATGCTCTGGGTGATCCCGCCCGCTTCGCCGGCGGCCACCTTCGTTTGACGGACGGCGTCGAGCAGCGAGGTCTTGCCGTGGTCGACGTGACCCATGACGGTGACGACCGGCGGCCGGACTTTCAGGTTCTCGGCTGCTTCGCCATCAGTGCTGAAGAGTTCCGAACGCGTGGTCAGCTTGACCTGGGTTGCCTCGCCCTCGCCGACGACTTCTTCGGCGATCGCCGAATCCATCGACATGGGGCTGGCTTGGACCCCGAAGCTGTCGGCGACGATGGCCGCCGTGTCGAAATCGATCTGCTGGTTGATGTTCGCCATCACGCCGTTCTTCATCAGCTCTTTGATGATGTCGACCGTCTTGACATCGAGATATTCAGCCAGCTCCTTGACCGAGAGCGTTGGCGGGAGCTGCACCTTACCCTCGGCAACCGCCTTTTTGGCCTCGGTGGCCTGGCCGGCCGCGAACTGGGTGCGCACCGACGCCTCCTGTTCCGGCGTCAGCACCGCCATGGCATGGCGTGGCGCGTGACGCGTCGGGCGCAGGAAATCGAGGATATCCCGGGCCTCGACGCCGAGATCCCGAGCAAGCTGTTGAACCTTGATGCCGCGAGTTGTTGTAGCTATGAGTGACCTATCCTTTCCAATTCAACAGGCAATGATAGCCTGAGTCCGCCCACCGGGCGGTGGGCTCACGTCATTATTCCCTGACGAAGCCGCTCCCAATCGTGGGCCGTGACTGGCGAACCGAGGGCGCGATCGAGTGCGCGCCGCTTCTGCGCCAGGTCCCAGCAGGCCACCTCGCGGCAGAGGTAGGCGCTCCGCCCGACGACCCGCTGGGGATCCGCCACGACACTCCCCTCGACCAGGGCGAACCGGTGCAGGGCCGACCTAGGCTTGACCTGGCGGCAGCCGACGCAGGTGCGAAGCGGCTCAGGACGCGCCGCTGCCAGCCTCCGGGGATCCCTCCTCCGCTTGCGGGATGGTCGCAGAATCTCCCTCCCCCGCTTGCGCGGGAGGGTTGGGGTGGGGGCCTTCGACCGACGGCTTGATATCGATCCTCCACCCGGTCAGCTTGGCCGCCAGCCGGGCGTTCTGCCCATCCTTGCCGATCGCGAGGGACAGTTGATTCTCCGGGACGTGGGCGGTGGCGGTCCGCGATTCCTTGTCGATCTCGACGCTCAACACCTGTGCCGGGCTGAGCGCGTTGGCCACCAGCTGGGCGGGTTCGTCGGCCCAGGGGATGACATCGACCCGCTCCGACCCCAGCTCGCCGACGACACTGCGGATGCGGACGCCACGGGGACCGACGCAGGCGCCGACCGGATCGATGCCCTCCTGGTTGGCCGAGACCGCGACCTTGGTGCGGACGCCGGGCTCGCGCGCCAGCGCACGGATGACGACGGCGCCGGATGTCAGCTCCGGGATCTCGAACTCGAGCAGGCGGCGGACCAACGCCTTGTGCGCCCGCGACACCACCACCTGGGCCCCGCGACTTCGCTTGCGCTCCTCGAGCAAAAGGACCTTGAGGTGCTGGCCGGTGCGGATCGTCTCGCCCGGAATCTGCTCTTCCGGCGGCAGCACGCCCTCCGCCTTGCCCCGTTCCAGGTAGATCGTGTGTCCTTCGGGCCGCTCCACGATCCGCTCGACGATGCCGCTCACCATCTCTCCTTTGTGCTCGAGCACGTCCTTGAGCACCTGGTCCTTCTCGGCATCCCGCAGACGCTGGAAGACGACCTGCTTGCTGATCTGGGCCGCCAGCCGGGCGAAATCTTCGGTTGGCAGGGGGACGTCGACCAGGTCACCCAGCGACGCGGGTCCCTGCTTGACGGCGTCCTCGAGGCTGATCTCCATCGCCGCGTCCGTTACGGCCTCCACCACCCGGCGCCGGCCGAAGATGGCAATCTGGGCGGTGTCTGGGTCGACGTGCACGCGGATGTTCTCCATCGGATTGAAGGCGCGCCGGTAGGCGGTGGCCAATGCGGTTTCCATCAGGCTCAGCAGCGATTGCTTGGAGATACCCTTCTCTTCCTGGACCTGGTCCAGCGCCTTGAGGAAGTCTGATTTGAGCATCAGTGCCTCGACAGGTCGACCGCCAACCGGGAGGACATGACGTCCACCAGCGGGACCGCGACCGTTCTCAGATGCTTTCCCTCCCCGAGCTGCAATTCGATCATGTCGTCGGAGACAGCGGTGAGCCGTCCTTCGGCAACCTGCTCACTGTCGCCCACGCGGTAGCGGACGTTGGCGCGCCGGCCGATGAAGCGGCGGTACTCCTCGAGGTTGCGCAGCGGGCGCTCCGCGCCCGGCGAGGAGACTTCGAGCTCATATCGTGTCGGGAACGGATCAGCCTGGTCGAGCAGTGCGCTCAGCGACTTGCTGACACGCTCGCAGTCATCGAGCGTCACACCCTCGGGCCGGTCGATTCGGACGCGCAGCGTCGTGGAGACACCGCTGCCGGCGAGTGCCAGGTCATAGAGCTCGTAACCGAGGAAGCTGAGCGTGGGCAGGATCAACTCCCGGATCCGATCGAGCTGATTCGTGGTTGACGGCGTCACCAGTAAAAGAAAAAGGGCCGACGGCCCCGCATTGCAAAGTTCGTATTCACTTGGTCCTGAGTATAGGACTCCCTACCGTGGGTCGAGACGCCTCCAGACCACCAGCAAGGGGCTCGCGTTGAAGATCGATGAGTAAGTTCCGCTGACGATGCCGATCAGCAGCGCCAGCGTGAAGCCCTTGATGTTTTGCGGAGAGATCAGGAAGAGCGCGACCAGCACGAAGACGACCGTCATCGACGTGTTGATCGATCGCGCGAGCGACTGGATGATGCTCAGGTTGACGTTCTGCTCGAAGGTCAGGCGGCTCGCCTGGCGCAGGTTCTCACGGATCCGGTCGAAGATGACAATCGTGTCGTGGACCGAGAAGCCGATCACGGTGAGCACGGCCGTCACGAACAGGGTGTTGATTTCTCCGAGCGGCAGATTGAAGACCTTTCCCAGAATCGAGTAGATGCCGGTCAGGACAAAGACGTCGTGGAGCAGCGCCAGAATGGCGCAAATCGCGAACTTGTAGTTGAAGCGGATGCTGAGGTAGATGACGATCAGGATGGAGGCGATGACGATCAGCCCGCCAGCACCAACGACCAGCTCCCTGGCGATGGTCGGTCCGACCTGCGCATAACTCGACCTGGATGGGTCGAGCGGGAACTTCTTGGCAAGGTCGGCGCGAATCGCGGTCTCCTGTGCCGAGGAGAGCGGCTTGGTCGTGATCAGGACGCCATTCGTGCCGGCCTGTTGCACCGTCGCCTCGACATTGAACGTGTCCATCTCTTTCTGAACCGTCGTCGCCTGGACGGGCCGCGTGAAGGCCAGGTTGTACTGGTCGCCCCCGGCGAAGTCGATCCCCAGCCGGAAGCCGAAAAATGCCATCGAGACGATCCCTGGCAGGATGATCGCGAGCGATAGGAGGAAATACCAGTTGCGGCGTCCGACGATGTCCATCTAGTTCGCCCTCATGCGGCCTTCGGCGCCCGAACACCGTAGAAGGCGAGGCGGCGTGCCGGCCGGAGTCCGGCGACGATCTGCAGGAACTGCTGGGTGGTGACGACCGCGGAGAACATGCTGACCGCGACGCCGATCGCCAGCGTGATGGCAAAGCCCTTGATCAGCGGAGCGCCGAAGAAATAGAGGACGAAGCAGGTGATCAGGGTCGAGATGTTCGAGTCGCGGATCGCCGGCCAGGCGCGATGGACACCGGCTTCCATGGCTGCTCCCAGGGTCCGACCTCCTCGCAACTCTTCCTTGACACGCTCGAAGATCAGCACGTTAGCGTCGACCGCCATGCCGACCGACAGGATGAAGCCGGTGAGGCCGGCCAGGGTGAGAGTGACGCCGAAGAACTTAAAGATAGCGAGCGTGATCGCCGCATAGAGCAGCAGGGCGAGGCTGGCAACCACGCCGGGGAGACGGTAGTAGAAGAGCATGAAGAGGATGACGATGGCCAGCCCGAAGGCGCCCGCCAGCAGGCTCAGCTTCACGGTCGTGGCGCCCAGGGTGGCACCGACCTCGGTGGCCGAGGCGAGCGAGACCGTTCCCGGCAAGGCACCGGAGTTCAGCTGGATGGCGAGGGCCTGGGCGCTGGCGGCCGTGAAGCCACCGGTGATCACGCCGCTGCCGCCGCAGATCTCGCTGATAACGTTGGCGTCCTCGACCAGGTCCTTGTCGATGAAGATCGCCAGCTTGTTCTGCGGGTCATTTTGCGGGTGCGTCACGCGATCGCGCGTAAAGGCGCAGAACAGGTCGCTGCCTTTCGAGTTGAACGAGATGCTGACGTCGGGCGTGTTCGTGTTCGGATCCGTGGAGCGGCTCGCATTGGTGATCATGCTCCCGTCGATCTGCGTGAACACCGGTTTGTAGCCGGGATACTTCTGGGCATCGGTCGGGTTCAACTGCTGAAGCGTCGCGGCGTCGGGTGTTCCGGGCTCCCACTTCCAGATCGTGAGGTAGGAGGTCTTGCCCAGGATCGCTTTGGCCTGCTCCAGGTTGACGCCGGGCAGCTCGACGATGATTCGGTTCTCGCCCTCAGGCCGGACGACCGACTCCGCGTAGCCGCTGCTGTTGACGCGGCGCTCGATGATCGCGACCGCAATGTCGCGGGCGGCAGAGGGAGTGATCCCGGAGCGAACGTTGGTGATCTCGAGCTCGAGGTGTGTGCCGCCCTGCAGATCGAGCCCCTTGTGGACGAAGATCTGCTGCTCGAAGCCCAGGAATGGGATGGAGAGCGTCGGAACGCCGCGGAGCGGGCCGGTCAACGGCTGATTGGTCGCCAGCCGGTAGACGTAGGCGAACCCGTCGATGAAGATGGCAATCACGGCAACGACGGCAATCAGTGCCAGGAGTCGACGATCGACGCGCATGCGAGGGAAAGTATAGGTGAGCACCGATGAGAAACTCTTAAAGCGTTGTGTCCCCTCCCCCGCTTGCGGGGGAGGGCAGGGTGGGGGTGCTCAGGGCAACGGCGCGAGCACCCACTGATCACGGAGCGACGCAATCGTCTTCCCTAGCCCACCGCTTCCGATGGACTGCCGGATCTCCGTGACCAGTCGTACGAGGATGCGCAGGTTGTGGATCGATGCCAGCCGGTGGCCGAGGATTTCTCCCGCCATAAAGAGGTGCCGCAGGTAGGCGCGCGAAAAACGCTGGCACGTGTAGCAGTCGCACTCCTCGTCGGGTGGGCCGCTGTCCTCGATGAACCGGCGATTGCGGAGGTTGATCCGGCCGCCGTGCGTCAGGATCGATCCGTTGCGGGCAATCCGGGTGGGCAGGACGCAATCGAACATGTCGACGCCGCGGGCGATCGCCTCGACGAGGTCGCCGGGCGTGCCCACCCCCATGAGGTAGCGTGGGCGATCACGTGGCAGAATCGCTGTTTGCAGCGAGAGCAGCCGATACGTGATGGTCTTCGGCTCCCCCAGGCTCAGCCCGCCAATGCCGAAGCCGTCAAACGGCTGTTGGGCGAGGACCCCGGCGCTTTCCGTGCGAAGATCGTCATCGAACCCGCCCTGGACGATCCCAAAGCGAAGCTGACCGGGAGCCGCTTCCGCGGCAAGGCAGCGGGCCGCCCAGCGATGCGTGCGCTCCATCGCCGCACGGGCCGTTTCGGCGGGTGCCGGCCATGAGACCGGCTGGTCAAACGCCATCGCGATATCCGATCCAAGGTCACGCTGGATCGCCATCACTGACTCGGGCGTGAAACGCTGCTCACTGCCGTCGAGATGCGAGCGGAAGGTGGCGCCGTCATCGCTGACCTTCACCAGGTGGTCGAGGCTGAACACCTGGAATCCCCCGCTGTCGGTCAGGATCGAGCCATCCCAGCCCATGAATCTTGTGGTGTGAGCGCTTTGACAGTCGCCTGGGTGCCGACCGGCATGAACGCCGGCGTGTCGATCAGGCCGTGAGCGGTACGCAGTCGCCCGCGCCGTGCGCCCCCCTCGTGCGCTAGCAGCTCGAAGCTCATTTGACGATCAACATGCAATCGCCGAAGCTGTAAAAGCGATAGCGCCGCTCGATCGCCGCCGCGTACGCCGCCAGCAAACGGTCGCGTCCCGCAAAGGCGCTGACAAGCATGAGCAACGTGCTCCTCGGC
>WNGO01005413.1_pt1 | contig 13670 bp, 12 predicted proteins | sample 5400511 | NCBI WGS metagenome assembly WNGO01 (sample SAMN13153380, study PRJNA577476) | soil metagenome | isolation source: 20 cm soil or saprolite under Garry oak tree replicate 2 | place: USA:California | collected 2016-06-15
CTGAGTTCGGACGCGGCTTCGGAAAACACCTGCTCTCCAGCGCCGTCCGCGACGCCTGGGCGCTGGCCCCGAGCCGCGTGTGGTTACACACCTGTACGCTCGATCATCCGAACGCCCTGCCGAATTACCTTGCCCGTGGCTTCACGCCTTATCGCACGGAAACGTACGAAGTAGATTCCGCCCCGTGAATTTCAAATTCAATTTCCAGCTCACCCGCAAGCGCAAGTTCATCATTGCCGGGATCCTGCTCACACCGATCCTGATCTTCGGCCTGTATACGTGGTCCGCGCTTCAGTGGAGCTACTCCGAAGGCGAACGGGCCGGATTCGTCCAGAAGTTCTCGAAACGCGGGTGGCTGTGCAAGACGTGGGAAGGCGAGCTCGCCATGGTGTCGATGCCCGGAACGAATCCGGAGAAATTCTTCTTCTCGGTACGGGACGACAATGTCGCTGAGCACATCAATCAGTCACTTGGCCGGCGGGTCGCGCTGTCTTATCAGCAGCACAAGGGTATCCCCACGACATGCTTCGGCGAGACGGAATATTTCGTCGTCGCCGTGAAGGTGCTACCACAATGCGCTGGAGCGCCGCGGCCTCTCAGTCGCCCGACTTCCGTACTCCCTGAAGATCCTGGTCGAGAACCTGCTGCGGCTCGAGGATGGCCGCGTGGTTCGGGCAGAGGACATCGAGAAACTGGCGCGGTGGGACCCGCGCAAGGTCCCGGACGAAGAGATCACGTTCATGCCGGCGCGCGTGCTGCTCCAAGACTTCACCGGCGTGCCGGCCGTCGTGGATCTCGCCGCCATGCGCGATGCGATGGTCCAGATGGGCGGCGACCCCAAGCGCGTGAACCCGCAGCTCCCCGCCGAGCTCGTGATCGACCATTCGGTGATCGTGGATGAGTTCGGGACGCCGCGCGCGTTCCAGGTCAACGCAGACCTGGAGTTCCAGCGCAATCGTGAGCGCTACGCGTTGCTGCGCTGGGCGCAGAAGACATTCACCGGCTTCAAGGTCGTTCCGCCGGATACGGGTATCGTCCATCAGGTCAACCTGGAATACCTCGCTCGTGTTGTATTCACGAGCGACACGCAGGCCTATCCCGATACGCTCGTCGGCACCGATTCCCATACCACCATGATCAATGGTCTGGGCGTGCTCGGCTGGGGTGTGGGCGGCATCGAAGCGGAAGCGGCGATGCTGGGGCAGCCGGTCTCGATGCTCATCCCGCAGGTCGTCGGCTTCCGGTTGAGCGGCAAGCTCACTGAGGGCGCCACCGCGACCGACCTCGTCCTCACGATCACGCAGATGCTGCGTGCGAAAGGCGTGGTCGGAAAGTTTGTCGAGTTCTACGGACCCGGCGTGTCGACGCTGCCGCTCGCCGACCGCGCCACGATCGGGAACATGGCCCCCGAGTATGGCGCAACGATCGGCATCTTCCCCGTCGATCAAGAGACGCTGCGCTATCTCGAGTTCACGGGCCGGACCGCGGAGCAGGTGAAGCTCGTGGAAGCGTATATGAAGGAACAGGGACTCTTCCACACGCCCGACGCCAGCGAGCCGGTCTACAGCGACACGCTCGAGCTCAACCTCGCCACCGTCGAGCCGAGCATGGCCGGGCCGCGCCGGCCGCAGGACCGCGTGGGACTGCGGGAAGTGCCGCGCAAGTTTGCCGAGGCGTTGCCGACGCTGATGAAGCCAGCCGCTGCGGTGAACGCCGTTCCGGTAGGCCGATGGGAGGCCGAGGGCGGGCAGGCCGCCACCAACCCGGCACCGCCCCGGCCGTCGTCCGCAACCCTTGTGATCGACGACGTCGAGTGCGTGTTGCACCACGGCTCGGTCGTGATCGCCGCGATCACGAGCTGCACGAACACGTCAAACCCCTCTGTCATGATCGCGGCGGCGCTCATGGCCAAAAAGGCGGTCGATCGCGGCCTGCGCTCGAAGCCGTGGGTCAAGACGAGCCTCGCCCCCGGCTCCAAAGTGGTCACGGACTATCTCGAGTTGGCGGATCTCATGAAGCCGCTCGAGACGCTGCGCTTTCACCTCGTCGGCTATGGCTGTACGACCTGCATCGGTAACTCGGGGCCCCTACCGGAAGCCGTATCGACGGCGATCGCCGAATGCGACCTCGTCGTCTGCGCGGTGCTCTCGGGGAATCGCAACTTCGAGGGCCGGATTCAACAGGAAGTGCGCGCCAACTACCTCGCCTCGCCGCCGCTGGTCGTGGCGTACGCGCTCGCGGGCCGCATCGATATCGACTTCCACAACGAGCCGCTCGGCATCGGCATCGACGGCCCCGTGTTCCTGCGCGACATCTGGCCTTCGACCAAGGAAGTGGCCGAGGTCATCGCTCGCTCGATCAAATCGGCGATGTTCCGCAAGAGCTACGCGCAGGTGTTCGACGGCGATGAGCGCTGGCGCGGCCTCCCGGTGCCCGAAGGCGACCGCTTCGCGTGGGAGCCGACGTCGACCTACATCCGCCGCGCGCCGTACTTCGACGGGATGCCCGCCGAGCCGGGGCCGGTGCGCGACATCGCCGGCGCCCGCGTGCTGTGCCTGCTGGCCGACAGCATCACCACCGACCATATCTCGCCGGCCGGATCGATTCGCAAGACGAGTCCCGCGGGCCAATTCCTCGTCAGTCACGGCGTCCAGCCGATCGACTTCAATTCGTACGGCGCGCGCCGCGGCAACCACGAAGTGATGGTGCGCGGCACGTTCGCCAACGTGCGGCTGAAGAATCTGCTCGCGCCGGGAACCGAGGGACCGTTCACGGTGCACCTCCCCGACGGCGAGCAAATGACGATCTACGACGCGTCTATCAAGTACGCCGCCGAGGGAACGCCGCTGATCGTCCTGGCCGGGAAGGAGTACGGCTCGGGGTCGTCACGCGATTGGGCCGCCAAGGGGCCCCGGCTGCTCGGCGTGCGCGCCGTCATCGCGGAGAGCTTCGAGCGCATCCACCGCTCGAACCTGGTAGGCATGGGGATCTTGCCGCTGCAGTTCGCTCCCGGACAGAACCCCGCGACGCTCGGCCTGACGGGGAAAGAGCGTTACGACATCCTCGGTCTTAGCGTCATGCCCAAGGAGCTGACCGTCACCGCGACGGCCGACGACGGCAAAGTGACGAAGCTCAAAGCGCTGGTCCGCATCGATACGCCGCAGGAGCTGCAGTACTACAAGCACGGCGGTATTCTGGAGTACGTGTTGCGGCAGCTGGCTAAATAGTCTGTAGAAACGCCTCGAGCTCGGCCGGCGGCACGGCGCCCACTCGGCGCCCCACCTCTTGTCCCTTGCGGAACGCGATCAGCGTCGGGATGCCCTTGATTCCGAAGCGCTGGCCCGTGATGGGGTTCTTGTCGGTGTCGAGCTTCACCACGAGCATCTCTCCCGCGCGCCGGTGCGCGACGTCATCCAGCAGCGGCGCCATGATCTTGCACGGCCCGCACCAATCGGCATAGAAATCGACCACCACCGGCACCGTCGTGTCGGTCGTGACCTTATCGAAACTGGCGTCGGATATCGCGATCGGCCGGTCGAGCAAGATGGGCTTGCCGCAATGGCCGCATTTCGGATGCTGCTCGAGACGCGTGAGATCGACGCGGTTCAGCGTCTGACAAAACGGGCAGGCGACGGTGGCCGTGCGTTGCTCAGACATGATTGCAGCTTAACCTCGCCCCACGCCCAAGGCATCGGCCACACGATTGATGTAGTTGAACCAGGACGCGATCAGGGTGATCTGCAGAATCGCGCGATCGTCGAACCCCACCCGGCGCAACTCCTTATGGTCCGCCGGTCCGATCCGCGTGGCGTCACGGGTGAGCTGCGCCACGTAGTCCAGCATCACGCGCTCCTGCTCGGAGATGGGGGCCTTGGTGTAGTCGTCCTCGAGGGCCGCGACGAGCGACTGATCCAGCGTGATCCGACGCAGAAACTCTGCGTGGGATTCAATTCAGTATCGGCAGCGATTGGTGACCGAAACGACCGTCGTGATCATCTCGTGTTGGCGCCGCGTGAGGGGCAGATCGGGCGCCATGAGCACCCCGAAAGTCCCGAACGCGTGATACAGCGCGTCGGGGATGAGGCTGTGTGACGCGACGATCCCGGAGGTGCCGTCGGCGGTTGGATGCACGGGGCTCTCGTACTCTTTGGGATAGAGAGCCTTCTGGGCGTCAATCGCCCGACGCAACTTCTCGTCGGCTTCCGGCAGCGGAATCGTGCGAATCCAAGTCATCAGATCCTGCAGGTTGTAGGGTGAACTGTCTGCGGAAGACCAAAAAATACACCGGCGCGCCCGCGGCGACGATGCCGACACCCAGCGCGGCTTGCAGGGGACTGCGGGCAGCCACCAGGAAGAGCACCACAGCAGACAAAACGAGAAAGAGTACAGGCGTGAACGGATAACCCCAGGTCCGATATGAAGCGTCGGGCGAGTGGCGGCGAATCCGGAACAGCCCCGCCACGGTAGCCGCGACGAACAGCACCGTGACGAAGACAAAAACGCCGATGATCTGATTGAACGTGCCCGATGCGACGTAAACCGACGCGAGGATGGCCTGGATCGCGATGGCGCGGGCCGGCGTGCCGAACCGCGGATGCAGCGCGGCAACCCCTTTGAAAAACACGCCGTCGTTGGCCATTGCATAATAGACCCGCGGGAGCGCCATCAAGAGCCCCAGCAGGCTGCCGAGCACCGCCACGATGACGACACCCGAGAACACACGGCCGCCCGCCGGTCCAAACAACGCCTCACCGGCTTGCGCGGCGAACGTTTCGCCCGAGGTCACGCGCTCCAGCGGCACTAGATAAAGGAAGACGGCGCTCGTCATGACGTAGATGGCCGTGATGATCGACACCCCGATCGCGAGCGCGCGCGGCACCGTGCGCGACGGATCCCGCGCTTCCCCCGCCAACTTGGAGATTTCCCACCAGCCGCCGAACGCGAAAAACGCGCCCATCAGTCCCGCGGCCAACGCCAGAGGAAGCGGATCCGAGCCGGCCCGCTGGGCGACGAACGGCACGAAGTTCGACCAGCTTCCCGCACGCAGGGCGAGTGCCAGAATCGCAATGAGCCCCAGCGCGCCCAGCTTGAGTGCGGTCAGTGCTTGCATGAGGCCGGAGCCAAGACGCAGACCCGCGATATTCACACCCGCGATCACGAGGATGGTCCCGATCGCGACGAATTTGAGCCACACGCCTGAGATGCCAAGCGCGTAGCCGACGTAGCTCGCAAGGCCCGCCGCGAGTGCCGCCGTGATGCCCGGATCCATCACCAGCAGACACTTCCACCCGTACAGGAAGGCGACCGCAGGACCGTAGGCTTCACGCAGGTAGACGTACCCGCCGCCCGCTTCCGGCGCGCGTCCCGCGAGCTCGCCGTAACAGAGCGCGCCGCTCAGCGCCATCGCACCCATGAGCAGCCAGACAATCAGCAACCAGAAGGGCGAGCCGAGCGAGTGGGCCATGCCCGCGGGCGTGAGAAAAATCCCGATGGCGACGACCTCGCCAACGACGAGTGCCGTGACGGCGACGAGGCCAAGTTGACGGCGTAGCACGATTCTAAGATAGCCTGCATGTTTAGAGTTGCAGCGCGCCGCCGTCGCGCGTAAAGACGCATACCTATTACCGCGAGGCGACCATGATTCGATCCCCAACCCTTCCCACGCTTCTCGTGCTGGCGCTCACGGCCTGCGGTGCCTCTCGGGCCCCGGTTCCACTGGTCGGTGCGTCGGCTGACGTCGGTGCCCTCACCGGCGAGTGGGCGGGCGACTACAGCAGCGCCGAGTCGGGTCGCAGCGGCAGCATCAGCTTCACGCTGCGCGCGGCGGGTGACTCCGCGTTCGGCGATGTGGTCATGATCCCCAGCGCGTTGGGTCGTCGGCTCGTTCCCTGGCGCGGGGAAAACGCCACCGGAGCCAATCAGCAACCCGCCTCGACAGTGCTGACGATTCGCTTCGTGCGTGTGGAGCATGGACATGTGAGCGGCACGCTGGATCCCTACGCCGATCCGCAAACCGGCGCGCGCCTGCTCACCACGTTCAGCGGTGAGCTCAACGGCACCACGATCACGGGTACATACACGACCAGGCTGCCGTCGGGCGACACACAGACGGGCCGTTGGACGGTGCAGCGGCGCTAGCGGTCTTTCGACTCGCGAGCCACGGTGGGCGTCGCAAACTCCGGACGCCCTACGGCTTCCATTCCGAGATACTGTCGAGCCCGATTCAACGCGTCGTCGATGTTGCCGTGGATGTTCTCTTCGCCGAGCTCGTCGTATAGCCCCGAGCGCTCCAGCGCCACCACCGGCTGCGCGTGCACGTCGGACAGAATGACCAGGATCCCTTCCTGCCGGCTGCGGTGAATCAGCTCGCGGAGCGCATGTAGCCCAGTCGAATCGATGGCCGGCACATGGCGCAACCGAATGATCAGCACTTTCGGCTTCCCGGCAATGCGCCCGACGCGATCCTTGAACATCTCGGCGGCGCCGAAGAAGAACGGTCCCGTGATTTCGTAGACCTGGACGCCGTCGGGGATCACGCGCCGGCGCACCGCGTTCGGATCGTGCTCGAAATCGTCCACCGGATCGGTGAACTCGTGGGTCAGCACGCTGATGTTCGTCACCTCCGCCATGCGACGCATGAAGAGGAAGGCGGCGAGCACCATGCCGACTTCGATCGCGACCGTCAGATCCACGAGGACGGTGAGCAGGAAGGTGGTCAGCAGGACCGCGACGTCGCTTTTGGGCGCACGGAACTCGGACACGAACGTCCGCCACTCGCTCATGTGGAACGCGACAACCACGAGGATCGCCGCCAGCGTCGCGAGCGGGATGAGACCGGCCCACCGCCCAAAGAAGAGCGTGATGAGCAGCAGCGTGACCGCATGCGTCATTCCCGCCACCGGCGTGCGCCCGCCGTTCTTCACGTTCGTGGCCGTGCGGGCGATCGCCCCCGTCGCCGGCATCCCGCCGAACAACGGCGACGCGATGTTGGCGACTCCCTGGGCGACCAGCTCCATGTTGGAGCGATGGCGCCCGCCGATCATCCCATCCGCCACGACCGCCGACAGCAGCGACTCGACGGCGGCGAGCAAGGCGATCGTGAAGGCGGGACCTGCGAGCGCTTGAATGATGGGAAACGAGAGATGCGGGATGTGCGGTTGCGGGAGACCGGCATGGATGGCGCCGAACCGCGCGCCGATCGTCTCGACCGGCAGGTGCAGCAGCTGCGCCAGCACGGTCGTCACGATCAGCGCCACAAACGGGCCTGGAATGCGCGTGGAGATCTTCGGCCACACGACAATGATCGTCAGGGTGGCGACGGCGACCACCAACGCCCATGGATTGACGGTATCGAAAGCGTGGACATAGGCGTCCCACTTCGGCAAAAACGCGGAGGGCACCGCCTGCATCTCGAGCCCGAGCAGATCGCGGATCTGGCTCGAGAAGATGATGAGCGCGATGCCGCTCGTGAATCCGATCGTCACCGGGTAGGGGATGAACTTGATTGCGCCGCCGAGCCGGAACAGCCCGAAGCCGACGAGAATGAAGCCGGCCATGAGGGTCGCCACGACCAGTCCATCGACGCCGTACTTGAGGACGATGCCCGAGACGATCACCACGAACGCGCCGGTCGGCCCGCCGATCTGCACCCGTGAGCCGCCGAGCAGCGAGATGAGGAAACCGGCGACGATCGCGGTGTAGAGCCCGCGCTCCGGGCTGAGCCCGCTCGCGATGGCGAACGCGATGGCGAGCGGCAGCGCGACAATCCCCACGATGACGCCGGCGATCACGTCCCGGGTGAATTGCTCCCGCGTGTAGTCCTGGAGGGTGGTGACCAGCTTGGGTACGAGCACGGCGGCGAGAAGATACTAAATTCCCGCATGCTTTTCATCGCTTCCCTTGCGCTGGTCCTCGGTCTCCAGCAGGGCCTGCCGTCCGACTCCGCCGTCTCTGCAATGCTGGCGCCGCGCGTGCAGGCGCTGCCCGACAGCGGCAAGCATGGCGAGGGGATGGTCATCGCGCTGCTGGACAAGGGGCGACGCGTGATCGCGGTCGGCGGAGTCAACGTCGGCAACGTGTTCGAGATCGGATCCATCACAAAAACCTTTACGGCATCGGTGCTCGCCGACATGGTCGGTCGCGGCGAAGTGCGGTTGGACGATCCGGTGGCGAACTACCTGCCGCGGGCGGTGCGCATGCCGGTGCGGGGGCGTCCCATCACGCTCCTGGACCTGGCGACTCAATCCTCCGGCCTGCCGCGTATGCCCGACAATTTCACGCCGCGCGATTCAGCCAATCCGTACGCCGATTACAGCGTGCAGCAGCTGTACGAGTTCCTGTCACGCTACCACCTGCCCCGCGATCCCGGCGCCGCCTACGAATACTCGAACCTCGGCATGGGGCTGCTGGGGCACACGCTCAGTCTCAAGGCGAGGACGACCTACGAGCAGCTCGTCACGCGCCGGATTCTCACGCCGCTCGGCATGACCGAGACCGCCATTACGCTGACGCCCGCGATGCGTGCCCGGCTCGCTCCCGGCCACGACGGCGAAGGGCACGTCGTGCCCAACTGGGATCTGCCGACCCTCGCGGGGGCGGGCGCGCTGCGCTCGACCGCGAAGGATCTCCTCGCGTTTTTGGTCGCCAATCTCGATTCCACCGCGACGCCGCTCTCGCGCGGCTATCGCAGCTTCATCGGCTTCGATCCGGTGCGCCGCATCGGCGTCGTCGTGCTTTGCAATAACGGCAACGAAAACGTCGATGACATCGGCTTCCATCTGCTGGATGAGACGTTCCCGCTCAAGTCCCCGCCGCCGCGACGCACCGAAGTCGCGCTGGACTCGATGGTGTTGGCTCGTTACGTCGGAGAGTACGAGCTGACGCCGGCGTTTCACATCGTCGTCACGCGCGAGGCCGCGCAGTTGTTCGTGCAGGCCACCGCGCAGCCGCAGTTCGCGATCTTTGCGGAGTCGGACTCGACGTTCTTTCTCAAAGCGGTGGACGCCCAGGTGACGTTCAGGGCAGACGGGCTCGTGCTACATCAGAATGGCCAGCACATCCCGGGACGGAAGGTGCAGTGACATGAGCTTGTCTTTATAGCGCGATCCTCACCAGGCGCGCGCCGGCGCCGAGAGCGCCGGCCAGGCCAGCGCGGATCGACTCAGGCGCCGCCACGAAGTCGAGCAGGAGTCGAAGCTCTTCGCTCGTGAAGAAGAGCCGCCCGCCTATGGGGGTAATCCTCGGCCCCTGGTCCTCCGGGACCATGCTTCCCCCGACCTTCGCGAACGGCACGTCTTTGACCGAAACAATCTCATCCCACGACCTAAACGCATTGAACCGGCCGACGGAGCCCTTCACCTCGGCGCTCAGGGCGGCGTCGTGAACCGAGAGATCCACGTCCTCATAGTAGGTGTCGACGCCCATCTCCGCCGCATGGTGCAGCACCGTATGCAGGTCCGCCGCGGCATCGTCGAGCTGCACCGTGCCGATCGTGTTGTGTAACCCGGAGCCCGGCTCCCCGGTCACCTGAAAGTCCAGGCGCTGCTGTCCATCCGTCACGAAGCCGGTCGCGCTCGCCACGCCCTCCGGGTCCGCCACGTTGTGACTGATGGTGTAGTCGACCAACGGCCCGCCGCCGCCGGGCCCCGTAACCACGCCGCGCACCGCCGTCGTACCCGGCGCGCTGGCGTCGAACAGATCGAGCTGCCCAATGGCCGTTGCCGGGCACGCGATCGACCCGTCCGGAGCGCGCTGGTAGAGCACGACTCGGACCCCCGTGGCCGGGGCGCCGGAGTCGCCGCTCTCGACGTACCGCTGCGACGCGCAGGTGAACGTGAGCGTCTTCCCGAGCAACGAATCAGGAATGAGCGGCGCGCCAGCCGCCGGCGTAGGCAATAGCGGGACCAGCTGAAAGAACCCGAGCGAGCGAACGAGCGGCGACGCGAAGACGGTTTGGACCGGAGCGAGCCTCGAGCGGAGCTCGCTCAGGTCCGCGAGCGGCCCGGTCGACTCGCCGCACCCCGCAGCGGTGAGCGCCAGCATTATCCAGGTGATCGGTCTCATGAGGCTCGATCTTTACTACCCCCGCCAGCGTGGACCGCGTCACAGCGGGCTACTACTGGAGAGGCGCCGGTCGGAATCGAACCGACGAATCGAGGTTTTGCAGACCTCTGCCTTACCACTTGGCTACGGCGCCAGGTTATGCAGGGCTTGAACTTACCTGATCCGAAGCCACGGGTGAACCCTCGGACTATGCCGCAACTGTGCTGCGATACTACCTCCACAATGGTCGGATTTGCGGAAAACTCCTTTCGTGGAGTTCCTCTACGCGAGGGCGACTTCAAAGGTTAGAGAACTGGCCAGTTACGCCAAGAGGCCCAAGAGCAACCCCTATCGTGCCAAGGTCGGCGACGTAATCAACGATGTTCCACATGGCGGTCGGATTCACTGCGGGGCACATCCCTGGCTGTACGCGCGACAGGTCTCAGAGCTAGAAGTCGAGGCCGATCCAAAAGCTGGTCTTGAGGTTGTCTCGTGGCGTGAGCCGGATCAAATGAAGTGGACGGCCGATCGACGTGGTGTAGAGGTCGCTCAAAAAGGCGCAACTTTCACACACAGGCGACAGATTACGGGGCCACTGTCAGATGAAGAGATTTGGGACCGCAAGACACAGAAATGGAAGAAGGGTTTCAAGAGACCTGATGCCTGACGTGAGCTTACGCGCCCACCATTGGGCGGAGAGCTTCTGATTTGCGAGTATTCGATGACATGATCCCACGCACATCACCGCGTGCTTCACGGAACCGGGAACCCCATTTTAGTTACCTGAATGAATCCGGCAGGCCCGTTGCTGAAGAAGTCCGTCGGCTCATCGAAGCGTGGTTCATGCGGTACCCTGACAGCCACAAGAAGTCCCTGCTGCCCCGTCTTCGCTCGCCCGACGACCAGCACTTCCTTGCGGCGTTCTTCGAGCTCTACATCCATGAGTTGTTGCTCCGGCTACGTTACGCCCCCGTGATCCCCGGAAACGCGGCGGTCTCGGAAGCGGGTGCGCCAGAGTTCGAAGTTGGTACGCCACTCGGGCGCTTCGTTCTCGAAGCCGTTCATGCGACGGACGTCTCGCAACTCGAAGCGGCAGCCGAGTCCAGGCTGAATGATGCGCTGGACGCAATCAATGAAGTGAGATCCGACCATTTCCTGCTGCATGTAGAGCACGACGGTGCTCCTCGAACGCCAGTGTCCCGCCGTGCCGTGAGAAAGTGGGTTGAAGATTTCTTGGCGTCCCTGAGTCCTGAAGGTATTCGGGCGCTGGCCACGACAGACCTCGAGTCGCTGCCCAAGTCGCGTTTTGAGCACGATGGGCTAGTCATGGTCATCTCGCCAATTCCCACGCGCGCGGGTTTCCAAATGGGAACTGAGGATCGCATTACGGGGGTCGTGGGGCCAATGGAGGCGTATTCGATTCAGCCACGTGAATCACTGCGCAAGGCTCTTAGGTCAAAGGCGGGCAGATACGGCAGTATTGAGGTGCCGTTCGTCATTGCAGCAAATACCATGGCGGATCACTTTGGTCGAATCGACGCGATGGAGGCGTTGTTTGGAAAGGAGGGCTATCATCTCGGCACGTGGGACAAGCGGCTCGATGAACCCGTAATGGTGCGTGCGCGAGATGGCTTGTGGTGCGGCCCCAAGGGGCCCACAGCGACAAGAGTCAGCGCCGTGCTAATCACGAGGGCGCTGACACCGTGGACAGTCGCCGTGGTGAAGCCTGTTGTTTACCACAATCCGTGGGCAGCACGACCCATCCTGGGCCTGTTTGGTTCTCTCACGACCAACGTGCCCGATGGCACGAAAATGGTCGAGAGTCCCGGGCTAGTAGGTAGTGAGATTTTCGAGCTACCGACCGGCTGGCCGGCGCACTCTGAGGCCTCCACCTCCCAGGCCCCTGAAGCCGCCGGGCAGCAAACGCCGAACTCGTCGCGTACCACCAGCCAATAGATGCGTGTCCGAGTTGGTTCGCGGAACCTGGGGAATGGAGGGCGTCCGTGAGCAGGCATCCCTGGGTCGCGTCGTCGCGCGGCTACACTCGCTCCAAGTCGAAAGGCCGCTAGTCTCGCGACGAATCGGCCCGCGACGCATACCGCAAAAATTCCCCAACGCATCGGCGAACACGCATCACGCATCCTCGCATACACACGTCAACGCACATCACCCGACGTCCGTCTTGCGGGCTTGACGTCGAGCGGAGGCGCGATAGCGTCAGGCATGACCCCCCAGCTCGCCCAAGACCAACCCCAAGCCCAGGCAGGGTAAACCCCATGATGCAATCCACCAATGAGTTCGTCGCGGCCGCCGTCAAGGTGCGGCAAGAGGGCGGCCATTTCTTCACCTTCGATGGGCAGGAGTACCGCATTGCCAATAAGCCCGACGGCTCAATGGCCGTGGCCCCGTTGTTTCCCAATGGCGCGGAGCAATGGGCGCGGCAGGTGGTCGAGGCCGAAGCCATCCGGCTGGCGCCGCTGGTGCGAGATGGCGCGATCACCCAAGAGCAAGCCGACGCACACTTGCGGGAAGTCGAAGCAACGCTGTTAGGCCAGTCGCGGCCTACCGGCGAATAAGCCCGGCTACTGCCGCGACGGGCAACCCGCCAGGCGGAGCGCGAACGTCACGAGCGCGTCACCCGTCACCACGTAGCGCGCGGCGCTCGCGTCCTAAGTTGCGCTCACGTATGAAGCGGTTGGGGAAGATTCGGCCATGAAGTCCGAATACCGGGCAGGCTCCCTCTACGTCCTGGTGCATCCGTCCGACCCCAGACTCCACAAGGTCGGCGTGACCGTCCTCGACCCCAAGAAGCGGCTGGCGCAGCACAATTCTCAGCTCGACAAGGCCGCGGGCCGGATCGTCCAAGAAACGGGCCAGAAATGGGAGCTCAAGACCGTCATCGAAGTCCCCGACGTGTATTGGGCCGAACGAGCGTTTTGGCGCGTCCAGCCGTGCGTCGATTTCCCGTTTCGCAGAGGGGTCGAAGTCGAGTGGATGATGGACTGGCCCCAGGTAGAGAAGGGCCTCGCCGCCGCCGCGCGCGCGGGGGTCCGGCCGCCCCAGCCGCCCCCCAGGCTCGTGAAAGGCCGGGCATGGGTAAACGCTCAACTCGAAGGGACCGGGATCACCCTGACCGAGGAGCACCGGTTTCGTAACGTGGAGTTAGTCTCGGTATTCCAGTGTGTGACGGGGCACGTCTTCACAGAGCGCGCAAAGGAAGTCCTCAAGCGCCGGACGTGCCCGTGTTGCGTCGATTGGGATTGGGCGGAGGGTTATTGGGGCAAGGGTTTGCGAGCGAGTCTTCGTCGTGCTGTGAGTCCGCTGTGAGTGAAATGAACGACGAAAGATGACCACCCTCTGAAACTGATTTCAGAAGGTCGCCGTGCTGTGAGTTTTGCTGTGAGTTTCTCACGACACTCGGTTGATCTTCGGGTCCGCTGTTACGACACCGACGCCCAGGACGTCGCGTGATTGGTACTCGGTGTCGTAACTCGGTTCCCTAACGAGTCGCATGGGGTTCAGGGGGTCGCGGGTTGAGCTGAAGCCGGTCTTCACCCTAATCCCGCGAATTCACACTCCGCCATCGTCCAACAGGCCTAAATCCGATCAGGTCCGACGTCTGCAGCGGT
>WNGO01009575.1_pt1 | contig 13669 bp, 9 predicted proteins | sample 5400511 | NCBI WGS metagenome assembly WNGO01 (sample SAMN13153380, study PRJNA577476) | soil metagenome | isolation source: 20 cm soil or saprolite under Garry oak tree replicate 2 | place: USA:California | collected 2016-06-15
AGCTTCCAGCGAACGTACGCGTGCAGCGAAACGTAAAGCGGGCGGACCTGCTGCCACAGCCGGTCGAGCTCTTTGCTGAAATCATCGGGAGGCATGTCGTAGTTCGAGCGCCACATGGCTCCGACATCGGCAAAGCCCATTTCCTTCGCGCCCTGATTTCCTAGTTCCACGAGGCGGATATATCGCTGCCGCATCGGGGGAGCGATCGCGTGCCAACCCTGCCAGGCGGCCAGCAGTTCCTTCGGGTCGCGGCTGTTAGCTAATATTTTCTCGATGTCCGGGAGCTGTTTGCAGTTCTCTTTCTTGTCGTCCTGGCACCAGGTGCCTTTGCCGTAGTCCCCGTCGAGGGAGGCGGCAATCTTCGCGAGCTCGGCCTGGCCTGCTGGGTCGTGCGGCGAGGGAATGGCCACGGACAATTTCAGCAGCATGAATTTGCGAGCGACATCGGGTGGAAGCCGAAGTTGATCAAATTTCTTTGCCTGATTGGCAAGCTCGGAAGTGACAGCTTTTACGGCCTGATCGGCGTCCGCGGTAATGGATTCAGTGTCGTCGGTGATGAAATTCTCCGCCACCCAGGAGGCGCGTCCACTCTTGATCCACAGGTCCAGCAGGCGCGTTTCGGCTTGCTCGATGAAGCGTTTTGCGTCGGCAGGCGTCGGCTGTGTGCTTGTCAGCTTCGCCGGCGGGGACGGATTCTTTTTCGGCGGCGTCTGCGCGCGGGCTACCGGAGCCAGCAATGCAAGCGACAGAACGAGCCAGCCAATATGGCGTTGGGGTGAAGATTGCGCAGCGGGTGCGATCGAAGTCATGATGTCTTCCCTGCCTTTGCTCAATTCAGGAGATTGACAAACACTTCGTTCGATACAGTCAGCCGGTCCGGTGAAAGGCGAAGCCGGGTTCCGTTCCATTCGACCAGACCCAGTGCGCGCAACTCTTCGACGCGAGGCTGCAAATTCGTGCCGTATTCGGACTCGATGCGCGAGAGATCGATCCCGCCAAGCTGCCGCAGGCCCAGGAACAACTCTTCTTCGAGCGCCTCTTCGCGCGAAACGTCCGCAAGCTGCTCGACGGGAAAGCGGCCCTGGCTGATGGTTGTAACATACGAGGAGGGATCGTGCGCATTGGCCCAGCGCTGTCTGCCGTTGAACGAATGGCCGCCTGCGCCGAACCCGCAGTACGGCTGCCGCTGCCAATATTTCAGATTGTGTCGCGATTCGAGTCCCGGCAAAGCCCAATTCGAAATTTCGTAGTGAACGTAGCCCGCAGAGGCCAATCGCGCGCACGCGCGGTCGTAAAAGGCCGCCATCGAGTCATCCTCCGGCAACGCCGAAGCGGAGTAACGCGTGCCTCCAGTCAGAACTTCCAATCCCAGGCGGCTGCCTTCATCAATTTCCATCAAGTAGATGGAAACATGCTCCGGCCGCAAGGAGAGCAATTGCGCGACCGACTCGTCCCAACTGTCCTGCGTCTGGTGCGGCAGTCCGGCAATCAGGTCGAAGCTAACATTCTGGAAGCCAGTGTCGCGAAGAACCTGGGTCGCGCGATAGACGTCGTCGCGGCGGTGCATGCGGCCCGCCGCTTTCAGTTCATTGTCCTGAAAGGATTGCACGCCCATGCTGATGCGATTGAATCCGGCCTGGCGCCATGTGGCGGCCTTCTCAGGGATGATCGTTTCGGGATCGGCTTCGAGGGTGACCTCTTCGAATTTGCATTCGAATCCGGCTCGCATGGCGTCGAGGACTCGCGCCAAACCCGCCGGATCAAGCAGGCTTGGCGTTCCCCCGCCGAAATAGGCTGTATCGACAACGGGTTCCTGGACTTCCGCGATGTGGAATTCCCGCAGCAGGCAGGGATATTCAGCGATTTCGCGGCAGACCGCTTCGACATACGGAGCGTACAAATCGTTCGAAAACACACCAGTGTGAAAGTTGCAGTAGGTGCACTTGGTCTGGCAGAACGGGACCTGCACATACAGTCCGAGGAGCATGGTCAGACCAAAACTTTAGCACAAGGGCGAGGCGCGGTGCTTAGCTGATTGGGAAACTGATGCCTTCCGAAAGGCTGCGCATTATTATTGCTTGTAATCCGTCAGTTGTTTTCCTTACATTAGAACTCAGGGTATGAGTTATTGCCGGGTTTTTGCCCGCAAAAACGAACGGAGACAGAGACACCATGCGACTACGAAGCAAGCTCTTGCCGCTGATTGGCTTGATCATTCTCTTCGGACCAGCCTGCTACACCGCGACGATCACTGGAACGGTGAAGGGGCCGGATGGCGCGCCGTTTGAGGGCGCGTTTGTCCAGGCGCAGAACACAAAGACGCGAATGGCGTTCATCGTTTTGACGGACAGCCAAGGGCGCTATCGAGTGGAGAAAGTGCCGGCTGGAGAGTATCAGTTGACCTCACGGGCCACTGGCTATCGCGGCGATCCACGGCCCGGAGTGATCCTCACGGCGGACCAGGACGCATCGTTCGACTTTGCGCTGCAAAAGGCCCCTATCCGCTGGAACGAACTTTCGATTTACCAGGCGAAACAACTGCTCCCCGCGTCGACCGGCAAGGATACCCTCTTCGCACAATGTTTCGTTTGCCATGGATTTCAAACGCGCATGGCTTCCGCGCGCCGCGACGCGGACGGATGGCAAGACCGCGTTCAATACATGCGCGACGCCATGCACTTCAGCTTGTCCTGGCGATTCGATGACAAGATGGCCGCGGACGTCGCGTCGTTTTTGAACAGCTCGTTCGGGGCCGACGCCACGCTGCCGCGGTCCCCCGCCGATCTCCCTGATTACAAAAATACGACGCGCAAATTCACGAGCGATGCGATGAACATCGTGTACGTGGAATATGAAATGCCCGGCCCGAGCCGCATGCCGTTCAGCGCTGCGCCGAACAAGGACGGTTATCTCTGGATCCCCAATTTCGGAATCGCGAACAAGATCACTCGGCTTGATCCCAAAACAGGCGCTATGGAAGATTTTCCTGTTCCCTACGTTGGCACGGCCGCCGTCCACTCCGCCGTGGAAGCTCCGGATGGTTCGGTATGGCTCGCCGAGCAAGGTCCCAACAAATTGGGAAAGTGGGACCCCAAGACGCAGAAGATCACCGAGTATCAGGCTGCGTATTTGCCAGGCAAGGAAGGAATCGAGTCTGCTGGATCGAAACACACGGTTCGCTTCGATCCTCACGGAAATGTCTGGTCAACTGGATATCCCTTGAGCCGGCTGGATCCGGAGACAGGAAAATTTACGGATTTCTGGGGCGTCGCGGATCACACATACGGACTCGAACCTGACAAGGACGGGAATATCTGGTTTACGAATCCAGGCACGGGCCAGATCGGAAAAGTGGATTGGAAGACGCTCAAGATCAAGCAATGGGACGTTCCGACAAAGGACGGGTACGAGCGGCGAATCGAACTCGATTCGAGCGGCATCGTGTGGTTTGGCGAATTTCAAAATGGCAAGATCGGCCGGTTTGACCCGAAGACTGAAACGTTCAAGGAATATGATTTGCCTGGCGGCAAAGACGTATTTCCATATGGAGTCGGGATCGACGCGGATAACAACGTCTGGTATTCGTCGTATTACATGGATGTGCTCGGGCGGCTCGATCCGAAAACCGGCAAGATTACCGAATACCCGTTTCCGCATTCGGAGAATACGATTCGGGAATTGTTCCGCGACGCGCAAGGACGGATGTGGTATGGCAGCCCTTCGAACAATCGGGTTGGGTATTTCTACTTGACCGGGAGTTCAGCCGCCGCGGCCAAATAGCGCGACAAAATGCGTTCCTCCGTTTGGAGCCCCCCTCGATTAAGTAACACCTTTGCGTTCATAAGCTTGCAGATAAGTGCATCTTGCGGACCATGCACACTCCTGTATCGTCCAGGAGAAGAATTCGCAAATTGCGAAATTCATCTTGACAGTTTCGCAATTTGCGAATTCAATGTAGTCGAGGCTGCGCTTGCACATTATCAGCAGGAAGAAACTACTCGAAGCGGCGCAGGAACATCATGATCTCGGCGGGCCTTTGGACATTTGGTACCGAATCGCGAAAAAAGCTGGCTGGAGAAATCTAATGGAAGTCAGGTTGACATTCCCTACGGCGGACGCTGTGGGTAGGTTCACGATTTTCAACATCAAGGGAAACGCATATAGGCTTATCACCGAGATCAACTATCGTACGGAGAGAATCTTTCTTCGGCATGTCCTGACTCATGCTGAGTATGATAAGGGGGCCTGGAAACTATGAGATTTCTTGGCATCAGCCCGGAGTACAACGCGCTCCTTTCAAAATTTCCCCCAAAGGTTATTCGCACAGAGGAGGAAAATGAAGCGTATACAGAAATTCTGCGCGATTTCGACGGGCGCAGCGATGCGCTCACGACTGCCGAAAAGGAACTCGCGGGCCTGCTCACGTTGTTGATCGAGGATTTCGAGGAAAAGCGGTTTCAGCTACCTCGCGCGAAGCCTGTAGATGTATTGCGTTTCTTGATGGATCAGCACGGTCTCGCGCAAAAGGATCTGGTCGATGTGTTCGGAACGCCGAGCGTCATCTCGGAAATCCTAAGCGGCAAACGTGAGTTGAACAAGGACCAAATCAAGCGCCTGAGTGATCGCTTTCATGTCTCGCCGGAGATTTTTTTCTAACGCCAACGGCGTGTCTTAGGCTAATGCCGAAACCGAATTGACGCCGTAGAAGGAGAACCACGGCTTTGCCGCGGTCAGGCGGCCGTTCACATTCTTAATGTTTTTCACGCCTTGATCGTTCAGCCAGTCTTCGAGCGCCTTGACTCCTTGTTTGCCGTAGACGGGGATCGCATCCTTCCATGTGGCGCGGCCGCAGAGGACCCCTGAGAAATTCACGCCCGTTTCCGAGGCCAGGTCGAGCGTTTCGGTGAACGTGTCGTTGCTGACGCCGGCGGACAAATAGATGAAGGGTTTCTTCGCAGCCGCGGCGGCTCTACGAAAGTGCTCCTTGGCTTCGTCGCGCGTGTAGGCCGAATCGCCTTTGCAGGCGCGCGTGCCTTTGACATACGCCATCGTGATCGGGACTTCCACTTTCAAAACGTCCACGGCGTATTGCGGTTTGCTGAACTCTCCCATGCTGCGGGTCACGACCTCGGGCTTCTTTTTTGCGAACTCGATTCCCTTTTCGTCGACTCCCTCTTCGTATCCCACAAATTCCAGGAAGAAAGGGACATCCGCGGCCGTGCACTCGCCGCCAATGCGCTCGACCCAGGCATGTTTTACGTCATTGATTTCCGGCGGATCGAACGGCGTGTAGTAGAGAAGAATCTTGATGCAATCCGCGCCGTCGGCAAGCAGGCGCGGGACCGAATAGTGCTCCAGCAGATCGGGCAATCGGCCGGGGCGTGTGTTGTCATATCCGCTATTCTCATAGGCGAGCAAGAGGCCGGCGTTCTTGGCGCGCTGCTTGGCGGCGGAGAGCCCGTATTCGGGATCGAGGAGGATCGCGCTCGCGTGCGGGGTCAGTACGCGCACGACGGCTTCCTTGAATTCCGACATCATCTGCTTCGTGACGGCTTTTTTGTCGATGCCCTTTTCCTTGGCGATCGCGCTCATCAACGAGCCGCGCTGGTCCATCGCGGCCGCGCCGATCACGCCGCGTGAATCCGAAACAGCTTCGAGGCCTTTGCGTTTTCCTGGGGTGAGCTTCATGCGATGTTCCTCCACTCGTAAACGCGCGCTGGTGATTTCGCGTTCATGGGTGTCCAGCACGCCGGTTCGAAATCCCTCGGCACGGGCGGCTTTGCTGCGCACGCTTTTGAATTGATAGAGCATCTTCTCGGCGGAAGTGTCGAGCGCGCCCACGAGGGTCTGGTCCAGCTTGGCAAGTGGCGCGCGCAACCCTTCGAGCAGGGCCAGCAGCTTCTTTTCTCCTTCGTCAAATCGCTCGGTGAGCTCGCGCGGCAATACTTCGGCTTCCATCTTCGCGCGAAGTTTCTGCCGCCCGGAGAATACGTCGCGCACATCCACGTTATATTTTTTTAGCAGGTTTGCGACGTGTGGCGTGACCAGTGTAAATCCAGCTCGCGGCAGAATCGCCGGGGCGCGTCCGAGCAGCCGCTTGTAAGCAATCGATGTCTGCGCATGATAGGCGATTTCCGCTGGTCCGCCGATATATGCGATCGTCGGCAGGAGCGTGTCCTGAATCACGGGACGCAGCAGCGCGTTGGCGCTGAATAGTTCAGGACGTTGTTCCGCAGCCTTCAGCGTCTCCTCGAAGGATTCCTGAATGTTTCCGGCAGCGAAGCCGCCATTCTTGGGGCGGACGGCGACTCGCTGGCCATCGACAATGCGGAATACCAACGTACTGTTTTCGGCGACCTTGACTTGGGCGTGGTAGCCGGCGCGTTCGAGCGCCGCCGATCTCTCGACAAGTTCCTTTGCGAGGGCCTCGTGCTCCTTTAAGGCGCGCAGCATCGTCTGGGCGGACAGGCGATGCAATTCCGGGGACAGCGGGTCCAGAAATATTAACCCGCGGCTCGCAAAGATTCGCGTCATGAGTTTTGCAAATGCGGAGCCGAATGTTTCCTCGGCACGATAACTTTCTGAAATCCACCTGGCGACGTCTCCTGCCGCAGTTCCTTCCAACACTCCACTGGCACGGGAGGAAATCTCGCGCACGTCTTCGCCCAGAGGAATTTCGCCGACACGCCGGCCTTCCGTGCCGGGCGTGCTCAGGTCAAACCGTTCGAGGCCCGCGCGGGCGCCGAAAAAACAGTGATCTACTTCAGCGAGGTCATGATCTTCCGTCGCTAGCCAGAAAATCGGGACAGCGTTCGTTCCACTTGCCGTCAGCTCATTCGCCAGGCGAATCGCGGTCAACGCTTTGTAGACGCTAAAGGCGGGTCCGCCGAGCAATCCCACCTGCTGTCCGGTAACGACAGCGGCGGCGCCGTTTTGAAGCCGGTCGAGATTACGGCTCGTTTCCGAACCGCCGCCGAACACGGCGTTTTGCTTCCTCAGGATGCCGACGACATCCCGGCGAAGAGCATCCTCGAAGCGAATTTCATGGGCGGCTCTCGAAATCCCGTTCACGTCGGGGGGATGGACGTAGAACTCGGAAACGCGCGAAAAATCGCTGAGATATGCCTTGTAAAGGAGCGTGGCGTGAGGCAGGTCGGCCGGTGGAATACAGTGACACTCCATGGAGCGCTCCCTATTAAAGCCCAAAAACAAGCCCGGCAATGCAAACATACCAAAACCGATTGGATGAATCTGAGGACTCCACGATTCAGATAAAAATGGAACTCGCCCCGGTCGAACTCGGACGAGCGTTTCTCTTCAAATCGCAGGAGAAAAACCCCGCGTCTGATGTTTCGCCCGCCGCGGCGGGCTCGGGCCAAGAGGCGTGGCTACAACAAATCCAGCACCAACGTTCAAAACAGGAACGGACTGGGCGAATTACATAGACGGGTATTGACTGTCCCACTCAGTTGGCGGCCACTGCAGGCGCGAATGCCACTAGCAGAGATTCGATATCTTTTTTTTCTGATTCCTGGAGAGGGAGCAGAGGGCGGCGCGCGGGCCCGCCATAGTATCCCCTGCAATCCATCGCGAACTTCACGCCGGAAATTCCACGGGCGCCAACGATCTTTTGTGTCGGTTGAATGACGCGCCGCTGGATCTCGAGCGCCTTCGCGCTATCGCCCGCCGCAGCCGCTTTGTAGATCTCGATACAGATTTCGGGGAGAAATGTCGCCAGAGCCAGGATCGCTCCCCTTCCTCCCATAACCATCGTGGGATAAATCGTCGAGGAGGAGCCGGTCATCAACTGAAAACTGGCGGGCACGAGCGACAGGATTGTGCCGACGCGATCGACATTTCCGGAGCTGTCCTTCATCCCGGCGATGTTGGGATGCTCGGAAAGACGCGCGGCGACGTCGGCCTCAATCGCCACTCCCGTGAATTGCGGCACCGAGTACAGCAGAACTGGAATCCGCGAAGCGTCCGCCACTCGGCGAAAGTGCTCGACCAAGAGGTCCGATTTCATCATCGGCTTAAAAAAATACGGTGGCGCGACCAAGGCATAGTCATAGCCCAGCTTGGCGGCGACTTCCGTGCGCGAGATTGTTTCCGCCGTCGAATCCACTCCCGTACCGGCGATCAGAATGCGCCCCGGCGCCGCCGCTCCACGGACGGCCGCGAGGGATCTTTCAAATTCCGCCCGGTCGAGCAGGACCGATTCGCCCGTCGAGCCGTTCGCCAGGTATCCAGAAAGGCCCAATCTGTTGTATCGCCCAATATTTTCTCGAATGCGATCTACAGCTAATGCGCCCCGATCATCAAATGGCGTCGCCAACGCCGGTATAATTCCATTCAGTGGTGTTGTCATAGTGTCGAACGATTCCTTTTTTCCGCGTGCCGCGTGCCGCGTGAATCTAAAACAAAATCTCCCGGTTTTAGTAGCACAGGCTTCAGCCTGTGTGGTTTTAAATTGCGGTGCGTCAAGCTTAAGGCGCACAGACTGAAGTCTGTGCTACTAATTTCATCGCGAATTCCTGGCCGCGAAATCAATCCGCCGAGGAGGGCGATTTCTGGGCCGCGGCTTTTTTTGCGTGCAGCGATTGCAGAGGCTGCACATCAAACGTGTTCTCAATCAGCGCTCGAATTCCCAGGGCCGCGGCGTTCGCGGCCGATAGCGTCGTAATGCAGGGAATATTGTATCGAATCGCGGCCCGCCGGATGGATTTCTCGTCATAGAACGATTCCCGGCCGAGGGGAGTGTTGATGACCATGTCAACTTTGCCTGTCTTTACCAGGTCGACGATATTGGGGCGGCCTTCGTTCACCTTGTAAACGGGTTCCGCGGGGATTCCGGCGGCTTCGACCGCCGCGGCCGTACCGCGTGTCGCGATTAAGCGGAAACCCAAAGCGTGGAGGTCTTTTGCCAGCGGGGCGATGTGACGCTTGTCGTGGTCGCTGACGCTCAAGAAAATGGCGCCCTTGCGCGGCAGGCGCTGGCCCGCGGCCAACTGCGCCTTAGCAAATGCCTGGCCAAAACCTTTCGCGACGCCCATGACTTCGCCGGTCGAACGCATCTCGGGCCCCAGGATCGTATCCACGCCGCGGAATTTGTTGAAGGGGAACACGGGAGATTTCACGGAGTAGTAATCGCGCACGGCGATTTCCGCCACACCGTCCGTTTCCACCACGGGAAGATTCATGTCGCGCAGTTTCCGCCCGGCCATCAATCTGGCCGCCACCTTCGCCAGCGGCACTCCGGTTGCCTTGCTGACGTAGGGAATGGTGCGCGACGCGCGCGGGTTTACTTCCAGAACGTAGACGGTGTCGCGCTGAATCGCATACTGCACGTTCATCAATCCAACCACTTGCAACGCTTTGGCCAAGCGCTTCGTGTAGTCACGGATTCGCGCAAGCACCGAAGGCGAGAGGCTCACGGGCGGAAGAACGCAGGAGGAATCTCCCGAGTGCACGCCGGCCTCTTCGATGTGCTCCATGACGCCGCCGATCACGACATCATCTCCGTCGGCCAGCGCGTCCACGTCCACTTCGGTCGCCTCTTCGAGAAACTGGTCAATCAGGACGGGCCTCGCCGGGCCCATCAGTGCAGCCTGAGCGACGTACTCCTGCACCGTGTTCAAGTCGTAGGCGATCACCATTGCGCGTCCGCCCAACACATAACTCGGCCGAACCAACACGGGAAAACCGATTTCCGATGCGACGCGGGCTGCTTCCTCTGGAACAAGCGCCGTGCCGTTCCTGGGCTGCGGAATTTTCAATTCATCAAGCAGCCTGCCGAAACGGCGGCGGTCCTCCGCGAGGTCGATCGATTCGGGCGCCGTGCCGATTATCGGCACACCGTTTCGTTTCAGCTCCAGGGCCAGGTTGAGCGGCGTTTGTCCGCCGAACTGCACGATCACGCCCTGCGGCTTTTCGCGGTCGACAATGGAGAGAACGTCCTCGAGCGTGAGCGGTTCAAAATACAGGCGGTCCGAGGTATCGTAATCGGTCGAGACCGTTTCCGGATTGCAATTAATCATCACGGTTTCGTATCCGTCTTCGCGGAGAGCGAAGGACGCGTGGCAGCAGCAGTAATCGAATTCGATTCCCTGCCCGATCCGGTTTGGTCCGCTTCCCAGGATCACAATTTTCGGTTTGGCAGTGGGTTCCGATTCGTCTTCATCCTCATACGTGGAATACATGTAGGGAGTGAAGGATTCAAATTCCGCGGCGCAAGTATCGACGCGCTTGAAAACAGGGGCGATGTGAGCTTTTGTCCTGCAGTGGCGAACCGCCGCTGGCGTTGTTTTCCAAAGCCGCGCCAGTTGTTCGTCGCTCGTGCCCATGCGCTTGGCTTCCCGCAGCAAGTCCACGGGAACCGTCTCGATGGTTACGGACGCAAGCCGTTTGTTGACCGCGACAATTTCCTGCATCTGCTGGATGAACCACGGATCGATTTTGGTCAGCTCCGCCATTTCCTTCGAGGAAATCCCGCGCTCGAGCGCGACGAGCAGCCAGTGAATTCTGTCCGGACGCGCCGTGGCGATTTTTTCGCGCAACAGCGATACGGGTGTGTCCGCGGGCGCCCGCCATGGGGAGCTTGGCTCCAGCGAGCGAATGCCCTTCTGCAGCGCTTCCTTGAACGTCCGGCCGATCGCCATTACCTCCCCGACGGATTTCATTTGCGTTCCGAGCGTCGAGTCCGCGCCAGGAAATTTCTCAAATTGCCACTTCGGTATTTTTACCACAACGTAATCAATGGACGGCTCGAAACAAGACGGCGTCTTCCGCGTGATGTCGTTGGGAATTTCATCAAGCGCCATGCCGACCGCCAGGCGCGCGGCGATCTTTGCGATCGGGAAACCCGTCGCTTTCGAAGCCAGTGCCGAGCTGCGCGAGACTCGCGGATTCATCTCGATCACGATCATCCGGCCGGTGGCGGGTTCGATCGCGAACTGGATATTGGAGCCGCCGGTTTCGACGCCCACTTCGCGGATGATGGCCGCGGCGGCATCGCGCATGCGCTGGTATTCCTTGTCGGTCAATGTCTGCGCGGGGGCGACCGTAATCGAGTCGCCGGTGTGTACGCCCATGGGGTCGAAATTTTCGATCGAGCAGATAACCACAAAGTTGTCGCGATAATCGCGCATCACTTCGAGCTCATATTCCTTCCAACCAAGCACGGATTCCTCGACCAGGGCTTCGTGAACCGGGCTGGCGTCAAGCGCGTGCGAAATGGCTTCCGCGAATTCTTCGCGATTGTAGGCGATCGATCCGCCGGTGCCGCCGAGGGTAAATGACGGCCGGATCACTACTGGATACCCGAGTTGATCGGCAAGCTTGAGGCCGTCCTGCGCGTTATTTACCAGCGCCGAGGCGGGAACGTCCAGCCCCACCTTGCGGCAGGCATCCTTGAACCACAACCGGTCCTCGGCAACCTTGATCGCGCGGAGCGATGCGCCGATCAGTTCCACGCCATATCGTTCGAGAACTCCGCTTTCGGCGAGTTCCACAGCCAGATTGAGGCCGGTCTGGCCGCCGACGGTTGGCAGCAGCGCCTGCGGCCTTTCCACCGCGATGATCTTTTCGAGATATTCTTTCGTCAAGGGCTCGACGTAAGTGCGGTCGGCAACTTCAGGATCGGTCATGATGGTCGCGGGATTCGAGTTCACAAGAATGACTTCGTAGCCCTCGCCCTGCAAGGCTTTGCAGGCTTGCGTGCCGGAATAATCGAACTCGCATGCCTGCCCGATCACAATCGGACCGGAACCGATAATAATTTCCAGTGCTTCATTGTTTCGTTGAACTGCCGGAACAAATAGTGCGAATCATGCGGTCCGGGAGACGCCTCCGGGTGATATTGAACGGAAAACAGCGGCAGGCTACGGTGCCGCAAGCCTTCATTCGTCTGGTCGTTCAAATTAAGATGTGTGACCTCAACGTCGCTGGAGGGCAGCGAATCCGGGTCCACGCAGAATCCATGATTTTGCGCCGTGATTTCCACCTGCTCGGTCAGCAAGTTCTTCACCGGATGGTTCGAGCCATGGTGGCCGAATCTTAGTTTGAAGGTTTTCCCGCCGAGCGCGAGCCCGCACAATTGATGGCCCAGACAGATTCCGAAGACCGGTACGCGTCCCAACATCGCGCGAATCGTTTCGATCGCGTAAGTGGCGGGCTCTGGATCGCCTGGCCCGTTTGACAAAAACACGCCGTCAGGTTTTAAGGCAAGCGCGTCTTCGGCGGTCGTTTTTGCGGGCACGACCACGACGTCGCAATCGTGATCCACCAGAAGCCGGAGAATATTCTGCTTGATACCAAAATCATAGGCGATAACGCGATATCGTTGCGTTATGTCGGCGGACTGCACTTCGCCCATCCCCTCATGCCAAGGGGGAGCGGTTAACTCGATCGAACCGCGTTCCCAAGTATATTGCTTCTTGGACGAGACGCTGCTCGCCAACTCCTGCCCCGCCATCGACGGCAGCGCGCGGGCTTCTTCTACAAGCAGAGACTCTGGAGTCCCGTCAGTTGACACCACACCGCGGAGCGCGCCCATCTGCCGGATATGCCGCACCAGCGCGCGCGTGTCCACATCCCAGAGCACCGGAATGTCGTGCCGGGTCAGGTACTCTTGAGCGGATTCTCCGGAACGCCAGTTGGAAGCAACCGAGGAAAATTCCCGGACCACGAGCGATTCGATATGTGGGATCGTGGACTCCTCGTCATCAAGGTTCGTTCCCACATTTCCGATGTGAGGATACGTCAGGCAGACAATCTGCCCCGCATAGCTCGGGTCGGTGAAGACTTCCTGGTATCCGGTGAGACTGGTGTTGAAAACAACTTCGCCGCCGCGCCGTGTGTTTGCTCCCGCGGCGCGTCCCTTAAAAATTCTTCCGTCTTCGAGTGCAAGAATTCCTTGCCGTCCAACACCTTCTGTCAGCGGTCCCTCTTTCTTCCGGGCTTCCCTTCTGGACTCAGGGTAAACAAGTAAAGCCCGCACCCTCGCGGGTTTTCATTTTTCTGATTCGGCGATAACAGGAATCGACCCGAAATGGTCCACCGGCCAATAGGCAAACACAGCCTTCCCATAAATAAATTGTCGAGGCACGGGCCCGAAGATCCGGGAATCATTCGAGCTGGTCCGATGATCGCCCATAACGAAATATTCGCCGCCGGGGATGCGGACGGGAGCCAGGTTTCCCAAATCCGCCGATTCCGGCGGAATGTAAGGCTCGGATAAACGCTTGCCGTTGACGTACACGCTTCCATCGCGAATCTCGACCGTGTCTTCCGGCAATCCCACCACGCGCTTGATAAATGATTTCGAGCGATCCAAAGGATACCAGAAGACAACAACATCGCCGCGCCCAATCGGCTCGAAACGGTAGACAAACTTGTTGATAAAAATGCGTTCCTGATCGGAGATCAGGGGAGTCATGCTGGTGCCTTCAACCTTCACGGGCTGATAGAAGAATATAATGATGACGATGGCAAGGCTCAACGCAATGACGAGGTCGCGTCCCCAACTCCTGAGCTCGCGGCGCAGTGGCTGCGTCGCTTCCGGCGCAACGGAGGTGCTAATTTCGGGGTTCGGCTCCATGTCGTTACTTTGGGAACTCTTATTTTATACCACGCTCCCGGATGGCGCGCCACTACCACCATCGGTGGTGGG
>WNGO01001821.1_pt1 | contig 13668 bp, 16 predicted proteins | sample 5400511 | NCBI WGS metagenome assembly WNGO01 (sample SAMN13153380, study PRJNA577476) | soil metagenome | isolation source: 20 cm soil or saprolite under Garry oak tree replicate 2 | place: USA:California | collected 2016-06-15
AAGGCGACGATCACGAGGCGATCAATCGCCAGTTCGCGCCTGAATTCCGCAACCGGCTGGATGCCATTATTTCGTTCGCGCATCTCAATGCCGAGGTGATCGGCATGGTGGTCGAGAAGTTCGTGCTGCAGCTCGAGGCCCAGCTCGCCGACCGTGACGTCACCATCGAATTGTCCGAGCCTGCCAAGGCTTGGCTGATACAGCATGGTTACGACGAGCAGATGGGCGCCCGGCCGATGGCGCGCGTGATTCAGGAGCACATCAAGAAGCCGCTGGCGGATGAAGTGCTGTTCGGCAAGCTCAAGGGCGGCGGCCACGTCCGCGTCGTCTTGGTGAAGGACGAGGCAGCAACGGAGACGGCCCAGGAAAAAATCGGCTTCGAATATGTCGAAGGGCCGGTGACGCCAAAGCCGGAAAAGCTGCCCGGCACACGCAAGCGCACCGTGCCGCGCAAGCCGAAACCGAGTGGTCCGAGCGGCGGCTCAAAGGGCCCGGCCTCACGAGGTCCACTGGTCAAGGTCTGAGCAATCGATATCGCGAATTGAGGAGCCGGCGCGTCGCAAGACCGCCGGCTTTTTTGAGGAGGCGACGCCTCGGCCAGGTTTCTGCGCCCTTATTCATGCACCCGCGACGCCGTTCAGGCGGCCACGTCTCCGCCGCCCGTGTTACCCGAGGAGGGCGCAGCCTTTGCACGCCTTGCGGAAGGCCGCAGCAGGGCGGGTCGGCCAATCAGTCGATTGAGATCGTTGCGGTTTTGTCTTTCAACGAACTTGACTGCGAAGCCATTGCGCAAAAGTCTGACAACGCGGCCGATGCAGCTCCAACGGCGAGCGGCATTCCAACCGGCGGCTGCACTTCAGCGGATACCGCGGCGCCGGCGATCGACATGTCGATGATGAAGCAACTGTGGGTGGTCCCGTCGGCCAGGATCAGCATTGAATGCGGATTTGCCGGAATGATGCGGGCATTTTTCCTGACGTCGGAGACGCGGGGATCTTTCAGCTTCTTTTCCAGCCAGGTGAGCTTGCTCGCGAGCTTCTCCCGCATCGACCGGCTCATCTCGAGTTCGAGCAGGAAGGCGCCGTTTGTGGTGTCGCTGATAACGCCCTCGAGCTTGCCGAAATCGCTGAAAAAAGACGTGATGGGACTGCCGATCTTGCCGATCACTGGCACCTGGACCAGCATCCGGAACGGTGAGACCCGGGTGGTCCGGCAGGCGAAGGTGCGCGGCTTTCCCTGCCGGTCATACCAGTTTGCGAGAGTATAGCTCCCGCCCACCGCGATGTTGACGGCTCGCTATTTGAGGAATTTTTCGACTGACACTCGGCATACTCACTAAAATCGCATGCGTTTTCCTAATATGATTAGTTTATTGAATGAACGGCGCTACGGGAATTTTGGCCTTTGAGGTTATCAAAGGCTTGCGAATTCGCCACACAACAGACCATGTCGAACGCGCGACGAGATCCCGTGCGGGAACTGCTGCGCGTGCCCCAGCAGCATCAACTCGTCCTTAACCTTGAAGCCGCGCGAAAGCTCCACTTAAGCCGCAGTCTCGCGCAGTCCCCGGGCGATTTCCTTTTGCGCATCGAACTCGCGCCGCCGCCGCGCCAGTTCGTCTGCGCTTAACAGCGCGACATTGTTATAGTCGCGCTTCCAGGACGCATCCGCGCTCCAGCGCAACGGCGATTGCACGGTGGTTTGCGCAGCCGGCGCCATTTCCAGCACCCGCAATGCGAGCTCCAGCGTGAAGGCCTGGGAGGCTGGGTCGTGCGGTCTGCCAGCCGAATTGCCGAGCGGAAAATCGCTGAACAGGAATCTTGGCACCGCCGCGTGCTCGACGATGTCCTTGGCGCAGCCTATCACGACGGTAGCAATACCGTTGGCCTCGAGGTGGCGAGCGACCAGGCTGATGGTCTGGTGGCATACCGGGCAATTCGGCACCAGCACCGCGGCATCTACCTGGCCGGCGCGGCAGCGCGCAAGGATGTCGGGCGCATCGGTTTCGAGGGTGACGCGATGGCTGCGGTTGGTCGGTGCGCCGAAGAAGCGCGGCGCGATCTCGCCGATCCGCTGCTCCCGCGCGAGCCGCCGCAATTGCGGCAAGGGAAACCAGGTGCCGCTGTCGTCGGCCGAGGTGTGCACGCGATCATAGGCGACATGAGAGATGCGCAAATCATGGGTCTTCGAAGTGTCGCCATCGTAGACCTGATAAAACTTTGCGCCGCCATTGTATTTGGCGCCTGGGCCCTGATCGCCCTTGGCGGGATCGAACGGCGCTGCCGTGGTCACGAGGGTGACCCGGGATTGGCTGAGCGGCTTTCCCAACGGCTGGAACGGCGCATCGACATAGTGCGCCCAGCGATACGGCGTGGCGTATCCGATCGCCTGATAATATTCGCGCGTCCGCGCCATATAGGGGATCGGCGCGTCGTCGTCGGGCGCGAAGCCGGACTGTTCCTCGGACAGTGCGGTCATGTCTTGCGCTCCCACATGCGCGCCATCATTCTCGAGAATAGCTAACCAGTCGGTTCCGTGTGTCAAGCATGGTGTTTGCGGAAACAACATCCCCAATGCGAACAGCTATCGGTTTGCATGCTGCGCTTTGCATTGCGGTCATGGCGCTGTTGTTGCCGGTGCCGCGGGTTATCGCCGAGGATGCGGCCCCTGCGACCGGTGGCGAGGTTGCGAAGCCGAGCGTCGAAGAACTCGCTACCCCCAAGGAGGTGCAAAAGGCCGCGGAGAACGGCCGTGATACCGACACCCGCGAGGCGATGTGCCTGATGATCGAGTCGGCGGCCCGGGCAAACGGCCTGCCGCTTGAGTTTTTCGCCCGCGTGATCTGGCAGGAAAGTCGCTTTCAGTCGGATGCCGTGGGACCGGTCACGCGCAGCGGCCAGCGCGCCCAGGGCATTGCGCAATTCATGCCGGGCACCGCCAGTGAGCGGCGCCTGCTGGATCCCTTCGATCCCGTCCAGGCGCTACCGAAATCCGCGGAGTTCTTGAGCGAGTTGCGCAGCCAGTTCGGCAATCTCGGGCTCGCCGCCGCAGCCTACAATGCCGGACCGCGGCGGGTGCAGGAATGGCTCGCTGGCACCGGGCCGATGCCGCAGGAGACGCGCAACTACGTGGTCGCCATCACCGGCTCTACCGTCGATGACTGGGTTTCTGCTGCCAAGAACAGCAAGCCGCCCGACCGCGCGCCGAACACCAGTTGCCGCCAATTGATGGCAATGCTCAGGCGCGCACCGAATCCCTTTGTCACCCAGCTCGAACAGCATGTGACGCTGGCCGCCGCCAAGCTATGGGGCGTGCAGCTTGCCGCGGGTTTTGATCGCGACAAGGCGCTCGCGATGTATGCGCGGGCGATGAAGCGGCTGAGTGCCGTGATCGGTGATCAGGACCCGAGCCTGCTGAGCTCGGTGATGCGTACCCGGGGCAGCCACTTGTTCTACCAGGTGCGGATCGGCGCCGACACGCGGCCCGCTGCCGACGATCTCTGCAACCGCATCCGCCGCGCCGGCGGCGCCTGCTTTGTGCTGCGAAACAGAGTGTGAGGGTCGGCTGATCGAGCGGCTGCATGACAGCTCTGAAGGCGCGTTCGCTTGACGCTGGCCGGTTTCGCCAGCGTTATGCGCGGCACGACTCACATTGTCCGGTTGCCCGTGCCGCTTCCTCCGCAGGATTCACCGAGTTGGCAAAGTCCCCTGCGGGCGTTTGCATGGGGAGTGCGGTCAGTCGCCTCCACGGTTCTCACGCTTGTATTGTTCGCGACCTATTTGGGCATCGGCGCGCTGGCGCACGACACGCATTTCAGCCTCGGTTGGGTGCTGGCGGGTACGGCTTTGGTCTGGGCGGGACCGGCGCAAATCATCCTGATCTCGACACTGGGTTCCGGCGCCACGGTGGTGCAGGCGGCGATTGCCGTGACGGTCAGCGCGATTCGGCTGTTTCCCATGGTGGTTTCGGTACTGCCGATGATGCGTACGCCACGGACAAAACGGCGTCATCTGGTGCTGGTGACTCATTTCATCGCGGTCACCTTGTGGGTCGAATGCTTTCGGCTACTGCCAAAGGTGCCGCGCGAGCGCCGGGTCGCCTTCACGCTTGGTCTCGGTACAGGTCTGGTTTGCGTCTGCCTCGTTGCCAATGCGATCGGCTACGGCCTCGCAGCCAATCTGCCGCAACTGTTTGCTGCCGCGGTCTTGCTGCTGACGCCGCTGGCTTTTCTGCTGTCGACCGCGCGCAACTCCCGGCAGCTTTCCGACATCCTGGCGCTGATATTGGGATTGGCGTTGTTTCCGGTGGCGGCCACCTTGCACACCGGCGTAGATATCCTGATCAGCGGCGTGTCGGCCGGCACCATCGCCTATGGCGTTCACCGGTGGCGAGAGCATGATCCGGAAGAGTGGAACCCGGTTTTCCGAAAAGATCATGCTCAAAACGAAAGGACGCTCGAGTCTGATTCAACCCAGTTGAATCAGACTCGAGCGCGCCAATGAGCCATTTCCTCGGTGACTGGCGCGCGCTGCTGGTGCTCGTGATCGCGGGCTTCCTGCCTAATGAAGTCTGGCGGATGCTCGGCTTGTGGCTCGGCGGCGGTGTCGACGAGGGTTCCGAACTGCTGGTCTGGGTGAGGGCGGTCGCGACCGCGATCCTTGCCGGCGTCATCGCGCAAATTCTCGTGCAGCCGCCCGGCGCGCTGGCGAGTGTGCCGGACTGGCTGCGCTACGGCGCGGTGGCCGCCGGATTCGTGGCGTTTGTCGTGACGCGACGGTCGATTTTTGCCGGCGTAGTTTGCGGCGAACTCGTGATGGTTGCTGGCAAATGGTGGCTCGGGTAGCTACCTCATGATGGTCTAACGCGAGGCAGAGATGGTTCTAGCGAGTGAAATCCGCGAAGGGGAGTTGGCGGTCGAGATGCCCAGGGCGAGCGATGCCGGGCTGGTGTTCATCGGCCGCATCCGCACGCCCTGGACCTCGCGTCTCGAGGTGCCGCGGCAGGGGCGTCATGATGGCCCGGTGTGCCGGCTCGAGATTTTCGAGCCCTGGGTGCCGGCGCTGAAGGGGATCGACTTCTACTCCAATCTCGAAGTGATCTATTGGCTGCATCTGTCCCGCCGCGATCTGGTGCTGCAAAGTCCGAAGAACAACAGATCGACGCGCGGCACCTTTTCGCTGCGCTCGCCACAGCGGCCGAATCCGCTGGGCACCTCGATCGTCAAGCTGGTCGGTGTCGAGGCCAACACGGTTCTGGTGCGCGGCCTCGATTGCCTCGACGAGACGCCGCTGGTCGATTTAAAACCCGACCGCTGCGAATTCTCGCCGCAGGCCGGAGATTTCGAGACGGGGTAGCGGCCCGGCATCGCGCGAAGCGCGAGAGTCGGAATCTCGAGATTCCGGGTTTGCATCCTGGATGCGCCCCGGAATGACAAAGGGAGTTACTTCAGCGCAGCGATCAGCTTGGCGGCGTTATCTTCCAGCACTTTTCCATCTTCCTTGCGGCTCGCCGGCGGCAGCAGCGCGACGCCGTTCTGGCGCGGCATCACGTGCATGTGGAGATGAAACACCACCTGTCCGCCGGCGGGCTCGTTGAATTGCTGCACAGTGATGCCGTCGGCCTTGAAGGCCGTCATGGCGGCGCGCGCAATCCTGTGGGCGCCGCGCGCGACATGGGCATAATCCTCGGGCGAAATGTCGAGAATGTTGCGGGCCGGGGCCTTGGGAATCACCAACGTGTGGCCTGATGAGCGCGGCATGATGTCGAGAAAGGCAAGGATGTTGTCATCCTCATATACTTTGTAGCAGGGAAACTCGCCGCGCAGGATCTTCGCGAAGGGATTTTGGGGGTCGTAAGCGGGCATGGCGGCTCCTCGAGATGGTCTACTCGGCGGTCTTGCGAAACGGTCCGGCCTCGGCGAGTTCGCGCCCGGCTTCGGCCACATAGGCGCGTTCATGCCTGAGATAATCCGATATCGCACGGCGCAGATCGGGGTCGGCGATGTAATGCGCGGAATAAGTCGTTTGGGGGAGATATCCGCGCGCGATCTTGTGCTCGCCTTGCGCGCCCGCTTCGACGGTTTTCAGGCCGCGCCGGATCGCAAAGTCGATGGCCTGGTAATAGCAGACCTCGAAATGCAGAAACGGGTGATGTTCGATCGCGCCCCAGTTGCGGCCAAACAGCGTATCGGAGCCGATAAAATTGATGGCGCCGGCGATCCAGCGACCGTTGCGCCTCGCCATGATGAGCGCGACGTTCTCAGCCATGCCTTCGCCGATCAGCGAAAAGAAGCTGCGGGTGAGGTAGGGCCGGCCCCATTTCCGCGAACCGGTCTGCATGTAGAAGCCGAAGAAGGCGTCCCAGGCGTCTTCGGTGATGTCTTTGCCGTTGAGCGCGTGAATCGTGATGCCGTCAATGAGCGCATCGCGCCGTTCGCGCCGGATCGCCTTGCGGTGACGCGAGTTGAGAGAATTGAGAAAATCCTCGAAACATCCGTAACTTTGGTTGTGCCAGTGAAACTGCTGGTCGTTACGCTGCAGGAATCCCTGGCAAGCCAGAAATTTCCATTCGGCTTCGCGCGCAAACGTCACGTGAACGGAAGAGGCTTTTGTCATTCCGCATAGCGCAACGAGTCCGCTCGCGAGCGCGCTGCGGATTCGCTCTTGGTCCACGCCGTCGCGGATCAAGAGCCGCGGTCCGGTCGCCGGGGTAAACGGAACCGAGACCTGCAGTTTCGGGTAGTAGCGTCCGCCCGCGCGTTCATAGGCGTCGGCCCAGCCGCGGTCGAACACATACTCGCCCTGCGAATGCGATTTCAGATAGCACGGCACGATGCCGGCAATGGCGCCGTCGAGCCGGGCCAGCAGATGGCGCGGTCCCCAGCCGGTCCGCGCGCAAGCCGATCCGGACACTTCCAATGCCGAAAAAAATGCATGCGAAACAAAAGGGTTATAGCTGAATGTTAAGCCAGTGCAGGAGTCTTGTGCGGTATCGGGCGAAGCTGACCTGTCGAGGCCATTGAGGACGCCCGGGCCGGGGCGTGGGTTGGCGCAGCCGTCCCAATCGGCAGCCGGAATCTGGCTGACGGACGACACCGCTTCTAAAATTATTTCGGATGATGCCATCGGCTGTCAGGACCGGCCACGCGTTACGATCAGCCATCGCGCATGGTGACCAGTTCCAAGATCGTGCATCGCACCAAAGACTTCAAGAGCAAGTGGGCGCATCAGGTCCCCGGCAAAAACCCTTCAAAAATCATCTGATCGGCACAGCGAGCCGCCCGTGCGCGCTGCTCCGGTGTACGCACGGTCCAGCTCAGCAGCGGCAAGCCGAAAATGTTGCGGGCGACCCAGGGTGCGGCGGCCGGTAAATCGTCGACCCGATACGCCACGAAATGCGGCCGGGTGCGGAAGGCATGACGGAGATGCAGCATGCTGTCGCGCTGCTCCGGCGTCAGTTTTTTCCAATCGTCGTCGTCATAGTTGTGCTGGGCAATGATGCCGCAGGGAACGGCCGGCATCTTTTCGCGCAACGCCTGCACCTGATCCGGGTCGAACGACATCCCGGCCACAGGTCCCGAATAGGAAGCGAGCACCTCCGACATCCGCCTCACCAGCTTGCGGTCGCCGTCAAAATGGCTCTTCACCTCGACCACCAGCGGCACCCGGCCGGCGACCAGCGCGCAGAGATCGCCGAGCGACATCATCCGCTCCGAGGTCTCCTTGAACTCGACCGCCCTCAGCTCGGCCGAGGTCATGCCGAGCAACGCGCCAGAGCCCTCGGTGAGACGGCCAAGCGCGTCGTCATGGTGCACCATCGCCTCGCCGTCGGCGGTGAGCTGGATATCGCATTCGATGCTGAACTTGCCTGATACCGCGGCTTGAGCCGCGGCCGGCATGTTTTCGATGATGCCGCGCGCGCGATCGTGCAGGCCGCGATGGGCGATCGGCCGCGCGGTCAGCCAGTCCGGCGCGCGCACGGCACAGTTCCGCTATGAGACCTCGAATATCCCTTCGACCTCGACCGCGGCGTCTGCGGGAAGGGCAGCGACGCCGACGGTGGTGCGGGCATGGCGGCCCTTGTCGCCGAAAGCCGCGACCATCAGGTCGGACGCGCCGTTTAGCACCTTCGGTCCATCCAGAAAGTCCGGCGCGGAATTGACAAAACCGCCAAGCCGCACCACGCGGACCACCTTGTCGAGGTCGCCGAGCGCGGCCTTGATCTGCGCGAGAAGGTTGATGGCGCAACCGCGCGCCGCGGCGTTGCCTTGCTCCACGGTGACGCCGGCGCCGAGCTTGCCCTTGGCGATCAGCTTGCCTTCGGAGTCGACGCAAACCTGACCGGATACGAACAGCAGGTTGCCGGTGCGCACGAAACCGACGTAATTCGCCACCGGGCTTGCGGGCTCATGCAAGACCACGCCCTGTGCCGCAAGCTTCTGCTCGATCGTACCCGCCATGTTTCGTCCCCGTTTGATTTGACCAGCACCCGACAATGTCCGGTCGGGCCGCTTTGTTTCGCGCATCGCGCCCTCACATGCAAGCAAGGGCAGATCGGAGGCGAGATGCTGAAAAACATGGCATCGGCTGACAATTTGTACTTTTTCTTGAAGTGGCCCTAGTTGCGACGCAATACGGCGGGGAATAGTGTGCGAATCCCATTTTGAGGAAACCACATGGCCTGCTTGTTCCGAAATGCGCCTCGCGATGCCCGACCGTTGCTGCTGACGGCACTCGCCGCGCTGGCTTTCGTTTCGGGTTCTGCCGGCGGCAGGGCGGAAGCCGCGGCAAGCGGCCCGTTTCTCTCGCATCAGGCGCTTTACGAGCTCAGGCTGTTGAAATCGCGTGGCTCCAATTCCATCAACAGCGTCCGCGGCCGCATTCTCTATAGTTTCGCGGGCAGTGCCTGCGAAGGCTACACATCGGAATTCAGGCAGGTTTCGGAGCTCGATAGCGGCGAGGGCAAGGTGACGTTCAGCGATCTGCGCTCGACCTCCTGGGAAGATGGCGCGGGCAAGAGTTACCGGTTCAAGATCGATGCGCGGATGAACGACGCGGACGCGAGCCCCGTCGACGGGATAGCGGAGCGGGCCGGCGATCATATCGATGTCAAATTGAAACAGCCGGCATCCAAGACGTTCACGCTGGACGGGGCTGTGGTATTCCCGACCGAGCAGATCCAGCGCATCATCGCAGCCGCGCGGGAGGGAAAATCCGTGCTTGAGCTGATGGTCTATGACGGATCGGACAACGGCGAAAAGGTCTACAATACGCTTTCCGTGATCGGGCAGCCGATTCCCGGCGATCGGACCATCGCGGCGCCCGACCCATCCACCGCTAGCGACGCGATGAAATCGCTGATGCGATGGCCGGTTACGGTGAGCTATTACGACCGCGACGCCAAGGCCAGGGACGGCGAGCAGACGCCGATTTATGCGATGTCGTTCGAACTGTTCGAGAACGGCGTCTCGCGCGCGCTGGTGCTCGACTACAATGATTTCGTCATTTCCGGTGCGCTGGGCAAATTCGACGTCAGGGACTCGAAGCCGTGTAAGTAGGGGACAGCCGTCACCCTGAGGAGCGCGCTGTTGCGCGCGTCTCGAAGGGCGACGGCGAGATTTGCCCGCGCATCCTTCGAGACTCGCAAGTGCTCGCGCCTCAGGATGACGTTTTCGCACAGCATCACTCCGCCTTCGCCGGCCCGTCATAGGCGATGCCCCTGATCACGGCGGCATCACCGAATTTCCTGCGCAGATCGTCGATGGCGCGTTCGGCATGCGCCGAGCGGCGGTCGAGCATGTCGGTGTCGTCGGCCTGCGATCCCGGACGCAGCGCGCTGACGCCGGCGCCCATCAGCCGGAAAGCGGTGCCGTCGATCTCTTTTGCCAGCATTTCGCGGCAGACAGCGAAGATTTTCGCCGCCAGCTGTGTCGGGGCGTGAATCGATTGCGAGCGGGTGCGTTGCCGGAAATCGGCCGTCTTCAGTTTCAGCGTGATGGTCGATCCCGCGAGCTCGCCGTTCTTCAGGCGCAACGACACCTTCTCCGACAGCCGCCACAACATCTTTTCCAGCGTGGCAAAATCGCGGATGTCGGTCTCGAACGTGGTCTCGCTGGAAATCGTTTTGGCGCCGCGATCAGGCACCACGCGGCGGTCGTCGATGCCGCGCGCCAGGCGCCACAGCCGGCGGCCCTCGGTCGAAAATTGCTTCATCAGCTCGATCTCGTCGGCGCGCTGCAAATCGGCGATGGTGCGAAAGCCGCGCTGCGACAGCCGCTCCTGCGTTGCCGGGCCGACGCCGAAGATGAACCCGACCGGCTTGTCCGCCAGCATCGCGCGCGCCTCGTCCTGATCGAGCGCCGCAAAGCCGCGCGGCTTGTCCATGTCGGAGGCGATCTTGGCCAGGAACTTGTTGCAGGACAGGCCGACCGAAACCGTGACGCCGATGTTGGTTTCGACCTCGCGGGCGAAGCGCGCCAGCACCTTTGCCGGGATCATGCCGTGGACGCGCTCCGTGCCGCTCAGATCGAGAAACGCCTCGTCGATCGAAAGCGGCTCGACCAGGGGGGTGAGCGCCTGCATGGCCTGGCGCACCTCGCGGCCGACCCGGACATATTTCGCCATGTCAGGCCGGATCACGATCGCGGACGGGGACAACGCCAGCGCCTTGAACATCGGCATGGCGGAGCGCACGCCAAAGGTGCGGGAGATATAGCACGCCGCAGCCACCACGCCGCGCTTGCCGCCGCCGATGATCACGGGCTTGTCGGCGATCTCCGGATTGTCGCGTTTCTCGACGGTGGCGTAAAAGGCGTCGCAATCGATGTGGGCGAGGGTGAGCCAGGGCAACGCGCGGTGACGAACAAGGCGAGGCGAACCGCATATGCCGCATCGGCGGGCCGTGATCTCCAGGTCGACCAGGCAATCCCGGCAAAAGCAGGTTGGCCCGGCGAGTTCTGGTGCGGCTGAACTCACGGCTGATCGCGCTCGGCGCTGTCTTGATCCAACACCTCGCGCGCGGCGGCGATGGTCGCCGGGTCGAGTTCCGAGGCGGCGGCGAACTCCTTCACGGTTGCGTCATCGCGCAAGACGAAATCCAGCACCCCGGCAAGAAAATGTGGGTCCGCGGCGGCCGAGCGCAGCGTCTCCGGGCCGATGCCGGTCTCGGCCAGAAACACACCCAGACGCTCGGGGTCGCCGGCGACGAAGGAAAGCGCCTGAATCGCCACGTTTTCAGCTACTTCGCGGGGGTTCTGCGTCCCTTTTGTCATCGCTGAAATTTGCCTTTCCGTAACTTATGGTCTCTATTTTTGGAATCATCATGCCCGAGTCTGCGGAACGTGTTCAAGCAAGCGGAAACCGCTTCGCGTAAAGAGGGCATTCGGGCTTAACGGGTTAGACCGAATCTGGCGCTAGTTTGAATTCACTTTTTGACACGCCCGGCGACGGCGCCTGATGCTCCGCCCGCCCGGCCTGTCTCCTGGGGATTGGAGGACGGGATGGCGAAAACCGTCCTGATCGTGGAGGACAACGAGCTCAATATGAAGCTCTTTCGCGATCTGCTGGAGGCGCATGGCTATGCCACGTCCGGCACCAGCAACGGTTTCGAGGCGCTTGATCTCGTGCGCAAGCTTCGTCCCGATCTCGTGCTGATGGATATTCAGCTTCCGCAAGTTTCCGGCCTCGAGGTGACCCGCTGGATCAAGGATGATCCGGAATTGCGCGCGATCCCGGTGGTCGCGGTCACCGCGTTTGCGATGAAGGGCGACGAGGAACGCATCCGCGAGGGCGGCTGCGAGGCCTATCTTTCCAAGCCGATCTCGGTCGGCAAGTTTATTGAAACGGTTCGACGGTTTATCGGGTAGGGAGTATTTCGAGTGTCTGCGCGTATCCTGGTCGTCGATGACGTTCCCGCCAATGTCAAGCTGCTGGAAGCGCGGCTGTCGGCGGAGTATTTCGATGTCCTGACCGCGGCCAACGGCGCCGAGGCGCTTGAAATCTGCGCGCGCGCTGAATGCGACATCATCCTGCTCGACGTGATGATGCCCGATATCGACGGTTTCGAGGTTTGCCGCCGGCTGAAATCGAACCCGGCGACGCATTTCATTCCGGTCGTCATGATCACCGCGCTGGACAGCCCGGCCGACCGGGTGCGCGGCCTCGAGGCCGGCGCCGACGATTTCCTGACCAAGCCGGTGTCCGACATCGTGCTGATTGCGCGGGTACGTTCGCTGACACGCCTGAAGATGATGACCGATGAACTGCGCCTGCGGGCCATCACCTCGCTCGAGATCGGGGTGCAGGCGCCGGAGCGCGGCGCGGTGGCCGATTCCGGCAAGGGCGGGCGCATCCTCCTGGTCGACGACCGGCCGTCGTCCTTTGAACGACTGGCGCCGGTCTTGCGCACCGAGCACAGTGTCGACGTCGAAACCGACGCGGCGGAGGCGGTGTTCCATGCCGCCGAAGGCCATTACGATCTCCTGATCGTTTCGCTTGGCCTCGACAATTTCGATGGCTTGCGGCTCTGCAGCCAATTGCGCTCGCTGGAGCGGACCCGGCAGGTGCCTATTCTCGCCGTTGCCGATGCCGACAACAGCACCCGGCTGCTGCGCGGACTCGAGATCGGCGTCAACGACTATTTGCTGCGCCCGGTCGACAAGAACGAGCTGCTGGCCCGCGCCCGTACCCAAATTCGCAAGCGGCGCTATACCGATCATCTGCGCGACAACGTGCAGAGCTCGATCGAGATGGCGATCACCGACGCGCTCACCGGCCTGCATAACCGCCGTTACATGGAGAGCCATCTCGGCACGCTGGCCGAGCAGGCCTCGAGCCGCGGCAAGCCGCTGGCGCTGATGATGCTCGACATCGATTTTTTCAAATCGATCAACGACAAATACGGCCACGATGCCGGTGACGACGTGTTGCGCGAATTCGCAGTCCGGATCCGCAAGTCGATCCGCGGCATCGATCTGGCCTGCCGCTATGGCGGCGAGGAGTTTGTGATCGTGATGCCGGAGACCGATCTGCACGTCGCCGGCGTGGTGGCGGAGCGGCTGCGGCGTTCGATCGCCGGCGAGCCGTTCGCCGTCAACAAGGGCACGACGCGCATCGAGGTCACGATCTCGATCGGATTGTCGACGCTCGAACTCAAGGGCGAGCCCGTCGGCGACGTGCTGAAGCGCGCCGACACCGCGCTCTACCGCGCCAAGAACGACGGCCGCAATCGCGTGGTGGCAGCGGCGGCGTAGCGCGCTTGCGGACCCCGCAATTTCCGGTTGCATTTTCAAACGGCCGTCATTGCGAGCCAACGGGTCGCGCCAACGGGTCGCGCGAACGCGCGCCCGATGACAGGCTCCGCGCCGCCCGATGACAGGCTCCGCGAAGCAATCCATATCGCCGCGCAAAGGAAGAATGGATTGCTTCGTCGCTTCCGCTACTCGCAATGACGTCGCCCCAATTTCCAAAACAAGACTCCGCGTTCTCGCGGCGCGATACGCCCGAGGTTTGCAAGAACCATCCGCCCAAAGAATCAGAGGGCGCAGGGAATGCCGGGCGCCCAATGCACCCGCAGATGGAGTAACGGGCTCCCCGGGGGCCTTTCAAGCAAGCCGCGCTAGCTACGGCGCTGTTTGTGGCGCGCGTCGCGCGGCTTGCTTGGAAGGCAGGC
>WNGO01001825.1_pt1 | contig 13665 bp, 12 predicted proteins | sample 5400511 | NCBI WGS metagenome assembly WNGO01 (sample SAMN13153380, study PRJNA577476) | soil metagenome | isolation source: 20 cm soil or saprolite under Garry oak tree replicate 2 | place: USA:California | collected 2016-06-15
GTAGCCACCGTGAACGAGGCGGTCAAGCTGCTGGACATCCGCGGCCTGGTCGAGGCGCGCCCCGGCCCTGGCGGCGGGGTGTTCGTCGCCAGCCCCGCGTCCCGCATGCGCAGCGGGCCCATGTTCATGGGTTTTGAGTGGACCGAGGCCAGCATGGCCGACTACCACGAGGTACGCAACGCGCTGGAGCCGATCATCTACCGTCACGCCGCGCACCACCGGACCGAGGCGGATATCCGTGCGCTCCGCTCGATCCTGGCGAGCATGACCGCGCACCTGGACCAGCCACGCGCCTACGCCCGCTACAACACGGCCTTTCACCGGCGGATCGCCAAGCTGAGCCCCAATGCGCCCTTGCGCAGCATGTACGTGACCCTGCTCGACTTCTTCGAGAACGACCTGGCGGTGGAGAACCTGCCCGATGCCGTTCACCCCGACAACATCGACGTCCACCGGCAGCTCGTGGACGCGATCGAGCAGGGCGACCTGCCGGAGCTCGAGCTGGCGATCCGCCGACATGACAGCCACCGGCTGAACCTCGGCATGTTCAAGCCGGGCGCGGGGGCCGCCCCACCCCAGGGGTTATCGTCCCTTGGCGAGGCGGCCGGAGGAGGGACGCCGGATGAGCGTGCGGGTGCCACTGACCCTGGCGTGCTGGGATTACGACCGGACCCTTCCCCTGGCGACCGGCGACGTCCGGCCGGACGGCATCGATCTGACCTACCTGAACCTGCCGGTCGAAGAGACCTTCTTCCGCATGGCGCGCTTCCGCGAGTTCGACGCGGCTGAGCTCTCCCTCTCCTCCTACGTGATCAGCCTCGGCCAGGACGCGCCGTTCGTCGCGATCCCGGTGTTCCCCTCCCGGTCCTTCCGGCACAACGGGATCTACGTGCACGCGGGCAGCGGCATCAGCGAACCTGCCGACCTCGCCGGGCGCATCGTCGGCGTGCCGGAATACCAGCTCACGGCGGCCGTCTGGATCCGCGGTATCCTCGCCGAGCACTACGGGGTCGCGGTGGAATCCGTCCGGTACCGTACCGGCGGGCTGCACCGGCCGGGCCGGACCGACAAGATCCGCCACGCCGCCCCGCCCGGCGTGCAGATCGAGCCCATACCCCCCGGGGCCACGCTGGACGGCATGCTCGCGGAGGGCGCGCTCGACGCGCTCTACAGCCCCCGCACCCCGCGCCTGTTCGCCGCCGGCGACCCGCGCGTGCGCAGGCTCTTCGCCGATCCCCGGACCGAGGAGGAGCGGTACTTCACCACGACCGGGATCTTCCCGATCATGCATGTGGTGGCGCTGCGCCGCGACCTCTACGAGCGCCGGCCCTGGCTCGCCCAGTCGCTCTACAAGGCCTTCGAGCAGGCCAGGGCGGCGACGGCAGCCCGGATGACGGAGACCGCCGCGCCCCGGTACATGCTGCCTTGGCTGTACGCGGACATCGAGCGCACACAGGCACTGATGGGACCGGATTTCTGGCCCTACGGGCTGGCCGCGAACGAGAATACCCTCCGCACCTTCCTCCGCTACTCCCACGAGCAGCACCTGGCCAGCAAGCTGATGGAGCCCGCCGACCTGTTCGCCCCCGAGACCTGCGAAACGCACGTCGTCTGACCGGGGGCGGACACCATCAGCCACCCCGGCCCCTGCCCCGCTGATCCTTTCGGCCAATATCGTGGTGAGTTGTGTGCCATGGGCGCAGGAGCGCCACGATCGTGAATACGCCTGCCTGGGGTGAAGCTTGATGCCGCATACCAGCGATATCCGGGTGCTGGGCTATGAGCCGTTGCTGGCGCCCGCGGCGCTGCTGGCAGAATTGCCGCTCGGCGGCCCGGAAGCAAAGCACGTCGAGCAGTCCAGGGCCGAAGTGCGCGCGGTGCTGACGGGGATAGACGACCGGCTGCTCGTAGTGGCCGGGCCGTGCTCGGTGCATGACCCGGCAGCGGCTCTGGACTACGCGGAGCGCCTGGCCGCGCTGGCCCGCTCGCTCCACGATGAGCTTCTGATCGTGATGCGCGTGTATTTCGAAAAGCCGCGGACGGTGACCGGCTGGACGGGGCTCATCAACGACCCCGGCCTGGACGGCAGCCATGATGTACACCGCGGCCTGCGGGTGGCACGCCGGCTGCTCCTGGACATCGTGGGGCTGGGCCTGCCGGTCGGCTGCGAGTGGCTGGACCCGATCACCCCGCAGTACATCGCCGACACAGTGGCCTGGGGGGCGATCGGCGCCCGCACGACCGAGAGCCAGGTGCATCGCCAGCTTGCGTCGGGGCTGTCCATGCCGGTCGGCTTCAAGAACGGCACCGACGGGGACGTGCAGGTCGCGGTGGATGCCTGCCGGGCCGCGGCGGCCGGCCATACATTCTTCGGGGTCACCCTGGACGGGGCGGCGGCGGTGGTGACCACGGCAGGCAATCCGGACTGCCATGTCATCCTGCGGGGCGGCCGGTCAGGACCCAATTACCAGGCCAACCAGGTGACGCGGGCGCTGACGACGATCACGGAGGCCGGCCTGCCCCGCCGGGTGATGGTCGATGCCAGCCACGGCAACAGCGGCAAGGATCACCGGCGCCAGCCGGCCGTGGCGGGCTCGCTCGCCGGGCAGGTCGCCGGGGGGGAGCAGGGCCTCGTTGGGGTCATGCTGGAGAGCTTCCTGCGGGCAGGCCGGCAGGAGCCGGGCGACCTGGCGCGGCTGGTCTACGGCCAGAGCATCACCGACGCCTGCATGGACGTGGACACCACCGCCGACGTACTCGGCGAGCTGGCCACCGCTGCCCGCCGCCGTCGTGCGCTGGTCGGCAGCCACCGCACCGCTGACCGGCCCGGCGCCGCTGGCCGCGCATGATCCGCGCCTAACAGCTGCCGCCACGGCAGGGCATCTGGCCCGGGCGCCGACTACGGTTATATTGATTACATTCATATTGGGTATGTCTTGACACTGTTGTGCCCGGAGGTGCCGCGTCATGACCGTCCCCCCGATGCTGTCATCGATTCTCGACCGTGACTGGCTGCTGGTCATCGGCGGGCAGCGGGTACCCGCCGAGTCCAGGCGCGTCTTCGCGGACGAGAGCCCGGCGACCGAGGAGGTCATCGCGACCGTACCGGACGGGGACGAGGCCGACGTGGACGCGGCCGTGGCGGCGGCCGGGCCAGCCGCGCGGGCATGGCGCCGGGTACCCGCCCGCGAGCGGGGCGCGCTTGTCGCCGATCTGGCCAGGGTGCTGGAGGAACATGCGGACGAACTGACTCTGCTGGACGCGATCGACGGCGGTCATCCGGTCACGGCGATGCACACCGATGTGGCCATCGCCGCGAGCATGCTCCGCTTGTTCGCTGGCCTGGCCATCGAGCTCAAGGGCTCGACCATCCCGGCGAGCGCCGAGCATCTGCACCTGACCGTGCGGGAGCCGTTCGGGCTGGTAGGCCGGATTATCCCGTTCAATCACCCGCTCATGTTCGCGGCCGGGAAGATCGCCGCGCCCTTGGTGGCCGGCAATGCGGTGATCCTCAAGCCGCCGGAGTCGGCGCCGCTGTCCGCGCTGCGGATCGGGGAGCTGTTCGCGCAGGTACTCCCGCCGGGCGTGCTGTCGGTGGTGGTCGGCAACGGCCCGGCGGCCGGGCGCGCGGTGGCCCGTCACCCGGTCATCCGCCGGATCGGCTTCATCGGCAGCGACGCCACCGGCCGGTCCATCCAGCGCGACGCCGCCGACGCCGGGGTCAAAGACGTCACCCTGGAACTGGGCGGGAAGAACGCGCTCATCGCCTTCCCCGACGCCGACCCGGACCAGGTGGCCTCGGGCGCCGTGGCGGGCATGAACTTCGCCCGGTCGTCGGGCCAGTCGTGCGGCTCGACCTCCCGTCTGCTGCTCCACGAGTCCATCGCCGACGAGGTGCTTGACCATGTGGTGCGGCGGATGGCGGCGATCCGGATCGGCTCCCCGCTGGATCCCGCGACCGAGATGGGCACCATGGCCTCGCGCGCCCAGTATGACAAGGCGCTGGCCTACATCGGCATCGCCACCAGCGAGGGCGCCCAGCTGCTGGCCGGCGGCGGGCGGCCGCCCGGCCTGGCGCACGAGCGCGGCCTGTTCGTCGCCCCGACGCTGTTCGGTGGTGTCCGGCCGGACATGCGGGTTGCCCGGGAGGAGGTGTTCGGCCCGGTTCTTTCCGTTATGACGTGGAAGGACGAGGACGAGGCGGTCAAGATCGCCAACGGCGTCGACTACGGTCTCACGGGCAGCGTCTGGACCAACGACATCCGCCGGGCCCACCGGGTGGCCTCAGCGCTCGACGCGGGGTACCTGTGGATCAACGGGTCATCCACGCACTTCCCGGGGGTGCCGTTCGGCGGGGTGAAGCTGTCCGGCGTCGGCCGCGAGGAGAGCCTGGACGAACTGATCAGCTACACCCAGCTCAAGACCGTCAACATCATGCTCGGCTGAGGCAGGCGGGCCCGGGAGCATCAGGAGGACACCGGCCGTGAACGGCGCCGAGGTTGCCATCGGGGCGCTGCGGCGCGAAGGGGTCCGCCACATCGTCGGGCTGCCCGGCACCACGATCATGCACCTGATCGACGCGGCCGGGCGCAGCCCGGGAGTGCGGTACCTGTCCGTCCGGCACGAGCAGGTGGCGGCGTTCATGGCCGATGGCTACGCGCGGGCGGCCGGCGGCATCGGCGTGTGCACGGCCTCCCGCGGTCCCGGCGCCGCCAACCTGGCCATCGGCGTCCATAACGCTCATGCCGAATCGATCCCGGTCCTCGCCCTGATCGGCCAGGTCCCGGACGAGATCTATTACCGGGAAGCCTTCGAGGAGATGGACCTGGTGCGGTTCTTCGGGCCGATCACCAAGTGGTCGGTGGAGATCCATCAGCCCAGCCGGATCGCCGAGCTGATGCAGCGCGCGGTGCGGACCGCGCTCTCCGGCCGGCCCGGGCCGGTCATGGTATCCCTGCCGCTGGACGTGCAGACCGCCGAAGCCGCCGCCAGCTATCAGGCCAGCGCACGCCCCATCCCGCCGGCCGCGCCCGCGGCCGCCGTCGAGGCTGCCCTCGCCCGGCTCGCGTCGGCCCAGCGGCCCGTGATCATCGTCGGCGGCGGGGTCCGCGGGCCGGGATACAGCGCCGGCCTGCTCAAGCTGGCCGGGCGGCTGGCGATCCCGGTCGTCACCACCTGGCTCCGCAAGAACGCGTTCCCGAACGACTCGCCGCTCTTCTGCGGTTCACTCGGCTACGGCGCCCTGGCCGCGACCGAAGACGTGGTCCGGGAGGCAGACCTCGTGCTCGCGGCCGGCTGCCGGTTCTCCGAATTCACCACTGGCCGTTGGACCTTGCTGTCCCCTGGTACCGCCCTCATCCAGATCGACATCGACCCGGATGGCCTGGGCCGGACCTATGTGCCGGACCTAGGCATCTGCGCGGATGTGTCACAGGCCGCGCAGGCGCTGGCCGACGCGGCCGAGGAGGCCGGGACGAGCCCCCCGCCCGGCCGGGCCGCCTGGGCGGCGGCGGTCCGTGCGGACTACCAGCAGCAGGCCAGCCCACCCGGGCCTGCGCCGGGCGCGGCACCGGTGTCGTCAGCCGAACTGGTCGCGGCGCTGCGCACCGTGCTGGGTGCCACCAAAGCGACGCTGGTGCAGGACACGCCGAGCCTGGGACCGTGGATCCAGCGCTACCTCGACTTCGCGGCGCCTGACAGCTACTACGCCTCCGGCGGGGGAAGCATGGGCTGGGGCTTCCCGGCCGCCATGGGCATGCAACTGGCCAGGCCCGACGAGCGGTTCATCACGGTCAGCGGGGATGGCAGCTTCTGGATGGTCGCACAGGACCTGGAGACGGCGGTACGCGAGAGGCTGCCGGTCGTCACCGTCATCAATAACAACTTCGCCTTCGGCAACACCAGGGACCGGCAGCGTACCGCGCACGATGGCCGTTACCTGGGCGTTTTCTACAGCAATCCGGATTTTGCCGCCTTCGCCCGCTTGCTTGGCGCACACGGGGAGCGGGTGGACTCCGGCTCGGGCCTGGTCCCGGCGCTGGAGCGTGCGCTCGCCAGCGGCCTGCCCGCGGTGGTCGACGTCATCCAGGACCGGCACGAGGGCCTGCCCCCGGGCCTGCTGCCACCCACGGCCCGGTAGCGCACCGGCGGGCCCGGCGGGCTGATCAGTGCTCGGTGCCGACGGCCTGGCCGAGGAAGATGTCTCCCAGGTCGGGGCGCTGGGCGAGCGCCGCGGCCGCGTCCGACAGCCGGACCTGGCCCGCCGCCATAACGTACGCCCAGTCGGAGATGGCCAGCGCCTCATGCGCGTGCTGCTCGACCAGCAGTACCGCCACGCCGCTGCCCGCCAGCTGGGCGACGTTGCGGGTCAGCAGCTCGTGGGCGAGCTGTGGCGCGAGGCCGGCGGTCGGCTCGTCGAGCACCAGCAGACTGGGCCGGCGCATGAGAACCCGGCCCATCGCCAGCATCTTGCGTTCCCCGCCGCTGAGATAGCCGGCCGGCCTGTTGCGCATGGCGGCGAGTGCCGGGTAGCGCTCCATGACCTCGTCGATCCGGGCGGCCACCTCGCCCCGCGGCAGCGCATAGCCCCCGATTTCCAGGTTCTCCCGCACGGTTAGCGGCTCGAACACGTCCTTGACCTGCGGCACGTAGCCGACGCCGCGGCGGCTGACCTTGTTGGCCGGCAGGCCGGCGATCTGCTCCCCGGCCAGGGTGATCGTGCCCTGGCTGGGCCGCAGGATGCCCAGCACCGCCTTGAGCAGGGTGCTCTTGCCGGCCCCGTTGGGGCCGATCACGGCGACCACCTCGCCCAGGGCCACCGTGATGCTCACGTCCTGGATCACCGGCGCCGCGCCGTAACCGGCGGCCACCTCCACCAGCCTCAGATGCGCCCGCTGGTCCCGCGGGCCGGCCGCCTCAGCCGAGGAGGTAGGCATCCACGACCTCCTTGTTGGCCCGTATCTCCCGCATGGACCCCTCGGCCAGCACCCGGCCGGCCGCCATGACGATCACCGGGTCGCAGCAGCGGTCGACCGCCTGCAGCTCGTGCTCGACCATCAGCATGGTCAGGCCCTGGTCCCGCAGCCGCGCCAGATGCTCGGTGATGGTCTCCCGCAGGCTCGGGTTGACCCCGGCCAGCGGCTCATCGAGCAGCAGCATCCGGGGCTGAGCCATCAGCGCGCGGGCGATCTCGATCAGCCGCTTCTGGCCGCCGCTGAGCTCGCCGGCATACTGGTCGGCCGCCTGCGCGAGGCCGAACTCGGTGAGGAGATCCATTCCCTGGGCGACCAGAGCGGCCTGCTCCGCGCGCCAGGAGCGCTTGCCCCGCAGCGCGGTCAGGAAGCTGGCTCCCCGCTGCCGCGGCACCGCCACCAGCAGGTTCTCCAGCACCGTGAGGCGGGCGAACTCGCTCGACAGCTGGAAGGTCCGGATCAGGCCCTGCCGGGCCACCTCGTGGGCGGGCCGTCCGGTGATGTCGCGGCCCGCGTACTGGACCTGGCCGCCGGTCGGCCGCTCGGCCCCGGCGATCAGTTTGAGGATGGTGGACTTCCCGGCGCCGTTCGGCCCGATCAGCCCGGTGATCGTGCCCGGCTGGATCGCGAAGCTGGCTCCCGCCACCGCGTGCACCCCGGCGAAGTCCACCCGCAGGTCCGTGACTTCCAGCAGGGCGGCCGGCGAGGCGGCGCCGGCCACCGCCCCCCCGGGCTGGGGCGCCGCGGCGGTCACGGGCTGGCCGCCGTTGGCCGGTCTGTCCCGGTCTCCGGCTTCCCGCCCGCTGGGCCGGCGGCGGGCAGGAGCCGGGTGAGCCTGCGGCGGCGCTCGGGCACCAGCCCGGACGGGCGGAACCAGAGGAAGGCCAGGATCAGCACCCCGAGCAGCATGAACTGGATCGCCTCGGCCAGGCCCGCATAGCCGAACGACGGCAGGTAGCGCACGGACTCCTCGAACACCCCGAGCACCAGCGCGGCACCGAGCATGGCACCGAAGTTGTTGCCGGCCCCGCCGACGATGACCGCGACGAAGTAGAGAAAGGTCTCGCCGGTATCCCACGACCCGGGCGACCAGGCGCCGATGAACTGGACCAGGATCGCCCCGCTCAGGCTGGCCAGCGCGCCCCCCAGCACGTAGACCTTCATGCTCTCGGCCCGGATGTTGACCCCGAGCGAGGACAAGGCGTCAGGGTGCTCGCGCATGGCCCGCAGCCTGCGCCCCCACGGCGAGCCGGTCAGCCGGTCGACCAGCAGGTAGACGAGCAGGACCACGACCACGGTCATCCCCAGGTAGAACCACCCGTACTGGATCTCACCCAGGTTGAGCCTGCTCTGGAACGGCTTGGGAATCGCCGCGATGCCGTTCATGCCGTTGAAAAGCCAGCCTTCGGTGAGGACCACGGTGCTCGCGATGATCGAGACCACCAGCATGACCATGGCCTGGAAGTCGCGCCGGGCGGGCCGCAGCGCAAACGACCCGACGATCCAGGCGAGCGCGGCCCCGGCCGCCGCGGCCACGATCCAGGGCAGCGGGAACGGCAGCGTCGTCCCGAAGATGTACTGCTGGAAGCTGGCGCCGGTGGAGGGGCCGAGGGTGAGTACGCCGCCCAGGTAGGCGCCGAGCGCCTGGAACATGATGAAGGCGAAGTTCATCACCCCGCCCACCCCGTACTGGATGTTGAGCGACCAGCAGGCGATCGTGTTCACCCCGAAGAAGATCAGCAGGGTGATGAAGTAGTACTGGTACGCCGGGCTCACCGGGCCGCCACATCCATCTGCACAAAGCTCTTCCGCCACAGCCCGGCCGGGCGGACCAGGAGGATGAGGGCGAGGATGACGAACGCCACCACCTGCTTCAGTGAGGGGGTCCAGATCGCGGCGAGCTCGCTGGCCATCCCGATCACCAGCGCCCCGACCATGGCCCCGTAGGGCTGGCCGACGCTGCCGAACACCGCGGCCGCGACAATGACCAGCAGGAACGCGTTGCCGAAGTGGAAGTCGAAACTCGCCAGGTTGAGGGCCAGCGTGACCCCGCCGAGGCCGCACAGCGCGCCGGAGATGGCCCAGGCGAGGGCCGACACCCGCTCGGTGGCGATCCCGCAGCTGCGGGCCAGTTCGGCGTCGGCGGCGGTGGCCCGCAGCGCCTTCCCGATCCGGGTGTACCGCAGCAGCAGGTGCAGGGCGAGCAGGCTGGCCGCCGCCACCCCGATGATCGCCAGCTGGTAGGGAGTCAGGATCATGCCCAGCAGGTGCAGCGAGGTGCCCTGGCTCCGGCTGTAGCTGCGGAACGCGGGACCGGCCACCGCCTGGATCGCGTTCTGCAGGATGACCGCGAGCGCGAGCGAGACCATGATCATGGCGAACCGCGAGGTGCCCCGGCGCAGGAACGGCGTGAAGATCAGCGTGCTGATGAGCACCGACACCACCGCGCCGGTGGCGGCGCCCGCGCATATGGCCAGCCATATGCCCGCGCCGGTGGCGTTGACTAGGTAAGCCATGAACGCCGATACAGTCATCACGTCGCCGTAGGCGAGGTTGAGGATGTTGGACACGCCGAACTGGAGCGTAAAGCCCACTGCGCACAGCGCCAGGATCGCGGATGTCACGAGCCCGAAGCCGATCGCGAGGGTGAGCTGGTTCATGAGAAGCGGCTCCTGCTCATCCTCCCCCTCTTCAGCCGTTCCGCGTCATGCCGTTCAGCTGTTCAGGGCCGAGCCGGGGATGACCAGGACGGGGGTCATCGACTTGCTGGCCGCGTCGTAGTTGTCGTAGGAGAAGGCCCGCTCGGCGCTGTGGTACTGGTTGAAGGCGAGCGTGCCGCCTGCCCCAACGTACTGGATCTGCTTGCCGGCCTTGAGCTCCTTGAGCCCTTGCCCGTAGCTGTGGACCTGGACGGCGCCTGGCGCGGCGGCGGTCACCTTGACGATGAACTTGTTGTAGGCGGCCGGAGCGGTGGAATGGGCCTCGGTCATGGCCAGCGCGGTGATGTTGATCGCGTCATAGTCGGCGATCGCGTAAGGGTGCTGGTCGTACTGGGCCGGGTTCTGCACCTTGCCGCCCAGGGTCATCAGCCAGTGGTGGTACACGGCGTGGCTGGCGCCGCCCGGCGGGACGTAAGGCGTGATCGCCTTGATGTACTTGACGTAGCTGGCCTGGCCGATCGCGCCGAGCACGGCCTGGATCCAGTCGCTGTTGCTGGTCCGCTGGGTGCCGAGGATGACCGGCAGGTGCCCGGCGAGCTGCTGGTACTCCGACAGGAAGGTGGCCGCCGACTGCGGGTCCAGCTCCGTGACGAGCGCGTCCGGCTTGGCAGCGATGATCTTGGCGATCTCCGTCCGGTAGGAACTCTGGCCGGGCGCCAGGGTTACGTCGGCGACCAGCTTGTGCCCCAGTGCGGTCATCTTGGCCCGCAGCGGCGGCACCGAGGTCTGTGCGCCGAGGTCGCTGGTGAACACCGCGGCCGGGCGCTTGAAATGAGTGGCGGCCCAGTACCCGAGGGCGACGCCCTGCAGGGCGTCGGACGGGGTGATCCGGTAGAAGTACTGGTTCGTCTGGTGGTCGAAGTGGGGGTCGCCGATGGTGGCGAAGTTCGGCACGCCGGCCGCGGTCACGATGGGAGCGGTGGTCACTGCGTCGTCGGAGGCGCCGATGACCATGACCGGGCTGGCGGAGGCCATCATCTGGTTCGCTGCGGACGTGGCGTCGGCGGGGTCGCCTTTGGTGTCGAACGACTTGCAGACGAACTTCCTGCCCATCACACCGCCGGCCGCGTTGACCGCAGCCACCCCAGTCAGGCAGCCGGCCATCCCGATGGCGCCCTGGTCGGCGTTCGCCCCGGTGAACGGGTAGATGACGCCGATATTCATCGGCGCAGAGCCGCCGGAACCCGAGCCTCCCGTGGAGGATGAAGCGCAGCCGGCCACGGCGAGCGCGGACGCGGCAAGCAGCGCCAGACCCGGCGTGAGCCGTCGGACCAGTGCCTCCATGGCACCTCCCAATTCCTAGAACGCGCCGTTACCCAGGCGGCCCGGAGGCTGAACAGTCCCCGGGCACGCGGTCTGGTGCATCCGGTCGGCCGGGCCCAGAGGGCGCGGGCAGCCAGCGCTGGCAGGAGTAAAGGTCTTCCAATTAGAAAATATGATAGTAATGATTATATTTTGTAGCCGTCAAGGGCTCTCTGGGCTGCTCAGGTAACGTTTCGGCCCCGCTCGCGACACGGGCGAGTCAAGGCGCCGCGGGGCACGGAGAGCTGCCTGCGGACCGGGTCAGATCTTGATCACGATGGTGTTGGCCGCCCGGTCGTGCAGCCCGCGCAGGTCGCGATCGGTGATGAGCGCCGGCACGACGAGCAGCAGCAGAATGGTGCGCACCAGCGCCCAGCCCAGCCCGACCGGCCGGCCGTCTACCCGTGCCACCCTGATGCTCAGTATCCGCTTGCCCACGGTGAACCCGGTGAGGGCCGTGAGCAGGTAGGTCTCGACCGCGAAGATCGGCAGCGTCCACCACCGCGAGTGGAAGACGGCGAATGCGATAAGCGTGCACAGCAGCCAGTCGAGCAGCAGGGCCAGCAGCCGCCGGCCGATGCTCGCGACCGAGCCGCTGCCCTCCTCCGGCAGCCCGAACCGCTGCCCGGGGAAGGTGTCCGCGTCGCCGGTTTCCGGGCGGCCCGGCGTGCCGCCCAGCCAGGACCCAGCGCGCCGCCGTTCTGCCACGCCCCCACGGTACCCGGCACGGGCGCGGGCCCGGCCAGGACCTGCCGAGTATGCGGCCAGCGGCGCTGCTCATCGCGCCGGCGGCGTTCCACCGCCATCCCGTAACACGCGTGAAACACTTGGGACACGGCTCGGAAACCGCGAGCGCCTAACGTCCCAGGCGGGTCCTGCGGCAGCACACCCGTGCGGAAGGGACAGGGCCGTACCGCCCAGGGAGGGCTGATGTTCACGAACGCCGGCGAGGTACTGCAGTTCATCGGCGACCAGAAGGTGGAGTTCGTCGATGTCCGGTTCTGCGACCTTCCGGGCACGGTTCAGCACTTCACCGTGCCGGTGGAGAGCTTCGACGAGAAGACCCTCACCGACGGGCTGATGTTCGACGGCTCCTCGATCCGCGGGTTCCAGCAGATCCACGAGTCCGACATGCTTCTCATGCCCGACCCGACCACGGCCATGCTCGACCCGTTCCGCCAGCACACCACGCTGAACATCACGTTCTTCGTGCACGACCCGCTGACCGGCGAGCCCTACAGCCGCGACCCGCGCAACATCGCGCGCAAGGCGCAGGACTTCCTCCGCGGCACCGGGATCGCGGACACCGTCTTCTTCGGCCCCGAGGCGGAGTTCTACATCTTCGACTCCGCGCGGTTCGCGACCGGGCCGAACGAGGGCTACTACCACCTCGACTCGATCGAGGGCGCCTGGAACACCGGGCGCGACGAGGACGGCGGCAACCTCGGCTACAAGCCCCGCTACAAGGGCGGCTACTTTCCCATCCCGCCGATGGACCATCTCACCGATCTGCGCTCGGAGATGGTCCGCATGCTCATCCGGTGCGGCATCGGGGTGGAGATGCAGCACCACGAGGTCGGCACCGCCGGCCAGGCGGAGATCGACATCCGCTTCGCGCCGCTGCTCCACATGGCCGACAACATGATGAACTACAAGTACATCGTCAAGAGCGTGGCCCGGGCGGCCGGCAAGACGGTGACCTTCATGCCCAAGCCGCTGTTCGGGGACAACGGCTCCGGCATGCACTGCCACCAGAGCCTGTGGAAGGACGACGCGCCGCTCTTCTACGACGAGGTCGGGTACGCGGGGCTCTCCGACATGGGCCGCTACTACGTCGGCGGGCTGCTCCGGCACGCGCCCTCGCTGCTGGCCTTCACCAACCCGACGGTCAACTCCTACCACCGGCTCGTGCCCGGCTTCGAGGCACCGGTCAACCTGGTGTACTCGCAGCGCAACCGGTCAGCCTGCGTGCGGATCCCGATCACCGGCTCCAACCCCAAGGCCAAGCGGATCGAGTTCCGGGTGCCCGACCCGTCGGCCAACCCCTACCTGGCGTTCTCGGCCATGCTCATGGCGGGGATCGACGGCATCCGCAACAAGATCGAGCCGCCGGAGCCGGTGGACAAGGACCTGTACGAGCTGCCGCCGGACGAGGCGCTCGCCATCCCGCAGGTGCCCGGCTCGCTGGACAAGGTGCTGGACACGCTGGAGGCGGATCACGACTACCTCGTCGACGGCGGGGTGTTCACCCCGGACCTGATCGAGACCTGGCTGGACTACAAGCGGTCCAACGAGCTCGACCCGATCCGGCTCCGCCCGCACCCGCACGAGTTCGAGCTGTACTACGACTGCTAGCCATCACGTACCGTCTGACCTGCGGCGGGAGCGACGCGCCGGGCCGCTAGTCCGCACAGAGTCCGCAGGATTCGCCACCCGCGTGGCGAGCACCGCATCGACAGCCGCGCGGGTGGACTCGTCCCGGTCGGGCCACAGGTGCCCGTAGGCGTCGAGCGTCGTCTTGGCGCTCGCGTGCCGCAGCCGCGCCTGGACGGTCTTGACGTCGGTGCCAGAGGCGATCAGGAGCGACGCGAAGCAGTGCCGCAGGTCCGTCGTACCGGAAACCATCTGGCAGGCCGTCCACCTTGCCCCTGGCCGTGCGGACGGCGCGCTCC
>WNGO01006288.1_pt1 | contig 13659 bp, 15 predicted proteins | sample 5400511 | NCBI WGS metagenome assembly WNGO01 (sample SAMN13153380, study PRJNA577476) | soil metagenome | isolation source: 20 cm soil or saprolite under Garry oak tree replicate 2 | place: USA:California | collected 2016-06-15
AACTCGTTCAGACCTACGACGCTGGCGTCACCGTCGATCAATGGGCGACGCTGTTGCCGCTGATTCGCGACGGGCGCGTGTATCGCCATGCGTTCGAGGACTGCGCGCATTGGTGGGCGCTCGCGCATCACGCGCTGATCGCGTTGAAGAAGATCCATCAACTGCAGCTCGTGCACCTCGACGTCAAGGGCGACAATGTCTGCATCCCGCTCGGACCCGCGACCTTCGACTGCGACGCACCCGGCGAGCGCCTCCAACCGGTGTTTGGCCAGCTCGCGCTCATCGACTTCGCGTTCGCGCTCGTGTCGGGGGAAGCACTCACGCAACCGCTGCCGATCGGCTGGCAGCGCGAATACGACTACCAATCGCCTCGGTTGCTGAAGGCTCTCGAGGAAGGCCGCAACGGCGATCTCGGACTGACGCGGCAGCTCGACTGGCGCTGCGATATGTACAGTCTCGCGGCGATGCTCAAGCGTTACCTGCCGGACGAGGGTGCCGTGCGCCATGCCTCGGCAACCGGCTGGACCGGCGAGCGCTACGACGCCGCGAAGTCGCTGATTCTCGCGTTGCGCGAACATCACGATCGCGATGCGCCGCAAACGCATCCGCATGCGGCGTTGATCAACACGACTGGCGCGCGGCTGCGCGAGAAGGATGTTGCGTCGTCGCTCGCATCCGGTTGGGCGCTCGCGCGCGACATCGACGTCACACCAGCGAACGCTTCTCCACTCACGCCGATGACGCGTCTTGCGCCTTCGATTCGCGTGTTCCTGTCTCCATCCGAGCGCGTGTTCAACGATTCGGCGATTGTCGCTGCCGTGAATCGCGACAAGATTGTGCCGCTGATAATCCCCCCGCGCGACGATTCCGTTCGTGCAAACGCGCGTCGTGGCGGGGTGTCGCACGCGGCGCTTGCGGCAGCCGTGCTGGTCGTGGTTGCACTGTTTGCTGTTGCGGCGCCGATGTCGTTCCCCGATGTCGCGCGTGTCGTCGATCGGGCACAGACATGGTTCGCCGCGATGCGGCCGCACACCGCATCGGCGGTATCGTCGTCGGACACGCCGAAGTCGGTAACTGAACCCGCGGCGGGCACAGAACGGCCGCAGGTTGCCAATGCGACAGCTGTTGATTCTGCGACGCCGTCGACCGCGGCGGCGGAAGCACTTCCTGCCAAGACCGATGCCACCGAGCCGGACGCCACTTCGCCGATCTCCGACAGCCCGTTGCCGGCCGCTACGCACAGCGAGCCCGTCGAGACGAATCCGCTGCCGAATGCAAAGCCCACCAATCCGGTCGCGTCGCCTGCAAGTCGGCCACCGGTGGGCCAAGTGGCATCGACTTCGCCTTCGCCCGCGCCTGTGACATCGAAAAGAACGCTCCCCGCAAACAAGACCGCGAGCGCAAACGCTCAGAAGGCTACTGCGATCTCGGCGCGTTCGCTGGCCGCGCAATCGCCAAAGGCGACGCCATCCACCAAGGCCACGCAACGCGCGTTCTCATTTTCACCGGCCAATCGCATTGCGTCGAGCGCGCATGGCGTGTTACCGACCTCGATCGGCACAAAGGCGGATTCGCTGCAAACGCGAGCGCTCGCACTGGCGGAGTCTCGGCCGGCGTCCCCGCAGGTCGCGCTTGTGGCGCCACCGTCGGTCGAGCACGACGTTGACTCGCAGCCGCCGCTGTTAATGCCATCCAGTGCACCGTCGATCGCGGCGGACCGGCAAGAGCAGAGCGCGGCGTTGCAGATTGCGGAGACACCTACGCCGCCTCCATCGCCAACACATGAACGAGCACGTTCGTCGCGCACCGACCGAATCGCGGATCAAGGTTGGTTTTCGCGGTTATTGCAGCTCGTCGGCAAAAAGGCGGCACCGATCGAAGATCGACGGCTGCAGGCTACGACGCCGAAGAAGCCTGCGAACGAAGCGGCTCACTCGCCATCGAGCGCTCAGCAGTTGGCACAGTCGGAGTCGCTGCCATCAATTGGGCAACCCAAAGTCGCGATCGCGCAATCTCTCCCACGCGATGTGATACCGGCGCCGCCGACGCATCCGAATCTGCGTGACGATTCGAAACCCCTGCAACGCGAAGCTTCGCGCATGGGCGAGCCCCCGGCGAAAATTCCCTCGCCGTACGCGGCGCTCCCCATGCGAATACCGGAGGTCCCTGCCGAGTCGGAGGCCACCGATCGCGATACCGATCAGATCTTCGCGAGCGAGGCGCGGCGCGCGCTTCGCCAAGTCGTTCCGCGAATCGCGGCGCAAGCGCAATCCGAGATCGCGCGTGTGCTGTGGGTTGCCGCTAACGCCAATGATCCCACGCTGGATCGCGCGGTAATCGAGGCGGCGCAATCGATCTCGGTCGGCGATGGATCAAATTTCTCGCAGGGAATCGCCCCCGCTGAAGCGCGGCGCCTCAACGACCAGGCGATGGACGCGTATTGGTCGCGTCGCAACATGACAGAGGCGTTCGATCTTCAGTTGAAAGCGTTCGGCGCGAACCCCTATGACGCAGAAATCGCCGGCAATCTGGCCTTGCTGCATCTCAAGCCCAGTCGATTGCAGCCCGAGACGGCGCGCCAGCTCGCATTGGTAGCGCTCGCTTATCGCGGAGCGAGATCTCGCGCGGGGCGTTTCGAGGATTGGACGACCTATGCGATTGCCAGTGCGCTGACAGGCCGGGTCGCCGACGCGAGAAACGCGTTGTTCGTCACCGTCGCACTGTCGCGCAACATCGAGCGGAGCTGCAGAATAGCGATCGGGGCGTTTTCGAACTACGGCGAACCGCTGCGCGAGCCCGTCGAGGCGATGTTCAATCGAATCCACATGCAGGGGCGTGGATACGAAACGCCACATTGTTCATGGCCGCCGCAGTGGGCGATGGGTACGCGGCTGCAGTGAAGCGGTGCGGGATCGTTCCCATCGCCGCAGCGCTCGCGCTGTCGCAATGACAGTGCCAACGCCGAATTTCTGATGCCGTTTCGCAACGAGAAATTCCTCGGCGTGTAGGGCGGAGCGAGAAAACGTAGAATCGAGCTGCAACCCGCAAATCAATATATCCGCGCGCGACTCCTTGAAAACAGGCGGCGCGCAAATGCGCGAATGCAACTCGGTTCGCCCGCGGTGCTCCGGGATTCCACCGAACGCGCAATGCGAACAGCACAACACAGGCGCGCATTCGACGCCATCAAGATTGCCAACATAAGCGCAGCGTCACGTGCGGTCATGGCGAGGCTCATGCAGGGCTCGCCACTGCGTCATCCGCGTTTTCGCATGTTCTATCTCGGCTCGATCGGATCGGCGCTGGGTTACACGATGCAAGCGACGATCGCGGCATGGCTCATGGCGACATTGACACCTTCCGCGCTTATGGTCGCTCTGGTGCAGACGTCAAGCACAGCGCCGACGCTCGTTTTTGGACTGTTTTCCGGCGCCCTTGCCGATATCGTTGATCGCCGCCGGATCATATTCGTGACCCAGCTAATGCTGCTCACCGCGACCGCGACACTGGGTCTCGCGAGCTTGTTCGGCGTCATCGCGCCGACGCCATTGCTATTGCTTACGTTCGTCGTCGGCGCCGGCTTCACGTTCTACTTGCCCGCGCAGCAAGCAAGCATCAACGAGCTCGTGTCGCGCCAGGAGTTGGCGCGCGCGGTGACATTGGGGGCCGTGGCGTTCAACGTTGCGCGCGCGATCGGTCCTGGACTCGCGGGTGCGATTGCAGCGTGGCTCGACATCGGCTACGCGCTTATCGCGAGCGCCTTGTCTTTTACAGTCATGGTGGCCGCGGTGCGCCGCCTCAAGCGGCGCCGCACGCTGCCCGGTATTCCCGAGACACTGCTATCCGGAGCGTTGAGCGGCATTCGCTACGCGCGTCATTCAAGCGCAATGCGCGCACTCATCATCCGCAGTTTGAGCTTTGGTGTTTGCGCGAGCGCGTTCTGGGCGCTGCTCCCGGTGATCGCCCGCGACCAGCTGGGGCTTGGGGCCGGCGGTTTCGGTTTGCTCTCGGCCGGTTTCGGCGTCGGCGCCGTCGTGGGTGCATTGTCGATCCCGCGTCAGCTCCAATACCGCTCGATCAACGCCGTGGTCACTAGCGGCGCAGTGCTGTGGTCGATCGCCATTCTGTTGGTCGCGGTGACCGGCATCACGGCCTTCGCCGTTATCGGTTCCTTTACAGCCGGGATCGCGTGGGTGTCCGTATTCGCGAGCCTATCGGCGGCAACGCAGAGCACCGCCCCCGGATGGGTGCGCGCACGGGCGTTGGCAATGAACCTTGTTTCATCGCAGGCGAGCATCGCGCTGGGCAGCGTCTGCTGGGGCGCGTTCGCATCCCTGACGAGCACGCAGATGGCCCTCGCGGCCTCGGCCGGTTTGCTCCTTATGTTCCAGATGCTGCACCGGAACGTGCGCGTGGAACTTGGCACCGAAGCGGACGTGACACCCGGCGTGCAGGGTCCCGATCTCGTCATCGCGTCGGAGCCGATGCCGGACGACGGGCCGGTGCTGATCCAGATCGAGTACCAAGTCGACGCACCAAATCGCAAGGCATTCATACGCGCGGTCCACGCGATCGCGCCGACGCGGCGCCGCAACGGTGCAACGAGCTGGCGCGTGTTTCGCGACCTCGCGCAGGACGGACGCTACGTCGAGCGCTACATCGTTGCATCCTGGGCCGAATACATGCGGCAACGATCACGGATGACCATGTCCGATCGAGCGTTACAGGACAAAGCCACGAAATTCCAGTGCGCGGACGTGCCGATACGCGTTTCACGTTTCATTGGCGTCGACCCGCAGCAGATCTATCGATAGATTTTTGCATGAACGCGATCGCGCCCGCGGAAGCGTTGAAGCGGCTGATGGAGGGCAACGCACGCTATGCGGCCAACACGCCGAACGAGCGCGACTTTTCATCGGGTCGCGCAGCGCGCGTGCAGGGGCAGTCTCCGATCGCCGCGATCCTCAGCTGTGCCGATTCGCGCGTAGCGCCGGAGCTCGCGTTCGATCAAGGGCCGGGCGATCTCTTCGTCGTGCGTGTCGCCGGCAACATTGTGAACCCAGACCTGCTGGCATCCCTCGAATACGGCGTTGAGTTCCTAAGGGTTCCGCTCATCATGGTGCTTGGCCACACAGGATGCGGCGCGGTCGATGCCGCAATCAAGGTGCTGAAGACCGGAGCCGTGCTTCCTGGTCATCTGCCGGAGCTCATCGCTGCAATCAAACCAGCTGTGATGATCGCTGAGAAGACGCGGACCGCCCATTTGCTCGACAACGCGAGCACCGAGAACGTCCGACGACAGGTGACACGCCTCAAGAACTCGCCGCCGGTGGTCCAGAAGAGCTACGCCGGGAAGAAAATTGACATCATCGGTGGCCTGTATGACCTCGCCACCGGCAAGGTCGCAATCGTATAGAGGCCCGATTGTCCTAGGCATGCGCCAGCGTCATGCGTGGCATTCGCAATGACCGTTTGATCTCTGCGCGTCTGAATTGGTAACGTACGAGTCAAGAAAGGGCCAACTCGGCGACGGGGAGCTGCCGTCGCAAGCCTGTTCGCCTCGCTTCATGAATGAATCGTACGCATGGATGATTTGGATGATGGGTAAATTGTTCGCGGACACAACGCACTCGCTCGGACGGCGGGCAAGTTTCTGGGTGTCGGCGGCGGTTGTCGGCCATACGCTTTGGACCAGCGCAGCGCCGTCGATGACTTATCCGCTGTACGCGGCGGAGTGGAATCTGACTCCAACGACGACGACCGCGATCTTTGCCGTCTACCCGATAGTGGTGGTCACTGTCCTCGTACTTTTTGGCAATCTGTCCGATCAAATCGGACGCCGATTGACGATCCTGCTTGGCTTGGCAGCCTCACTCGTTGGCGTGCTTCTATTCGCTCTTGCGCCGAGCGTCGTCTGGGTATTTGCGGGCCGTGCTTTCGTGGGTCTTGGGGTCGGATTGGCTGGCGGACTCATTGAGTACGCACCTTATCCCACGCATCTCAACTTCTGGGTGCTCTTCGTCGTTCTTGCCGCATTGTTCTGTGCGGCATGGTTCCTGCCCCGGCACGCGCCGAGGCAGGCGTCGACGCGCTGGCGACCCGGGGCGATTCGCGTCCCTCGGCAGATGGCCAAGATCTTTATTGCATCGGCCATCGCGATGACGGCCGCCTATGCACACGGTGTCACGATGCTGGCGTTGGGCGCGCAGATAGCGAGGGACCTCGTGGGATCCGACAACGCGCTTGCGAACGGCGCCGCAATCGCGTCGTTCGCTATCGTGACTGGCGTGGTTGCCGTCCTGGCGAAAGCGATTCCCTCGAAAACCAACATCATCTTGGGAGGCGTCGCATCGGCCGTCGGCATGGCGCTCCTCATGTTGTCGGCCAAACAGCACTCACTCCCGATTTTTCTTGCGGCCGGCGTCGCAGCCGGAGTCGGCTACAGCCTCCTCTTTTCAGGTGGGTTGGGGTTGATCAACGCGAATGCCCCCGCCAGTCATCGCGCAGGCACGCTCTCGGCGATCTATCTCGTCGCATTCCTAACGATGGGCGTGTTCGCGCTTGCGTTGGGTGCAGCCGCCACTGCATGGGGACTCGATGCCGCAATCGACCTCGGCTCGCCTGCAATCGCATTGCTGGGGATAGCCGCCAGCGTCCTTGCCCATTCGATTGGAAGTTCACGCTCCCCTTCCACCCATTTCGCACTCCGTTCATAATCTGTGGTGGAAGGCAATCGTCGCTGTTTGCCTTCCCTCGCCATCCGGCGCGCGGTTGTAAACCCCAAAAACGCCAACGGAGGAAAACCGTGGCAATACGGCAACCCAGTCGTACCAAGGAACGTGCAGACGAAATAGCCGATCTGATTTCCGCGGCCGGTGAAAAGCTGGTCGAGCTTTCAATCCAGTGGTTCGAGTTGAACGACGAGCGAGGTTTATCGCACGCCCGCCGAATGTTGGACGCCAAAGAGGTCACGCTGATGGTCTCTACCCATTTGGAAGGGGGCATGGCGCACATCTCGCTCAATCTTCTCAGAACGGAAATTCCGATGCCGCGTCCGTTCTTTGAAATCCAGGCGCCGATGCTGCCGTGGACACTCGCCTCAAACAACATTCCCTTCGGCGCGGAGAAGGTCAAAAGCGACAGCGGGTCCATTTGGCCTGAATCACGGAACGGGCGAACGAGATAGTTGCTCTACCGTGTGCGAAGGGCGGCCGACGCGGCCTCGCATCGTGCGGCCGGCGTGAATGCGCCGAGCTGAGGACTAGGGGGTATCCCGATGGAACGAAAAAAGGCGAGCGATTTTCCGCCGGAGGTTCTACGGCTTTTTGACGGTTACGTTCACGGCGCGATCAGCCGCCGCGAATTTTTGGATCGTGCCGCGAAGTACGCCGTCGGCGGTTTCACTGCTGCGGCGATGTTGGAAAGCCTGCGGCCCAACTATGCATTCGCGCAGCAAATCGCCAAAGACGACGGCAGAATCAAGACGGAGTATTTGAGCTACCCGTCGCCGCAGGGTTCAGGAACGATGCGCGGATATTTCGCGGCGCCGGCGAAGGCCGGCGGCAAATTGCCCGGTGTCGTGGTCATTCACGAAAATCGCGGACTCAATCCGTACATCGAAGACGTTGCGCGGCGTCTCGCGGTGGCAGATTTCTTGGCATTTGCGCCGGATGCTCTTACGCCGCTTGGAGGCTATCCGGGCGACGAAGAAAAGGCCGCCCAACTATTTGCGCAGCTGGACGCGCAAAAACGCACCGAAGATCTGGCGGCTGCTGCCGAGTATCTCAAGTCACGTCCCGATTGCTCCGGCAAGATCGGCGCTGTAGGATTTTGCTTCGGCGGAGGAATCGTCAACACGCTTGCTGTGCGGATGCCGGATCTCCGTGCTGCGATTCCCTTCTACGGCGCGCAGCCCAGCGCTGCGGACACGGCGAAGATCAAGGCGCCGCTTTTGATTCATTACGCCGCCTTGGATGACCGCACCAATGCCGGCTGGCCGGCATTCGAGGCAGCACTCAAGGCGAATGGCGTGAAATATCAGATGTACGTGTATCCGGCGACGAATCATGGCTTCCATAACGATACGACGCCCCGGTATGACGAAGCCGCCGCTAAGCTCGCGTGGTCACGCACTATTGCCTTCTTCAAGGAAAATCTTGGGACCTGAGAATGCCTGGACGCCGCGATTGTTGAGCGTGCTTCGGATTGTGACGGCCTTCCTATTCATGATGCATGGCTCCGCCAAGATACTTCACGTTCCACATCGACCTGAATTCGACGATATCGCCCTTTTTTCTCTGATTGGAATCGGCGGAATGATGGAACTCGTCGGGGGCTTGCTCGTATTGATCGGGCTGTTTACCCGTCCTGTTGCGTTTATCCTCTCCGGCGAAATGGCGGTCGCGTATTTCATGTTTCACGCGCCGAGTGCATTCCTCCCTCTGCTGAATGAAGGTGACGGCGCAGTTCTCTACTGCTTCGTTTTTCTGTATTTGGCGTTCGCTGGACCGGGACCGTGGAGTGTCGACGCGATGTGGCGCGCGCGTCGCGACGTAGTCGGTCTGGGAAAAGGTGTTCCGTGACGAACGACAACGACGTCGTAATTAAGGCGTGGAACACCGTCTTGTTCGACAAGTTTTTACCGCTTTAAACATCTGCTGGTCGAGGGTTTGTCCGCGCACAGCGACGCTGCGCTCGAGCGGCATCGCCATCCCAAAGGTGCTCGCGTGCTCGACGTCGGTTGCGGGTGCGGCGATGCGCAACATCCGCAACGCGCTCAAGCCCAGCGGTGACCTCACGATGATCGTGTGGCGTCGCCGCGAAGGCATCGGCAAGGACGTCGCGGAAGCCCTTGAATTCGCCATGGCACTCGGTCCGGCCGGCGAAATCATTCGCCTCGCGGGCGACGAGGGAGAAAAGCGCAAGAAAGACGTTACGGCCGCGCTGCCCGATACGCTGTCGCCGTACGCGCGAGAGACTGGCGTGTGGGCACCATCAAGCACGTGGTTCGTCAACGCGCGAAATCCGCGATAGTCTGGTCTAAACCGCTAGCGCGTGTCAGCGCACGTTCGACATTGCGACTCGTTAGTGCCGCGTGCCGCCTTTCCCAAGGTCCTTCGCCTTGGCTGGCACCGCTTCGACCGAAAGGGTGAAGGTGCGCTGCTCGTTGGGGTTCATCGCACCCACGCCGATGAGCTTATGGGCGATCTCCTGGCCGCGATCGTTATGGATCGAGACGACGACGGTGTATTCCCACGGTTCGCCGTCGGAGGGGTGCCGAATGCTGCCTTCGATGCGCAGCGGCGTGGGCGCTTGGGGTGCCTCTGCGACGTCGGCGCCCGCATCGAAGCGCAGGTAGTGCCGGCAGGCCGGACACACGGCCGCGCTTTCGAGAATGGTCTCCCGACAGTGAGGACACTCGCGGGTCGCCCCCGGGCTGCCCGGTCGCGCGCTGCTCATGAAACGGCGCTGCCCTCCGGGCCGTGACCGTTGCTGTACTTGCCGACTTTCGCGACCTTGCCATCGTCCCATCCGAACTCGACCTGACCGCGCATGCGGGCGCCCGCCGCGACCGTCAGCGAACCGGCCTTCAGATCACCCGTCACGACGCCGGTCGGCGATAGATCGATGTGCGAGGCTTCCTCGACGTTACCTTCCAGTTCGCCGGCGATCGTGACGTTGTCGGCACGCACACTGCCGGTCAGCTTGGCGCCAGTCTCGATCGTCAAATCGCCCTGGACGCCCACGTTGCCTTTGAACTTGCCGGCGATGCGCACGCTGCCGCCGCCCTCGATCTTTCCTTCGATAGTGATGTCCGTGGCAATCACCGTTTCCTTGCGAGGCAGGCCTTTGTCGGTGCCTTTGTCGGCCCGTGCCACCGGACTGGCGGCCGGGATGGGGGCGAGTTCGGGCTTCGACGGAGCGTCGAAGCGGGTGGGTTCCTTTGTTTCGGGAGCAAGCGCGGGGGTCTGCCGGGCCGTATTGTCTTTCCAGAGGGACATAGCGTAGTCCTATCGGGAGGATGGGCCTTTGAGGCTAGCGCTAAAACGGGACGGAGGCAATGAATCCGTTGCAGAACCGGGGCTTCGCGTTACCGGTCGTCGGATGGAACAACAGTTCGAAAACCATCGGACATCGACTCCTGTCACGAAAGATAAACCGAACGGCTTACAGTTTCAGAATATGCGGCAGCCAAAGAGAGAACGAGGGCACGTAGGTGACCAGCATCAGCACGGCAAACATCACCGCGTAGAACGGCCATATTTCGCGCATCACCTCTTCCATCGTGACCTTGCCGACGGCGCATCCGACGAAGAGCGTCGCGCCGACGGGCGGCGTCAGCAGTCCGATCCCGAGATTGAGCAACATGATCATGCCGAAGTGGACGGGATCGACACCGAGCGCGGTGACGACGGGGAGCATGATCGGCGTGCAAATCAGAATCAGCGGCGCCATGTCCATCAGGCAGCCGAGAATGAGGAGCAACACGTTGATCATCATCAGGATCACGAGCGGGTTGTGCGACAGCGTGAGAAAGAACGCGGTGATCTTCGCCGGCAACTGCATCAGTGCCATGACATAGCCAAAGCTCGACGCGCAGGCGATCAACGTCATCACCATCGCGACGGTCTTCAGCGTCCGGTGGACGAGGCCGGGCCATTCGCGCCATTCGAGATCGCGATAGATGAACATCGTGACGAAGAATGCCCACAGGCACGCGACGGCGCCGGCCTCGATCGCCGTGAACACGCCGGCAAGGATTCCGCCGATGATGATGACGATCGTAACGAGGCCCCATAGCGCGTCGATGCTGACCTTCACTGCTTCGCGCAGCGGCACGGACTCGCCCCTGGGGTGCCCGTCGCGGTAGGCAAGGAACAAGCAGAGAAGGATGAGCGCGAGGCCGAGCAGCAGTCCCGGAATTACGCCGGCCATGAACAGGCTGGTGATCGAGATCATGCCGCCGGTGGCGAGCGAATAGATCACCGCATTGTGCGACGGCGGCACCAGTATCGCTTGCACTGACGCGCTGATCGTCACGTTCGTTGCGAACGCGCGCGGGTAGCCGACTTTTGCCATCTGCGGAATCATTACCGACCCGATGGCCGACGTGTCGGCGACCGAAGAGCCGGAGATGCCGGAGAGAAATGTCGTTGCGATGATGTTGACCGCCGACAAGCCGCCGCGCACGCGCACGAACCCGACCAGAACGTTGGCGAACGCGACGAGACGCTTCGCCATGCCGCCTTCGGACATGATCGCTCCGGCGAGCACGAAGAACGGAATGGTCAGCATCGCGACCTTGCTGACGCCGTCGGAGATCTTGAGCATGACAGCCTCGAGCGGTACGCCGATCCACAATGCTCCGGCAATCGAGGCGAGGCCGAGGGAATACGCGATCGGCACGCCCAGCGCGAACAGCACGAACAAACATCCGAGCAGCACTGCAATGTCCATGAACCTCAGCTCCCCGGATCCGTTATTCGAACGCGACGGGCGGCTCGGCGTCGCCTACCACTTCGTGCGGGCGGCCGATGGTGAGATGCTCGACGACAAACAGGAACAGGATCGCGCCGCCGATCGGGATCGGCAGGTACGTGACGCCCGTTGATAGCGATGGAAAGTCCGCGATCGTGTTGCCCCACGTCGCGTCGCACAGTCGCGTGCCCCAGATCACCATGAACAGCGCCATCAGTGCCATCAACAACTCGACCAAGTAATCGCTGATGCGGCGTAGCGGTGGAGGAAGGTGGTTGACGGCGAGCGTCACGTTCATGTGCAGACCCAGCCGATAGCACGCCGCCGCGCCGAAAAAGGTGAGCACGATTGTGAGGAGCACCGCAGTGGGCTCGGGCCACGACGCTGCACTGTTGAGCACGTAACGCGTGAAAACCGCCCACGGAATGATCGCCGAGATCAACACCAGCGCGACGCCGGCCACGATCACGCAGAACAAGTACAGCGCGTCCATCGCGCTGCGATAGAGCTTCGCCATCGCTTCCTCCTGCAGTGCTTCTGTCGCGGCGGGCTGCCGACGCGGGACTCCCGCTATCGTTAGAAAGAGTCCGGCGTTGGCGCGTCGTTACGCAGTCATTGAACGGCTTGGATCCGCTTGATCGTCTCGGCGTACTTGGGGCCGTACTTGTCCCATACCGGCTTGACGGCGTCCTGGAACGGCTTCTTGTCTGCAATGGGCGTGATCGTGATGCCCGCCGCCCTGGCCTTATCCATCGCGTCCTTCTCATACTTATTCCACAGCACGCGCTCTTCCATCTGCGCTTCGCGGGAGAATTTCTTGATGAGCGCCTGGTCTGCCGGCGTGAGGCTATCCCATGTCTTCTTCGACATGACGACAATTTCCGGAACGATAAGATGCTCGTCGAGCGTGTAGTACTTCGCCACCGTGTAGTGATTGTCGAATACGAAGCTCGGCGGATTATTTTCCGCGCCGTCGACGACGCCGGTCTGCAGCGCGTTGAACACCTGGTCGTAGCCCATCGATACGCCGTTGCCGCCAAGCGCATTCATCATGTCCACGAACATCGGATTGCCCATCACGCGAAATTTCATCCCCTTGAGATCGTCGATGGTCTTGATCGCCTTCTTGGTGTCGTAGAGGCTGCGCGCGCCCGCGTCCATCCACAGAAGTCCGACGAGTCCAGCCTTCGGATTGTTCGTTACCTTGTCGAGCAGCTCCTGGCCAATTGGCCCATCGATGACCTTCTGCATATGGGCGGTATCGCGGAACAGGTACGGCATGTTGAACACGTTGAGCTCATCGACCACGGGACCCAGCGCGCCGACGCTCACACGTGCAAGCTGCAGCGCACCGACTTGCGCTTGCTCGATCGCTTCCTTCTCGCCGCCGAGCTGCATCGACGGATACATCTGTACGCTGATGCGCCCGTTGGTCGCAGCCTCCAGCTTCTTGCCCATGCTTTGGAGCGCCGCGACGGTCGGATACCCGTCGGGGTGGACATCCGACGCCTTGAGAACGATCTTTTGCTGCGCGAGCGCTGTCCCGCCGTGCACGACACCGGCTACGAACAGCACAGCGGCTACACCGCCTAAAACCCAGTTGCATCTATCGATCACGGCATCCTCCTTTGTGTGAAGCAGTGCGGGAACAACCTTTCATCGCGCAAGCCATCCGCATACACCTCGGAGCGGCGCTCGCGCAAATGCGAAGGCATCGTATTCCAGACGCTGCCGCGCTCGAGCTCGGTTACGCCCATCACGAGCTGGCATGACGGACACGCAGCGGGCTGGATGACCTGATGAAGGGTGCGCACGTTAACTGTCTCGGGACTGCCGAGTCGAATGGTTTTGCCGTCGGCGATCGAGAGGTTGCGCCATCGACGGACACGAAAACAGTGTTGGCCGGTTCGACCACTTTCGCAATTGCGCTTGTATGATCCCCGGCGGCGCTCATGCGAGCAAATCCTCTTCGCTGTGAATGTCTTCGTAGAAGAAATCGGGATTCATCCGGCGGATGTCTTCCATGCTGATCCGCAGTCCATCGAGATGTCCCGCGATCGCGGCCGCAGCGCGGTCCGGGTCATGTCGCTCGATGGCTGTTACGACCGCTGCATGCTCTTTCACAACGCGCGCCATGCGCCCGGGCTGCGGTAGCGTGAGCAATCGATAGCGGTCGATCTG
>WNGO01001828.1_pt1 | contig 13657 bp, 12 predicted proteins | sample 5400511 | NCBI WGS metagenome assembly WNGO01 (sample SAMN13153380, study PRJNA577476) | soil metagenome | isolation source: 20 cm soil or saprolite under Garry oak tree replicate 2 | place: USA:California | collected 2016-06-15
ACTCGGTCTGCTTGGAATTAGGCAACTGATCGTGGTCGTCAACAAAATGGATCTGGCTGAGTATTCGGAGAAACGTTTCAACGAGATCGAGGCGGAGTACCGAAAATTTCTTGTCGATCTTAAGCTGGAGTCGCGCGGCTTCATTCCCGCCTCGGCGAAAACAGGCACGAACGTGGCGAATCAAGCGCAAGAGATGAGATGGTACAAAGGTCCGACGGTGCTGGAAGCGCTTGATCTTATGGACCCGAAGCGGGCCGACGTCGATCTTCCGCTGCGTTTCTGTGTTCAGGACGTCTACCGTTTCGATGAGCGCCGAATTATTGCCGGACATGTGGAAACCGGGACATTGAAGACCGGGGACGCGCTGGTCTTTTCACCGGCTAACAAAACTTCGACGGTCCAATCGATCGAGCGATGGAACACGGACAGCAACGCTGCGGCGATCGCCGGAGATTCCATTGGCATCACCTTAACCGAACAAATCTTCGTGGAGCGGGGCTATGTTGCCTCGCATCAGAATGAAACGCCGATCGAGACCAACCGCTTTCACGCCGATCTTTTTTGGATTGCGCGCGAGCCAATGCGGGTAGGACGCCTGTATGATCTGCGTCTCGCGACGCAGGACGTAAAATGCCAAGTTGTATCGATCGAGCAGGTGATGGACTCGTCGACCCTCGAAATAAACACGGAAAAACGCGAGCAATTAGAGCGCAACGAAGTGGGCCAACTTACAATTCAAACGCGTGCCCCGCTGGTGTTGGACAACCACGATCGCATCGCAAATCTCGGTCGTTTCATCATTGCCGACCGCGGCGATATCTTTGGCGGAGGCACAATTTTTGGTGGCGTTTACACCGATCGCACGATCGCAAAGAGCAAAAATATATTTTGGACCGAAGGAAAAATTACGCGACGAGAACGGGCCGTGCAGATGGGCCACCGTGGCGCGGTTGTTTGGTTCACCGGGTTGTCCGGCGCGGGTAAATCGACGATTGCGCAGGCTCTGGAACGGGAATTATTCAAACGCGCCATGCACACTTACGTGCTGGATGGTGACAACGTCCGGCACGGATTGAACTCGAATCTGGGCTTCTCGCCGGAGGACCGGGTGGAGAACATCCGCCGAGTCAGCGAAGTAGCAAAATTGATGGCCGACTCTGGAGTGGTGGTGGTAACGGCCTTCATTTCACCATATCGCGTTGATCGGCGTCGGGCGCGGGAAATTGCGCTCGAGGGCAATGCCGAATTCATAGAAGTTTTCGTCGATGCGCCGCTGGAAGTGTGCGAGGCGCGCGATCCAAAACAACTCTACAAAAAGGCGCGGGCCGGGCAGATTCGCGAATTTACCGGTATCGACGCGCCCTACGAGCCGCCGGAAGATCCGGAAATTGTTGTGCACACCGATCGCCAAAGTGTGGATGAATCAATCGCGACAATTCTGGAACAGTTGTTGCCGAGGTTGAAATCTGATGAGCCGGCCGACTAACAGCGCCGTTCTTGATTTAACGATTCGGCTGGCCGAGGTGAGCGATGCGCAAGCAATCGCTTCGCTCATGGGCGAACTTGGCTACCCGACAAGGGCGGCGGAAATGCAAATGCGTTTGGAGCCAATTCTGCAAGACTCGCGCTATCGCACGTTTGTCGCGGTGCGCGGCGGGAACATTTGCGGCATGATCGGCACGTTTTGCCACCACAGTTATGAGCACAATAACGTCGGAGGCCGAATTCTCGCGCTCGTCGTGACTGAAAAGATGCGGGGTGGGGGAGTTGGCCGCGCCCTGATCAGTGCGGCCGAGAACGATTTCAGTGACAGAAATATCACTCGACTGGCGGTGAACACTCGTTTTACACGAGAGGAGGCGCACAGGTTTTATGAAAGCGTCGGTTACACGCGAAATGGTTTTCGATTTGTGAAAACGCTGTCGGCGGTGGCGGATTGATAACGTTGATTGGTGAATCGTAAATCGTAAGACAACTGAAGTGCTGAGACGCTGAAACCTGAAAAGTTGAAGATTTGAAGAGGGGTCGCGGCACTAAGGCAGCGTAAAAGCTTCGCTCACGCGGCAAACCCCTCCCATGTTCAAGAAAAGGGACCGGTGAGAAGTGATAAGTGATTGGTGAAAAGGAGGCGGGAATTGGTAGCGGCGGGACGCCTCCAGCACGCAGGGTTAGGCTACGCGGGTAGCCAGCCGTCCGCCGTCATACTGTTCGGTGGAAAAGTTCACGTGACTGGAACTGATCACATCATGAACGATTTTTCCGAGATCGGCGGCTTCGTACGGTTTGGCAATCACTCCGCGAAAACCAAAGTCCTGATAACGACTCATAGTCGCGTCGGTAGCATATCCGCTGGAAACGATGGCATTTACGGTTGGATCAATTTCGATGAGTTTCTTTAGCGCTTCCTTGCCGCCCATTCCGCCTGGAAGGGTCAGATCGAGAATGACCGCATCGAAACGTTCACCGGCTTCAAGCTTTTGGCGATAAATGTTGATGCCTTCGAGCGCGGTGGCCGCTTGTGTAACCTCATATCCGAGATGACCGAGCGTGAAGTCGACCAGCGCGCAGATCGCTTCCTCGTCGTCCACAACCAGGACACGACCGGTTCCCGTGATCGGTTGAGTGGCTCCGACCGGCTCGACCGGCAACTCGTGATGGATGGCGGCGGGCAGATAAACGGTAAACGTCGAACCAGCATGCAGTTCCGATTCGACCGTAATCAGGCCATTGTGGTTTTTGACGATGGAATAGGTGGTGGCCAGGCCAAGCCCGGTGCCTTTTGGTTTTGTAGTGAAATAAGGATCAAAAATGCGTTTGAGATATTCCTGCGGAATCCCCGTGCCCTGGTCACGGATCGCGATGCGGATGTATTCACCGGGAGACAAATCGGGGATTAAACCGTCAGTGGAATTATAACTGAAGTTGTCGCAGCTTACGCGCAACGTGCCGCCGTTTGGCATGGCTTGATCGGCGTTGACCACGAGGTTGCCGATGACCTGGCTGATCTGGCCGGGATCGATCTCCGCTGCCCAAAGGTCGGCTCCGAAAGAAAACTCGCTACGGCTGTGACTGCCACGGAGTGAAAAGCTGACTGTATCTTGAATAAGTTTGCCGATCGAGGCGGTCTTCTTAATTGGCGCGCCACCTCGTGCGAAGGTAAGAAGCTGCTGAGCCAAGTCGCGGGCCCGCAGCGAGGCGTTCTTGGCGTCAACTAAACGCGTGGTCAATTCGTTATCCGGCGGCAAGAGCAGAGAAGCGAGTGAGATGTTGCCGATAATGGCGGTAAGCAAATTGTTGAAATCGTGAGCAATTCCGCCCGCGAGCAACCCGAGCTGCTCCAACGTCTCGGCTTTGCGACGCTCCGCTTCATTGCGTTGCCGCTCAGTAATGTCGCGAAATACGAGCACCACACCCGCCACTTCGTTTTTGTCGTCACGGATGGGGGAGGCAACTTGTTCAATGATGTACTCAGTGCCGTCGCGGGAGGTGAGGGTGGCACTTTCCGGAAGGCTGATCAAGATTGATTGGGCTTCATTTCGGTAGCCGCTTTTCTGCGTGCGTGCCTGTGCGGCCACGTCGATGGTGATGTTGAAAACAGACTTCAAGGGCTGGCCAATAGCTTCACGTGAGGGCCAGCCGGTTAATCGCTCGCCCTCGCTGTTAATCATAATGATCTTTCCCTGGAGATCGGTTGTGATAACACCGTCACCGATGGAGCGAAGCGTGACGGCGAGGCTTTCTTTCTCCGCTGCGAGATCTTTTTCGAAACGTTGACGCTCGGTGACATCGCGCACCATGGCGACGTAAAGCTTTTGTTGGTTGACCTCCATTTCACTAAGCGACATTTCGGTGGAAAAGCTAACCAGCTGACGCGTTCGTCCCAAGGCTAAGATGGTGTTGCCAGTTTGTTTGGCTATTTGCTCCCAGGCCCACGCCACCGGTTTTGCGTCCGGCTGATTGGCATACCATTTCGGCACGAGCTTGGAAAGTTTATGACCAACCAATTCGCTCCCGCTGTAGCCGAACATTTTTTCGGCTGCTGGATTGATTGAACAGATCATCCCATTTGCATCCACCGTAATCATGGCATCGAGGATGTTGTCGATGATCGAGCGAATGTGGGTCTCGGCGCCTTTGAGTTTCGAGAGATGCTGGCGCACAAGAACGAAACTGTAGCTATTGGAAATCACGAGAAGGGAGACGGCAAAAAGTGCCAAAACACCCATTACCGATGTCTTAATGATTCGTTCACGCGCCGCGGCCGCGGTTCGCATTTCGTAGGCGTTGACCTCATTTTTCTCAAAGCCCGCCAGCATTTGGCGAATGTCAGCCATCAGGGTCTCTCCGTTATCGACGGCGACCAGGTGAGCCACGTCTTTGCCGGCGCGCTTCGCCTCTATGGCCGGCGTGGCGGAGCTGTTAATCCAACCTTCGACTTTCGCGCGGATATTGGCGAGTAACTCCGCCTGCCTTGGTGTATTGGCCACCAGGATTGAGAGATAACCATTGTAAGTGTAAAAATCCGTCACCGCGCCTCGATACGCTTCGATGAAACTTGTTTGGCCGGTCAGGAGATAACCTCCCTTTTCTTTCTCCATTTCCAACACGGCCCGCTCCAGTTTTGGCAGAAAATCTAGAATCTCGGTCGATTGGCTCGCCCATTCCTGTTCCACCATTCGTTGGTTGAGAATTATCTGTTCCTCGTCCTGGAGTGATTGCAGAATCTCGCGCGCTTGATCGAGCACGGAATTGCCCAGTGTCCCGGAGGCGCTCTCCGAGCCATTTTCGGTGACCGGGGGATTCGTTGCCGCGGAATTCGACTGGCGCGCATTAATCTCAGGGAGGGCCACAGTAGAAAGCCATTTCTGAACGACTTCCTGGACCCGCATGACACGCTTTGCTTGCTTCGGGTTGTCGCTGATCAGCGAGGTTAAGTCGTCTAGTCGGCGGCGGATCAAATCATGCCGTTGGTCGAAAGGAGCGATATAATTTTTATCGCCTGTAAGTAAGAATCCACGGTGGCCGGTTTCCAATGACGCAATATCATTCTCAATCAAACTGCTTAGACGAATGACATCGATAGTATGCGAACGAAGCACCTCCTGCTGATGATTGCGCAGAGTGACATAGAGGAAAATGCCGGCCAACAGGGCGATGACGAGAACGCCCGCAGCCGTTCCGGAAAACAGTTTAAAGCGGAAATGTCGCTGACTAAACAGCCAGTTAGCGGCGCCCCGAAACAGAGATGGCCTCTTTGGGTGTGGCGCAGGTGTAATAGCCCCTTGGGAGTCGCGCATTATAATTATTAGAAAGCAGGTACTTTGCCAATCCGATCTGCCTAAGTCCCCCCGCCAATCGGGGAGACCTACAGAGCAAACTTAGTACCGGACACGCAGCAGAAATAGCCCGTGTGCAGGCGCAACCAAGCGCCCCTTATGCGTTCGTCCCGAAGTGAACATTTTGGCAATGTCGTCCACTTTTCGCTGGCCGGTGGCGCACCGAACAATCGTGCCGACAATCAAGCGGACCATCTTGTAGAGAAATCCATCGCCGTCGAAATCGATCGTCAGGCAAGGACCCTGCCGACGGACGGTAATCGAGTGAATCGTTCGGACAGTGTCTTTCTCCACCTGGCCGCGACTGGCGGCGAATCCGGCAAAATCATGCCGGCCGACGAATCGGTTAGCAGCGGACTTAACGATAGACAAATCAATTGGAGCACTGACATGCCACGCCCGTTTGTACTCGAGAGGCGGCAGGACCGAAGCCGACCAGATCCGGTAGCGATAAATTTTTCTTTTGGCGGAAAAGCGCGCGTGAAAACTTTCAGGCACGCGTTGAGAGCGCAGAACACGAATAGTCGGAGGCAATAAGGCGTTCAATGCCGTCGTCCAGCGCTGCGGTGTTAGTTTGCGACTGGAAACATCTGCATGTGCACATTGTGCCAGGGCGTGCACGCCAGCGTCGGTTCGGCCGGCTCCATGCAGGCAAATGCGCTCGCCGCTGATGTGTTTAAATGCGCGCTCGAGATGATCCTGAATGGTGTTGCGGTGCGACTGACTCTGCCAACCGGCAAACGGAGTTCCGTCGTAGGCGACGATGAGCTTTAGCCGCTGCGACATTGCCTCAGGTTGGCGTTTCAGGGCCGGATCCCAATGCCTGGGCTCGATCGAGATAACCTTGCAAGATTATTTGTGCTGCCACTTGGTCGATATAGGCTCGAGACTGGCGCGTTTTCTTTCCACTCTCTTGCAACGCGCGCTGGGCGGCAACAGTGGTTAATCTTTCATCCCAGGTCACCACTTGGCACGGCAGAGTCGCCCGAAGCTTTTTGACGAAACGAAGGACCTCATCAGCCGCTGCTCCCATTTTTCCGCTCATCAACTTGGGCACGCCAACTACGACGCGATCGATCTTCCTTTCTTGAACAAGCTCGGCGATCCGGCCGATCGCATCCTCTCCGAAAGGAATCGTTGCCAGCGGGTGAGCGAGCAATCGCAACTCGTCGGAAATGGCCAGACCGATGCGGGCGCGGCCGAAATCGACTCCCAAAATCGGATTCATGCCCGCGACCAGGGCTATTGCAACTCCGGCGGAAGTTTGCTGATCAGATTTTTAATCTTCTCGGCTTGATGGCGGTGACAGACCAAAATTGCATCAGTCGTTCGCACTACAACAAGATTGTGCACGCCGAGCAGTGCGACATTGGCCCCGGTGTGATCGAAGACAATGTTGTTAGTCGCATCAACCGCAGTCAGCGCACAATTAGCGGCATTCTCATGCTCGTCGCTCTTGAAATATTTAGCCACCGACCGCCAGCTACCGACGTCGTCCCAATCAAAACTCGCTTCCACCACCAGGACGCGATCCGCCTTTTCCAGGATCGCATAATCGAATGAAACCCGCGGAAGTTTGCTGAAGCGGTCGCGTAACACCTTTTCGAATTGGCCCGGCGCACGAAGCTGCGAGATGAAATCGGCCAATTCAGGAGCGTGTCGGTTAAACTCACTCAAAACCGTCGGCACCGACCAAACAAACATTCCCGCATTCCATCGGAAGTGGCCTTTGCGCAAAAAAGACTCGGCCAAATCGGTGTTTGGTTTTTCACGAAAACGTAAAACGCGATGGACCGCGCCATTGTCGGCACGAGTCCGTAAATGGATCGGTTCGCCTTGTTCAATGTAGCCAAAGCCCGGACAAGCCCAGGTTGGTTTTATCCCGATTGTTACCAGTCCGCCCGTTTCTTCCGCTGCCGTCGCCGCCAAGGCCATTGTTTCCTGAAATGCCTCGCGATTGCTAATGAGATGGTCGGCCGGAAGAACAATCATCGTGGCGGTATGATCGCGTAGCGCCACCCATCCCGCGCCTAATGCAATCGCTGCGGCCGTGTCTCGTTTCACTGGCTCAGCCAGGATATTTTCTTTTGGAAAATCTTTCAGCAAATCACGAACCGCGGCTTCTTGCTCGATGTTGGTCAGGATAAGAATACGGTCCTGCGGCACCCAGCCATCAATTCGCGCTACCGTCTCCTCCAGGAGTGCTTTTTCTGAGACAAGGCGAAGCAATTGCTTGGGACGGGCGCGACGACTCAAGGGCCAGAAACGTTCACCGCTGCCGCCGGCGATGACGAGGGCATATATGGGATTGGCCATGTCGCAGTGTCGGGCGGATTCTTCAGCCCGCGAAGATTCCCGTTTCCTTTTTCAAAACGAGACGTATAGGGTAGGCGATGTCGCTTCCGATATCCATGCTAAAAACCGGCGAACCGATTCCGCTTGATACTTTGCTCGTGCTGGCCCGCACTGCCTTTGGCCTCGGAATTGGAATGTTGATGGCCGACAAGATCAAACGCCCATTCCGGCAGGGCGCGGGCGTTGCCTTGATATCGATTGGCGTGCTCGCCGCGGTTCCTTTTCTGGTAAAGCTTGCCGTCGAACAGATCAATCGGCCCACCTCAGAGCGCGGAAGCCGCGCTCGCTTGCGCTCAATCCGCGCGGATTCCGGTTATCCCTCGGAAGCGGACATTTACTAGGTTTATTGTGGAGGCGTTCAGCGCGGCGAACGCCTATTTTGTTTATTCGGCGGCCGATGCCGCCGCTACAATTCTTGATTCCGGGAAACCTCGAGATTAAGCCTCCTTTGCCACATGTCCCGCTCGTCCAAATCTCCTGAAACGCTGCGCGATCGCTCTGCCGGGATCTTGCGGGAAGAAGCCATTTTGCGCGAAGGCGGCGGCAAAGCCGGATTGGAACGGCAACGCAAACTGGGGCGATTGCCCGCGCGCGAACGCATCGCCAATCTCATCGACCGGAGTTCGCCGTTCTTTGAAATCGGGCTCTGGGCCGCCTACAAAATGTACCAAGAGTGGGGTAACATCGCCGCTGCCGGGACAGTGGCTGGAATCGGAGAAGTGGCCGGCGTGCCGTGCATGATCATTGCCAACGACGCCACCGTAAAGGCCGGCGCCTTCTTTCCTCAAACCGTCAAGAAGCTATTGCGCGCACAAAGGATCGGTTTTGAATGCAATTTGCCGATCATTTATCTCGTTGATTCCGCCGGTGTTTTCCTCCCGATGCAGGATGAAATTTTTCCTGATGAAGACGACTTCGGCCGCATTTTTCGAAATAATTCCGTCATTTCAGCGGCTGGGATTCCGCAATTTGCCGCCATCATGGGTAACTGCGTTGCGGGGGGAGCATATTTGCCCGTTTTATGTGACAAAATTTTGATGACCGAAGGTAGCGGTCTGTATTTGGCTGGGCCTTCGCTGGTCAAGGCTGCCATTGGGCAGATGGTGGATGCGGAAGAACTCGGCGGCGCACGCATGCATGCGGAGATTAGCGGTACGGTCGACTTTTATGAAAAAGACGATGAATCGTGCTTGAAACGGCTGCGCTCGCTCGTTTCACTCCTGCCCGAAGCCGGACCGCCTCAACAACCCAGGACTGACAAGAGCGCTTTGGATCATCCCGCAAAAGATCCCGATAGAGTATATGATCTTGTTAGTCTTGACGGACACCAGCAGTACGATTCACGCGATCTCCTGGCCTGCATTATTGATGCAAACTCGATGGATGAATACAAGGCCGATTACGGTAAAACGCTGGTGACTGCTTACGTCCGCATGGGCGGCCGCGCTGTTGGTGTGGTGGCAAACCAGCGATTGCAAGTTCGCACAAAAAAAGAGGGGATTCAGATGGGCGGCGTTATTTATTCCGACAGCGCTGATAAAGCCGCGCGCTTTATCATGGATTGTAATCAAATGGGCTTGCCGATCATTTTTTTTCAGGACGTGACCGGCTTCATGGTGGGACGCGACGCGGAACAAAGCGGAATTATTCGCAGCGGTGCCAAGCTTGTGAACGCGCTCAGCAATTCAGTGGTGCCCAAACTTACGGTTGTGGTTGGCGGTTCCTTCGGCGCCGGAAATTATGCCATGTGCGGTAAGGCCTACGATCCTCGATTCATCGTGGCGTGGCCTAGCGCCCGTTATGCCGTTATGGGTGCCACGCAAGCGTCGGACACGATTTTTTCGGTGCTGGCGCGTGCACGGGAACGCGATGGAAAAGCGACAGCGGAAGAACTCGAAGAGCTGCGCAAAAAAGTGAAACAGAATTACGAAGAGCAGACGGACATCCGTTACGGCGCCGCGCGCGGTTGGGTCGACGCTATCATTCAACCCCATGAGACGCGTGATGTTCTCATTCAGCTGCTGCAATACGTCTCCCGGCCCATGCCGAGAGCGCGTTTTCATACCGGCGTTATTCAAGTTTAGTCAGACTGCGCTTCATCAGCCGAAAAGTCGTTGCTGATTGCGGCGTTCATGGCTGCGACCGCCGAGAGCCTGCCCTCCACCGGCAACTTCACTCCGCGCTCGTGCAATGCACGCAAAACTTCTTCGGTCGGCACATTTCCGACGAGCTCATCTTGCGCGAAGGGACAACCGCCAAGTCCGCCAATGGCGGCATCGAAACGCCGGCACCCGGCATCGTAAGCGGCAAGGACTTTCGCCGTTGCTCCCGCGCGCGTGCTATGCATGTGAACGCCCACCTCGCATTCACCGCAGTCGCGCAGAACCGCCGCCACGACGCGATGAACCAGTTCCGGCCCGGCCGCTCCGACAGTGTCCGCGATTGAGACGGAGTTGATGCCCATGTCCGCAATGATTCTTGCGACTTCCGCAACTTTCTCTTCACTCCAGCAATCGCCGTAAGGATTACCGAACGCCATTGAAATGTACGCGACCATTCGCAGGCCGGCTTCATGTGCCCGGTCCATAATCCTCTTCAACACCGCCTGATTCTCCTCCGGCGATTGGGCCTGGTTTCTGCGCAGGAACGTCTCCGAGATCGAGCAGGGATAGCCGAGCGTACTCACGCCTCCTGTCGCGATCGCACGCTCCGCGCCTTTTTCGTTAACGACAATGCCGATGATCTCGACCTCCTTGAGCGGTCCGAGTTGCTCGAGCACCTTTTCGCTGTCCGCCATCTGCGGCACAGCTTTAGGCGAGACGAAGCTCACCGCGTCGATGTGGCGGAAGCCTGCAGCTGCGAGTCCGCGCAGGTATTCAACCTTCCGCTCAGTGGGAATCTGACGCTTCAGTCCCTGCCAGGCGTCGCGCGGGCACTCGATGAGCTTGACGGATTCCATCATGCGAAGTTACTGGCACAATAGCTCAGAAGCCCGACGTTTGCCTCGCTGCAATCAGGGTGAATCCAAAATCATCTCTATGCCTGTCATACTTATCGAAAAACAAAGTCCGAAAATCGCAGTCGTTACGCTCAATCGACCGGAGCGACGCAATGCTCTAACGATTGAGCTGTTGGCGGAGCTCACTGCTGCCATTAAAGTCGCTTCCGACGAACCGCACGAACGCGTGCTTATTTTGCGAGGAGCAGGTGCGGCCTTTTGCACAGGTTTGGATTTGAAAGCAGCTGCTGACCCTCGAAAAGCGCACGCCACCGCGGACATGGTCGCGAAAACGCTGATTGCGCTCAGCCAAACGCGGTTGATTACAATTGCGGCCGTGCACGGCGCGGCCGTGGCGGGCGGCGCTGGAATTATGTCGGCGTGCGATTTTGTCGTCGCGGCTGAGGGAACCAAAATCGGTTATCCCGAGGTCCGTCGCGGTCTGGTGGCCGGTCTGGTCATGCCCTTCCTGCTCCGCCAGGTGCGCGAGCGCGAGGTCCGAGAACTATTGTTAGGCGGGGAGTTGATCGATGCGCAACGGGCGCGTGAGATCGGTCTGGTTAATCGGGTCGTTGCGCCTAACGATTTGATGAGCGAGGCGGGAAAATTCTGTAATTCTGTTCTGCAAGGCGCGCCCAGTGTGCTGGCTCAGACCAAACGTTTGCTGGGCGAACTCTCTGGCCGGTCAGTGAAGGAAGATATCGAGCTGGCACTGAAACATCATATGCAAGCTCGTGAATCTGCGGAGGCGGTGGAAGGCATCGCTGCGTTTAACGAAAAACGTGCGCCGAAATGGACTCTCTGACGGCGCGTTTTGCGCGGGCATGAGGTAGCGGCGGTTCACTCCCGAGGTGCGGGACCATGGCGATTGGGGTCCCGCCTTCGTCCAAGGCTTCCGCCTATGCCTCTCCGGCGCGACGAGCCGGCGCGGCCAGCAATCGCCTCTACTTTAGTGGTTGTTTCTTTAGCTCGCGGCGCCTGCCGATGGACCTTGATAAGTCGCTCCGCTAAACGCCAGGATCGGCAGGAAAATGATCCCTAACAGGATAATTCCAATCCCGAATCCTACGCCTTTGCCAAAACTCTTCGCCAGATCAATACCAAGAATGATCGCGATCACGAAATTGACGAATGGAATGAAAAACAAAAGCACCCACCAGCCGGGTCGACCCACGATTTTGCACCAAACGTATATGTTATAGATGGGGATAAGGCTGGCCCAACCGGGCTGACCCGCTTTGGTGAAAATCTTCCACATCGACGCAATCATCAGGACGACGACCGCCAACCAGATGATCATGAGGATCGGACTGATAGTTGGAGCGGCGGTGGTGGTCGTTTCCGTTTCCGATGTGACTTGCGCGAGCAAGCCGGTTTTCATCCAGACGGCCAATACAAAATTAGAAGAGAAGATTGATGTCATGGTGGTTAGGTATTGAAGCGCACGGTTAACGAGTCCAAGGTTCGCTGCAAGCAGAATCTTTTCTAATTTGTTGCGCTGGTGCGATTTGCTCTTTGATTCCGTGAACAAAATTTGCCGCACCCGCACCGTTTACGACACGGTGATCAAAGGTCAGCGAGAGCTAATGACCTCCGCGGTCTCGCTCTTTTTGCCATTGGTAATCAATTCGCGATGGGCGCTGCCGACAAAGATCGAGCCGATCTATTCCCCTTCATCTCCGCCACCGTCATCGCCTCCGTCGTCGTCGCCGCCGTCATCATCGCCACCATCGTCACTCATGTCTTCGCCTTCGTCGTCAGACGCGTCTTCCATGCTGTCCTCATCGTCCGATGCGACTTCTTCATCGGTGTCTTCCTCGGCCGCAACTTCCTCTTCTTCGGCCTCACTCATGTCGAACGACTCGTTCTCCGCGTAACTCTCTTCGCTATTAACTTCCTCGTCGGAGACTGATTCCGACACGTCAACATCTTCGCCTTCGTAAATGTCGGCACTGATATCGACCGATGCCCATTCGTATGAAGCCGATGTTTCCCATTCTGAATAACTGCTCTCGTAATTTGTCGTGATGGTTTCGAGCGCGACCCAATCGGAGCGCCAATCTTTATCCACATAGTATTTATAGCCGCGGACGAGTCCGATCTGAACATCAAGCAGATAAAGCGTGGCGATATAGGCATCGACCGTGGCCGGCTCCTTTAGGATGTGATTGGCCTGCTTCTGGATTTCATGCAGACCTTTCTCGAGCGCTTTATCTTTTTGCGCTTCCTTTTCGAGCTTCTTGATCTTCGCGAGCAATTCTTTCTGTTGGGCCTTAATCTTGTCGAACTGTGCCTTCTCCTGTGCAGTCAGCTCGCCCCCTTTCTTTTTGCGCGCGGCTTCTTTCGAGAAATCGGTGCGCAGAAGCGCAATGGCGTGGCCGAGTTTTTTGGCGTTGTCGATCACGCTCTTGTTCTTCGAACCGGTCAGCTGCCAATCGACTTTCATTTGCTCCTCGGCTTTGCGCGCGTCCGCGATTGCCTTGAAAAAGTCGTTGCTCTTGGTCGCGAGACCCTTCTCGGCTGTCTTCAAATTTTTGGCGACGAGGTGGACCGATTTCCAGAACGGTTTGTTCTTCGGTATTTTCGGATCAAGACCTTTATCGGCACGGGCAGCCTTGACCATGGCGGCGAGCGCCTTCTTCGCATCCTGCAGCAGGGTCTTGGCGTCCGCCTTTTTCCCGGACGGCTTTTTCTGCGTCGTCTTCGCTGTGGCGGCCAACTCCTTGCTGGGAGTGACGGCGCGCGCGACTGCAAAACCGACGAGTGCTAGACAGAGCAAAAGGCGAACGAGATTTCTCATAAGGCGGGAGACTATGTCGTGAATTATTTGAACGTCAATTCGCTAGTAGCCAGCAACGACCATGTAGATCTAACGCCACGGCGCCTCGAACGCGATTGGCATGATCCCGTTACTACTTGCTTCTGCGACATCGACCATTTAATACTCAGACGAATCCAGTCACTGAAT
>WNGO01002831.1_pt1 | contig 13645 bp, 9 predicted proteins | sample 5400511 | NCBI WGS metagenome assembly WNGO01 (sample SAMN13153380, study PRJNA577476) | soil metagenome | isolation source: 20 cm soil or saprolite under Garry oak tree replicate 2 | place: USA:California | collected 2016-06-15
ACCGGACTGCCGCTCCTCCCGTACTGGCGCGACTTCTACCTGGGGCGGTACTTCCCCCCGGGCAGCGTCCTTCTCGGATCGAGCACGAATGTGGCAGGCGTCGAGTCGCTCGCGGCGCGCGTGCCGGGCTCCGACACGGTCCATGTGCTTGTGGTGAATCGGAGAGCCGAGAGCGACATCGCGGTCGGCGCGCCAGGGCGGCCCGCGAAGGTGCGCATCGACGTGAAGGATCCACGCTGGATCGGTGCGGTCACGGCCCGCGTGCTCGACTCGACCACTCCGCTTGAGACCGGGCCGCCGGCGATCAGCTTTCCAACGGACGAACCGATTTTCATTTCGTTCCCCGGATACGGAGCTGCGTTCCTTGAATTCACCGGCCGGCTGTAGCTCGCGGCGGGCGCACGCTCAACTGGCGGCGCCATCTGCCCTCAATGCCCCCGCCTCTGGATGGTGACGAAAACCGTGGATCCGCTACGAAGCATCCTGCGCAACTGGTCCCTGCTTGGAAGCACGCAGGTCGTGGCGAGCGTGGTCGCAATGGTGTACATGGTGGTGGTCTCGCGGGAGCTCGGCGATGTCGAGTTCGGGCGCCTCTTCCTCGCGCTGACCCTTACCGCGATCGTCGGGGTGATCGGCGACTTTGGACTGAGTCAGGTCCTGGCCCGGGTCATTGCGCGCGATCAGGCGATGACGCGTCCCTATTTCCATCGGTCGGCCGTGATCGTCGCCTGTACGACGGCGAGCCTGTATCTCGTCTTGCTGGGGGTCACCTGGGTCTTGGGCTTCGCGCCGGCGGTTCGCTCGCTCGTCCTGATCCTCGGCCTGCTCATCGTCGGTGAGTCTTTCGCCCAGCTGATCGGTGGCGTGTTCCAGGCGCACGAGCGGATGCTGGTTCCGGCACTCACGCGCATAGCGGCCAACGTGGTGACGCTCGCGCTCGTCGTGCCGCTGCTCCTGCTCGGATACGGCACGACGGCTGTGGCGATCGTTCTTGTATCCGCGTCGGTTCTCAAGGTCGTCGTTCAGGCCGTCGCCGTGCGGCGACTCACCGGATTCGAGCTCCCACCGGGACCGCCGCCGCAGTGGCGTGCGTTGCTGCGTGCGGGCCTGCCGTTCCTCGGCGCGCAGGGCCTCGGGATGTTCGTCGTGCGTATCGACGTCGTCATGCTCGGCCGGCTCGCGAGCGACGCCGTCGTCGGCTGGTACGGCGCGGCGTCGCGCGTCGTCGAGTCCTTCAACCTGCTGCCGATCGTGCTGACGACCGCGACGTTTCCCGTCCTGTCCCGGCTCTGGGTCGCCTCGCCCGCGCATTTCCGCGCGACGCTCCGGCGAACGCTCGACCTGGTGCTGATCGTGAGCCTTCCCGTGGCGGCCACGCTCTTCGTTTCCGCCGAGGACATCGTCGGATTCCTCTTCACTCTTCACTCGTTCTCGCCTGCGGTCCCCATCCTTCGTGTTCAAGCCATCGGGCTGCCGCTCGTCTTCGTCGACTATCTCCTGGTCTGCGCCTTGATGGCGGCCGGACGCGAGCGGACATGGATCGCGATCGTCGCGGTGGCATGTCTCCTCGATCCCGCGCTCGACTGGCTCTTGATCAGAGCGGCGGGTGCCGCGTACGGAAACGGGGGGATCGGCGCGGCGCTCGCGACCCTCATCACCGAAGCTTTTCTCTTCGGCTGCACCTTCCGCGCACTGCCCGCCCAGACGCTCAGCCTCTCGGCCTTCCGCGTCGCCGGCCAGGCGGCCGCGATCTGTGCCGTTCAGGTGGCGGTCATGCTCGCGAGCCGGGGCGCCGGAGTTGCGTGGCCGGCGGCGGCCGTCCTCGGCGGGATCGTCTACACGATCCTTGCGAAGGAGCTCGGGCTCCTACCACGGGACGTCACGGCCTGGCTCAGCAGCATCGCGGCCCCACGTCACGCTGCGCGCGATGCGGCGTGAGCGCCGGCCACGGCCCGACACTTGCGCGTTGAGCCAAGATTGCGAGACGCATTGAGGGCCCGACCGCGCGGCGACGGAGCCGCGAAAAACCGCGCGCTCCCGGCCCGAACTCGGGCTGCGAAAGTCAACGGACAGACAGCACCCGCGTCAACGAGACGAACCTAAGGTCCGTCTCGATGGGCCCTTACCTCGACAGCGCGCGCCGATATCGGTGGTCGCTCGCCCTCGTGCTGACCCTCGTGTGGTGCGCGGGCCTCGCGGCCGCGGTCGCGGGGTACATGAACACGTACGAATCGACGGCGACGATCTGGGTCCTTCGGGCATCGCCGGAGCTCCTTCAGCCCAGTGCGAATGACCTCACGGCCGCGATCCCGCAGACCGCAGCCGCGCAGCAGGCCGAGCTCCTGGACCAGCTCCTCGAGACGCAGAGCTTCGTTCGAGACGTCGTGAAGCGAACTTCGCTGAGCGCGACCCTGGGCGGCGCGTCGAATGAGGCGAAGATCCTTGACGACGTCCGCAAACGGTTCCGCGTCCAGGCACCGGGTAGCAACCTCCTGACGATCTCGTTTAGCGGGCGCGATCCGACGATGGGGCCCGAGATGGTCAACGCGATCCTCGCCGTTCGAGCGGAGCGCGTCGCACTGGCTCGCGTGCAGGGGAGCGCGGCGCTGAACGCTCTCTACCAAAAGCAGTACGAGGCCGCGCAGGGTCAGGCGCTAGACGCTCAGCAGCAGCTGGACAGCTTCAACGCGGCGCATCCCGCGCCGCTCAGCGACGTCGATCAGCACCTCCAGGCCCAGCTCCGCCTGACGCTGGATCTGGCCCAGGCTCGTCTCGCGGACATCCGGGGAAATCTTGATCTGAGCGACGGAGACCGGGAGGGTCCCGGCGAACGCGAGCCGCCAGTACCGGGCCGACGAGGCCACCGCTCGCTCGTAGAGGTCCGATGAGCCGCACACGTGGACGGCGTCCTTGATCTACACGATCTTCGGCCTCGTTTTCCTCCTGACCTGCGCAGCCGTGGGCGGATTCGCGCCGAGACGGGCCATGCGTGCTTCGAGTGCCGCCACGCTCGCCGCCCTTATGGTCGGGGCTCTGTTCCTGGTGCTCACCCAGCGGTGACGGCGATCGCCGCGCGTTTGGTGGGCGGTCCCGCGGGCCTTCGATCGCGGGAGGGCTTGGTCGTTGCGAGCGCCCTCGCGTTCGCGGTCGCGTGCACCGTCGCGATCCTTCAGACCGACGGTGACCCGATCGTCCTGGTTCCCCTGATCGCGGCCCTCGTTGTTGTCGCCGTCTGCGCACATCCGGTCGTTGGCGTCTATCTGCTCTTCGGTGGCGCGCTGCTGCTCGAGCAGTACACGATCATCGCGCTGACGCCGATCACGGCGAACACGCACTTCTACCAAAACATCTCCGCCTACACGTCCATACCCATCCGCCTCAGTGTCGCCGATCTGCTCATGCTCCTCACACTTGGGAGCTGGGCCGTCCGCACCGCCGCGGGCCTCGGCCCGAAACCGCGCATGGGCCCGTTTGGTTGGCCGATCATCGGATACGGCCTCATCTTCGTGTTTGGCACGGTCATCGGACTGGCACGAGGCGGGTCGTGGGATTTCGAGGCCGCGCTCGCCGAGGTCCGCGAGCCCCTGCAGATGTGCGTCGTGTACTTCCTCGCGGCAAACCTGGTCCGCAGTCGCCGGCAGGGGATCTATCTCCTCTGGGCGTTCGTCGTGCTCGTCGGCGTCAAGGGCCTGCAGGGGATCCTCAACTACCAGGCCGCCGGCAATCTGCCCTACAACCTCGAGGCCGTCACCGGCCACGAAGACGTCGTCTTCTTCGATGCCGCGGTCGGGCTGGCGGTCGCGATGGCGATGCTCGGTTTGCGATCGAAGCTCGCGTACGTGGCCTTCGCGCTCCTACCGGTGATCCTGATCGCCGAAATGCTGACGGAGCGGCGCGTCGGCTTCATCGCGCTGGGCGTCGTCATCGTTCTCATGACGATCCTGCTATTTGCCACCGCGCCGCGGCGCGCGTTCGTTCTCGTCGCCGTGGGGGCGCTCGCGATCTGCGCGTACGTCGCGGTGTTCTGGGAATCGTCGGGGCCGTTCGCCGAGCCGATACGTGCCGTCCGGAGCGTCCTCGACGCCTCCTACGTCAGCGTTCGCGACGAGATGTCGGACTCGTGGCGCGTCACCGAGGACGGCAACATCGCGTACACGATGCGAAACCTCCCGGTGACCGGCGTTGGGGTGGGGCAGCGGTATCTGACCCAGCAATTCCCGCCGCCGCTCCCACCGGGGTTCACCTACTGGCGATACATCACCCACAACGCATTGCTCTGGATATGGCTCAAGGCCGGGCCGCTCGCCGCGCTCGCGTTCTGGTTTCTGATCGCGCGGGTCGTGATGATCGGGTCAGCGCAGTACGTGCGATTTCGCGACCCGGGGCTGCGGATCCTCGCGATCTTTCCCGTTTGCCTGATCGTGTGCCAGGTCGTTTTCTCGGGCGTGGAGCTTGGGCTGACGTACGCGCGGACGATGATCGTTCTGGGGAGCGTCCTGGGGCTCGGCGGATTCCTCACGCACCGGAGGGTCACCAGACCGCAGGTTCTCGAGATATCCGCCGCCGATGATGTCGAGGGGGCAGGTCACAGCGGCGACGGGCTTCAAAACGCGGGCCGGGTTCCCGACGACGACCATGGCGGCGGGCACATCGTGGGTCACGACGCTCCCGGCCCCCACGAGAGAACGCTCTCCAACGGTGACGAATGGAAGGATCGTCGCGTTCGTGCCGATCTGGGCGCCTCGTCCGATGGTCGGGCCCCGCCGGCATAGGTGCGACTCGCTGCCGGGGTGAGGCTCGTCGACCAGGCATACCCCGGGGGCGATGGCGACATCGTCCTCGATCGTCGTGTAGCGCGCGATATGGCAATTGGCATCGATCTGGACACGATCGCCGATCGTGCATTCGGCATCGATGATCGTGTTGTTCCCGACCCGACAATCGTCGCCGATCCGGGTGTCCTCGCGGATCACCACGTTTATCCCCGTCTCTAGACGCTCGCCGATGCGAACGCCGTCAAGCACGGTCGAGCCACGACGGATGATCCCCCGTATCCCGATCTCGAGTCCGCCACCGGAACGGCGTGAGCCGGGCTGACCTCCGAGCTGGACGTCGTCCTCGATGAGCGTGCCCGAACCGACGCGGATCGCGGGCGTCATCGATCCGTCGCCCCCATCGGGTGTCGTGGAGCGACGTCCGCCGGTGCCTTCGTCTTCTCTCCGTCTCATCGCGCTGAACCCTGTGCCCGGCAGTAAACGCTTCGTACCGTTGAGGGCGCTTGCATCGCCGGGTTGAGAGGTCCCCTGACATGACCCGCCAATCGAAGGCCGGTGCGCCGCCGGTCAAGAAGCTCCCAGCATCATCTCAACTCCGGCCACCTAACTTGCTCGCCAATGTCCCTTCCTGCGCACCGCGTCAAGGAGGCCCCCTGATGGCGAGGGTCTGTCTGATCCGCGCGTGGTATTTCCCGGTCGACGAACGGATAAATCGCGAGGTCGATGCGCTGGTGCGGGCGGGACACGAGGTCGACCTCGTGTGCGCGACAATGCCCGGCCAGCCGCGCGTCGAGAGGCTCGGCCGCGTCACGGTGTATCGCATCCCACTCACGCGGCGGCGCGCCGGTCTGCTCCGCTACGTCTTCGAGTGGATCACGTTCCAGCTCGCGGCGACGGTCCTCGTGGCGGCGCTGCATCTACGCCGGCGCTACCAGATCGTCCAGGTCAACACGCTCCCGGACTGGCTCGTCTTCGCCGCCATCGTGCCGCGTCTTCTGGGGGCGCGCGTTCTTCTCGACCTTCACGAATGCATGCCGGAGTACGCGGCGACCATGTACGGCCTGCCGCTCCGGCACCCCGCGATCCGGGTCTTGAAGAAGGTCGAGCAGGCGAGCATCGCGTTCGCGGACGGCGTCGTCACCTGCACGGAGCCGATGCGCGAGCGATTCGTCGAACGCGGTGCCCCCGCCGAGAAGATCGCCGTGGCATTGAACTCGTGCGACGAGGAGCGCCTGGAACCGGCCCGCTATTCGTCCACGGCGCGGCCCGCCTCCGACGACTTCGTCCTGGTCTGTCACGGGACCGTCGACAGGAACTTCGGTCTCGATCTCGTGGTCCGCGCCGTCGCACTTCTCAAGGAACGGATCCCCGCGCTTCGCCTGGAGATCTACGGGGAGGGCCGCCAGCGCCTGGAGGTCGAGGCCCTCGCACGCGATCTGGACGTGGCGGATCGCGTTTGGTTCAGCCGGCGCTTCCTTCCGATGAACGAGCTGCTTCCGCGCATCGCGGCCGCCGATGTCGGGGTCGTCGCCATCCGGCGTGACGCGTTCCGCGACCTCACCCACTGCAACAAGATGTACGAGCTCATCGCGATGCGGAAGCCCGTGATCATCTCTCGGACGCGCGCGGTCGAAGCCTACTTCGGCGACGACTGCTTCCAGCTGTTCGAGTCGGAAAATGAGCGCGACCTCGCGCGGGCGATCCTGGAGCTGCATGCCGATCCCGAGCGGCGCCACCGTCTGGTGGAGCGCGCGAGCGCCACAGCGGAGCCGTATCGGTGGATCCATCAGCGCGAGGAGTACCTCCGCGCGGTCGCCAGACTTCTCCCACCCGCGCCTGTCGAAGGGCTATCCGACCCTGTGGTCGTGGAGACCCCAAGCCCGGCCGTCGCTGAAGCGGTCATCGACGGATGAGTCTCGCGATGAGCCTACGGGGGAGAGGCGCCGCCGGATCCGCGGCTCGAACGGCCATGGTGCTGTCACGTTTCGGGCTCACGGCGTCGGCCATGGCCCAGCGGCTCGATCAGTACGCGTCCGCCCTCGCGGAGCTCGGGATTCGGCCGACCTGGCCGGCCACCGCGTGCGTGCTGGCCCGGCACCCCGCCCTCCTGCGGGAGTACGCGCGGGCCGGCGCCGAGCTCGCGGTGCACGGCCTTGTCCATGGGGATCACGCCGGCCTGGACCGGCGGGAGCAGCGCGAGTCGATCGCCCAAGCGGCCGGCATCTTCGAGCGGGCCGGGATCGTTGCGGTCGGGTTTCGCGGCCCGTACCTTCGATACAACGAGGCCACGCTTGATGTCCTGAGGGAGCTCGGCTTTCGCTATCACAGCAGCCAGGCCGTCTCATTTCCTCTTGTCAGTGACGACTTCTCCGACATCGAGCGTGCGAGCTATCTCCGTGCCCTCGAGTTCTACAGCGCGCGCGATGCTCGCCGGACCGCGGCGCGTCCGCGCCTTGTGGATGGGATGGTGGACATCCCGGTGGCGGTGCCGGACGACGAGATCCTCGTCGAGCGCCTCAAGGTGGACGAGGAGACGGCGACCGCGCAGTGGCTCGCGATCCTCGAACAGACCTACGAGCGCGGCGATCTCTTCACGATCCAGCTTCACCCCGAGCGCATCCGCGAGCTTGGCGCCGCGCTCGTGGCGACGCTGCGCGAGGCGCGGCGCAGGCAACCTCGGGTGTTCATCGCGCGCCTCGACGAAATAGCAGCGTGGTGGCTCCGGCGCAGCCGAGCCTCACTCGAGGTGACGCGGACGGAGGCGGGACGGTATCGCGTGCACCTCGACGGAGACCGCGACGTACGCGTGATGGTCCGGTCGCCTGGGACGACCGCTGACCTCGAGGACCCATCCGGAGTCGGCGCGATGCGCGACTTTGAGATCGAGACGCCGCGCGCGCCCATCGCCGCCGTGTCCCACCGCTCGCCGGCGGCCGCACGTGCGTTCCTCGCGGATGAGGGCGTGCCGTTCGAGATCTCGGACGATCGAGAACGATTCGGTGCGTTCGTCGACGTGGGAGCCGACTGGGACGAGTCCGCCGTCCTGGCAGCGATCGAGGCGGCGCGCGATCCCGTCGTGCAACTCGCGCGGTGGCCAGACGGGGCACGCAGCGCACTCGCGGTGACCGGCGACATCGACGCGCTCACGATCTACGACTTCGCGGTCCGATCATGGGAAACGCGCCGCAGGGCAGGAGGAACAGTCCAATGAGCTCACCGAATTGCGACGTGGTGGTCATCGGAAGCGGACCGTATGGCCTCGCGGCCAGCGCCGCTCTCCTCGATGCGGGGGTCTACGTCCGGACCTTCGGTTCGCCGATGTCGTTCTGGCAGCAGCACATGCCGCGGGGGATGTTGCTGCGAAGCCCCTGGGCCGCCTCGCATATCGGTCATCCGCGATCGCGTTTCAGCCTGGACGAGTACGAGCGGGGCCAGTCGTCACGCTTGAGCCGGCCCGTCCCGCTCGCCGACTTCGTGTCGTACGGCCAGTGGTTCCGCGAACATGCCGTCCCCGAAATCGATGAGCGCCAGGTCGTCCAGGTGGACGCGGTGGACGGCGGTTTCCGTACCCAGCTGAGCGACGGAGAGACGATTCAATCCGATCGCGTCATCGTCGCGGCCGGCATCGCGGCATTCGCGTCGCGGCCTGCCGAGTTCGCGGATCTGCCCGCCGAGCTCGCGAGTCACTCGAGCGATCACGCCGATCTGGGCCGTTTCCGCGGAATGCGTGTGGCGGTCCTCGGGGGTGGCCAGAGCGCGCTCGAGTCGGCGGCTCTCCTCGCCGAGAACGGCGCCGACGTCGAGCTGATCATGAGGACGCCGCAGCTGCACTGGGTCGGTCGGGCGCCCCGTCGCGGCGTCGTGGGCCGACTCCTCTTCGATCGGACCGACGTTGGGCCAGCCCTCATCAGCCACGTCGTCGCGCGGCCGACCCTCGTCCGCAGGCTGCCGATCAGGACGCAGCGCTACATGACGCGACGCGCGCTCGTGGCGGGTGGCGCCCTCTGGCTCCAACCGCGCCTTGCCGAAGTGACCGTCACGACCGGTCGGCGCGTCGCGGCAGCGACGCGTACGAACAGTCATCTCAGCCTGGCGCTTGACGACGGTGCGACGCGCGAGGTCGACCACGCGGTGCTCGCGACCGGGTACCAGGTCGACGTACGCCGCTACGATTTCCTCGGAGAGGCGCTCGTCCGCCATCTCGTGACGGTTGATGGACAACCCGTGCTTCGAACGGGCCTCGAGTCATCCATCAGCGGCCTTCACTTCGCCGGCGCACCGGCGGTGCGGTCATTCGGTCCCCTTCTTCGATTCGTCGCAGGCACCGGGTTCGCGGCGGGCACGCTCGTGCGATCGATCGCCGGAGTTGGCGCGGCGGCCCGTCGCAGCCGGAACGAGATGCCGGGACTCGTCTCCGAGCGGCGGGGCTTTTGAGCGCCGCGAGGCGCCACCGTTCACCCGGCGCGCTGGTGATCGGAGGCGATTACAAGAGCCTGGGCGTCGTGCGCAGCCTCGGACGGCACGGCATACCCAGCTGGGTGTTGACGGACGACCATGCGATCGCGAGCTGGTCGAGATACGCCGAACGGAGCCTTCCGTGGCCGGCGGCATCCGAGCCGGAGCTCGTCGCGTACCTGGTCGACCTCGCGACCGCCCACGGTCTTCAAGGTTGGGCGCTCTTTCCGAACGGAGACGAGACCGCCGCGCTGCTGGCGCGCAATCGCGACGCGCTCGCCGCGCACTACCGGGTAACGATCCAGGTCGGGTGGGACACGCTGCGCTGGACGTATGACAAACGCCTCACCTATCGCCTCGCGAGCAACCTCGGAATCGACTATCCGCGGACTCACTACCCGCGCGACAGGGATGACGTGAGCGCGTTCGCGGGGACCTTTCCCGCGATCTTGAAGCCGGCGGTCAGGGTCGAGATGAATCGGTTCACGATCGCCAAGGCATGGCGGGCCGACGACCTCGCGACGCTCGTCGCGCGGTACGAAGAAGCCTGCGACCTCGTCGACCCCAGCAGCATCATGATCCAGGAGCTCGTGCAGGGCGGCGGCGATCGGCAGTTCTCCTTCGCGGCGCTTTGTCGTGACGGCGCGCCGCTCGCGTCGCTCACAGCTCGTCGCACCCGTCAGTGGCCGATGGACTTCGGCCGCGCGAGCACATATGTGGAAACCGTCGATGAGCCCGAGGTCGAACGCACCGCGTCGCGAATCCTCGCCGAGCTGCGCTTCGATGGCATCGTCGAGGTCGAGTTCAAGCGCGATTCGAACGATGGCCGTCTCAAGCTGCTGGACATCAACCCCAGGGTCTGGGGATGGCACACGCTCGGCGGACGCGCCGGCGTCGACTTTCCGTATCTCCTCTGGCGGGCGCTGGACGGAGAAGAGATCGGTCCGATCCGCGGCCGAACGGGGGTCCGCTGGGTGCGCGCACTGACCGACGTGCCGACGGCGCTCGGCGAGATCCGTGCCGGACGTCTCTCGATCCTTGAGTACCTCTCCTCGCTGAAAGGTCCCATCGAATTTGCGATCGCGGCCGCGGACGATCCGCTTCCCGCGATCCTCGAGCTTCCTTCGACCGCCTACCTCGCGTGGATGCGACGCGGGATCGGCGATGCCCCGGCTCGCGCGAGGACGACTACCCAGATGGTCCCCGGCGCGGAGGCGGACGCGCGGTGAGATTGCTGGAGCTCGAGGACCGGCGGTGGGCCGACTTCGTCGAGGGCCGCCCAGACGCGACGATCTTTCACCATCCCGCGTGGGCCAGGCTGCTCGCGGACTGCTATGGCTACCGCGCGATGGCGATCGCGCATGAAGACGGCGGCGAGATCACGAGCGGGGTCCCGGTCATGGACGTCTCGTTGCCGTTTCGCCGGCGATGGGTGGCGCTCCCCTTCACCGACTACTGCCCGCCCCTCGTCGAGCGTGGTGGAGACGCGTTCGTCGCTGGCCTCCAGGAGCTCGCGCGATCGTCGAGCCTCGATCTACTCGAAGTGCGCGCGCCGCTTGGATCGGGCCCGGCGGTTCAGACGGGAATACCGTTCGTCCGACACGAGCTGCCGCTCGTCGCGGACAGCCGCGTCCTGTGGAAGCAGCTGCGACGAAACCACCGCCGCAACGTTGTTGACGCCGAGGAAGCCGGCGTGCGGATCCAACGTGGCGATTCGGCGGACGATCTCGACGTTTTTTACCGCCTTCATCTGCAAACGCGGCGGCGCCTCGGCGTGCCGATCCAACCGCGGCGTTTCTTCCGGCTCCTGCATGAACGGATCATCAGGCCCGGCCTCGGGTTCGTGCTGACCGCATATCGCGACGACCGGCCCGCCGCCGCGGCCGTGTTCGCGGCGTGGAACGGGACGCTCATTTGCAAATACAGCGCGCGCGCCGACGGCTTCGTGAAGAGCGACGCGATCCATCTGATTTTCTGGAGCGCGATCCGCTGGGCGAGCGAGAACGGATTCCGCGCGTTCGACCTCGGCCGTTCGAACGTCGAGCAGACGCAGCTCCGGAGCTTCAAGACCGGCTGGAGCGCTCGAGAGGAGGCGCTGCCGTACTCGTGGATCGCCCGCGCGCCGATCGCCGCGCCATCCCGCAGGCTGAATGACGCCATGGGGGTTGTGATTCGCAACTCGGCGCCGTGGCTCTGCCGGGCTATGGGCGAGCTCCTCTACAAGTACGCGACGTGACGAGCGCGGCCGGCTCGCTCCGAATCTTGTTCGTGGCGACCGGCTCGCCGTGGCCACCGGTGGGTGGGGGCCAGATCCGAATGCTGTCGCAGCTCCAGCTCCTGGCATCGCTTCCAGAGGTCGGCCGGGTGCGCTTGTTCTGGCTGAGTGAAGACCCCGATCGTGTCAGCACCGCGACGCGCTTGCTGACGCTGTGCCCGGGCTCGACCCGGCCGATCCCGTCTTCCACCCGATCCATCTCTTCAGGCATCCGCGCTACGTGCCTCGTGTCGCGTGGCTTCGAGCGGTGCATCGCGTGCCCTACGTCGCCGCGAAGTGGGACTCGGCCGCCGTGCGCTCTCGTCTGGAGCGCGAGCTCGCCACGGATCGCTTCGACGTCGTTTGGCTCGGCTCGCTTGGGGCGGCGCGTTATCTCCCGCTCGTGCGGCGATGGCAACCCACTGCGCGCGTCGTCCTCGACGAGCACAACGTGGAGAGCGATATCTGGGCGCAGTTCGCCGCGCGGCAGCGGGGTCTTCGAAAAGTCCTCGCTCGAGCCGAGGCCGGCCTTGCGCGTCGCTTCGAGCGCGATGCCCTCCGCTCGGTCGACGCGGTCGCGGCGATCTCCCCGGACGACGCGCGAGTCTATTGCGACCTCGCCGGAGTCGATGCGCTCTATCTTCCTCAGGTCGTCCCATTCGCGCGCAGAAGCGATACACCGATGGCGTCGTCGCGTCTCTGCTACGTCGGGACGCTCTCCTGGCATCCGAATATCCGCGGCCTGGACTGGTTCTGCCGTGAGGTGTGGCCGCAGGTGCGAGAACGTCTGCCCGAGAGCACGCTCGAGATCGCGGGAGCCGGTCTGCCGATCGACGCCGGCGCCCGCCCGATCGTTCCCGAGAGATGGCGCGACGCGGGCATCAAGGTCCTTGGTTTCGTTCCCGACCTCGTTCCGCTTTATCGAGGGTCGGCCGCCCTCGTCGCGCCGGTCCTCGGAGGGGGCGGGATTCGCATCAAGCTGCTCGAGGCCTTCCGCCACGGTGTCCCTGTCGTCACGACCCCCGACGGCGCATCCGGGCTTCCGATCGAGAATGGGCGCGAGGCGTTCGTCGAAGGAGACTCGCGGGCCTTCGCCGCGAGGGTCGTCGAGGTTGCGACGTCTGGTGCGCGGCAGGCGACCCTGCGGGAAGCTGGCTACGCCTTCCTCGAGCGGCATCATGGAATCGAAGCCGCGCGCGCCGTCGTGCGGCGGCTCCTCGATATCAGGGCGCGCCGGCCCGAGACGTTCGGCTTAGCGGAGCGCGGTCAGATGCGCCCGGTAGAGCTCGCCGTAGGGGCTCGCCGTCCCGGCGTAATCGGTCACGAGCGAGAGGCCTGAGCAGGCCGCGTTCCAGGTATTCCACGTCCAGGCCGCGTAGGAAAACTGCCGCGAGTCGAGCCAGTCAAGCAGCGTGTTCAGGAATGTCCCGTCGCAGTCGTCGACTCCAACCTCGGTTGCGATGACGGGAACCTGCGCTCCGACGGGTGCGACAGTGGCGTCGTAGCAGGCGACGGTGTTGCAGACGTTGAAGTTGTAGACGTGCCACGCGGCCGCGAGGTCGTTCATTGGATCGTTCGGGCGATACTCAAGCCATCGCGACACGGAGTTGCTATACGACACGCCGCCCAGAACGATGACGTTCGATGCGCCGGTCGTCCGCACCGCGTCGATGAGGGTCTGCATCCCGGCAGCCTCGAACTGGACGCCCGCGCAGGTCCCACCGTCGCGCCAGCAGCTCCACGCGTCGGTGGAGTCCTGCTGGCTGTCGGGCCACGGCTCGCTGAAGAGCTCGAACAGTGCCGCATCGTTTCCCTTGAATGCGGCCGCGACCCCGGACCAGAAGGCGGGGGCGTGGTCGAGATCTGGCATCGGCTGAAGGCCTGTCGCGGGTGTCGTCCCCGGCGCGCTCCAGTGGAGCTCCAGGATCGCGTACAGGCCGTTCCGATTGAGGAGCTCGACGTAGCTTGCGACCGCCTGCCGATACGCCTCGCCCGAGAACGCCGGATTGACTCCATTGATGCCCAGCCAGCAGTCCTCGTTGAGCGGCACGCGGACGGCGTTCGCTCGCCAGCTCTTGATCGCGTCGATCGAAGCCTGATCGCTCGGTCCGTCGAAGATGCCCCAGCCCTGGACGCACGCGAACTCGGTGCCTGAACGGTT
>WNGO01001832.1_pt1 | contig 13641 bp, 11 predicted proteins | sample 5400511 | NCBI WGS metagenome assembly WNGO01 (sample SAMN13153380, study PRJNA577476) | soil metagenome | isolation source: 20 cm soil or saprolite under Garry oak tree replicate 2 | place: USA:California | collected 2016-06-15
GGTGGGGCGCCGGGCCGTACGGTTCCCCGGACGTCCCCCGGAGGAGGCTTTCCATGCAGCGTCGTCGCCTGTCCCTCGTCACGATCATGTCGTCCGTCATCGCCGTGGTCATCGTCGGCGTCATGACGATGGGCGGCGGGACCGCGGCCGCTCCCAGCGGTCGAGCCGCCACCGAGGGCGACGCGGAGGGTGCGGGCGTGGAGAGCGCGGGCGCGGAGAGTGAGGGCGAGAAGGGCGGGAGCTCCGAGGCAGCGGAGGAGGCACAGCTGACCCAGGAGCGGCTCGACGCGTGGCGTATGGCGAAGACGGCCGGCACGGTCCGCGTGCAATCAGCCCCGGCCGCACCGCCGACCGGCTGGGCAGGCGAGCAGGTGATCAGCCCGACGGCCGACGATTGGGAACCGGCCATCGCCGCGGATCCCCACGCCCCGTACGTCTACCTCCTGGCGACCCGGTACACCGGCCCGACCGCCTGCGGGAACCAATGCCCGCTGCCCTATCACGTCTTGAAGATCTCCACCGACGGCGGCGCTACCTGGGGAGCCGATCGGTATCTGTGCGGGTGCCGGGGCGTGCAAGGACAGTTCGACCCGGAGATCGAGGTCGTGCCGAACACCGGTGCCGTCTACGCGGCCTGGATGAACGGCTACAACGTCGTGTTCTCCAAGTCGACGAACCACGGGCAGACCTGGACGACCCCCGTCCCCGTCTACGGGAAGGTGAGCTGGAACGACAAGCCCATCCTCGCGGTGTCCGACGACGGGAACGACGTCTACGTCGCGTTCAACGGGCCGACCGGTGGCGACCCCTATGTCGCCCAGTCCCACGACGCGGGAGCCACCTGGACCCAGACCAAGATCGTGGACTCGAACCGGTACATCTACGCGTTCGACGGCGACGTGCTGCCGAACGGGACGGTCGTGTTCTCCGAGACGAGCCTCCTGTATTCGAACGCGCACACCCTCACGGGCCAGGATCTCGTCTACGTGTACAGCTCCACGAACGCGGGCGCGACCTGGAGCACGAACCTCGTGGATACCGTCGAGATCGGCCCGAACTGCACGGCCGCCGGATGTCCCAACGACTACTACCCCGGCCACAGCGCGATCTCCGCCGACGCGAACGGCACGCTCGTCGTGCTGTACGACGGCGCGACCGTCTCGCAGGGGAACGAGACGGTCTGGGCGCGGCGTTCGGCCGATGGGGGCGCCACCTGGTCGGCCCGCCAAGCACTCTCGACCTCCGGGGAGATGGGCGATTTCCCCTCGGTCGAGTCCCGAGGCACCGGCGACGTCCGCGCCTGGTACATGCAGACGAACGCCGGCAACTTCGACGCGTGGAACGTCTGGTACCGGAGCTCGGCAGACGGTGGCGTGACGTGGACGGCGCCCGTCAAGATCTCCGACGTCACGAGCGGCGCGTCATACAAGACCGCGAACGGCTTCCTGGAGCCCTACGGCGACTACGGCGAGACGGCGATCACGTCCGCCGGCAAGACCGTCGCGACCTGGGGCGAAGGCAACTCGTACACCGGACCGGGCGGGGTGTGGGTCAACCGCCAGACGTAGCTCAGTAGGCGATCGCCCAGGCGGCCGTGTCGACGGCCGCCTGGCCGCACACCACGCACGGTCCGTCGGCCGGTTCGGGTTCGAACGGCAGGAAGCGGATCGTCGCCTTCGTCTCGGCCTTCACCTTGGCCTCGCACTCCGCGTCCCCGCACCATCCGCCGATCACGAACCCGCCCGGATCCTCGATCGCATCCCGGAGCTCGTCGTACGACCGCACGCGCGTCGTGTGCGCCTCGCGGAACGCGAGCGCATCGTCGAACAGCGATCGCTGGATCTCGTCTTGCAACGCGGAGAGCGCCGCCGCCACCGCATCGAGGCCGACCGCTGACTTCTCGCCGGTGTCGCGGCGCGCGATCGTCACCTGTGATGCATCGAGGTCCCGCGGGCCGATCTCCACGCGCACCGGGACCCCGCGGAGCTCCCAGTCGGCGAACTTGTACCCCGGCCGGAGGTCATCGCGATCGTCGACCTTGACGCGGAGGCCCGCCGCTCGCCAGCTCTCAGCGAGCCGCTCGGTCTCGCCCAGCACGCGGGCCCGCTCGTCATCGTTCCGGAAGATCGGGACGATCACCACCTGGATCGGGGCGACCCGGGGAGGGAGCCGCAGGCCTCGCTCGTCGCCATGGGTCATCACGAGACCGCCGACGAGCCTCGTCGTCGCGCCCCAAGAGGTGCCCTCGGCGTAGTGCTGCTCGCCGTCCCGGCCGAGGAACTGCATCCCATAAGCCTTCGCGAAGTTCTGGCCGAGGTAGTGCGACGTCCCGGCCTGGAGCGCCTTGCGATCGCGCATCAGCGCCTCGATCGTGAGCGTCTCCTCGGCGCCGGGGAACCGCTCGGCCGGGGTCTTCCGGCCGACGTGCACCGGCATGGCCATCACGTCCTCGGCGACCTGCCGGTACGCCTCGAGCATCTGTTTCGCCTCGGCCCTGGCCTCGTCCTCCGTCTCGTGCGCGGTGTGGCCTTCCTGCCACAGGAACTCCGTGGTCCGAAGGAACAAGCGCGGACGGAGCTCCCAGCGAACGATGTTCGCCCACTGGTTGTAGAGCAGCGGAAGGTCCCGGTAGCTCTGGACCCACTTCGCATAGGTCTGCCAGATGATCGTCTCGGATGACGGCCTCACCACCAAAGGCTCGGCGAGCTCCTCGCTCCCCACCCGCGTCACCTGGACGAACTCGTGAGCGAACCCTTCGACGTGCTCTTTCTCGCGCTCCATGAGATGGAGCGGGATGAACATCGGGAAGTACAGGTTCTGGTGCCCCGTCTCCTTGAACCGGACGTCGAGGGCGTCGCGGATCGCCTCCCACAGCGCGTAGCCGTAGGGCTTGATCACCATCGTCCCGCGGACGAGCGAGTTCTCCGCCAGGTCCGCCTGACGGACCACCTCCTGGTACCAGGCGGGGAAGTCGTCGGTGAACGAAGGGAGCGCCATGAGGGAAGGAAACCTACCTTCCGAACGGCGGAGCCGACAGCGGCGTCGCGCTACTTGTCGACGTCGCCGACCACGAAGAAGATCGAGCCGAGGATCGCGATCAGGTCCGGAACGAGTGTGCCCGGCAGGATCGCCGGCAGCACGCTGATGTTCGAGAAGCTGGCGGTCCGCATCTTCAACCGGTAGGGCTCCTTCTTCCCGTTGCCCACCACGTAGTAGCCCTGGACGCCGAGCGGGTTCTCGGTGCGCACGTAGACCTCGCCCTCGGGGATCTTGATCGCCTTGTTGAGCAAGCCTGCCGTCCGGTAAGGACCGGGCGGGAGCCGGTCGAGGCACTGCTCGATGATGTCGCACGACTGCCGCACGCGCTGGACCAACACCCACAGACGGTCGTACGAATCGCCCCGCTCGCCGACCGGGACCTCGAACTCGACCTCGTCGTACTTCTCGTACGGCGTGTCCTTCCGCGGGTCCATCGCGACCCCCGTGGATTGCAGGGTGGGGCCGGAGCAGCCGTACGCGATCGCGATGTTCGGGTGGATCGGCCCGACGTCGCGGCATCGTTTGAAGACGATCTCGTTTCCCATGATCAGCTGGTCGTAGTCCTTCAGGAGACGCCGGAGCGCCACGAGCACCTCGCCGGCGCGCTTCAGGAACCCGCGAGGAAGATCGTCCTTGAGACCGCCCACGCGAGCGAACGAGTGATGCATCCGCGCCCCGGTCGCCGACTCGACGAGATCCTGCACCATCTCACGCTCGCGGAACGAGTAGAAGATCGGCGTCATCGCGCCCAGCTCGAGCGGGTACGAGCCCATGAACACGAGGTGGTTCATGATCCGGTTGAACTCGGCGAACATCGTCCGGATCCACTGCGCTCGGTCCGGGACCTCGATCTCGGCGAGTCGCTCGACGGCGATCGTCCAGCCGAGCTCGTTGTTGAACGCCGACAGCCAGTCGTGGCGGTTCATCAGCACGAGGGTCTGCCGCGCGTCGCGGAACTCGGCGAGCTTCTCGGCCCCGCGGTGCATGTATCCGATCACGGGCTCGGCGCGTTTGATGACCTCCCCGTCGAGCTCGACGACGATCCTCAGCACCCCGTGGGTCGACGGGTGCTGCGGGCCGATGTTGAGGATCATCTCCTCGGTTGCGAACTCGCCCGCGGGGACGATGTCCACCCCGCCACCGCGCACCATGTTCATGAGGTCCGAGCTCTGGAACGCCGGACGGACGTCGGTGTCGGACATCGGGCGGCATCTTACCGCTGTAGGCTCGCGACCATGGCGGGGGACGTCCGCGCGAAGGTGCCGTCGGTCGATACCTTGCTGCGGTCGGAGCCGGGACGACGGGCGTCAGCGACCGTCGGCCGCCCCTTGCTGAAGCGGATGCTCCTCGCAACCCTGAGCGAGGTCCGCGCGAGCGCGGCGGACGGCGCCACGCCTCCGTCGCACGACGAGATCCTCACGGTCGCGATCGGGCGGGCCGCCGACACGGTGTTCGGTCTCACGCCGGTGATCAACGCGACCGGCGTGCTGTTGCACACCAACCTGGGGCGCGCGCCGCTCCCGGGGTCAGCCATCCGTGCGATCGCCCGGACGGCGAGCGGCTACTCGGACCTCGAGGTCGATCGCATCAGCGGGGTCCGGGGGCGCCGGTCGGGCCGCGCGGAGCTGCTCCTGGCTTCGCTCACGGATGCGGAGGACGCCCTCGTGGTGAACAACTGCGCCGCCGCCGTGGTCCTCACGCTCGCCGCGCTCGCCAAGGGGCGGTCGGTCCTCGCCTCGCGGGGCGAACTGATCGAGATCGGCGGGGAGTTCCGGATCCCCGACATCATGAAGGCCTCCGGAGCGAGGCTGGTCGAGGTCGGCACCACCAACCGCACACGGCTGGCCGATTACCGGAACGCGCTAGACGATCGCTCGGCCGCGATCCTGAAGGTGCACCCGTCCAACTACAGGGTGGTCGGCTTCACCGCCGAGGTCTCGGCGAAGGACCTCGGAGCCCTCGCTCGGAAGAACGAGATCCCGTTCATCTACGACGTCGGGTCGGGACTGCTCGACCACGAGCGCAGCTTCCCCGGCGACGAGCCGACCGTCCGCGGCGCCCTGGCCGACGGCGCCGACCTGGCCACGTGCAGCGCCGACAAGCTCCTCGGCGGACCGCAGGCCGGGTGCATCGTCGGGCGGGCCGACCTGATCGGCAGGCTCAGAAGACACCCGCTCGCCCGAGCGATGCGGGTCGACAAGCTCCAGATCGCGGCGCTCGAGGCGACGCTGCGGTTGCACGCGACCGGCCGCCACGACGAGGTCCCCGTCCACGCCATGATGCATGCCGGCGACGAGCTGCTCGCCAAGCGGGCGCATCGCCTGTCCGGCTCGATCGGGGGCGACCTCGAGGGGGCGCACGTCGTGCGGTGCGAGTCGGTCGTCGGCGGAGGCTCGCTGCCGGGTCTCGCCCTCCCGTCGTGGGGCGTGCGGATGAAGGCGCCGGACCCGCCGGCGTTCGCGGCCCGTCTGCGCAGCGGCTCCCCATCGGTCTTCTGCCGGGTCGAGGACGGCAACGTGCTGCTCGACGTTCGCACCGTCACGGACGAGCAGCTGCACGATCTCGCCCGCGCGGTCCTCTACGCGCTGGAGGGCGACGACCTCGACGACGAAGGTTGACGTGAGCGGAGAGCTCCGCGTCATCGCGACGGCCGGTCACGTGGACCACGGGAAATCGTCCCTCATCATCCGGATGACCGGGATCGACCCGGATCGGTGGGCCGAGGAGAAGCGTCGCGGGCTCACGATCGACCTCGGGTACGCGTGGTGCACGCTCCCGAGCGGTCGCGAGATCGGGTTCGTGGACGTGCCCGGACACGAACGGTTCGTCGGGAACATGCTCGCCGGGGTCGGGCCGGTTCGACTCGTCCTGTTCGTTGTCGCGGCGGACGAGGGGTGGAAACCGCAATCCGAGGAGCACCTGCAGATCCTCGACGTCCTCGGGGTGGCCGGCGGGGTGATCGCGCTCACGAAACGCGACCTGGTCGACGACGAGACGCTCGCGATCGCCACCGACGAGGTGCTCGAGCGCGTCGAGGGAACGGAGCTCGCGCACGCGCCCGTGATCCCCGTCTCCGCCGAGACCGGTGAGGGTGTCGACCGGCTCGTGGCCGCGCTCGACGCGCTCCTCGGGTCTGCGCCCGCGCCCGAACCCGCCCGCACCCGGCTGTTCGTCGACCGCGTTTTCTCGATCAAGGGGGCAGGGACGGTCGCGACCGGCACGCTCGCCGGCGGTTGCCTGAGCGCATCGCAGAGCGTCGAGGCCTACCCGTCGGGGGGGCGCGCGCGCGTCCGCGGCCTGCAGACCCACAAGCACGACGAGTCGCGGGTCTGTCCGGTGACGAGGGTGGCCGCCAACCTCACCGGCGCCGAACGCGACGAGCTGGTGCGGGGGGACGTCCTCGCCGAACCCGGAGCGTGGCGTCCCACGACCGTCTTCGACGTCGCGATCCGGCCCGTGCGCGACCTCGATCGGATCCCGGCCCGTGGGGCGTTCAAGGTCTATGCCGGCGCCGCAGAGGTAGACGCGAAGATCCGGCTCCTCGACGAGCGCTTCGCGCGCGTGCGGACGGCGCACCCGCTGGTGCTCGACGTGTTCGATCGGTTCGTCGTGCGCGAGTCGGGCCGGCAGCGGACGGTCGGCGGCGGTACCGTCCTGGACGTGGCGCCGCCGCGCGCCGCGGACGAACGACATCGGTCGTTCCTGGTGCGGCGCGCGGCGGCGGGCCGCGAGGAGGTCCCGGCCTTGCTGATCGAGGAAGGCGGCGCGGTGCGCGCCGAGGACGTGATGCTCCTCACCGGCGGGGAGCCGCCCGACCCTCACGACGGATGGTGCGTCGCGCCGGCCGTCCGGCGCGCGGCGCACGACGCCGTCCACGAGGTGTTGAGCGCGTTCCACCGCGCCGAACCGCTCGAGGAGGGCGCGCCGCTGGGCGTCGTCCGGCAGGCCGCCGGCGGGGCGGCGCGCCGTGCCGGCGCGCCACGCGCCGCCGGCCTGCCGGACACCCTGCTGGACCTCCTCGCCTCGGAAGGGTCGATCGTCCGCACGTCAACGACCGTGCGGCTCGCCACGCATCGGGTCGCGCTCGAGGAGCGCGCGGACGACGTCCGCGCGCTCCTCGACGCCATCTCGGGCGAGCACGAGGCCCAGCCGCCGACGGTCAAGGAGCTGGTGCGCGCCGGGACCCGCCGCGACGTGATCGACGCCGCGTCCCGCGCGGGAGCCGTCGTTCGCATCTCCCCCGACCTCGTCGTCGCGCCGTCCCTGGTGGAGCGGGCGACCGCGCTCGTCCGTCGGCACGCTGCGGAGGGCATCACCGTGAGCACGCTCCGTGAGGAGCTCGGCACGAGTCGGAAGTTCGCGGTCCCGCTCGCGGAATGGCTCGACGGCCGGGGGATCACCCGGCGCCGGGGGGACCTTCGGTTCCCCCAAGACGACTGAGCTACGTCGCCCGGACGGCCGCCGTCATCACGAGCTCGACGGGAGCGCCAAGGGGCAGCGACGGCACGCCGACCGCCGCGCGCGCATGCCGGCCGAGCTCGCCGAGGATCTCCGCCAGGAGCTCGCTCGCACCGTTGGCGACCTTCGGATGCTCAACGAAGCCGGGCACCGACGCCACGAACACGGTCACCTGCAGGATCCGCTCGACCCGTTCGAACGAGCCCCCGAGCGCCGCGCGCAACGCCGAGAGCGCCTGCAACGCCGCCTGCCGCGCCGCCTCGACGCCCTCGTCCAGACCCACGCCATCGCCGACCGATCCTGGATGAAGGACCTCGCCACCGGTCATCGCGATCTGCCCGGCCACGAAGGCGAGCGATCCGTGGACGACGCACGGGAGATACGCGGCGACGGCTGGCGGCGGTGGCGGGAGCTCGAGGCCGAGCTCCTGGATCCGGCCGAGGATCTCCTCGTCGTTCATGCCGGGCATCCTCGCACGCCCGGCGGCCGACCGATCAGACGGCTTCGCGATGCTCGGTCGTGTCGCGGGCTCTCGCTCGCAGGAGCGCTCGACGCTCCATCTCGTTCATCCCGCCCCAGACCCCATGAGGGTCGCGGGTATGGAGCGCGAACTCCAGACACGGCTCACGCACCGGACAGCGGACGCAGAGAGCCTTCGCGACCGCTTCCCGGGCGTTCTTCTCGGCTCGCTTCTCGAAGTAGGACGGAGCGAAGAAGTAGGCCGCGTCCTGCCCCCGGCAGACGGCCCGCTCCCACCACGATCCGAAGGCGACGTCCATCTATCCCGTTGTTCGCGAACGGGACCGTCCGAGATTCCCGTCACGCCGCCGTCATGGGAACTCCACACCGGCCGTCGGGCCGGCTGATCGGGATCAGTCGTTGGGAGCCAAGGACTCCGACTCGGGCTCGACCTTCAGCACCAGCCCGTCGACGCCACGGACGCGCACCCTCGTGCCGGTAGCGATCGGCTCCCCGAGGCTTCGCCCCCGCCAGAGCGCACCTTTGACGAACACCGGCCCGTCGGGGGCCATCTTGCCTCGTGCCTCGCCGACCAATCCGATCAGGCCGCGCTGGGTGGAGACGATGCGGTCTCGCGAGGCGATCGCGACCGTGAGACCGAACCCGAAGAAGAGGAAGGCCGCGATCGTCGCGCCGGCGATCAGCCAGGGGGAGATCCGGATCGCGTCGGCCACGCCGCCGTAGATCAGCACCGAGCCGAGCGCGAACACGGCGGTCCCTCCCCACGTGAGGACCCCGAACCGTCGCAGGCGAACATCGAGGGCGAGGGCGCCCATCCCGGCGAGGAGGACGCCCAGCCCGAACCAGGTGGGCGGGACGACCGTGATGCCGTAGAGCGCCAGGGCGAGGAGGAACAGTCCCGCGAACCCGGCGAACCCGAAGCCGGGCTGGGTCATCTCGAACGCCAGGCACGCGAGCCCGAAGACCAAGAGGACGTAGATCATGGTGGGCGACGCCACCGCGTGTTCCACCCGTCGGACGGGCCCGAGCTCCGCGAACCGGATCGTCACACCCCGTCCGGCCTGCGCCTCGGCGTCGGTGGACGCGATGTGCGTGTGCAGCACCACCGGTCCGGACGCCGTGGGCACGGTCGTGCCGTCGATCCCGTTCAGCAGGTCCAGGACCGACGGATACGCCACGTCGGCGAAGTGGTAGTGCAGCGCCTGCGCGGCATCGAGCGCCTCGTTCTCGTGCGCGCGCTCGGCGGTTCGACCCCGCGCCTGCAACCACCCATCGATCAGGGCGTCGAGCCCCGGCACCGGCGTGTCGGGATGCAGCAGGTCCACCGGCTGGAGCGGTCCCGTCTGCGATCCGGGCGCCACCGCCGACAGCGAGGACGCCAGCATCAGGAGCATCGCGGCCCCGCTCGCGCGCGCCGGGACGGGCCCGACCCACACGATCACCGGCACGGACATCTGCGCGATGCGGTCGGCGAGCCCGACGCCGTCCTGCCCGATCCCGCCCGCGCTGTCAACCTCGAGCACGACCGTCGCTCCCCTCGCCGAAGCGTCATCCAGCATCCCGTTGACGAAGCCGAGCAGGGGCCGATCCAGCGTCCCCTCGACCTTGATGACCTCGACGGAGGGCAGCGTCGCCGGTTGCGCCTCAGCTGCCACGGCCGGCGCGATCGACGCCCCGAGGACGCCGACGAACAGGACCAGACGGAGCGCCGGACGCGCGTTCATGGACGTTCCATCGTACCGACCCCCTCGGGGTATCCTCGCGTTGGATCCCCATGCGCACCTCGTTGCCGCCTTCCCACCGGACGCCGACGCGTCCGGTCTCCGACCGGTGGGCATTCAAGCCGGTCGCCTTGTTATTGCTCGTGCCGGTGATCGTCGCGACGGCCGGGCTGGTCGCCATCGCGATCGCGCCTCCCTTCGTGGGCATCAGCCTCGGCGTCAAACAGCTCGACAAGCGGCTGCAGGCCGCCGGCGCGAACTTCACCCGGATCCCCCCGATCCCCCAGCGCTCCACGATCTACGCCAACGACGGGAAGACCGTCCTCGCCCACGTCTATCTGGACAATCGAGAGATCGTGCCGCTGCATGAGATCGCGCCGATCGCGCGAGCCGCAGTCCTCGCGCGCGAGGATTCCGGCTTCTATGACCACGGGGCCCTCAACCTGTCGTCGATGTTGCGCGCCCTGGCAGCCAACATCCGCGCCAAGGCGTTCGTCCAGGGCGGCTCGACGATCACCCAGCAACTGGTGAAGCTGACACTGGGGAATCCCACCAACCGGTCGATCGGCCGCAAGTTCCAAGAGGTGGCGTTGGCGATGCGGGTCGAGCAGAAGTATTCGAAGAACCGGATCCTCGAGATGTACCTGAACGAGGTCTACCTCGGGAACAACCTCTATGGCATGGGTACGGCGGCCCAGTTCTACTTCCATGTGCCTGCCTCCAAGCTCACGCTGCCCCAAGGGGCGCTGCTCGCCGCATTGATACGGAATCCCTCCGGCTACGACCCGTTGCAGCACCCGCACCGGGCGTTCCTGCGTCGCAACGACGTCGTCAACAGGATGATCGGGCTCGGTCCCGGCAACGGGGGCATAACGGCCCAACGCGGAGCGAGGGCGAAGAAGCAGCCGCTCGGGCTCGCGAAGAACGTCGGCGAGGTCCACCTGCCAACGCCACCGTTCATCGTCGATTACGTGAAGGAGCAGATCCACGACGACCCGAACGGCTGGTACTCCTTCCTGGGGGCCACGCCCGACCTGCGTGACAAGGCGCTCGCCGAAGGCGGTCTCAGCATCGTCACCACGCTCGACCCGAACTGGCAACGCGCCGCGCAGGAGGCGGCGGACCAGCCGTGGGCGGCGACCCCATCCCACCCGGAACATCGTCCGACGGCGGACATGGGGCTCGTGTCGCTCGACGCGCAGACGGGGGCGATCAAGACGATGCTCTCCGGGAAGCACTACCAGAAGGATCAGGTCGATACGGTCACGACCGTTCATCAGCCGGGATCGTCGTTCAAACCGTACGTGTTGACGGCCGCGTTCGAGCAGGGGATCTCACCGAACGCGGTCTACTCGGGCGTCCAGGGCGTGATCCCCGACCCTCGATGCATGACCAACGGCCAGCCGTGGACGGTGATCAACGCGGAGGGGACGAGCCTCGGCAACATGAACCTGTACGACGCGACCGCGGACTCCGTGAACGCCGTGTTCGCTCGGCTGATCCTGGACGTCGGGCCGGACAACGTCGTCGAGGTCGCACACGCGATGGGCATCACCACCCCGCTCCCGGCCGTCTGCGCGCTCGCGACCGGCTCGGTCGGGATCTCTCCCCTGGACCAGGCGTCCGGCTACCAGACCCTCGCGAACAGCGGGGTTCACTGCAAGCCGTTCGCGGTCGCCGAGATCCTGCAGGCCGGCCAGATCCTGTACCGGCAGCGCCCCGACTGCCAGCAGGTGGTGCCGGCGCCGATCGCGAACCTCGTCACCGACGTGTTGAAGGGACCGGTCACGTACGGGACCGCCGCGTCCGTGTTCGCGAGCGGTTGGGGCAAGTGGCCGATCGCCGGAAAGACGGGGACGGCACAGGACAACACCAACGTCTGGTTCGCCGGGTACACCAGGCAGGTCGTGACGGCGGTCTGGGTCGGATCGCAGGGCACGCCGTACCCGCTCGCCGACTATTGGGGGTACGACGTCTTCGGGGCGACGGTCGCCGCGCCGATCTGGAAGGCGTTCATGTTGCAGGTGCTCCAGGGATACCCCGCGGAGCAGTTCCCCTCGGGGAAGCTCACGACGGTCCCGAACGTGATCGGGAAACCGATCGCGGAAGCACGACAACTGATCCGCGCCGCCCACCTGCAGACGGCCGCGCACATCGTCCCCTCGTACCTGCCGGCGGGCACGGTCGTCGCTCAGGATCCCTCCGCCGGGGCGCAGACGGTACCGACCCTGGTCGTTTCGCTCTCGGTGAGCAACGGCGTCGCGCCCACCCATACGCTCCCGGACGTGGTGGGGCTGACGAGCGACGCGGCGACCAGCACGCTGGGCGCGATCCACGTGTTCGTCAGCGTCGTCGACCAGGCGGTCAAGAAGCCCAGCAAGGACGGGATCGTGCTCAGCATGGATCCGGTCGGTGGGACCAAGGTCAAGGAAGGCTCGTCGGTGACCCTCGTCGTCGGGGTCGGCCCCAAGCCCCCCAGCCCGTCGCCTTCGCCCTCACCGAGCCCCAAACCGGGGAAGGGGAACGGCAACGGTCACGGGGGCGGGGGAGGGGGGAACGCCGCGATCGCGTTCGTCACCCGAGCCGCTCCTTGACCTTCCGCTGCACGGTCGCCCCGTCCACCTGGCCTTTCGCGCGGCCCATCACGACCCCCATCACCCTGCCGAAGTCGCCCGGTGCGCTCGCACCCGTCTCGGCGAACGCCTCCTCGATGAGCGCGTCCACCTGTTCCTCCGTCAGCTGGGTGGGGGCGTAGCCGGACACCGCCTCCTGTTCCGCGCGCTCCTTGTCGGCGAGCTCCTGTCGTCCGGCCTTCTCGAACGCCTCGATCGACTCGGCGTGCTTCTTGAGCTCCTTGCCGGCGACCTCGCGAACCTCGTCGTCGGAGAGATCGTGGCGGACCTCCTTCTCGCGGTTCGTGACGGCCGCCAAGAGCATGCGGAGCGCGCTGAGACGGATCTTGTCCCTCGATCGCGTCGCGGAGGTGATCTCCTCGCGGAGCTGTGCCTTCAGCGTCGTGGCCACCCGTAGACTCCTTCCCCCATGCTTCGCCTCGTCGCGCTGCTCCTCGTGGCGGGCGTGGCGTGCGTCGCCTATGGCATCGCGATCGAGCGCTCGTGGTACCGGCTCCGCCGCTACGACCTGGCCATCCTGCCACCGGGCGGGCCGCAGCGACTCGCCGTCCTGCACCTCTCGGACCTCCATTTCGTCCGGCGCGATCCGAAGAAAGCGCGGTTCCTCGCGTCGCTCCCTCCCGCCGACGTCACCGTGGTCACGGGCGACTTCCTGGCGGAACCAGCCGGGATCGAGACCGCCGTCGCCGCCGTCCGGGCGGTCCGCGGGAGCTGCGCTTCGTGGTTCGTGCTCGGCTCCAACGATCATTTCCAGCCGAGGCCGCTGAACTACTTCGCGTACTTCCGCAAACGAAGGAACCGCGGAGGGGCGCTCCGGGGTCGCCCGGACGAGCTGATCCGAGGGCTCGTCTCCGACGGGTGGGCCGATCTCACGAACGTCCGGCGGCTCGCCGAGGTGAACGGCCTGCCGATCGAGCTCCTCGGCCTCGACGACGCCCACCTGCGGTGGCACGACCTCCGCGTCGGACCTCGGCAAGCCTCCGACCGGATGGGGGTGGCCGTGATGCATTCGCCCGACTCGGCCCCCGAGAGCGCCGCCCTGGGCTACGACCTGCTCGTCGCCGGCCACACGCACGGCGGGCAGGTACGGATCCCCGGGATCGGGGCCCTCGTGACGAATTGCTCGATGCCCCGCCGCCTCGCGTCGGGGCTCATCCAGATGGGCTCGGCCGTCCTCCACACCTCCCCCGGGCTCGGGACCAGCAAGTACGCCCCGTTCCGGTTCGGGTGCCGGCCCGAAGCGACCCTGCTCGAGCTCCGGCCGCGCCCGGGCTGATCGGGCGCCGTCGACCCACCGGCGGCCCACCGGC
>WNGO01006326.1_pt1 | contig 13639 bp, 12 predicted proteins | sample 5400511 | NCBI WGS metagenome assembly WNGO01 (sample SAMN13153380, study PRJNA577476) | soil metagenome | isolation source: 20 cm soil or saprolite under Garry oak tree replicate 2 | place: USA:California | collected 2016-06-15
GCAGCAGCTCTGTCTCGCCGTGAAGAACTGCGAGTGGAGTGCGCAATTCGTGCGAGGCGTCTGTCACAAATTGGCGTAACTGGAGAACGGCCGAATCAACGCTCTTCAAAAGATGATTAAACGTTTGCGCCAATCGCCCAAGCTCATCATGAGGGGAACACACCGGCAAAGGTGTCCAAAATCCTTGTCGGTTGGTGACACGCTTGGCCATCAGGGCAGCGTGCCTGGTCAACTCCTTGATGGGCGCAAGGCTTCTCCCGACGTACAGTGCCGATATTCCGGCAGTCAGTACGAGGCTTAGAGGGAAAAGCAGCAAGGCCACGCCTCCAAAGCTGTCAAGCACTCGGTTGGTCCCAAAAGTAGGGATGGCCACGGCAAAAATGAGCGCCTGATTTCCTTGCTGAAAAGGAATGAGCGCCACGCGCACGGTTTCTCCATTCTCCAGGGCAGCTATCCCGAAAGTCGGCCGTGAATCGGCAAGGTTTAGCCCATTTAGCTTCATTGGCGCCGCGAGATTCTTGGACTGCTGGAGGACGTGGCCATTTTGGTCCAGGAGCTCAAAAAACTCGCCTGGAAGGTCCAGCCGATTTACGTCTTTCGCTTCGGGCTCGGAGACCATATCAGAAATGATGGGGCGCGCGGTCTCAAGCAGCTGACGATTGAGTTGCGCATGGACCGCATGCGCCAACAGGCCCCAAAACGCCAGGTACGACCCCGCCAGAAGTACACCGACGACGGTGCAGAAAAGCAACATCATCCGGAGACGGAGTGTTCTGATTTTCACGACCCCGGTGTCCCCAAGCGGTATCCCACTCCACGGATGGTATGGATCAGCTTCACGGAGCGGTCTTGATCAATCTTCTGGCGGAGCCGATTGATGTAAACCTCAACGAGATTTGTTTCGCTGTCAAAATGGCAATCCCAAACATGCTCCACAATTTCACTCCGGGTAATAAGCTCAGGAGCGCGAAGCAAGAGCAGTTCGAGAAGTGCGAATTCCCTGGACGTCAGAGGAATTGTCTCTTTGTCCCGCGTAGCGCGGCGGCGATGACGGTCTAGCATTAAATCCGCGTAGCTGAGTTTTGCGTTGCTGCCATGGAAGCCCCGCCGAACGAGTGCCCTCACACGTGCAAGTAGTTCTGCCAAGACGAAGGGTTTCGTGAGGTAGTCGTCGGCGCCTGCATCCAAGCCTTCGACTCGCTGCTCGACCAAACCTCGCGCCGTGAGCATGAGGACAGGCGCTTCTATTCCTCGCTGGCGAAACTCGCGGCAGACTTCGATCCCGCTGAGGTCGGGCAAACGAACATCGAGAAGAATGGCGTCGTATGTGACGTCGGCACCTAATTCGAGTGCTTTCTGACCCGTTTCCGCCACATCTACTGCGTAGGTGTTTTCCTTCAAGGCACGCGCGATAAAGCTGGCGACCTTCCGTTCGTCTTCGACTAAGAGGATCCGCATAGCCCCGCTCAATATTCTCTCATAACGAGGTGCATGGTAGCCTGCGTTGACTCAATCTCAGCGCAGAATCCGGTTTCGATTGTGAGGCACGCGCCTCATTACAGAACATCAAATACGAGGACCCTAGCGCTTGTAGTGCCGTACTGCGGAACGGCCACAAAGTAGCGCTTCAATTCCGGCACTAGGCGCGCTGTCCTCCCCATGGGGCCTGTAGAGACGTTCCCAAGCAATCTGTAACTGTCATGGCCGGATTGTTCATAGATATCAATCGCACCATCACAGGCGGCATAGACACGCTTGCTGGCCGGATCGTAGGTAATATCGTCAACGCCCTTGGTGATGGGGAAAGACGTAACTTCCTTGCCCGTTTGGGTATCCAGCACTGAAATCACGCCACTGCGGCAAGCGACAAACAAGCGATGGTTCGCTTCGTCGAGGGCCATGGCCACGTTGGGCTTGCATTGCGTTACGGGCCAACTCGCTACGAGTTCGCGCTTCTCCCGATCCACAACAGAAACCTGGTTCCTAGCTCTGTTATTTACATACATTTTCGATGTGGACTTTTCCAACGCCATGGCCTCGAGAGTTTCTCCTTCAATCTTGAGGTCGGCCAATTTCTCTCCTGCGGTCGTATCAATGACGCTTAGCATCGAGTACGTCTGATGAACGTCCCCGCCGCCGTTGTCGATATAGAGGTACTTCGTGACCGGATCGTAGCCAATGGAATCCGCATCCTCTAAGAGTTTCACGCTGGACACGAGACCGTACGTTGTGCCGTCGAAGATCTTCAAGTCTCCCGCATCTCCGTCGGTAACGTAAATGCGGTTCAGATCCTCCCGATAGAGCACAGCGTGCGGCTTGCCAATTCCATCTATTTTGTGAACCAGTTCGCCTGTCTTCAAATCAAACACGACCACAGCGTGGTAGCCTTCCGGAGTCGCAAACAGCCGCCCGCCTTTCAGGTCGATTCCAAAATGGTCGAAGTTCCCTTTAACCTCCACAGGCAGCTCAAAAGTTTGGATCAGCTTGAGTGGTGCAGCTCCTTGGCAGCGGGCTTGGACTCCGAATAGCATGAGAGTCGCGACAAGGACTAGGGACCGTTTCTTCATTTTCTCTCCCTAAGATGGAATGCTTCTTACGTGAAACTAAATTGCCAGCGGCAGCTCCATTCTGCTCCGACCTAGTCCGTGCGCCGAACTATCTGGCCACTTGCGGTGTTTCCACGATGATTTCACGCCAAACCTAGCCGGTTACCTTCAAAGTACTGCGGCGCGGACCGAGATTTCCCCCGCCAAATCAGTCAGGCAAGCGAGAGGCCGCGACAGGGCGACCCAACCTCTGCTAAAGGACAGCACGAGAAGCTTAAAGCATTGGTTGCGATGCAGACTTAAAACAAAATTAATTTCTGTTTAACTCAAAAACGATCGGCAACGAGATTCGACCTGAAAACAGAGACATTGGTACGGGAATGGACCAGGCTGTTTTCTGGAAAGTTCGCAAGGAATTGGAAGACACCGTTGGATTGGAAGTATATTACCGGATCGAGGAGCACACAGTTGAGAACAGAGAATAGGAACGCTGAATTCGTGGTGGCAGCCCTCTTGACCGCAGTTCTCGCATGCATGATATCGTCATTGAGGCCAATCGAAGCAATGGCACAACTTTCTGATGAGAACGGCTCGAGGCCGCGGAAAAATCCCATACGCCACGTCCTACTCCTTAGCCTGGATGGCATGCACAGCCTGGATCTCGCCAGTCTGATTAAGTATCGGCCCGAGTCGGCTCTTGCGAAATTGAGCCTGCACGGCGTCACTTACAGCAATGCTTCGACGTCATTCCCCTGCAATTCATGGCCCGGCCTGCTTTCCATGGTGACGGGAGGATCTCCCAATGTAACGGGAGTGATTTTCGAGAACTCCTATGACCGCAGCTTGTCGGCACCCGCCTCCGATTGCTCCAAGATCGGAACTGTGATCTTCGATTCCTCGATTGACAAGAATCGCGATGCGGTCGACGGTGGCGGAGGTATTGATTCCAATAAACTACCGAAAGATCCCAAGAAAGGCTGCACACCTGTTTTTCCTCACAACTTATCCGTGTCAACACGATTTTCGAAGTGATAAAGAGAGGTGGCGGTCGTATTGCATGGTCGGATAAGCATCCCGCGTACGACTTCGTGAATGGTCCTTCGGGCACCGGGGTGGACGACCTATTCACACCTGAAGTCCGTTCCTTCCGCGGCCTGAAAAACACTGAATTGTACGATGACCTCAAGGTAGCGGCGATCCTGAATGAGATCAACGGTAGGGACCACACCGGAACGCGTGAAGTGGGCGTACCGACAATTTTTGGAATGAATTTCCAGGCGATCAGCGTGGCGCAAAAGACCGCTGGCGGCGGTTACGTCGATGGAAGCGGTCGTATGAGCGCGTCGCTAGAAAGCGCCTTGGCTCACACGGACGAGTCCCTCGAGAAGATTATGTCCAAGCTCCGAGAGCGAAACTTGCTTGACTCAACGCTCGTTATCATCACTGCTAAGCATGGTGACTCCCCGATTGATCCTGTGAAGTCAGGCATGCCAACCCGGAACTCATTCCGAAAACCGTGACTTCCGTCCACGAAAGGTTGTTGGCCGGTTTGGAGCAGGACGGAAGTGTCGCCTTACTGTGGCTGTCGGATCAGGACCGAACCGCTGATGTTGTCAATGCACTGCGAAAAATCCAGGAAGAGGCGGGCATTCAGGAAATTTACTCCGGTGAATCATTGAAGCTCCTATTCAATGACCCCAAGAATGACCCCCGTGTGCCAGATATCATTATTCAGCCGACTCCAGGCCAAATCTACGTGGATAGCGGCAGCACGTTCATCGCCGAGCATGGCGGCAACGCGAACACGGATCGGGGTGCACCGCTTCTCATTTACCATCCCAGGTTCCGCCGTCAAGAAATCAAGTTTCCTGTACAACGTGACAAATCGCCCTAGCATCCTCAGAGCATTGGGACTGAATCCGTTCAGCTTAGATGCCCTAAGAATTGAGAAAACTCCCTTCTTGCCCGGCCTGGATTTCGGCCAATTGCAACGATCGGTGCCATCGCCCGGGAAAAAGTAGAACATTCTCGTTTGGCTGTGAAGCGAACTTAGGCTTACCCGGCCAGATTAGCCGCCCTCGGAAGAATTTTGGCGATCCAACGCCATCTTCAAGACCTCGGCCAGGTGCATCGCAGACCTGCCGGTGCCCTGCAGTATTTGTTCGCGACAGCTGAAGCCATCCGCGACAATCAGCGTGTCTGACGCCGCGCGTCGCACTGCCGGCAGCAGAACTCGCTCTCCGATGGCCTGCGATATCTCGAACTTATCTTTCTGAAACCCGAATGGCCCGGCCATCCCGCAGCATCCGGAGTCCAAGGATTGCAGTTCCACGCCCATCTTCCGGAGCAAAGACTCCTCATCATTGATTTTCATGAGCGCCTTATGGTGGCAGTGGCCATGAAGAATAACTTTTCGTGAGAGGGAAGGAGGAAGATAGTCCGGAGCGTGATTTTGCAGAAACTCACTGAGAAGGAATGTTTGGTTTCGGAGCCTGGTAGCGCGCTCGTCGGTGGGAAATAGATTGTGCAGCTCATCGCGAAACACAGAAGCACAGCTCGGCTCCAAGACGACAATTGGCAGCCCTGCGTCAATCTGCGGACCGAGAGCACTCAAGATCTGGCTTAAGCTGTTTTTGGCTCTCTCAAGCATGCCGAAGTCATAAAGCGGTCGCCCGCAGCACAGAGGTTTTCGGGAACACGTCACTGTGAATTCCGCCTCCTCCAACACTTCCAGAGCGGCCCGGCACGTTTCCGGATGGAAGTAGTTGTTGAAGGTGTCCACCCACAGAACGACTTGTCGCTCCTTAAGCAACGGCGCTGGATTCAATCTGTCCTCATCTCGGAAAATGGAATTCCGATGCACTTGCGCCCATTGCCAAAAGGTGACTGGCGCCAAACGTGGCAATTGCCGCTGCGACGCCAGCCCTAAGAACCTTTGCAGCAGGTGACGGGGTCCCGGCGCCTGGCTAAGAAAGTTAGCAATTCTGGGCATTCGCGACCCAAGCTTCGCCCATCGTTCGATCAGGCCAAAGGCGTACGCTTTCAGCGGGCGCCACTTCTTTTCGTAATAGTGCGAGAGAAATTCCGCCTTGTAGGTTGCAATATCGACGTTCGCCGGGCATTCCGACTTGCAGGCCTTACACGAAAGACACAGTTCCAGTGCGTCCTTAACGTGTTCGTCTCTCCAGCCGTCGCGTATCACCTCGCCTTGGAGAAGTTCAAAAAGCATGTGAGCACGCCCCCGCGTGCTGTGTTCTTCTTCGAGCGTCACCATATAACTCGGGCACATTGTGCCGCCGTCACTCTTCCGGCAAGCTCCGAGCCCGATGCATCGCAGTGCGGCCTTCGCAAATGAACCGCCGTCATCGGGGAATTTGAAATGAGTCTCCGGTTCCAGTGGCTTATAGTCTGCGCCCAGCCGCAAGTTCTCCGTAGGCAAGTAAGCACCAACAACTTTGTGCGGGTTTAGCTTATTTTCTGGATCCCAGGCTGTTTTGAATTCGCCGAAGGCTTTCATCAGATCGGATCCAAACATTTTCGGAAGCAACGCCGCCCGCGACTGCCCATCACCATGCTCGCCCGAGAGTGACCCGCCATAGCCCACTACGAGATCGGCTGCACGGTCGATGAACTCTGCGTATTTCCGGATCCCGTTTTCACTTTCGAGATCGAAGCTGACACGCATGTGGACGCAGCCATGTCCAAAATGCCCATAGAATGCGCCTCGGTAGTGATATTCGTTCATCAGTTTGCGAACGTCTCTGAGGTAGCCTCCCAGTTTTTCCGGAGCGACTGCTGCGTCATCCCAGCCTTCCCATTCCGCCGGTGCTCCGGGAGCAAACGCAGCCGCGCGTGGCCCGGCCTCGCGGATCTGCCATACCGCCCGCGCTTCGCTCTTTGAATACAGCCGTGCGTTGGGTGCCCCGCTAACTTGTTTCAGATGATCGACGAGCTCTACGGCGAGCTGCTGAGCTTCGTTCGGATCATCGGCTCCAAATTCCACCAGCAAAAACCCTCGACCCGCGGGAAGAAGATCAAGGTTTTGCGCTCCCTTTCTCTGGAGCCCGTCGACAATACTTCCCTCAAAACCTTCAAGCCCGATCGGACGGAGCCGCAATATCTCCGGAACATGATCGGCTGCGAAGAACGCATCTCGATACCCTAATCCAACAAGGGCGCGGTGCTGCGGACTGTGAATCAATTTCAACTTAGCTTCGAGTGCGATTGCACAAGTACCTTCTGTTCCGACGAGTGCGCGTGCGAGGTTGAATCCTCTTTCAGGCAGCAGTTCATCCAGGTTGTAGCCGGAGACTCGCCGCGGAATTTGCGGAAAGCGCTCGCGGATCAAGCTGGCGTAGAGCTCCTGGATCCGGTACAACTTGCGGTAAATCTCGCTACGGCGGTCACCCTGAGAAATGATCTGAGCGAACTCAGCCCCGCTCGTGGCGCCCACCGTCATCTGCGAACCGTCGTAAAGCAGAATTCGCAGCTCTTCGACGTTGTCGACCGTTTTCCCTCCAAGCAGCGAATGCGTTCCGCAAGAATTATTGCCAATCATCCCACCGATCGTGCACCGATTGTGCGTTGAAGGGTCCGGCGCAAAAGTCAACTGATGCATCTCTGCGCGGTTTCGTAGGGAGTCCAGAACGACTCCCGGCTGAACTCGCGCGAATCTTGCGTCGCTGTCGAGCTCAAGAATACGGTTCATATACTTCGTGAAATCCAATACCACTGCGACATTGCAGCATTGACCGGCCAAACTTGTGCCGGCCCCTCGCGCCAGAACTGGAGCACCATACTTCCTGCATGCCGCTACCGCTGCGATCACATCCGCATCATCGCGGGGCATGACCAGGCCAATAGGAATCTGCCGGTAATTCGATCCGTCCGTGGCGTACAGCGCCCGGCTCCCTCGATCGAACTGCACTTCACCATTCAGCGTTCGCTTGAGTTCCTCCTCCAGTTCCGACGCTTGAGAAAACGAGTCCACTGGTTTTGCGTGCGAGCTCAACGGTAATGGGGTGAGTGTGTGCAAGGCTTCCTAGACTGGATCAAAGAGGAGCAGAAAAAAAGATGAAAGACAAGTTTCCATATGTGATTGTTTTAGAGCTTTGCCGCTTTCGCTGCGAGCGGGACGGTCAATCCCTGCACCAGGGAGTTCTTCGTCCGGTTTCATCCAAAACGCTAGCATTGCACCAATCAACGTCCGAAAACCAGAGGCGAGACTATAGCAGCCAGCGCCGAGCCGGTATTCATCAGGCCGCTCGCTGAACCGGAAAACCGCGGTGCGATGTCCATCGGGATAGCCCACATGGGCCCAATCGTGAACCTCCGAGAAGAACGCGAGGCTCAGAAAAATGGCCACCACGTAAGATTGTGCAACAGAAGAATCGGCAGCATCGAAGCCACGGAGCAGACAAAACCTGCGACCACGAGATTGCGACGCGCTTTCTTGCGGTCGCCCGTCCTGTCGAAAATCCGGTCGCTTACGACTCCGCCGAGCGTATTACCCAGTACCCCAGCAAGGAAAACGCCGGCCGAGAAGAGCGCCGAGAATAGAGCCAGAGCGTCCAACCGTAGCAGAAATCTAGCAGAAATAGAAGGCGGTGACAGGAACCATTCTACGGGCTAGCATGAGCCAGGGCAACGTCTCTTTTTCTCCCTTCTTTCGAGCTGCATGGCTCGGCAAGCGCTCCAGTACAAGTGATGTCCGGGTGATCACCGGGATCGTCCCGAAAATACAAAGCCCACGCGATGACCCAAGCTACGCTGATGATGCCAAGGAAAATGAATGAACCTCGCCACGTCACGGCTACAATCAACCGAGCCCCTAGAGGTGGCGTCAAGGCATTGCCTAGCCGCACACTCGCGTGGTGATCTCCTGGGCAAACGCCCGTTTTTCTTTTGGGGTCCAGTCACTCATCGCCCGCGTCGACACGGGGAACGTCGCCCCCTCTCCGAACCCAAGCATGACACGGAAAAAAAGCACTGCCGCCTGACTGCTGACTATACCTGTCAGCAGGGTGGCGGACGCCCAGATAACGCCGCAGACGATCAGCCCAATTCGCGCGCCGAACCGGTCGCTCACTCAACCACCGATAATTTGGAAGATGAGCTATGGATAGGCAAAAGCGGAGTACACAAACCCGATTTGCGTGTTGGTCAGAAGTTCGTACTCCGGATCTTGGAGGTACCTCGACGACCAAGGATCTGGGGACGGCTATCGCCCTGCAGGTGGGCAAATAGAATTCTTCACTTTCTGTGTTGGGCCATTTTTTCAACGGATCATTGAGGTTTCAATCGGAACCAAATCAGCTGTGCTTCCTTTCCGGCGACAAAACGCCGAAGCCGTCGTAACTAAACGATCTAAGCCACGGCCGTTTCGGTTTCCTGTATCTCGCGGTACGGTTTGGAGAGAATCGCCGCCACTACCCCGCACATGGCCGCGAACGATAACCACAACCCCGGAATCGCCCGGTTATTAGTTACGTGAATCAAATACGTGCTGATGGCGGGCGTAAAGCCCCCGAAAATCGCGGTCGCCAGGCTGTAAGCGAGCGAAAAGCCCGTGGTCCGTATGTTAGCCGGCATGATTTCGGTCAGGTAGGCGATCATGGCGCCGTTGTAACTGCCATACAAGAAGGAGAGCCAGAGTTCGAGAACAAGCAATCTCGAAAACGAAGCTGCGGCGACCAGCCACAACATCGCCGGATAAGCCGTAATCAAAGCTAAGATCGTGCAGCCTACCAACAGGGGCCGGCGCCCGACGCGGTCTGACAGCGCCCCCATGACAGGGAGCCACAGCAAATTGGATGCGCCCACGCACAGCGTGACAATCAAACTGTCGGTGTTCTTCAGATGAAGCACGGCTGCACCGAACGTGGGCGTATAAGCGGTGATGAAGTAGAACGTAACCGTCGTCATCGTAACCATCATGGTTCCGATGAACACGACACGCCAATGGATGGCCAGCGAGCGGAGGATTTCAGACGTCGAGGGGCGTCGCTTGCGGGTGAGGAACTCATCCGTTTCCTTGAGGGACCGCCGGAGCATCAGCAGACACGGGATGATGGAACAGCCGATGAGAAGAGGGACTCGCCATCCCCACAGCGCCATTTTTGCGGGCGTCAAAATGGAATTCAGTACGACCCCCAGCAGAGCTGCGAACATGACCGCCAACTGCTGGCTTCCCGATTGCCAACTGACATAGAACCCTTTGTGACCGGGAGTCGCGATTTCGGATAAGTACACCGAGACGCCGCCTAATTCCATGCCTGCCGAAAAGCCCTGAAGCAATCGGCCCACTACCACCAGCAGTGGGGCCAACAACCCGATCGTGTCGTACCCCGGCATGCAAGCTATGGAAAGGATCCCCACAGACATCAGGCCCAACGTCAGCACGAGCCCAGCGCGGCGTCCATGATGATCGGTGTACGCCCCGAGCACGATGGCCCCGAGCGGCCGCATTAGAAAACCAACTCCGAAAGTCATCAGCGACAACATCAACGATGCAAATTCGCTGCTACTTGGAAAAAAAGCCTTGCCGATCGCAGAGGCGTAGTATCCGAACACCATGAAATCGTACATTTCCAGGAAATTTCCGCCGGAAACGCGAATCACAGACCAGATCTTCGCTTTCCGATCGGAGGACGTGAGCATCGGGCCTCTTTCAGCAAACGCGCTACTAGACCGCCTAGCGGGTTGAGCCTATCATTTACTATTGGTGACGACATAGGAGTAGGAGCTAGGCGGCTTTCCGGTCTGAGGCGGAAACCTCTCTGTCAAAGGCAGTTAGAAGTAACCGAGCCGCGATGCGCGGCTCAAGCAAGCAAGCAAGCAAGCAAGCAAGCAAGCAAGGAACGGACGACTTGCAAGTGCACTCCTGTGAATTGGTTAGAGGCTACCTCTTGGTCTCACGCCCTCTTGCTCGGATATTTGTTCCTCAGACGAGTTCAACACCGCTAGTGTTTCTATCAGCGCCAGGAAAACGGCGGAAGTGACTTGGCCGGTGGCATCATGAAGCAGCAAGTTGGCGTAATGATAGAAGCCGCCGATAACGCTCGACCCGGTGGCGATATAAGCGAGCAACAGGCTCCAACGGCGGTGGCCGCGAGCCAAGATGGAAGGATCATCGACGCGTAGGTATAGAGCGAGCCGGGAGAAGACGAATAGCGCGCGAAGCGGCTGATGCATAACGCCACCAGAAGAGGCCGCCGTCGCCAGCACATAGGCGAGCCAGGTGCCGTTGCCGGCCAGAGCGCAAACTAGTGGAATGGTTGCCGCTGGCGTCGTTGTGGGCGCGATAGTGGAGACCGACTGCGCCAGCGTTTCCATTGGGGAAGGACTTCCCGCCTTAATCCATAACCGGCCGACGCCGCACTTGCTTGCGTGGTCGTCTCCCTCAAAGGCCGTTCCTTTTTCCCACGCAATTCGAACGAGACAAAAAGCGCCTACGATACAGGGCTTGGGGATTCAGTGCAACGTGCATCTGCCGTGGCCGCGGAAGAAACAGTCGTCATAATCCAGATTCAAATGCGCGAAAGCGCCGCTCAAGTTCCCACTGCTGGCTGGCTTTTTCGCTGGACTTGAGAAAATCTGCGCAGCGGGTGGAAAACTTGTCTGCGCCCAGCGAATCCTGCGAGCAAGCGGAAACAACTCGAGTAAAGGCATCCGGCGCGTTCCACAAACTGTCGCCGGGCAAGAAGCTGTGTTCCAGGCTGGTGCGGACCATCCGCTTGAGGTCAGCGTAGTGGAGATCGTAAGTCTGCACGGCGCGGACGTATTCATGCGTCAGGTCGATGCGCGATACGCCCTCATCGTCGGATGACAGCGCCACGGGGACGCCGAACATCCGGTAAAGCAAAAAAGGATGATCCTTGCCGCTCACCCCGAGAATCACGTCATTGCTTGTCAGGCTGATTTCCACCATCACGTGATTCGCGGCCATCTCTTTCAAAAGCGCGTGAGGATGATTCTCGTACATGATGTCGACACCGTGACCGATGCGCTCCGCCTGCGCCTGCTCGACGGCGAGGCGAATGTGGCAGCAGAGACCTTCATACGGAACAAAGCCCGGCGCAATCTCGCCCGCATGCAAGCTCAGGTGAATCTTCGGGTAAAACGCGTGAAGGAAACCTACGATGCGCATGTGCAGTGCGTAGTCCGCCATCGCCGTGTAGCCGTCCTCGGGCATGACCAGATTTATGCCCACGAATTGCGGATCAGCCGAAGCCGTCTCAAAGCAGAGCAGTGTTTGCGCGAAGACCTGCTCCTTGGGGAAGCCGCGCAAAACTTGGCAGAGATAGCGAACCTCGACATGGCAGGCGGAAGCCGCATCCGGCTGTTCACAGCGTTCACGCTTCAGTCGGAGAGCTTCAGCCTGGTCGAGGCCCGTCTTGGCAAGGGCCACGTCGTCGCGCAATCCGTGCGCCAGCAATTCGTCGCGCAATTGGTTGAAATCGTCATGCCAGCCGATTTCTCTGGCGATTGCCGCGGTGTGACTGAAGTCTGGCGTGTGCATCAGCTCGAGATACTGTTCATTCTGTGCGGCAGCCCGAGTGGCGACCTCATCGATCCATTCGCCGAGATGGCGATGATCGGTACCGCCGAATTTCGAGAAGGCATCGAAGAAGTGATCGTGCCCGGTCACCCCGGGCGAAGGCACAAACCCTCGCATGGAGAAAGCATCCACGAGCGCGTCAAAGAGATGCTGGTCTTTGTATGCGTCTGCCGCCGGGACTTTCCCGTCTCCGCAGGGTTGCTCCGTTCCGCGGCTCGACGAGCCCTGCGGCTTCGCGAAAGCGAGCTTGGCAATATCGACGCACAAATGATCTTCGGCTGCGGCGCGAATCCAGGATTCCGCGTAAACAGCGCCGCTCAGATGATTATGCAGATCGGCGCCCTTGGGCATCCCCAGGAGAAAGTGACGAAGTTGAAGCGGATTCTGCCGCGCGGCTTGGAGTTGGAGCTCGGTGCGCTGTTCTGAACTTGTTTGCACGGCCGAAGAATGCGGAGCTTTGGTTTGGGTCCAAGCAGGCGACGCGAAGAGTGACAGAAGAACCAGAGCTCGGCACGGCCTGGAGAAAGAGCGGCTTCGCGAATGATTTATTTTCAAGTTTTTCATGCAAGTCTTCTCCAGAAAATCGCCGCACGGTCCGATTGGCCACGGAACAATTGGATTCTTGCGGCGGCAAGCTGTGATATAGAGTCTCATTCGCGCGCAGCACAGCATATCAGCCAGATCAAGCAGATCAAGAGGCCGGGAGATTTTATGAGCAGGCTCCATGAGCGGTTCGTTCTGGTGTTGATCGTGCTCGGAATTTTCCCCGTTCTGCTTCGTGCCCAAGCAACAACTCCCGGCACGCCGATCCGCATCAAGGTCGTGGTGGTCGCCATGTTCGAACGCGGCGAGGACACCGGGGACGCACCCGGGGAATACCAACTCTGGGTCGAGCGCGAGCACCTGGATCAAATCATTCCTCTCCCGGCCGGGTATCACCATGTGCGGCTGAACAAAGACGGAGTGCTGGGCATCTTGACTGGCGTCGGAACCGCCAAAGCAGCGGCGTCGGTAATGGCCGTCGGTTTGGACCCGCGATTCGACCTTTCGAAAGCGTACTGGCTCATCGCGGGCATCGGCGGCGGTGATCCCGCCGACGTTTCGCTAGGCTCCGCCGTCTGGGCGGATCACGTTCTCGACGGCGATCTGGCTTACGAAATCGACGCGCGCCAAATTCCGGAAAATTGGCCGACGGGCTACGTGCCGTTGCGCAAAGCGACCCCCTACGAAGAACCGGTACGCAAGGAACTCGAGGGCGAGGTCTACACGCTCAATCCGGAACTTGTCGGCTGGGCTTTTCGCATGACGAAAGATGCATCGCTTCCCGATTCCGATTCTATGCGCGGTTCGCGGGCCCGCTTTGCCGGATTTCCGAATGCGTTGAAGCCTCCATTCGTCACGCGGGGCGACACGCTCTCGTCGAGCACCTTCTGGCACGGCTCAAAAATGAATGAGTGGGCCAATGCCTGGACGCGCTATTACACTGCCGGCAAAGGGAATTACATGATTTCGGCCATGGAAGACACTGGCACAA
>WNGO01003841.1_pt1 | contig 13638 bp, 9 predicted proteins | sample 5400511 | NCBI WGS metagenome assembly WNGO01 (sample SAMN13153380, study PRJNA577476) | soil metagenome | isolation source: 20 cm soil or saprolite under Garry oak tree replicate 2 | place: USA:California | collected 2016-06-15
GGCCAGGTCCTGCCTTCCCGCTCCATGAACTCCGAGAAGACGATGGCGAGCGAATACGCCTCCTCGCCCGTCGAACAGCCCACGACCCACATCCGGATGGCGTCCGAGGAGCCGTGTTCGTTGATAATGCGCGGAAAGACCCGGGATTTGAGTAGCTCGAACGTCTCCGGATCGCGGAAGAACGACGTGACATTGATGAGAATGTCCTGAAACAACGACTCAAGCTCGACCGGATGGTCCCGCAGGTATTCGGCATACTCGTCGAGCGTCTCGACCTTGTGCAGGGCCATGCGTCGTGCGATCCGGCGACGCAGCGTCGCGGCCTTGTAATTGGTGAAGTCGACACCCGAGTCGTGATGCAACAGCCGCAGGATCTGTGCGGTTTGCGCGCCGTCGACGATGCGCTCCGGCGGTCCATCGGTACCGACATAGGAGTGGCGGGCAATGTTGCCGAGCTCGCGGGCGATATCCGCGGGGGACAGCCGGAAATCCACGGTGCCCGCCATCATGGCGCTGCGGGGCATGCCCTCATAGGCGGCCGATTCGTCCTGCGCGAACGTGATACCGCCCGCCGCCTTGATCTCATCCATCCCCAGCGTGCCGTCGCTGCCGGTACCCGACAGAATGACGGCGATCGACTTGTGTTTCTGGTCCAGCGCCAACGACTCGAGAAACAGGTCGATCGGATGATGGCGCCCCTCGACCTTGTGACGAGGGATCAGCTTGAGCGATCCCTGGACGATGGTCATGTTGGAGTCCGGCGGAATCACATACACGCAATTCGGCTGAACCGTCGGCTCGTCCTTCACTTCGGTGACGGGCATGCGCGTCGCGCGGGACAGGATCTCCGCCAGGTGGCTCGCATGCGACGGAGACAGATGGGAAACGAGCACGAACGCCATTCCCGTGTCGGTCGGTAAGGCGCCGAGCAGCTGGGTGAAGGCTTCCAGGCCGCCGGCGGAAGCGCCGATGCAGACAACCGGGAATGGCAGCGCGGACTGCGAGAGGACGTCCGTGCTGGCGTGCTCGGGTTGCGAATCGGAGGCCGCGGTAGGAGTGCTTGGCACCCGCCCGGCGGCCCTATTCCGCGATGGGGCCATAGAGACTGCTAAATGTAGCGGGGTTCAGTCGAGCTGTTTGTGTTGCGGCTCGCCATCCGGCCGCCATGCCGTGGTTTGCGAATCCCACGCGAGGCGCGTGTTTCCCTGCAGCGTGCTCAGCCCGTCGTCCGCGCGTGCCGTAAACCACCAGCCACGAATGCCGTTCTCGACCGTCGCGAGCACAAATCGCCGACCGTCGACGAGAATCAATGACTCACCGGATTGGGGCGTCCGGATCCCCTTCGCTGGCATGGTCTCGCAACTACTGCACCACAAAAGACGGAACGTCAAGACCGGTCGGCGGTAGGTGGAGCATGGACGCGCTCGCGATTGTGATCCTCGCCACCACCGTGCTGATTGGGCTGTTGCTGATTCCGCTCGGCTTGCCCGGCTTGTGGGTGATGGTCGGCGGCATCCTCGTCTATGGCTGGCTCACGAGCTTTCGTTCGGTGAGCGTCGCGCTGATCGCGATCGTGCTGGCGCTCGCGTTCCTCGGCGAAATCATCGAGAGCTGGATCGGCTTTCGTTATGCCAAACGCTATGGCGGATCCACCCGCTCCGGCTGGGGCGCCCTGATCGGCGGATTGGTCGGCGCGGTGATCGGTGTGCCGGTTGCCGTCGTCGGCAGCGTCATCGGTGCGTTTGTCGGCGCATTCATCGGCGCGGCGCTGTTCGAGTACACCTACTCCCGGCATGCCGGTGTTGCAACGCGCGCCGGGTGGGGTGCCGTCGTGGGCCGGGCCGCGGCCGCGGCCGCCAAGATCGCGATCGGCATCGTGATCGCCGTCATCGGAGTGTTCGCCGTGCTATCTTAGCGCCCGGTGAAGACCTGCTGCCTCGCTCTCGCGTACGTGCTGTTCGCGCGTCCATTGCCCGCCCAGACCCAACCGGCGGCCAGCCACAACGTTCGCTGGTGGGAAGCCGCCGCCCTCATGGCTGTGATCGGCGTGGCCAGCGTCGCGGACCGCGGTGTCGACGGCTGGATCCAGGATCAGCGCTCGTCGCAGAGCGATGCGGTCGCCCGCGGCTTTCGCAATGGGGGCCAGCCCGAAGTCGTCTTCGGCGTCGCCGGCGGGATCGTCGTGGCAGGTGTCGTCAGTGGCCGGCCAAGCCTGCGGCGCAGCGGCGTGCGTGTGCTCAGCTCGGTGGTGGTCGCCGGCGTCACGACCGCCGTCTTCAAGCGGGGCATGGGCCGGCTGCGGCCTTCGGAGACGACCGATCCGTATGTCTTCAAGCCGTTCACCCAGCACGACGCGTTTCCGTCATGGCAGGCGCGGCGGTCGGCATCACTGCCGCGAAGGTCATGGAGGGCCGCTGGCGTGTGTTCGGCCTCGGCCCTCCGCTATTCCTGATCGATCCGCGCGGCGCCCGGGTGGAGTGGCGCGCCGAGTTCTAGGCGATCACGGCCCGCGGCTGTGCCTTGGCCTCGTCATATTCGCCCTCCCAGCGGGCCATCACGACCGTCGCCAGGCAGTTCCCGATCAGATTGACCGTGGTGCGCGCCATGTCCATCAGCACGTCGACGCCGAGCAGCACGACCGCCGCTTCGACCGGCAGATGAAACGACGCCAGCGTGCCGGTGAGAATCACGAGGGCCGCCCGTGGCACGCCGGCGACCCCTTTGCTCGTCAGCATCAGCGTCAGCATCATGACCAGCTGCTGCCCGAGCGTCAGCGAGACACCCGCGGCCTGCGCCGCGAAGATCGACGCGACCGAGAGATACAGCGTGCTGCCGTCCAGATTGAACGAGTATCCGGTTGGCATCACGAAGGCGACGATGCGGCGCGGCACGCCGATCGCCTCCATTTGCTCCATCGCCTTCGGTAAAGCCGCCTCGGACGACGCCGTCGAGAACGCAATGAGCGCGGGCTCTTTCACCGCCGCGGCGAACGGGCCGAGCGGGACCCGCACGAACCGGGCAATCGGCAGCAGCACCACGAGGCCGAACACGACCAGCGCGATGTAGAGCGTGAGGACCACCAAGCCGAGACTCTGCAGGATTCTGAGGGCTCCCCCCGGGCCGCCGTAGCGCAGCACGGCCTGACCGACCGTGAACGCGAGCGCCGCCGCGACGCCGAACGGGGCGAACTTCATGACGAGACCGGTGAACTTGAACATCACGTCCGCCACCGCCTCACAAAACCCCAGCATCGTCTCCTTCGAGCGCCCGCGCACCTGAGATAATCCGATGGCGAACAGCACGGACCAGAAGACGATCTGCAGCATCTCGTTGCTCACCGCCGCTTCGAAGAAGCTCTGCGGCACGATGTGCTCCAGGACGCTGGCAACCGTCACGTGATTGCCGACCGCGGCCGCATCGGCATCCGCCGCCGCAGCCAGGGACACGCCCACGCCCGGCTTCAGGACGTTGACCGCGAGCAGTCCGATGAACAGGGCAAGCGTAGTGACGATTTCGAAATAGACGATGGACTTGAGCGCCAGGCGGCCGACCCGCTTCATGTCGTCGCCGTGCCCCGCGATCCCGACGACCAGCGTGCCGAAGATCAGCGGCACAATGATCGATTTGATCATGCGCAGGAACACGGTGGAGACGGGACGCAGCGACACCGCGAACGCCGGGAACAGAATCCCGATCGCCACGCCGGCGACCATGGCGACGACAATCCACTGCGTGAGGGTACGGCGGCGGAGGAAGGTCCACATAGGGCGGCGTGAAGGATAACCGCCCTCCCGAACCTCGCCTAGCTGCGCTTGATGAACGTGCCGCGCCGCAGCTCGTCGTAGGCGCGCTGTAGCTCGTCCTGGGTATTCATCACAATTGGTCCCTGCCACGCCACCGGTTCCTGCAACGGCTGGCCGGAAACCAGCAGGAAGCGCATGCCCTGCTCACCCGCCTGCACCGTGATCTCGTCGCCTGAATCGAACAGGACCAGCGAGCGGTTGCCCGTTTCCTGCGGGCTTTCGCTTCCGGCGTCCCGCCCGCCCGGCGAGACGCGGTCGGTGCGGACGCCCTGCGCCGCCGAGGCGTCACGGAAGTGGCCGCTGCCTTCGAACACGTACGCGAAGGCGTGCCGCGATGACTCCACGGGAATCGTCTTGCTGACGCGCGGCGGAATCCAAACGTCCAGGTAGCGCGGATCGGCGGCGACCCCTTCGACCGGCCCCTTCTTGCCCCAGAAATCGCCGGCGACGACGCGCACGCGGGTGCCGTCATCGTCGACGACTTCCGGTATCTCCTGCGCGTGAATGTCCTGATAGCGGGGATCGGTCATCTTCAGCGTGCGCGGCAGATTGGCCCACAGCTGAAAGCCGTGCATCCGGCCGCGCTCGTCGCCTTTGGGCATTTCCTGATGCAGAATGCCGCTCCCCGCGGTCATCCATTGCACGTCGCCGGCGCCCATCGTCCCCTTGTTGCCCAGGCTGTCGCCGTGCGTGACGCTGCCGCTCAGCACGTACGTGATCGTTTCGATGCCGCGATGCGGATGCCACGGAAATCCCGGGAGGTAGTCCTCGGGATGCTCGTTGCGGAAGTCGTCCAGGAGAAGGAACGGATCGAAGTCGCTGGTCTTGCCAAACCCGAATGCGCGACGCAGCCTCACACCGGCGCCCTCGAGCGTTGGCACGGATTGAGAGATCGATTTAACGGCACGGATCGACATGATAGCCTCTGAGAACTGGTTGCTATGAGAACACTAACCGGTTCCCAAACTGCAGTACGGTCCCGAGCTCCACGATCCGTGCCCGGTACTAGAACCCCAGCCAGTACGTCATCTTGATGAGGAAAATGTTCTCCGATGGCCCCTGGAATAGCGCGTTCGCGTCATCGCCGAATTGGATGTTGCCGCGCGGCAGATTGGGGATCTGACTCGAGCGTGTCCACACCACGAACAGCGTGGATCCGGGCCGGTACTCCCAGCGCAACACCGCGTTGCCGCGCAGCGAGCGGAACGTGAAGGTCGGGTCGGTCAGCGTGTCCGTCGGTGCCCCGCCGCCCAAGGTATCGGCGTCCAGGAGAATCGTGGCCGCATCGCGCGAAGGGTTCGCCGCCGGCTTCACAACAACGGTGCCGAAGTCACGACCATATTCGAGCCGCCGTGCCGTGCGTGGGGCGGCGTAGACGTTGTAATGGCTGTAGTCGCCCGAAGCGATGAGCGGCTGCAGGAAGAGCTCGAGGGTCAACGTCGGCGAGAACGTCACGTTGAAGCGCGTATCCATCGACACCGAATTCTGCGTGAGATGCGCGAACACGTACCGGGTGCCGGAGAAGAGATTCGCGGTGGGATCGGCATAACTGCCCACGTACTGAAATCCCGTCTCCCGATGCCCGATGGAGGGGCCGAGCGTCAGAGTGACGTTCGACCGAGGGCGCAGCTCCAGGGAGAGGTTGAACGAGTGGTCGCAGTCGCCCTCGTGGTTGCAGCCCCGTTCCGCGTTGAACTGGCCGACTACCTTCTTGCGTGAGTCGGTGTTGACATTCAGCCAGTAGTCGTTGATTCCGGGCCGTCGCACCACCGGCCCACCGCGCGTCCAGCGATCGTCGAACACGCTGGGCCGGAAGATCCAGAACGCGCTTACGTTCCAGTAGCTCAACGTCTGGATCTGGCCGTACAGCTCGCCCTGCCGGTCGTTCAGGTCGCCGTCGAAGTTGTACTGCTGCTGGCCGCCCGCGATGAACAGGAGCTGGCGGTACCATGTCGTCGGCTTGGTCCAGATCGGCAAGATATTGGCCTCCATCCACCAGTAGTCGGCGCGGGAAAAGAACGCGATATCGTTGTTGTTGTAGGCCGGCGTACGAAAGTTGGTCGAGACTTCCCAGAGCCAATGACCCGATTCCTTCGACAGGCGTGCGTAGCCGCCGAGCCCTGCCATGCCGGTCCGCGCCGCGCGCGCATCCGCTGTATCGGAACGGTCCGGGCGCTGAAAAAAATGCGCGGACCCGAACCGCACGCGCCGCATCGCAGCGGTATCGCCGGCGACGTGCGTGGCTGCCAGCTGCGCCATCAGTCGGTAGGTGCGTTTGCTCCACCAGCTGTCGCTCGAGAGCCCCAACACTTCGGCGTGGTGCGTGAGCCGGCTGGCGAGGTAGGGATCGCCAAGATCACGATAGACGGAGGTCGCCATGGCCTTGATCTGCGTGGCCCCGCCGTTCAGGTCCTTGGCCACACGCGTCGCGAAATAGTTCGTGGCCGGTTCGACACCGAAGCGTCCGCGGGTCCCCGCGGAGTCCGAGAACACCACACGTGCCGTTTCGCGCCGCGTCACCGCGTCTAGCGCCCCGATGGACCAGCCCGAGGGCGTGCGTCCGGTCAGTTTCGCTGCACCCAGAATGGTCGAATTCTCCGGCACGTCGGCGTAGCCGACCGGCACGCTCAGTCCATCGCGATAGGGCGAGATCTGCGGCGGCCGGCCGATGCGCCGGGTGGCGAGCATCGTCAGGCTCGACACGTTGGAGCAGAAGAAGCAGTTTATCCCGCCGAGACCGAAGTACCCCGCACCCTCGACGAAGAAGGGCCGCTTCTCGTCGAAGAATGTCTCGAACGCCGAGAGATTGACGACGGCGGGATCGACTTCGACCTGCCCGAAATCCGGATTGACGGTGGCGTTGAGCGTCAGGTTGGACGTCACGCGCAGCGTGGCGTCGCCGCCGACTCGGCCATCGAGCGCGTGCGGATCGAAGAAGGGATCGGTCCGGTCGCCGGGAACGTTCGCGGAGCGGCCAACGACGTAGGGTGCGACCTCGGCGCGGCCCGGCGCATGCCGAATCACCAGGCCATGCAAGTGTCCGAAGCGCGGGGGCCCACCCGTCTCTTGCAGCCCCCACCACGACCACTGCGACAGCTCGTTCAGGCGATTCTCTTGCCGCCAAATCTGGAGGCCCCACGTCTGCTCGTCGGACGTGGACGGATAGCGCAACTGTGAAAATGGAATCCGCATCTCCGCGGTCCAGCCGACCGAGTCGATGCGCGTCTGAACCTCCCACACCGGATCCCAGGACGGATCGCCGCCACCGCCGAGCCCGTTGGCGTCCTGTTTCACGCCCGACGGATTCACCTGGAAGAAGAGACGGCCGATGTGGTCGTGATAGGTGTCGAAGATGACCTCGAGATAATCGGAGTTCATGTCGGCGTCGCGCCGGACGAGGCGCGTCCGCACGCCGCCCGCACCGGAGTCGTCGAACATCCGCGCGCCCACATAAATCGCGGCGTCATCGAATGCGAACCGGACCTCGGTGCGCTGGGTGGCGGGCTGCCCTTCGTGCGGCTGATTCTGGCGGAAATCGGCGGCCGGCGGGGCCGTATGCCAGACCGTCTCATCGAGCTTGCCGTCGAGGTGGATCTCCTCGCGCAGTGGGACCGCGCGCGCGTCCGGTGCGGGGGTCGGATGGATGTTCTGCGCTATTAAGGAAGGAGGGACCGCCACGCACAGCACAGCGAGATAGACGGTGGTTCGCGACATGGCAGTCACTTGGGCTAGGATACCACCTTGGACGCGGCAGGACGGGGAAAGGTTGCGGCTCTGACTGGAGCCTTACAATCTCCCACGTTAGATATGTCTCACCGATGACACCCTCCGGACCTGAGGCGCCTGCCGCGCCTTCCGCAGCAGCACCCGTCCCCGCACCGCCCAATCACCTGCCGCCACGCATCCAGCGGCTGGCGGACATCTCTCAGAACCTGTGGTGGAGCTGGCAGCTCGACGCGCGTGAGCTGTTTCACCGCATCGACCGCCGCTTGTGGGAAGGCACACGGCACAACGCCGTGCAATTCCTGCGGCAGGTCTCCCCGGAGCGTCTCGAGGAAAGCGCGCAGGACCCGATATCCCTCGAGCGCTACGATCGCGTGGTGCGGCGGTTCGAGCTGCTGACCCAGAAGAACGGCACCTGGTTTGCACGCCGATACCCCGACCTGCTCAACCGGTCGATTGCGTACTTCTCCGCGGAATTCGCCCTGCACCGCTCACTCCCGATCTATTCCGGTGGCCTCGGCGTGCTCGCGGGCGACCATTGCAAGGAAGCATCCGATCTGGGCGTCCCGCTGATTGGGGTCGGCCTCTACTATCACGGCGGCTATTTCGATCAACAGATCGGCCTCGATGGATGGCAGCGCGATACCGATGATCCCGTCGATCCCACGGTGAACCCCGTCGTTCGGGTCAACGGCTCTGACGGGAAGCCGTGCGTGGTCGCGGTCACCATCTCCGGTCGCGAGGTCCGGGTCGGCGCGTGGCGCGTCATGGTGGGGCGGATTCCCGTTTACCTGCTCGACACCGACCTCGAATCCAATGATCCAGGCGACCGCCAGTTGACGGCGCGCCTGTACACGAGCGCGCCGGAATGGCGGCTGCGGCAGGAATGGGTGCTCGGGGTCGGCGGCGTCCGCCTCTTGCGTGCCCTCGGCATTCAGCCGGACGTCTGGCATGCGAACGAGGGGCACGCGGCCTTCATGTTCATCGAGCGCATGCGCGAGCTGACCGGAACGGGTCTCAACGCGGCACAGGCGGAAGCGCAGATCCGCGCGACGAGCCTGTTCACGACGCACACGCCGGTGGCCGCGGGGCACGACGTCTTTACCACCGAGCAGATCGACCAAGTAACCGGGCCATTCTGGAACACGATGGGTCTCACCCGCGACCAATTCATGGCGCTCGGAAAACCAGGCGCGGATGATGGGCGCTTCGAAATGACGGTGCTCTCACTGCGACTGGGCGGCCGCGTGAACGCCGTGTCCGCTCGACACCGCGAAGAGTCACGCCGCATCTGGCGCTGGATGTGGCGCAACAAGCCTGCCGCTGAAGTTCCCATCGACCACGTGACCAATGGCGTGCACCTCAGCACGTGGATGGCGCGGCCGATTCGGGATCTCCTGGCCAAGTCCCTCGGGTCCGACTGGGAACTTGAGGCTGAACCGGCGGCCGTCGCCGCCGCTATCCGCGCGGTCGATGATGACCGGCTGTGGGCCGTCCACGACAGCCTCCGCCAACTGCTCTTTCACTACATCCGGGAGGAGGCCCGACATCGCTGGCGCGACAAATGGAAGGATGCGGCGCAACTGGCCGCATCCGGCGCGCTGCTTTCACCCGCCGTTCTCACGATCGGTTTCGCCCGGCGGTTCGCGACCTACAAGCGCGCCGACCTGCTCCTCCGCGATCGGGAACGGCTGCGGCGCTTGTTGACCGACCCGCGCCGTCCCGTCCAGATCATCTTCGCGGGCAAGGCGCATCCAGCCGACGACCCGGGCAAGCGCGTGCTCCAGCAGGTGTTCATGGCCGCGCGGGATCCCAGCTTCGAGGGCAGGATCGCCTTCCTCGAGGATTACGAGCTCCACCTGGCGCATCGCCTGGTCGCCGGCGTCGACCTGTGGCTCAATCTGCCACGGGTGCCGCTCGAGGCCTGCGGCACGAGCGGCATGAAGGCGGCGCTGAACGGGGTGCCGCAGCTGGGAACGCTGGATGGCTGGTGGGCCGAAGGATCCACGGCCGAGAACGGATGGGCGATACCGCTCGCGTCGGGGGAAGGGGACCAGGACCAACAGGACATGGAGCATCTGTTTGGCCTGCTCGAAGACAAAGTAGTGCCGATGTACTACGATCGACTCCCTGGCCAGCACTCCGTGGAGTGGGTACATATGATGAAAGGGGCGCTGGCGGTCGCGGTGGAACGCTTCACCACGCGCCAGATGCTTCAGGCATACGTCACACGGTACTACGTTCCCGCTGCGGCCGGCGAAGCGAGTCCCGGCGATCCACCACTGTAGCAAACGAGGGTGCGTTGAAGACCCGGGTTCTCCACCTCACCGCCGAATTGTGGCCGTACGCCCGCACGGGCGGCCTCGGCCAGGCGGTCGCGGGCCTCGCCGACTATCAGGCGGGCAGCGGAACGGAGAGCCACGTCGTCCTGCCACTGTATCGCGAAGCGCGGTCCCACGCCGGCAAGCTCGAGCCGTTCGGTGAGGCCTTCACCGTCGAGAGCAGCGGCCGGCGCGAGGCAGTGCGTTGCTGGCACCAGGTGGGTGACGACTATCCGAAGACGATGTTCCTCGAGCACAACCCGTCATTCGACCGGCCCGGTCTCTACGGCGATGCGACCGGCGACTATCCGGACAACCCGCAGCGCTTCGCGTTGTTCGCTTCCGCGGCCATCGAGATCGCGCGGCGGATCGGCGAAGGCAACCTGATTCTGCACGCGCACGATTGGCATGCGGCACTCGTGCCGGTGTTCTTGCGGCGCGTGTACCGTGACGAGCCGGATCTGCAGCGCCTGCCCTGCGTCTTGACGGTGCATAACGGCGGATTCCAGGGCGTCTACCCATATGAGGTGCTGAAGCAGATCCACCTGCCCGACGACATGTGGTCCCCGGAGTTCATGGAGTGGTACGGCCGGCTCAACTACCTGAAGGGTGGGCTGCACTACGCCGACATGGTGACGACGGTGAGTCCGACGCACGCCTTCGAGCTGCTCACGGACGTCGGTGGCTTCGGCCTGCAGCATAGTTTCCGGCAACTGGGCGATCGGTTGGTGGGCATCCGCAACGGCATCGACGTCGACAAGTGGAACCCGGCGACCGACCCCGACATCCCGGCGCGGTTCACTGCCGATGACATGTCGGGGAAAGCACGTTGCAAGGCCACCCTCCAGGAGGCGTGGGGCCTGCCGCGGCGCGCCGACGTGCCGCTGTTCGGGATGAGCGCGCGCCTGGTCGCCCAAAAGGGCCTCGATCAGATCGTCGCGTCGCACTCGCTGCGGCTGCTCGATGCGCAATTCATTTTCCTGGGCGCCGGCGAGGCGCAGTTCGAGAACGCGCTGCGCGAGCTGGCGACCCGCTTCCCGACGCGGGTGGCCGTGAACACCGCGTTCACCGACGCGCTCGAACATCATTTGCTCGCCGGCGCCGATTTCCTGGTGATGCCCTCGCTGTATGAGCCGTGCGGCCTGACGCAGATGCGCGCGCAGCTCTACGGCGCGCTGCCCGTGGCGCGCCGGGTCGGCGGGCTCGCCGATACGATCGACGACGGCGTGACGGGAATCCTGTACGATGCCTACAGCCCTGAGGCCTTCGATCACGCCGTGCAACGCGCCGTGACGCTCTATCAGGACCGCGCGTGGTTCACCGAGCTGGCGCGCGGGGCGATGCGGAAGGACTTCTCCTGGCGGCAACCGGCGGAAGCGTACGCGGCGGTCTATCGCCGCGCCGCCGCTGCTCGCGCCATTCCCGACACGTCCGCGACCGACAAGGGCGGGCGCGCGCCCCGGAAACGGTCCGCGACCAGCAAGGGACGAGGCGTCAACGCCCGTCGCTAGGCCGTCCATGGATTTCGTCCTGACACTCCACGGTCATCTGCCGTACGTCCTGCATCACGGCCGTTGGCCGCACGGCAGTGTCTGGTTGTGCGAGGCCGCGTTCGACAGCTATCTGCCGCTCATCGAGGCGCTGCAGGGGCTCGAGCGCGACAAGGTCGCCTCGCCTATCACGCTCGGCATCACGCCGGTGCTCGCCAACCAGCTCGCCCATCCGTCGTTCGTCAGTGAGTTCGAAGCCTACATGGCGCGCCGCCTCGAGGGCGCGGCCGGCGCGCCCGCGCACCTGGCGGCGTCGGGCGACGCAGCGCTCGTCCCGATCGCCAGGTTCTGGCACGACCGCCTGACGCGGCTGCTGACGTTGTTCCGCTCATTGGACGGCGACCTGATCGGCGCGCTGCGCGGATTCGAGGATCGCGGGCGCATCGAAACGGTTTCTTGCCGCTGCTGTCGCGCGACGAAAGCATTCGCCTGCAGCTCGCCGTGGGTGTCGCCGAGCACAAGCGACTGTTCGGCCGCACGCCGACGGGGTGCTGGCTCCCGGAGTGCGCGTACCGCCCGGGGGGACCGTGGGGGCCGCCCGGAGTGCCGCCGGCACTGCGACAGATGTATCGACCGGGCACCGACGAGCATCTCGCCGCCGCAGGCTACCGCTATTTCTTCGTGGACACGCATCTGGTCCGCGCCGGCGCAGCACTGGGGTACCCGGAGGTCGAGGAGGTTCCGGCTACTGGCGAGCGCACGCCGTACGTCGCATATCGCGTGGCATCCGCGAAGCGGCGCGCGCACGATCTCTTCGCGCTGGTGCGCGATCCCAAAGCGTCCGCACAGGTGTGGTCGCGCGCTCAAGGGTATCCGGGCGACGAGTGGTATCTCGAGTTTCACAAGATTCGCTGGCCCGACGGCTTGCGGTTGTGGCGCGTGACGGGCGGCGCTGTGGATCTGGGCGGCAAACAGCGCTACGACCCGAGCGCGGCGAGCAACTCCGCGCGCAATCACGCCGAACATTTCGCCAGCGTGCTGCGCGAGACCGCCGCGCGAGTGCAACAACAGCTCCCCGCACGCGGCGCCCCACCACCGGTCGTGACCGCGCCGTTCGACGCGGAGCTGTTTGGTCACTGGTGGTTCGAGGGCGTCGACTTCATTGCGGAGTTGTATCGGCGCCTCTCCCACAACGGTGTGCGGCCCGTGACCGCCAAGCAGCATGTGACGGCCGGTGTCAAGACGAGCCCGACGATCCAGCTCACGGAAGGCTCGTGGGGAAAGAACGGCGACTTCTCGATGTGGCTGAACGACCAGACCACCTGGACGTGGCAGCGCCTGTGGGCGCTGGAGCAGGCGTATTGGGCGGTCGCGCCCAAAGCGCTCACCGGCGGACCCAAGCCGCGCGCCGTCCTGGCCCAGGCCACGCGCGCGATGCTGCTGGCGCAGGCGTCGGACTGGCAGTTCATCATCTCCACTGGTGAAGCAGCGGATTACGCCAACCAGCGGTTCGACGAGCATTGCGGCCAGGCGGAAGACCTCGTGCGGGCGCTGGCGAACGGCAAGATCGACGATGCGACGATGCATCGGGTGGAAGCCCTGGGAGCGCAAGACAGCGTCTTCCCGAACGTGCTGCGCAGCATTGCCGACGTGGTCGCGTGAACGGACTCGTCGTCATTCACGGGCACTTCTACCAGCCACCACGCGAGAATCCGTGGACCGATCAGGTTGACGCCGAGCCGTCGGCTGCGCCCGAGCACGATTGGAACGTGCGGATCACGAAGGAAGCGTACCGTCCCCTGGTCCCGAGCTACGAATTCCTCAGCTTCGACTTCGGTCCGACGCTGCTCGACTGGATGGAGCGGGAGGCGCGCGACGTCCATGACGCGGTGATTCGCGCGGACCACGCGGGCGCGAGGCGCTTCGGTCACGGCAACGCGCTCGCGATGCCGTTCCATCATATCATTCTCCCGCTCGCCAGCCGCCGCGACAAAGAAACTGAAGTTCGTTGGGGCATCGCCGATTTCCGGAAACGGTTTGGACGCGATCCCGTCGGCTTCTGGCTTCCGGAAACCGCGGTCGATCGCGAGACACTCGACGTCCTCGCCGCCGAGGGAATCCAGTTCACGGTGCTCGCGCCGCATCAGGTCTCCAAGCCGCCCGCGCACGGTCTGCCGGCGCGCATCGAGCTCAGCGGCGGCCGGTCGATCGCGGTCTTCGTGTACGACGGCGTGTTGTCGCACGACGTCGCCTTCGGCCCGCTCACCACCGACGCCGATCGCTTGACCGAAGCACTCGAGC